>OBLX010000014.1_pt1 | contig 127367 bp, 120 predicted proteins | sample 1519811 | NCBI WGS metagenome assembly OBLX01 (sample SAMEA3991476, study PRJEB22521) | metagenome | biome: anthropogenic terrestrial biome; feature: sewage plant; material: surface water | place: Sweden | collected 2012-09-26
ACGGAGGTGGGGAATTTCGACGAGCAACTCTGGGGAATTTCAGCGAGCGGCGTCACAAGCGACTACGGCTTGAGCCTCTATGCATGGGATCCCGACGAAACGACTCGAGTCTCCCAACTTGGCGACGGCCTCGTAGTGAGATTCGATGACTATGTCGACCCGAGTATCAGGCGGTTCGCATGGTCGGGGGCGAGGCTATCTCAGGCCGAAGCCGGGCTTCTCGGTGGCGAGGACGAGATCTGCCTTGTTTCTTCGGGCGGCGTTGCTGCAATCAGGGAGTGGAGGCCGCACGCCCAAGCGATCGAGCAGATCGATGACAGTGACTACCTATTGTCTACCGAGGAATACGTACATCTCGTTGGGCGAAGGTTCCGGAAGCACCGCGAGGCCCGAAACTGGCTTAACCGGCAGCAGTACTCGCTCGAGGAACTCGACTTCGGAGAGGCCGCGGAGATCGAGGCATCAGATTTCGTTTGGCGCGCGTGGACTCTGGAGCACAGAGGTCTTCATTCCCCACCTGCCTCCCGCGAGCTGAGGAGCCTCGTGCGGCTGCGTGAGTGCTGGGGGTCCCTGGAGAGATGGGCCTCACTTAGGGTGTTCGTGCTTCGAGTTGATGGTCGTCCGGTTGCGAGTCAGATTGTTGAGGCAAGCGACGACACTGAAGCGGCTTCGCCGTCGGCGATCGTGCATTACTCCAAAGCAAGACGTGTGAACGGGCATGTCGATCTAGCTTTTAGCGTTGCTGTATGCGGGTCTCTCCACGCCCGGGGCGTTCAGTGGGTCAACTGGATGCAGGACCTCGGACTCCCTGGTCTAAGGACGCACAAGAGGCGCCTCCAGCCAATCCGGCTCATCAGGAAGTTCACGGTCGTGACAGGTGAGAGGTCAGTTCTTCCATTGGGCTGCGGTCCGTCGTTCAGTCCATGACCCAAAGCCACTCAGCGTCGTGGTGGTGTTCCAGTCTCGGCATTATTGCCCCCGGCACCACCCGAACCGAGTCCAAGAACACATCAAGATCCTCTTGGCGGTAACGGCGCACCCGCCCGATCATTGATCATGCACACCGACCCACGACGTATAGATCGTGTGCTCCAGGCAGACCGAGGGAGCAACGGTGATCGATCTGGCCGAGTTGGCGTGTTCATAGACCAGCCTCGGCACGTACGCCTCGGAACGGTTCGTGGCCTCGTATAGGACGGTGAGAGGAACTCCGACTTGCCCGGCGGCTTCGGCGAGCGCCTTGAGCGTCGGCGCAGCGTGGTGCCCGATCCGGTCTGCCCTAGCCACGATGCCGGGGAAGAAGGTTAAGACGGCGTCCTCATCATCGATGCTGGTGAGGCACGCTCGAATCGACGGCTCGTGTAGCCATCGGCATCGGTCGACACCGTCGGCAGTTAGAAACGACCAGCAGGCGACGCCATTTCCGTCTTTACTTAGCACCACGACGGTCGCAGGATGCACGAGCAACTCCTCAAAGGACGAGCGAGTGTCCTCCATCGAGATCGGGTGCGCTTCGCCAAGCCAGCCGAACCGCTCGGTGTAGAGCGCCCACAGCTCAGCGATGACTTCTTCGCAATCGACGCCAACCCGTAACTCGATGACGGTATCTTCACCCGAATATACGACGACGCCTGCTACTGATTCCGCCCACTCCTCCGGGCAAGTCGAGGCGATGCGCTGATCTGTCGGCACCGCATGGGTGGCCCACAGTGAGATCGACGGCGGGCCAGTGGCAGGGTCCCCCAACGGCTGCTCCCGCCAGAGGGTGCCGGCGAGGACCTCCTCGTCGCCACGCCTCGCCTTGCCGTCTGGCAGCTCGGCAAGCACGACGCGACCCCACTCCCCATCGGCGCGGGCCCGGTCAGCCAATGCGGCGCGTGCGGCATGCAGCAACCTCGTCGGTAGGCGACTGAGCCAGAGCGGCTCGACCCGCGAGCCGGCGAGCTCAGCCGCCAAGCTTCCACATCGGGCAGCATCCCATCCGACGACGTGCGCCACCGGGACTGCCACCGGCACGATCGTCTCGTCTTCGGTCACAAGGACAACCGACCTTGAGTCGGCGACCGCGGCGCGAGCCGCCTTGGGGTCTAGCAACCCAGCGCGTCGGGATCCCTCCAGGGCGTCCATGAGCGCTCGATAACGCTGCCAGTCGAAGAGCGCCGACGCCATGCGCGGTGAAACCACCCGGCAATCCGGCTTCTCCGCGGCGCGTGCACCTATCGACCCCACCAAATAGGAAGCGTAACAGTCGAGACTGGTCGGGATTCCAGATCGGGCCGCTCGCCAGGTTCGGTAGTTCTGGTCGGGTCCAGGTCGAGAGGTCCAGTGTCAAGGGTCGGTAGGACCTGCCCGGTTACGGACCGGAGACGTGCCAGGTCGTGGCCATCAGAACTGCCCAGCAGCGGCAAGGGCTTCTGCCCATAGTTGATTCGCGCGTGAACCTCTAAGCTCACGTGGACGAGGGCCTGCTCGGTTCAGGTGGTACGGAATCTGACGGTCTTGACGGCCGGACTCCTCGGAGGTGGCGGTGAGGGTACGGGTCAGCCCGGAGAGGAATCCGGCTCGTACCGTGACCTGCATCGGGTCCGCCCAGCGGGGGGTACTCAGCGGCTTCCTCGCCCATTACCGTCGTGGTATGGCGTGGTTGGCGGCTCCTCGGTGCGATGCGGCATCCCGGTCCGATGGGATGAGGGTGCCGGGTGGCGACGTGGTCACCGGTCGGAGGCGTGGTGGGTGTCCGGGCCGACGCATCGGGGTCGAGGCGCGGACCTTGCTCGCGGCATGTCTGTTGGTGGTTGGAGCGTTTGGTCTTCCTCCAGCGCGGGACGCGGAGGCTAGTGGGGGTGGCCCGTCGGTCGAGTGGATCAGCAGGTCTGTTGATGGGTCGTTGCCGAGTTCGGCGTCGTCGCAGTTCCCGAGCCTGTCGGCGGACGGCCGCAGGGTTGCATTCCGGTCCCAGGCTACGAACCTCGTCCCGAACGACACGAACGGGGTCGGCGACATCTTTGTCCGTGACGTGGTCACTCAGGAAACGACGCTTGCCTCGGTGGCGGACAACGAGTCGCAGACGATCGGTTCCTTTGGTGCCAACAGCGGTGGTGTCATCTCGGCGGATGGGAGCCATGTCGCTTTCGTCACGCGTGGGCTGATCATTGCCGGCCAGTACCAGAACAATCGGCAGGTCTGGTTGCGCGACCTCTGGGGTCGTTCGACGGCGCTGGTCAGCGTGAGCCTGATCGGTGGTGAACCCAACGGTGCCGCGTCACCGACCCCATCGGTTTCAGGTGACGGCCGGTACGTTGCATACCAGAGCGACGCCTCTGATCTGGTGGCGGGCGACACCAACGGGCAGCCTGATGTGTTCGTCCGGGACATGGAGCTGGGCACGACCACGATGGTGAGTGTCGGGGTCGGAGGTGTGGCGGCGAACGGAGGTTCGTATGCCCCGTCGATCTCGGGTAACGGTCGCAGGGTCGCATTTGTGTCGGTGGCTTCGAATCTGGTTCCAGGTGACACCAATGGTGTGGCTGACGCGTTCGTGCGCGATCTCGACGCGGGGACGACCGGGCGGGTGGGCGTCGCGAGCGACGGGTCCCAACCGAACGCCGCCTCTGAGCAGCCGGACATCTCGGGGGACGGGGGGACGGTGGCCTTTCGGTCTGCGGCGACGAACCTGGTGGCGGGCGACACGAACGGTGTGGCTGATGTGTTCGTGCGTGACCTCGATACGGGTGCGACCACTCTGGCCAGCGTGAACCGGTTCGGGGCCGTACCTGAACGCGAGTCCTACTCGCCGTCGCTGTCCGATGACGGCGACGAGGTGGCTTTCGGGTCAATGTCGTCTCAGCTCGTTCCTGGGGACACCAACGGCTGGGGCGATGTGTTCGTGCGGCATCGGGTCACTGGGGCGACCGAGAGGGTCAGCGTGACCTACGACGGTGGACAGGCGAACCATGATGTCAGCGGTTCGATGTCGGGGGATGGACGTTGGGTGGGGATGGACACGGGTGCCACGAACATGGTCCCGGTCCCGGTGGGTTGTTGGGGAAATGCCTGTCACAACGTGTTCCTCGCGGGTGCGTCGGCGGTGTCGCCGCCGGCGCTGCCGTTCCGGTACGCGGCGTTGGGGGATTCCTACTCGGCGGGTGTGGGTCTCCCTTCGACGCCCTCGGAGTGTCTGCGGCCACCACGCGGGGTGACACCGGGGCCGTATGCCCGACAGGTGTGGACGGGCCGACCTGAGTTCAGCGGTTCGTTCGGGGAGTCGGAGTTCCGGTTCTTGGCGTGCTCGGGCAAGACCGCTGACCAGGTCCGACAAGAGCAGGTGTCGTTGTTGGACCCGTCGATCGACCTGGTCACGGTGACCGCGGGCGGGAACGACGTCGGGTTCGCCAACATCCTGCTGCTGTGTCTGGTGGAGGCCCGCTGCGACACCTGGATGGCCTCGGCCGGGTCCGGTGGCCGCGACCTGCTCAGCGTGCAGATCGCCAACGCCTACCCGGACCTGGTTGCGCTGTATACGGCGATCAAGGCCCGTGCGCCTTACGCGACGGTTCAGGTGTTGGGGTACCCGCAGGTCGTGGCCCCTGCCTCGAACCGCCGGGCGGGGTGCCTGCCGGCTATGGACGATGACGAGATCGGGTTCATCCGAGACCACACCCTTGAGATGAACCAGGTGATCCACCAGGCAGCCCAGGCTGCAGGGGTCCGTTTCGTGGACGTGGTCGACGAGTTCGACTCGGTGCTGGGCGGGGCGTGCGGCGACGCCCCCAAGCTCAACGAGGTCACCTTTCCGAACGTCTTCCGGTCGTTCCACCCGAACCAAGCCGGCTACGACGCCTACTTCGCGGCGCTGGCCGCCGACGGGGCGACTTCCCGCACGCTACCGGCGAACCCCACCCCCGTCGCGGTGACCCCGCCTCAGGCCGGGACACCGTCGGTGAATCTCCAACAGCTCATCCCCGCTGCGCTCGGAAGCTGCGCTGTCGCAGGGGTGCTGCGTCCGGGGTGCCCGGTGCGGGTGCTCGTCGACGGGCTTGCCGCAGGCACCGCACAACTTGTGATGCACTCCGAGCCGACCGTGGTGGCCTCGGTCACGGTCGGCGTCGACGGAGTGGCGGCCTTCGAGTTCGAGCTCCCCGACGACACCGACATCGGCTCCCACATCCTCGAGGTGGACGAGCCCGGCGAGGTTGACGGCACCCGGGTGGTCGGCGTTGCCGCCATCGCCGTGGCGGAACTCCCGGGAGCGCCGACCTCGTTGACCGCGCTGCCCAGTGATGGCGAAGCGACCCTCACCTGGGACCCCCCAGCTGACACCGGTGGCATCCCACTCGAGGGCTACACCATCTACCGCGACGGCACCCTCTTCCAGGCCCTCGGCGATCCGGCCGCGATCACGTTCACCGACAGCGCCCTCACCAACGGCCAGACCTACAGCTACCGGGTGGCAGCGCGAAACGCCGCCGGCGAGAGCGCGCCGTCCAGTCCGGTAAGCGTCACGCCCAACCCCCCAGCCGGCGTGTCGGGCACCGTTACCGAGTCAGGCTCGGGCTTGGTCGTGGCCGGGGCGTGGGTGGCGGTATTGCGTACCTCCGACTTCTCGGTGGCGGGCGGTGGGGTCGCCGACGGCTCCGGCAACTTCGCTGCTGAGGTCCCCCCGGGGTCGTACTACCTGTACGTGGTCGACCCGACGGGGGCGCACACCGCGGGGTTCCACGGGCCGCCGACCACGGTGACGGTGACCAGTGGGGCCACGACGGACGCTGACCCGCAGATGGCCTCGATGCGTGGTGCGATCGCGGGGACGGTCACCGAGACCGGTTCGGGGACGCCGATCGGTGGGGCGTGGGTGATCGGGATCAACGCGGCCACCGGTGCGACCCAGCGGGGTGCGGTCGCGAACGGGTCGGGCCAGTACAACATCGCAGGACTTACGCCAGGGTCCTACCGGCCGGTGTTCGTGGATCCGACCGGCGAGCACGGGTCGCGGTACTTCCCGAACTCGGTGGACTTCCCGGGAGCGACGTCGCTGGCGGTCACCGCCGGCGGCTCCACGGCGGCGAACGTCGCGCTACCGACCCAGTCGACGACACCGGGGGCACAGACGTTGTCGGGCACGGTCCGCGAAGCGGGCACCAACGCGGCGCTGGGCGGGGTGTTCGTGGTGGCGTTGCGGGCGTCGGACTTCCGCAACGCGGGGGGTGCGGTCACCAACGCGGCAGGCCAGTACAGCCTGAACGTGGCGGCGGGCGACTACAAGTTGGCGTTCATCGACTCGACTGGTGGCCACAACATGGAGTGGCACGACAACCAGCCCAACACCGGGCTCGCGACGGCGACGTCGGTCACTGCCCCTGCGGTGACTAACTCCGTTCTCGACGCCAACACCGGCACGATGGCGGGCACGATCACCGACGACCCCTCCGGGAACCCCCTGGCGGGAGCGTGGGTGATCGCTATCGGCCCCTCCGGCGCCATCGCCGGCGGCGCCGTCACCGCTGCGAACGGCACGTACACCATCGCCGGTCTGGCCCCGGGGACGTACCGGGCGACGATCGTCGACCCCAACGGGGGCCGCACCCAGGAGTACTTCAACAACAGCCCGGACTACGCGGGGTCGATTCCGATCACCATCACGGCCGCCAACACCGCCACCATCGACGCCGCCCTGGCCCTGCCGTAGATCGACCCCTAGGGGAAGGTCCTGCGCCCGATTACGTCAGCGCCGTTGGCAGAAGGGGTTGAAGGGGTCGTATCGGGGGCTGTAGTCGGGCGGTGGGAAGTAGACGATCTTGGTGGTGCGCTGGTGGCGGGCCAGTATCTCGGCTTCGTTGAAGGCGGCGAGTTGCTCTGTGGTCATGGCGGTCAGGTCGATGATGGCGTCGGGGTCGGGCTCGGGTTCGGGGATGCCCCAGGCCCGGCGGACCCGTTCGGGGAATCCGGTGTCGTCGAGGTTGACGCCGGTGGCTTCGAGGAGGTCTTCTTCGAAGGCGATCTGTCGGGCGTCTTCGAGCATCTGGTGGGTGTAGAGGTAGCGGCGGCCTCGGAGGTCTTCGATGGGGTTGGCCAGGTCGGTGAGGTCGGTCACGCCGTGTTGGAGGATCGGTGACCGGGGGAGCCAGTGGCGTCGTTCCCAGTCCCGCAGGGTGCGGGTCTTGCGGTTGAGGGCGATGGCGAGCGCGCCCCGCTCGTAGAGCGGTTCGTGGTGGAGGTGGGGGTACGGCCTGGGTGGGGGCAGGGCGTCCTCCCAGTCGTCTTCGTCGTGGGGGAAGCGGTCCCATCCCCTGGCCATGTGCCCAACGCTACGCCAGCACCACGTTGGAACAAGGGACCGTTCTCGCCGTTCTCATTTGCCAGTGGTAAGCGGCTTCGGTCTCTTCATGGAAGGTGTGGTGACCGGTCATCTACCGGTTCTATTGGTCCGGTGAGCGGGCGGTTCGAGCCGTCTCCATGCCATCAGGAGGGCCGTGTCTGCTGGTAGGTTTTCCGGGGTCAGGAGGTGCGCCATGGGCGTTGACGAGAGGTTGGCCGTGCTGATCGATGCCGATCCCCGTGCCGATGCGTCGGTGGTGGCGTCGAGGCTCCTCGACACCGCCCAGAGCCTCGAGGAGCTCCGGGCGCTGGTCTTCCCCCAGATACGGGCGGCAGCCCAGCGGGAGCAGCGGCGCCGAGCCAAGCACAAGGCGTACCTCAAGGCCCAGGCCAGGGCGCAGGCGAATGTCAGGCCGTGCCTCTGGTACCCCGACCCGGACAACCCCGCCGTGATGATCGTGGTGCCCGAGGACCAGGCCACCCCCGCCGAGCGGCTCGCCGCCGCTGAGCACGACCGCCGGGCCGCCACCGAACCCCCAACCGCCACCCCAGGTTGACCACGTCCACCGAGAGACCCCCCGGAGGGCAACGGAGATCGTCTTGGGGCGCCCCCCCCTCAATGGGAGTCCCATGAGGAGGAGGGCCTGGGCGGGTTTCAGAAACAGCGGATCATCGCTGCCAATCGGCAGTACCCCGGCGTAGTACCTGAAGCCATTGTCTGAGACCTCGAACGGGGGCTCGTGACGGAGGTCCACCCTTCTCGAGGGGAGCGCCGGCCCGCTCAGGCGTCGGAGATCCCGCACCTGCGCCCACGCCTCGCAGCGCTTCCAAGCCCCGGTCGGGACAGCACCCTCGACACTCAGTGACCCGGCTTCTACGCTGACCGTCGGCCTCGGTGAGCCGCCCCAAGCGCTCCCTCGAAGAAACAGATCCAACTCGAGGAGAAGCCCGTGCCCGATGCCCCTGTTTGGCTGAACACCGACGCCGCCGCCGCCTACATCGGCATCACACCTTCGACGCTGCGCCGACTCGTGGACAGGGGAGAGGTGGTCGCCTTCCAGATCGGACGGGTGCGCCGGTACCGACAGGAGGACCTCGACCGCTTCCTCGAGCACGCCCGGGTAGAGCCGGCGACCTGAGGCGCTGCGCCGGTCACCGGCCTCGGGAGATCCCGGCGGCCTTGAGGGCGGCGGCGGGCACACCGATCTCTCGCCAAGCGGCGTAGGAGATGCCCTTGCGGTCGCTGTAGCCCTTGGCCGCAGCGGTGAAGCCCTTCTCCACGACGTCGAGGTCGACGGTGTCTTCGGTGGCGGCGAGTTCGGCCTGAAGATCGAGGCGTTCCTGGACGAGCTGGAGGCGCTTCACGGGGTCGGCGTCGGGAATCTGCACCTCAACTGCTTCGAGGCGCTTGGCGACCGACTCGGGCGTGCGCTTGCGGCCACGCTTGGGCTTGTTGGCCTCGAGGGCCTCGAGGTAGGCGCGCACGGCTCGGCCCTGCTCACGCCCGAGGGCGAGTGCTGCTTTGTGCTCGTCGGTCATCGGCTTTGCCATGCGAGCATCGGACCACGAGTCGGCCTCATCAACAAGTCGGTCGCTCCTGTATCGAGCGCCGGGCTCGGGCCTGACTTGATGGCCGGCAGCCCTCGGGACTCCACGGACCCCTCCTCGAACCCGCAACCTTCGACGGGAGACCACCATGGCCGATGGCGGCCCTCAGTGGCGCTCGACCGACACCGCCGTCGCCTACGTGGACATCACCGGGCACGCTGCGCCGCCTCGTGAACAGGGGAGAGGTCGTTGCCTTCCATTTGGGGGCGGTGCGTCGCTGTGGGCGGGAGGACCTCGACGAGTTCCTCGGATCAGCCAGGGTCATCGCCACCGATGAGTGGCGGAGGCCCTGCGAAGACGAACCGGGAGCGGTCGATGAGCGTTGTCGGGGGTGGCGGCCAGCGACTGGGGGAGCGCCGCCGCATATTCCGGGGTGATCGTCGTTCGAGTCGGGTAGACTCATACACGTTGACTCATCAAGAGTGACCCGAGGGACCTGGCCCGTTTGAAGGGTCCGCCAACCTGCTCCGGCAAGGTGGCAACGCCAGGCGATGAGGTTCATATGCACAACGACCCCACCATTGCGGCCCGACGCTTCCGCCGGGCGCTCTACGACCTCGGCCTCGAACCGATCACCGGCAGCGGCTGGTGCTCGTTCGCCGACGGCTCCCTCGTGTTCGCCCCGCTGGACGCCCGCCGAGCCGACCGGCTCATCGGTGCCCTCGAGGACATCGCTGAGCGGCTCCCCGCCGTCGGGCCGCCGGTTCCCGGCCCGGGCCAGCTGAGCCTGCGCTGGCCCTCGGGGGAGGCCCCGGGGCGTGCCCGGTTGCGGCTCGTGTTGAGCGACCGAAGCGGCCTCGCCCGGACGTAGTGTCGATCAGTCGCAAGGTTGCCGGGCGCCTCGCGGCACCCGTTGGACCAGGCGGTTGGCGCGGGCCACAAGGTCACCTGATTCAGCCTTGAAGACCTCGGCACCATCGTCCGCCGCCAAGGCCGTGTGCGGCGAGTGCCTGGTTCGCCCCGAGTGCCTAGCCTTCGCCATCGACCACGACGAGGTCGGGATCTGGGGTGGCACGTCCGATTCAGAGCGGCGAGCCATCCGCGAGGCGAGCCAGGAGCCTGGCGAGGCCCGCGTAGGCCACCAGTCGCAACCGCCGTCGGCGTCCAAGAACGCGGTGGAAACCGTGACCAATCCTGGAAGAAGCACTCTGAGTGAACGCCCGTTTGAGCGTCCCCCTGGTCAGGGAGTGGGCCCCTGGTGCGTACCACTTTCCATCCGACCCGAGTTCCCAGTCTGGCGCATTCTTCAGTTCTTCAGTGGTACTTGATGACCCCGAGGGCGGCGAGGAACCAGCCGATCAGCGTCAACCCCATCAGTGCCGAGAACAGCAGGGCCCCGGCCCAGGCGTTGATCGACACCACCACGAGGACCACCGTCATGAGCAACAGTGCGAACAGGATCTCGAACATGTGAAACCTCCCTTTACTGGTACAGGCTTCGGCCATCGGGTCCGTCAAGCGGCCGCCTGGTTGATCCGCAATTCGCCCGCCTTCTCTGCTCGTTACCGGCGATGTTGGATGTTGTACTGAGGGTGCTTGCGGGCGATGGCACGCCTCTCGGCGTGAAGGGCACGAGCTCTTGTGCGGTAATGCTTGGTCTTCACCTTCTTGACTTGAGGGAACCAGGGCTTGGATGCACGGTGCTCACGATGACGCCTTGCCGGGTTGTTCGTCACTCCCACGTACAGCGGTCGCCGGTGCTTGCCCAGGTAGGTGTACCGCACGGTGCGGCTCCGTCGTCCTGACCTGTGAAAGATGCCCATCGTCCCCACCTTTCCAACGCCTTCATCGCTTGCTCACAGGATGAAGCCCTCCCTCCCGAGGGAGCCAGAGGCCAAGGTCCCAAGCGATAGGTGTCGCACCCCGTCGGCATCATCGCTCGCGTTACCGACGATGGCCTGCGTCCGAGCGCGCAAGTCAAGCGGTGCTCGGCGCAGCGTGTTAGACCGCTTCCATGCAACTGCAATCCATCGGTGCCCGGCTCTCATCCACGGTGGGAGTCGCCGTGATCTCGTCGGTCATCACGACGATGGTGCTCACCGGTGGCTACGCCGTCGCCACCACCGTCCTGCCTGACAACTCGGTGAGCAGCATCAACATCGTGGACGGCACGATCAGACGTGGCGACCTCTCGCCCAGTCTACGCGCACGGATTGGCAGGGTCTTCGGTGTCGTGGTTGTGCCTGTGGACAACGGGAATGGGGGCCCCCACGACATGTGGGTGCGGTTTGATGGTGCCGAGGTGCACTGCGTGCCCGCCTATGTCGGCACGTCCTACTGCGCTACCGCGCTGCCGGTCGGCACCAGAGTCCGTATCGAAGTCGACATATACCGTTTCGGGGCACCCCCGTTGCACGACCCAGTGGTGCGGTGGAGCGGCGACGCCGCCGCTTGCGGCATTGGCGACATCTGCGTGTTGACCGTCGACCGCGAGCTGGCGGTCACCGCCACATACCCGGCAATTCCGTAGTAGCGCTGACCTCCACCGCGCCGGGCCGAACTGTCAGAAGCCCCAGTCACACTCGACCCCATGACCAACGACGACGCCCGTGCCCTCGAGGAGAACCGCCGCCGCTCCAAGGTCATGGAGGAAGCGCAGAGGCATGGCCCGCCGGCGCTGTCTAGTCCGCGGTTAGAATGTATGAGCGCGTCTAGGGGACGATTGGGGCGAAAGGGACTCAGCTTTGGAGTACCGAGAGCACGCCGCCGTCTCCGGCGACCTTCCACACTCGGCGGGCACCGTCGGGCCCGACCAGTAGGCCGCTGTCCCAACGGGCGTCCGACCAAGGGGTCTGCGACCAAAAGCAGGTGAGCGTCACCCCGGAACGGGTGAACTGGTCGCTGATAGCGCCGTGTCTGGTGGTGTCGGTGTCAACCGCCCAGCCGTTGGACTTGGCGGCGTCGAGCACGTCGTTGCGCAGCCTTGCCGCTACAGCCACCCTCCCGACCTCGAACAGTGCCCTCGAGCAAGGGACCGGGGTTCTCCTCCGCCGTCCGGGGGCTCGGTCGATCGACTTGGCGTCTTTGCGTCGTCGGAACAGCACGTCCAAATCGGTTCAGCTTTCGTTGGCGTAGGACTGGGAGGATTGAATGAACGCCGTCCGTCAGCTCAGCCGAACTCGGGGGTTCGATGTTGGCGCATGTGGCTTCGTGTGGGTCGAAGAAGGGAGCCAGCGAGGAGGGCAGCGGTGAGGGGCAGTAGGGGGATGTGCCAGAGGAAGTCGAGCGCGCTGTGGATCATGAAGGCGGTCAGGGCGGCGGCTATGCCGATGCGGTGGCCATCGTCTAGGCCCGTTTGTGGCGGGCGGTTCATCCGGATGCCGTGGGCGAGCACGGCGATGGCTGTCACCAGTGCTGCGAGACCAACGATTCCGTTGTTGGCGAGCAGTTCGAGGTACTCGTTGTGGGCGTATTTGGCGCCGATGTGTCGACCGTCAGGGTTTGTCCATGTGTAGGTGGCAAGGCCGGGTCCCTGTCCGAGTAGTGGATGGGCAGTGAATTCGAGGTAGGCGGCGTGCCATTCGTGGGCACGGTCGTCTGATGTGACGACAAGGCGTGTGCGGCCCACCTGAGATACGACTTCGTCGGTCCCGTCGGAGAGTCCCGCTGCGAGGTACGCGGTGAGCACGCAGACCATGATGGTGACCGCCAGCGTTACTCGAGACCAGGACATGAAGACCAAGACCATCCCGAGAAGGGCGCCAGCTGTGGCGAGAACGGGACGGGCGGGGTAGAGGTGGCGGATTCCGGGGAGCAGGCCCGCCACGGTCAGGACGACTCCGGGTGCCACGAGGAATGCGGCCCGGCTCGATCGTCGCAATCCAGCGGCGAGTGCGACTATGGCGAGCCCGATCGCTGTAGACGCGATGCCAGCCCGGCTCATCGTCGTGGTGAGGCCGACCGCTAGCGCCCAGCACGTGATGGCGCCCGAGCGGCTTGGCGAATAGGCCAGTCGGGCGAAGGCGACTACCAGCATCATCCCCAGGAAGGATGCGGCAGCGTTGCTGTAGGTGATGGTGGATGCGCCACGCCATAGGTCTTCGATGGGGAGCGCCCATGGCCGGTGGTGGAAGGCCACTCCGATCCACGCGGTGGCAGCCACGAGGACGGCACAGCCGGTCAATCCCTGAATGAGAGCGTTGGTGACCTCGGGGGGTTGGCCGCCGGCGACGATCAACGCGGCGGTGACAACGAGGATGAGGCCGAACACGGGCAGGGCTGTTCCGATTGAGTCCGCGGCCGCGGCCGAAATCAGGGTTGCGATCGACAAGAGGACGGCGATGACGAGGGGGTGGCGGAAGTCAACGAGGCCGAGCGGGGCGCGTTGGCCCAACTCCAGGCAGAGCCCGGCGACGCACATTGCCAAGACGATTGAGAACTGCGCGCCGTGGGAGGCGCCTCGGGCGAAGGATGCGTAGGCGACTGCGGCGATCATCAGACCGGCCGCCACGCTCAGCGTGCCTCGTGGGTCGATCGGAGTGACCGATGCTGCAGTCGTCGCTGGGTACCGATCATGCTGCCTGGCGCCAGGTCGATCTGGCCGTGGCTGTTCGTCAGGGAATGGGGTGTCTTCGGTCGAGGCGGCAGGGGTCAGGTCGACACGACCCGGCTCTTGCGGTGGCCTCCTGGGCGGGTCGCTCCCAGAGCGCCAACAGCGGACATTCCACCCGGGGATGGGACTCCCGTGGCCATATGGCGGTCACCCTAGTGCGCGCTGCCGTTCCCTTGCCCCGACTGGTGGTGGAAGCCGCCCCGCCGTCGACGCGCCGACACCTCCGCCTCTCTGATTTCTGGCAATCGACGATGTCATCCGAGTCCGCTCCCGCCGAGAGGAAGGCACGCAGCGGGATCTCGCCAAGGGCACGGATGCTCACGGAGGCGAAGTGGGTGTATGTTCGGGAATCGGCGCTGACGGGGGCACCAGGGCGAGCCTGGTGGGGGGAGAAGAGGGCGTGAGGAGATTCGGACAGGATTGTCGGCCAAGGTCACCCATTGCTCAGAGCGGACTAGCGGTCTTGTTAGCGCTCGTTGTTGCCATGTTGGGACCGTCGGTGATGGGGGCGCTCGGCGACGAGTCTGTCCCAGTTGACCTCTGCGCCACGACGCCCTCACCGACGGGTATTTCCGGCACGGTGACCGAGTCGGGATCGGGGGCACCGGTGTCGGGAGCGTGGGCCGTGGTACTGAGGCCCGCAGGATTCACGATTGTCGGAGGTGCGACCGCGGACGAGACCGGTCATTTCAGTGCAGACGTGCCCCCTGGTTCCTACTACTTGTATCTAGTGGACCCGACAGGGGCGCATCGTGACGGGTTCTTCGGTGCGCCGACGACCCTGACGGTGACGACGGGGAACACCACGCCAGCAAACCCGACGATGGCCACCACCCGCGGTTCGGTGACGGGCACGGTGACCGAGGCTGGTACCAACACCGCTATTGCAGGGGCGTGGGCGCTGTCGTTGAGCGCATCGGTGGGGAGCACAGGGTCGACCGAGTTGGGTGTGGTGGGCAACGGTTCGGGCCAGTACACCCTTCCCGGTCTGCGGGCCGGGAACCATTACGTGGCGGTGATCGACCCGACGGGGTCGCATGCCACCCGGTTCTTGCCGAACTCGCCGGATCTGCCCGCTTCGACGCCGGTGGCGGTCACGGGCGGGAACTCGACGACAGCGAACGGGTCGTTGCCGGCGCAGGCTCCGGTGGGGACCGGTGCGGCGCTGGCAGGAACCGTCAACGAGGCCGGCACCAACACCCCGTTGGCAGGGGTGAACGTGATTGCGTTGCGAGCGTCGGACTACGCCATGGTGCGGGGGGCGGTCACGAACGCCTCGGGCTCCTACAGCCTCAACCTGGCGGCAGGGCCCTACAAGTTGGCGTTCGTGGACTCAACCGGTCTGCACAACATGGAGTGGTTCGACAGCCAGCCCTCGACCGGTCTCGGGAGCGCTCTGAGCGTGGTCGCTCCGGGCGTGGCGAACGCGGAGTTGGATGGAAACACCGGAACGATGACCGGCACCGTCACTGATGATCCCACCGGGGATCGTGTCGGGTGCGCCTGGGTGCTCGCGATAGGACCCTCCGGCCCCGCGGGAGGGGCGATCACCGCCCCTGACGGGTCCTACACCATCAGTGGGCTTGCCCCAGGGACGTATCGAGCCGCGTTCCTCGATCCCGTCGGTGGGCGCGCACTCGAGTTCTGGAATAACCACCCCGATGTGAGCACCTCAGACCTAGTCACCGTGGCCGCGCCGAACCCCACCACGATCGACGCGGCGCTCCGCTTCCCAACACCAGCCAACGACAGTTTCGCCAACGCCCAGACCGTCACCGGTGTTACTGGCACCACCACAGGCATTAACACGGGCGCCAGCAAGGAGACCGGCGAACCCAACCACGGCGGGAACACCGGCGGGAGATCCATCTGGTACGGGTGGACCGCCCCATCGACCGGGACCGCCACCTTCCAGACCTGTGGCAGCGACTACGACACCACCCTCGCCGCCTACACCGGTGCTGTTGTCAACAGCCTCACCTCGCTGGCCAGCAATGACGACCACTGCGGACTCCAGAGCAGAATCGAGTTCCCTGTCACTTCTGGGACCACCTATCGGATTGCCGTCGATGGCTACTCCGACGGCTACTCGGCGGACTACGGCGATGTGGCCTTGAGTTGGTCGATCACCGCGCCTCCTCCGCTTCAAGCGACGGGCGGTGACCAGGCATGAACCGAACATGTGTCGTCATCGCCATGGTGGCGGTGGGGCTGATCGAAAACCTCCTCACAGCCGGCCTCGCCAACGCCGACATCCAGGAGACCGCAGCCGCTTCGGTTCCCCGCCCCGGGGAGAGTGAGGTCGTCGCGGCTTTGGGAACCCCGTCGATCACGATCGTTGAGCACTCGTTCCCACGCGCCACCCAGGACTTCCAGTTCTCGGCCTGCCAGGGCGGTGCGTGCGCCCCGTTCGCGCTCGATGACGACACCGACCCGACCCTGCCGAACTCAATCAGTGCATCTGGACTGGCCCTCGGCACCTACACCATCACCCAACTGCCCACGAACAACAACTGGGTGCTCGATGACATCTTCTGCGACACAGGCGAGACGATTGACTTCGACAACGGTACGGCGACCATCAAGCTTCGGGACTCCAAGCAGGTCACCTGTACGTTCACCAATCGGTCTCCGTCACTCACCATCATTGAGGACTCGGTCCCCAACTCGGGCCAAGACTTCGTCTACGCCGCGTGCCAGGGCGGATGCGCCCCGTTCGCGCTCGATGACGACACCGACCCGACCCTGCCGAACTCGGTCAGTGGATCCGGTCTGGCCCCAGGGACCTACACCATCACCCAGTCACCGAACGCTGACTGGACGCTCACTGATCTCTCCTGCACCACAGGCGAGATCATCGACCTGCAGAATCGGCAAGTAACCATCACCCTTGGACCCACCGAATACGCGACCTGCACATTCACCAACCGCGCCACCGCAATAACAATCGTACAGAACACCATCCCCGACGGGCCGCAAGACTTCAGCTACGTGTCGACGCTCGGCCCCGAGTTCTCGCAGTTCACACTCGACGACGATCCGGACCCGACAGTACCCCTCCCAAGTTCAGTGACGGCATTTGGCGTCACGCCCGGACCGCAGACCGTCACCCAAGAACCCACCCCCGGTTACGACCTCCTGAGCATCTCCTGTGACCCTTGGGGTCAGGTCGATCTCGCCAACCGCCAGGTCCAGATCTGGCCTGGAGTCGGCCAGCCCGTCACCTGCACATTCACCAACCGGCCGACGCTGACGCCTCTCACGGACATCGCCGAGATCACCGCCGGATTCGACTACTCCTGCGCCCGGCTCACCAACGGCGAAGCCCGTTGTTGGGGAGCGAACGACCGTGGCCAGCTCGGCGACGGCACCACCACTAACTCCGACCTCCCCGTGGTGGTGTCAAACCCGGCCGGTACGGGCCCACTCACCGACATCGCCACAATCACCGCCGGCCGCTACCACACCTGTGTTCAGCTCACCACCGGCGAAGCCCGCTGCTGGGGTGCAAACAACAGCGGGAAGCTCGGCAGCGGCACCACCACCGACTCTCCCCGCCCCGTGGTGGTATCGAACCCAGCCGGAACGGGCCCACTCACCGACATCGCCGAAATCAACGCCAACCAGTACCACACGTGTGCACGGCTCACGAACGGCGAAGCCCGCTGCTGGGGCTACAACGGCCACGGCAGGCTCGGTGATGGCACCACCACATCCAGGACTCGGCCCGTCGTCGTGTCGAATCCCACCGGGACGGGCCCACTGACCGGCATCACCCAGCTCACGGCTGGCACAAACCACACCTGTGCCCGGCTGGTCAACAACGAAGCCCGCTGCTGGGGCTGGAACCCCGTCGGCCAGCTCGGCGACGGCACCACCACCTCCCGGTCGCGCCCCGTCGTAGTCTCCAACACCGCGGGCTCGGGCGCACTCACTGGCGTCACAGAGATCACTGCGGGCTATGACCACACCTGTGCGCGGCTCACCCGCCAGGTCCGCTGCTGGGGCAGCAACCTCTATGGCCAACTTGGTGACGGCACGACAACCCCCCAGCTGCGACCCGTGGCAGTGCTCGACCCTGGTGCAGGGCTGGGACCCCTAACGGGCGTCGCAAGCGTCAACTCGGGCTACTTCTTCACCTGTGCGGGTCTCACCAACGGGGAGGCACGCTGCTGGGGCTTCGGTCGTTACGGCCAACTCGGTGACGGGGTCGGGAGGCGAAACGGCTCAGCATTGCCCGTGGTGGTGTCCAACCCGGCGGGAACCGGACCACTCACCGATATCGCCGACCTGGGAGCCAATCGCTACCACGCCTGTGCCCGGACAGCCAACGGCGGCGGTCGCTGCTGGGGCAACAACCCATATGGTCAGCTAGGTGATGGCAGCACCACCCAGCGATCACGGCCCGTCGTAGTCTCAACCCTCTGACAACGACATCGCAGAGTTGCCTGGATCAACGCTCACACGCACCGCACTCGCCTTGTGTAGGACCCTGAACTCGCGGAGGAGCTGGTCTTGATCACGATCGACAGTGGGGACGCGGAGGCGGTGGCGCCGAAGTCGTGCGAGTGGCTAATCGAGCATGGTCGGGCCCTCTACTGCGGGGCGGCCTCACAGAAGAATGAGACGGCCAGCGTCGAGATCGACGGGCGGCTCTCCGCGCCGACAGCCCTCAAGTCAGCCGGTCGGGTCGCCTGCGACCCATGACTGGCTCAGAACGTCCCCCCTCGGGGCACCTGCGCCGCAGGGCCTCCCGGCTTCGGTCGTGCCGTGCCACCGGTTGGGTGGCGATGAGGCTGCGCTCGGCGTGATCGATTGGTCTACAGGGTGTCGGTGGATCCGCCTTCGAGGCATGCTGCGCCGGGTTCGCTGTTCTGGGGGCCGTTGGCGTAGGCCTGGATGAACTGGGCGAGGCGTGGATCGTCAGCGGAGTCGACGGTGAGCTGCAGGCCCCAGGCACTTGCGACGATTGGCGACGGGAGCGGTTTGCGGTTCCAGGGTGAGACGAGCACGTAGTCGCGAGCGGCTTCGGTGAGGGTGGCGCGTTGCGAGGCGTCGAGGGCTGGGTCGTAGGTGATCCATACGGCCCCGTGTTCCATCGAGTGCACGGCCTGCTCGGGTTGCACTGGTCGGTCGTAGAACTGGCACGCCTGCCACACGTCTCGGTGATCGCCTCCGATTGGTGGGTTCTGCGTGTAGGGCACCCGCTAGGCCGCCGAATACTTCAGCGGCTAGGACTACTGGAAACGGTCACGAACGAGAAATCGGCCGTGTCGTGCACTGGGTCACCCGGCCGGGGTGAAAGTCGTGGTCACGTGTAGATCGGTCTCGATCACGATGGTGCACCTCGGGTCTGTGCCACATGTTGACGCGTCCGCCCCCCATTGAACGGTGAACTCCGGGTTGTCCTCGCGGTTGTAGGACTGGGCCGAAAGCTCAATGGTGGTGCCCGCGGGGTAGGTCGACGCGCACTGAGCCGTGCCCGCCATCGGTCCTGGGGGCGAGTCGTCTGTGGCGCACATGTTGTCGTCCCACACGACAACTCCGAACATAGGGCCGGTGTCGCCGCCCAGCGCCTCGACGCTAAGCCCGTAGACATCACCCCCGGGCCCAGGGGGTCCTGGCGGTCCGTCGGATCCGACAGGTCCAGCAGGTCCTACGGGACCGACGATGTTCCAAGTCACCCTCCGCTCGGTCCTGAGACATGTAGCGCCGCTTGCATGAACAATCCGTACTGCTCCCGTCCCTCGCTTTACGCATGCGTTCACAGCGGTTGTCGATGGAGCGGCCGCCGTCGAAGCGACCGCAGCGCCCGCAGCGCCAGCCACAAAGCTGAACACGATGCAGGCTGCGATGCGCCTCAAGCGGCGGGTGTTAGCCCTGATCCAACCTGGCTGTGGCATGAGACTCCCTGTCATCAGTTAGATGGGCGGCGCCCTGAGTGCCGGTACCTCCGCATGATCGCAGCTGGGTGATGAGGTCGCCCGAAGGCGTGACGACCAAGCCGCCGGATCAACCCAGACCCTGGCGGACGGCCGTGGACCCAGGCCCCGAGATCCCGGGCTCGGCAGACCTCCGTGGAGCTCGATGGACGGCCCAGCCCGAGTTAGCAAACCGATGCTCGGCGCGTGTTTCGGCATGCTGCGGTCAAGGCCCTCAGAAGGCCGCCACACCCGTGATGTCAATGGGCGATCAGCCCGGTAGCGTCGCCCGCGAACGGGGTGCTCGACAGTCGCATCATCGTGACCTCCTTACTTGGCCCCTTGCGCTCGCCGGGCCACCCCAAGAATCCAGTGGATCGCTGAGTTAGCACAGCGCTCGAGCGTGGACTCCTTTGGATCAGGAGGTTGGAGGTTCGAGCCCTCCCCCGCCAGCCAGATGCCCGTCGCGGGACATCCCGGACACCCTCGAACGTCGATCAGGCTCGTCGAGCAGTCGTGGTTCTCGGGGATCGGAGTCCGGGTGGGCGGCCGAGCCCGTCACGCGGGCCAGATGATGACTTCTGCCTCAGCCGGCGGTGGTCGTCGTGGTGGACTCGTCGTTGCCCCCCGACGACGCCCCCGGGTCGGCGGGTGTGCATGATGTCGCCCCGAGCTCATCGGCTGCGGCGGTGCGAGCCTCGCGGGCCGCGGCGTCGTCCTGCTGCAGGTCGGCGAGGGCGGCGGCGAGTTCGGCCACGGTGGCCGTGGGCGCATCGCCGAGTTGCGCGGCCACGGCGGCTTGATCGCTGATCGACTGCTTCAAGTCGTCGAAGGCGTTCGAGAGGTCGTCGGGAGGGTCGAGTGCCTCGACCGCGGACTCGTAGTCGCTCAGCGCGGATTCGGCGGCCGTGACGGCCGACTCGAGGTCCGCCAGCCCAGCACGGTACTCATCGCCGTTGGACGCCTCCGACAGCTCGCTGAACGCGGCCGTGACGTCGGCGGCGGCGGCGCTGACCGCCTCCTCTCCGGCGGTGCACACCTCCCCCAGCTGCGCGACGAAGCCACTCCCGCCCCCGCCCCCGCCCCCGCCAGCAGCGGTGGTCTCCGAGGTGGTCTCCGAGGTGGACGAGGACTCGTCTTCGCTGCTCCCGCAGCCGGAGGCGACGAGGACGACACATGCGGCGACGGCCGCCAAGCGCACCAAACGAGGCATCGGAACAACTCCTCAGGGCCGTGATCGGGTGGGCAGACTGTACCCCAGCCCAGACCCCTGGAATCGAGGGGCGAAGTGGCATCCAGGTGCGACCCGGTGCCGAGGATGCCCTTCCTCCGGCCACCTACCGACGCCGGCCCGGCCATCACGAGCGTCGCGCTCGGTTCAGCGTGGTGTCGAGGTGCGATAGCCGGGCACCGATTCGAGCCAGCGGCTGTCGGCGCTGTTCCAGTGGGTGTCGAGGTACCCCCCACGGGTGGGGTTGGTCGAGAAGTAGTCGTCGTGGTTGCAGTCGAGGCGCATCTCGCTCGCCCGGCCGCTGCACACTCGCCTCGTGGCGGTCCCGGGCGCGTCGGCGTAGCACATGATGTCGTACTCGTCGGTGCAGTGACCCTCACGGGTGGCGTTCGGTGCGTCGGACTGCACCGCGCCGAGGGTGTGCATCAGTTCATGGGCCTCGACATGCGCTGCAACCGGGTCGAAGATGGCCAAGAGGCACTTCTCGTCGACCCTGGTGTAGCCACCGAAGCGGTTGTTGAGGTTGGCTGCGGTGTCGGTGTCATCCCGGTAGATGGTGCCAAGGCCGAGACACGTGGCCACCGGGGCGGTGCGCGAGGTGTTGGTGTCGACCCACACCAGGTACTTGCGGTCGTTGCTGGAGAACCCCTGACGCTCGAGCGAGTCGATGAGCGTCTCGATCCCGCTCGTAGGGATCGCCGCGGCGGGGATCAGCACGGACTGCACGTTGATGTTGCAGCTCGGGCTGGTGGCCCATCGCACGTGACGGTGGCCGCCGGTCTGTTGGGCGCTGGCATCGTAGATGGCGTCGATCTGTGCCGCTCGCCGCTTGATAGCGCGCCTGAACGCGGCGAATCGGTTGACGTTGTCGGGGTGCGCGTAGATCAACTGCACCCGGGCCCCGCTGGTGCCATCGCCATAGCACTGAATGCCGGCGGTGGCCTCGGGCCCGACCGCGTGTTGCGCCGCGAGGTCCTCCGGGGTCACGCCTGGATCCGCACCGTGGGTGCACATCGCGGGCCGCCCGCGTTCGGTCGCCTCGTCCACGACCTGGAGGGCGCCTGGGCAAGGATCATCGCCCACGGTCGCCGCAGTGGCCGCGGTCTCGGACCCAGGCGACGCCGACGCCTCCGTGGGCCCAGGTGCGCCCACGGTCGCCGCCATCGCGGCCACCAACGCCGCGAGGAACATGACGCCCGCGAGCCAACCTCGACGGGAGTGGCCGACAGGCTCTCCGCGCGACGGCTGCGTCGATGCCCTCGGCATGCCCGACCGCTGTGAGAGGTGATCCATGAGCTCCCGCCTTGCTTCTGTTGGACCCACGAGGCAGAACGACGTTCCCCGCAGTGTGTGGAACGCCCTCCTCCTCAGGTGGAGCTTGTTCGGTTGGGGCGTGTGGTGCAAGCACCCGCCCTGCTCCGCTCCGCTCGATTTGGAGGCCGATCCGCCGCGCCGGTTGTGGGTCCGCCGCGACAGATAGTAGGTCGGGAAGGATCGCCCCGGCCTTTAGGAATCGGCGTCGTGGAAAGGAAACGTGGATCCGGACGCTCGAAGCCGCCTCCATGCCGCCTCCATCCCTTCTGCCGATCCCCTTGTGGTCCCGGTGCTGTCGCCGCACAAGGCCCACCGGCGCAGATCGTTGCCGAGCAACACCCGCCGTGGCGCGAGCCGGGGCGTGGGCGGTTGCTCAGTGGTCCGGGTCTGATGGCATCGGCGTCGCCTGGAGGTCATCGACCAGTCGGGCGAGCAACGCCGCGAGCCGTGCACGCTCGCCGTCGGACCAACCGCGCAGGGCCACCTGGAGGTGCCGGGCCCCGATGCTGTGCAGGCGTGCGGCGACCTCCTCACCCCTGGCGGTCAGTGCCAGCAGGACCACACGGCCGTCGTCGGGGTCGGCAGAACGGTGGACGAGGCCATCCTGCTCGAGGATGCGGACTTGTCGGCTCACGGCTCCTATGTCCATCCCGGCGGAGGCCGCGAGCTCGGCCGCGGCGACGCGCCCCTCGCGCCGCAGGGTGCGCAGCAGGGCCACCCCCTGCTGGGACGCGTGCACGCCCGCGGCCTCCACCAACCGGCTTGCGGCCTGGCGGCTGGCCAACAGACGTCCGAGCCGAAGCAAAGAGGTCTGCAGGTCGTCCGGGGGTTCGACGGTCGCCACGGCGGGACGCTACCTCGGGCAGATAACTTGACTCAATCAACTATATCGGTACACTGACCCCTCCACGCACCCGAGGGGACGCCATGACCACACCCACTGCCATCGCCGACCGCTACACGGTGATATCGGCAGATTGCCACGCCGGCGGGAACATGGAGGCGTACCGGGAGTTCCTCGATCCCGCGTGGCGTGACGAGTTCGACGTGTGGCGGGGCGACTACGCCAACCCGTTCCGTGATCTGCAGGGGAAGGGACGCAGCCGCAACTGGGACGATGAGCGTCGCATCTCCGAACAGGAGGTCGACGGCGTCGTCGCCGAGGTGGTCTTCCCCAACACCGTCCCGCCCTTCTTCCCGACCGGGGCGGTCGTCGCCTACCCGCCGAACCCGGACGAGTACCCCGCCCGCCGGGCAGGCATCCGGGCCCACAACCGGTGGCTGGCGGCGTTCTGCGGTCGCTTCCCGGAGCGGCGGGCCGGCGTCGCCCAGATCTTCGTGAACGACGTCGACGACGCCATCGAGGACGTGAGCTTCGCCGCCGAGAACGGCCTGCGTGGCGGCGTCTTGATCCCGTCGGTCCCCCCCGACGCCAAGTTCCTCGACCCGCTCTTCTCCACCAGGTACGACCCGCTGTGGGCCGCCTGCGAGGACCTCGGCGTCGTCGTCAACAGCCACAGCGGCAGCGGTTCGCCCGACTACGGAGACCACCTCGCCGCCGGCGCGGTCTGGATCGCCGAGCAGCCCTTCTTCTCGCGCCGGACGCTCACCCACCTGCTCCTCGGTGGGGTGTTCGAGCGGTTCCCGAACCTGCGTCTCGTGCTCACCGAGCAGGGGTCGTCGTGGATCCCGCAGACCCTCGCCCAGCTCGACGGCATCCACGAGCACATGAAGCTGGGCCGCATCGGGGAGCTGAAGTACAGCGAGGAGGAGATCCTGCCCCTGGCGCCGAGCGAGTACTTCCACCGCAACGTGTGGGTGGGAGCCAGCTTCCCGAGCCGGGTCGAGGCCGACACCCGCCACGAGATCGGCCTGGACCACTACCTGTGGGGCAGCGACTACCCCCACTACGAAGCCTCCTACCCCTACACCCGGGAACTGCTGCGCAAGGCCTTCGCCGGCACCGACCCCGCCGAGCTGCAGCAGGTGCTGGCGGGCAATGCGGCCGAGCTCTACGGCTTCGACCTCGACGCCCTGGCCCCCATCGCGGCCGAGCACGGCCCGACGGTCGCCGAGATCGACGTGCCGCTCGACACCATTCCGCCGGACGCCACCAGCCCCGGCTTCCACCGGCCGTGAGCGGGGACGGACGCTTCGCCGGTCGACGCGCGCTCGTCACCGGCGCCAGTCGGGGCATCGGCGCGGCCCTGGCCGTCGAGCTCGCCCGACAGGGCGCGGACGTGGCCATCACGGCGCGCACGCTCGACGCCCACCCGACGCTGCCCGGCTCGTTGCGGGAGACCGCATCGGCCATCGAGGCGCACGGCCGGCGCGCGCTGCCCCTCGTGGCCGACCTCACCGATGCCGACGACCGCGCGGGCATCGTGGCCGACGCCGCCGCCGGCCTCGGCGGCCCGGTCGAGATCCTGGTGAACAACGCCGCCGCGGCCATCTACCAGCCGTTGGTGGACTTCCCCCTGAAGCGCCGCCGCCTCGTCTTCGAGGTGAACGTCCACGCGCCCCTCGACCTCGCCCAGGCCGCGCTGCCGGCCATGCTCGCCGCCGGAGAGGGGTGGATCGTCAACGTCTCGTCCGGGAGCGCCACCCACCGGTCGGCCCCCTTCCCGACCACGGCGCTCGGGTCCACCATCGGCGTCTACGGCGCCTCCAAGGCGGCCCTCAACCGCCTGACCAACGCCCTGGCGGAGGAGCTGTGGGGGAGCGGGGTCCGGGTCAACACCGTCGAGCCTCGCAACGCGGTGCATTCCGAGGGTGCCGACCTCCTGGTCGGTGGGGAGCTGCCCGCCGACCTCTACGAGACCATGGCGGACATGGTGGCGGGCACGCTCGTGCTGTGCGACTGCCCGCCGGAGACGAGCGGGGGGACCCACGTGAGCCTGGACCTGTTGGGCAAGTGACCGGCCGACGCATCGAGTACGCCGGCTCCGTCCACGGCGAAGAGGAGATCGAGGCGGTCCTCGGGGTCCTGCGCGGCGGCCCGACGGCCCTGCGCATCGGCCGCCACGTCCGGGCCTTCGAGCAGGGCGTGGCCGCACTGTTCGGCAAGTCGCGTGGGGTCATGGTGAATTCGGGCTCGTCGGCGCTGTACCTCGCGGTCGAGTTGCTCGGCCTGCAACCCGGCGACGAGGTGATCACCTCCCCGCTGACCTTCTCCACCGACATCGCCCCGCTGGTCCGAGCGGGCATCGTGGCGGTGTTCGTGGACGTCGAGGCCGACACCTACAACCTCGACGCCGCCGGCATCGAAGCCATGATCGGCCCCCGCACCAAGGCGATCCTGGCGCCCGACCTGATCGGCAACGCCCCCGACTGGGACGTCATCCGCGCCCTCGCCGACCGGTACGGGCTGCAAGTTGTGCACGACTCGTGCGACGCCCTCGGGTCCAGCCTTCGGGGCACGCCGACCGGGACTCGCTCGGACATCTCCGTGACCAGTTTCGCCCTCTCGCACATCATCACCGCCGCCGGGACCGGAGGCATGGTGTGCCTGAACGACCCCGACCTCGCCGATCGCGCCCTGCTGCTGCGACGCTGGGGGCGCCGCTCCGAGGTGCAGCTGTTCGGATCGGGCCGGGGGAGCGGGTCGCGCTTCTTCAGCGAGATCGACGGGGACCTGGAGTACGACAACCTCTTCATCTTCGACGAGGTCGGCTGGAACTTCGAGCCATCCGAGCTGAGCGCCGCGTTCGGCGAGGTGCAACTGCGGAAGCTCCCGCAGAACCTCGCCCGCCGTCAGCGCAACTTCGACCGGCTCTGCCACGGCTTCGCCCGCCACCCCGATGTCGTCATCCTGCCGCGCACGCTCGACGGACTCGACACCGCCTGGCACATGTTCCCGCTGCTGATCCGGCCCGACTCGGGCGTCCGCCGCAGCGAGTTCCAGGCCCACATGGAGGGCCACGGCATCGACACCCGCATGGTGTGGACCGGCAACGTGTTGCGTCAGCCCGGCTTCAAGGGCATCGCCCACCGCCGGCCGGAACAGGGCCTTCCCAACGCCGACCGGATCATGGAATGGGGCGTCGTGCTGCCGAGCAACCACGGCCTCGACGATGCCGACGTCGACTACATGGTCGAGGTCGCAGATGCGTTCCTCGGGACCCGGGCCTGACCCCTCGCCGGACGGCCTGTCCTGCAGGGCCGCGGCCCAGCTGGCCGCTCTGCGTGCCAATGGGTAGTCTCGCGACGAGGGCGGTGCCCTGCGCTCGGGCGCAGGGCGGTGGGGATCACCGGCGGGAGGGGACCAGATGATGGGCATCGCGATCGTTCGACCTGTGCGGACCACGGCGTTGGGAGCGATGCTCGCGCTCCTTTCGACGGCGGTCTTCTCGACGGGGGCGCTCGCGCAGAGCACCCCCACGTCGGCACCCGCCGACCCCTCGGCGCCGGCCACGGGCGCGGCGTCATCGACCGCAGAGCCGGACCGGACCGCGACCGGGACAGAGCCGTCCCGATCGGACGAACCAGAGGGACCGGCCGCCCCTGCGGCCGACGCCGACTCGCCACCGTCGGTGCCCGACGACGCCGGTGAGATCGTCGCAGCGGCAGATCCGGTGCCCGGGGAGTACATCGTCACCCTGGCCGATGTCTCGCCGTTCGGCGTGGGCGCCACGGCTGCCGCTCTCGCTGCCGACCATGGCGGTGAGGTGCTGCGCACCTACCGTCACGCCTTGCTGGGCTTCGCGGTGGAGATGTCCGAGGCCCAGGCGCTCGAGCTGAGCAAGGACCCGCGCGTCGCGACCGTGGAGGAGAACGGGGTCGTGCGGGTGGACGTGACCCAGTCGGGGGCCACGTGGGGCCTCGACCGGATCGACCAGCGGGACCTGCCCCTCAGCACCACCCACACCTACAACGCCACCGGCAGCGGCGTCGACGCCTACATCATCGACACCGGGGTCCGCATCACCCACCAGGAGTTCGGCGGGCGGGCCACCTCGGGATTCGACTTCATCGACAACGACGCTGACGCCTCCGACTGCAACGGCCACGGCACGCACGTCGCCGGCACCGTCGGCGGCTCGACCTTCGGAGTGGCCAAGCAGGTCAACCTCGTCGCGGTGCGGGTGCTCGACTGCGGCGGGAGCGGCTCCAACGCCGGGGTCATCGCCGGCATCGACTGGGTGACGGCCAACCACTCGGGGCCATCGGTGGCCAACATGAGCCTCGGTGGTGGTGCCTCGGCCACCTTGGACGCCGCGGTGACCAACTCCATCGCCTCGGGTGTGGTGTACGCGCTGGCGGCGGGCAACGACAACGGCGCAAATGCCTGCAACGGCTCGCCCGGTCGCACGCCGAACGCCCTCACCGTGGGCTCGACCACCAGCACCGACGCCCGGTCGTCGTTCTCCAACATCGGGACCTGCCTCGACATCTTCGCTCCAGGTTCGGCCATCACCTCGGCCTGGTTGACCAACGACACGGCCACGAACACCATCAGCGGCACCTCCATGGCGACGCCCCACGTCGCCGGTGCCGCGGCGCTGTACTTGCAGACCAGGCCCACGTCGACCCCCGCAGAGGTCGGCGCCGCGCTCGTCGCGCAGTCCACCGCGAACAAGGTGACCGACCCGGGGACGGGTTCGCCCAACCGCCTGCTCTACACCGGTGACATCGTGCTCGGGGCGTCGATCACGCTCATCCAGGACTCCGTGGCCGATTCACCCCAGGACTTCGCGTTCACCGTCACCTGCCCCACCGGGGCGTGCGCCACCTTCTCGATGGACGACGATGCCGACGCCACCCTGCCGAGGTCGGTCAACGGGACGGCCATCCCCACCGGGACCTACACGATCACCCAGGCCGCGGTGCCGGGTTGGACGCTGACAGGGCTGACTTGTGACACCGGTGAGACCGTTGACCTGCCGAACCGGCGGGTCACCATCAGCCTCACCACGAACGAGCAGGTCACGTGCACGTTCACGGACCGCTCACCCTCGATCACCATCGTCCAGGACGCCACCCCGAACTCGGCGCAGGACTTCGCGTTCACCGGCTGTCAAGGGGTGGGTTGCAGCGCGTTCTCGTTGGACGACGACAACAACGCCACCCTGGCGAACAGGGTCACGGGCGCGGGGCTGGCGCCGGGCACGTATGTGGTCACACAGACCGCGGTCCCCAACTGGTCCCTGACCTCGCTCGTGTGTGACACGGGCGAGGTGATCGATCTCGCCAACCGCCGGGCAACGATCACCCTGGGGGCCACCGAGCACGCCACGTGCACCTGGAGCAACGCCTCGGCCAGCATCGCCATCGTGCAGGACTCGGTGCCCGACGAGGCGCAGGACTACAGCTTCACGGGCTGCCTCGGCGCCGGGTGCTCGACCTGGTCGATGGATGACGACAGCGTCGCCACCCTGCCCCGATCGGTGCAGGGGGACGGCCTGGCCGCCGGTGTGTACACCATCACGCAGGGCGCAGTGGCCGGTCGCGACCTCTTCGCGCTGTCCTGCACCACTGGCGAGTCCATCGACCTGGCCAACCGGCGGGCGACCATCACGCTCGCGGCGGGCGAGCAGGTGACGTGCACCTTCTCGAACCGCCCGACGGGGGCCAACGACAATTTCGCGAGCGCGGAGGCGATTGCCGGCACCAGCGGATCGGTGGCGGGGACGACGGTGACCGCCACGAAGGAGACGGGTGAGCCCAACCACGGCGGGAACTCCGGCGGACGCTCCGTGTGGTTCTCATGGACCGCGCCGTCGAGCGGCTCCCGCACCTTCTCGACCTGCGGCGGCGCCACCTGGGACACGACGCTCGGCGTCTACACGGGCTCGGCGGTCGACGCCCTCGCCACCGTGGTCACCAACGACGACGGATGCTCCCTCCAGAGCTCGGTGACGTTCAACGCCACCGCGGGCACCACCTACCGGATCGCCATCGACGGCTACAACACCGCCAACGGCACGTTCACCCTCAGCTGGAGCTGACCCAGAACGCCCGACCTCGCCGTTGCGGATCCTTCGCCGGCACCAGCACGATGCTCGAAGCCTGCATCCATCGCTGAGCCCCGTCTCCTGCGCCGGGCGGCGTCGTCCTGGGCCGTCCGGGCGGCTGGAGAGGACCACGAGCGCGGGCTCGGCGTCGCCGCTCGCGCGCTTCGGCGTGCCCCTGCACTGGTGCCGCCCGGGCCGGGGGGGGTCGGGTCGGCCGCGGCCGACCCGACCCCGATGCCCGCGCTCAGATCAGAAGCTCGTGGTGTCGGTCGTGTCCGACGAGCCGTCGTCCTGGGAGGCGCAATCCGGCGCGTCGAGGACCTCGGCGGCGTCGTCGGCGATCTGGTCCAGCTCCGCGTTGGCATCCTGGAGCGCGTTGAACGCGTTGGTGAACGCATCGCCGTCGTCGGCCGCGATGGCGTCGCGGAGGTCCTCGGTGAGCGCTTGCCGCTGCTCGATCGAGGCGGTGAGGTCATCGAGCGCCGTCTGCGCGTCGGCGGGCACGTCGAGCTGGTCGACCTCTGCCAGGAAGTCCTCGAAAGCGCCGATGACGTCCTCGGTGGCGGTCTCGGCGTCGTCGAGCGCGGCCGTGTAGGCCGCGGTGTCGCCGCTGGCGTCGGCGCTGGTCAGCTCATCGAGGGCGGTCTGGAGGTCCTCCCCGGCGGCGTCGGTGGTGGCCTGGCCCGTGGCGCAGAGCTCGTTCAGCGTGGAGGCGAACTCGGCGCCGCCGTCGATGGTCGTCGTGGTGTCGGCCTCGGCGGTGGTCGTGGTGTCCGAGGCGTTGTCATCACCGCTGCTACTGCAGCCCAGGAGCGCGAGTGAGCCGGTGGCGATGACGATGGCAGAGGTGCGGAGCAGGCGCGACACGTTGAGGGTTCCTCCCCGGGAGTGATGATGACGCGTGGACGGTAGCGCTCTCGATCGCGCCGCGCCGCCGGCGCGGTCCCGAACAGGTTGCGGCTGCCGTGGCGCTGAGGCCCGAGCCGCGACGTCAGCCCTCGCAGGTGTAGGCGGCGACCTCGCCGTCGAGCGCCTCGGCGAGGTCGCGTGCCACCCCTTCGGTGCCCGGACGGGCGATCCAGCCCTCACCGGTGACGTAGAACGTCGCGCCCCCACCACCGAAGGCCACGATGAAGCTGCAGTCGAAGAAGGCGCCGGTCTCGACGAACTCACGCTGGGCGGCGACATCGTCGAACAGGTAGAGGTTCACGATCTCGCCACCGAACTCGCAGGTGCCCTCGGCGGTGGTCCCCGGCTGTTGCAGCGCGGCGGCGACGTCGGCGTACCCGGTGCATTGGCCGTCGAGCGCATCGGCGATGTCGCTGGGGGCGTCGGCGGTCACCGGCGAGGTGGGGGCGGCGCTCCCGCTGCCGGTGCCGGACGGCGGGGCGTCGGCCTCCGCCAACGTGGTCGAGGTGGCTCCGCCCCCCTCGGCAGTGGTGGCGCTGGAGCCCCCGAAGGGCCCGCCACCGGTGCTCGTCGTCGAATCCGCGCCGACCGAGGTCGACGTGGTGCTGTCGCCCGTGTCGGGGCGGTCGCCATCACTGCTGCATCCCAGCGTGAGCAGGGTCAATGCGCAGCACACCACCGCAATGCCTCGTCGCATGCTCGGGCCTCCCTTGTCCATGACGACGAGAGGCTAGTGCGCCAGGTGTTCCGGTCAGCCTGCGCGCGACTAGAAAGGGAACCGTGGCCGCCTCGCCCCTCTCCGCCATCATCCTGGCCGCCGGCGAGGGAAAGCGCATGCGCTCGCAGCGCCCGAAACCGCTGCACGTCCTCTGTGGCCGCCCGATGCTGCTCTACGTGCTCGATGCGCTGTCCGATTGCCCGGTCGAGCGCGCCGTCGTGGTCGTGGGTCACGGGGCCGAGCGCGTCACCAAGATGTTGCAGGAGGACGGCCCCGACCTCGTCATCGACCACGTCGAACAGCGCGTCCAGGCCGGCACGGGGGATGCGGTGAGCGTTGGCCTCACGGGCCTCGACGACGAGGTGGACGGCGACCTCGACGGCGGTGACGTGCTGGTCCTGCCCGGCGATACGCCGCTGCTGCGCCCCAGCACCATCGCCGCACTGGTGGACGAGCACCGTGAGAGCGGTGCCGCGGCCACGCTCCTCAGCGCGCGGGTGGACGACCCCAGCGGCTACGGGCGCGTCGTGCGCGGCCGCGACGGCGGGGTGCACCAGATCGTCGAGGACGTCGACGCCAACGACGACCAGCGCGCCATCGACGAGATCAACACGTCCATCTACTGCTTCCGGCGCAGCGTCCTGGCCCCGGCGCTCCGCCGACTCAGCCCCGAGGACAACGCCCAGGGCGAGTACTACCTCACCGACGTCATCAAGGTCCTCCACGACGCCGGTTACCCGGTCGCGTCGGTGGTGGCCGACGATCCCGGCGAGATCGCAGGGGTGAACGACCGGGCCCAGTTGGCCGCCGCCGAAGGCGGGCTGCGGCGCCGGACCGCCGCCAGCTGGCTGGCCCGTGGCGTCACCATGGTCGACCCCGACCGCACCTACATCGACGCCACGGTCGAACTGGCTCCCGACGTCACCCTGTTCCCGGGCACCCTCCTGCAGGGCCGCACCGTGGTGGGCCGGGGCACCGAGCTCGGGCCCGACACCCGCCTCGTCGACTGCGTGGTCGGCGCCGACTGCGTGGTCGAGCAGACCGTCGGCCGCGACGCCGAGGTGGGTGACGGCGCCGTCGTGGGTCCCTTCGCCGTCCTCGAAGCCGGGGCCCAGGTGCCCGCTGGTGCTCGCACCGGTGCCTTCTACACTGGCCGCCTCGGCGACCAGGCCGTCGCCGAACCCCCAGACTGAGGCGGAGCGCAGATGTTGGAGCAGGTCTCGACCAAGCGGTTCCACCTCGTCTCCGGTGAGACGAACCTCCCGCTGGCCGAGGAGATCGCCGACCAGCTCGGCGAGCGGCTCTGCGAGACCAACCTCGCCGAGTTCGCGAACGGCGAGCTGCACTGCCGATTCGGCGAGTCCGTTCGGGGCAGCGACGTGTTCATCCTCCAGAGCCACTGCACGAACGGCGGCTTCTCGGTGAACGACGCCATCATGCAGCAGCTGATCATGGTGGACGCCGCCCGCCGGGCATCAGCCAAGCGGATCACGGTGGTGTGCCCCTTCTACGGCTACGGCCGCCAGGACCGCAAAGCCGAAGGCCGTGAGCCCATCACCGCCAAGCTCGTGGCCAACCTCTTCATGACCGCGGGGGCCACCCGTCTGGTCAGCGTCGACCTCCACTCGGGTCAGATCCAGGGCTTCTTCGACGGTCCCGTCGACCACCTCACGGCGATGCCCGTGCTGGTCGACTGGATGGCGTCCAACCTCGAGGGTGATGTCACCGTCGTGTCCCCCGACGCCGGGCGGGCCAAGGTCGCCGAGCGCTACGCCAACGTCCTCGGCGCCGACCTGGCCATCGTGCACAAGCGCCACGTCAAGGGTGTCAAGAACATGGTCGAGGCCGGCGAGGTCGTCGGCGACGTCGAGGGCCGCACCTGCGTGCTCATCGACGACATGATCGACACCGGCGGCACGCTGGTGGCGGCCGCCGACGCCGTGGCCGAGCAAGGGGCGGGCCACGTGCTGGCCGCGGCCACCCACGGCCTGTTCTCCGGTCCGGCCATCGAGCGGATCTCGGGCTCGGCCATCGAGAAGGTCGTGGTCACCAACACGCTGCCCCTGCCGCCCGAGAAGCAGATCGACAAGATCGAGGTCGTCTCGATCGCCAAGATCATCGCCGACGCCCTCGGCGCGGTGTTCGAGGACACCTCGGTCAGCGAGATCTTCGGCGGCGCCAACCAGCACTGACGCCGGAAGCGGCGGCGCCAGCGTGGGTGCCGCCTGTCGAGCTCAGTGCTCGAGGTGGCGCATCAGGTTCCACACGGCGAGGGTGCCGCCGACGAACACGCCGGCCCACAGGCCGGTCCACACCGCGAGCCAGGCCATGGCCGAGGTCGACGTCTCGGGCTGCGCCACCTTGAAGGCGGCGAACGACAGCACCGACAGGAGCGGTACGCCCACCACGACGCCGATGAGGATGGCCTTGGTGAAGTTGCGGTCGTTCAGTTCGGCGGTGTCGCTCATGGAGGAACCAAACCCGAAGGTCACACCCCGGCGCTAGGGCCGAAGGTCCCGCTGCCGTGCGCCTCCTTCGTCGGGGCCGCTTCGCGATCCGGTTCGTCGGTGCTGCTGCACGGCTCCGCAGCGCAACGTCGACCTCGGGTTCGGCTGCACCTCTTCCGTTGGCGCCCCATTCACGCGGGTTGTGAGCGGGCCGCACCCCGCCGGTAGGATGGTCTGCTGTCCCGGGACGCCCGTTTGCGCGCGTCCCAGCGCCCCCTTTCCACCGAGCCGCAGCAGGAGCACCGTCGCATGGCCGAACTCACCCTCACCGCCGAGACCGGCCGAGCCACCGGGAGCCGGCCGTCGAACCGCCTGCGCGCCGAGGGCAAGATCCCCGGCGTCGTCTACGGCCTCGGCAGCGATCCCAAGACCGTGACCGTCGACTGGCGGTCCCTGCGCCAGTGCCTCACCACCGACGCCGGCCTCAACGCCCTCATCAACCTCGACATCGACGGTGAGGAGCACCTGAGCATCGTCAAGGAGCTCCAGCGCAACCCCGTGAAGCGCACCGTCACGCACGTCGACTTCATCCTCATCGACCGCGACGCCGACATCGAGGTCGAGGTGCCCGTGGTGCTCGAGGGCGAGGCCACCCTCGTCGAACGCGAGAACGGCACCGTCACCCAGGCGCTGTTCAGCCTCACCATCATCGCCAAGCCGGGCTCCATCCCCGACCAGGTGACCGCCGACATCTCCGAGCTCGAGGTGGGCGGTTCGATCCGCGTCGCCGACCTGCCCCTGCCGTCGGGCGTGCGCACCGAGGTCGACCCCGAGGATCCCGTGGTCCTGGGCGAGATGACCCGTGCCTCCATGGATGCCGCCGCCGAGGAAGCCGGTGAGGGCGCGGAGGGCGAAGGCGAGGGCGCCGCCGAGGCGTCTGGCGAAGGCTCCGGCGGCGACGCCGGCGGCGACGCGGGCTGATCGCCGGCGGGGCACCCCCGCCGATCTGCTCGTCGTCGGCCTCGGCAACCCCGGGGCCGAGTACGAGCGCAGCCGCCACAACGTGGGCGCCGAGGTGGTGGCGCTGCTGGCCGAGCGCCATGGCGCGCGCCTGCGCCGCAGCAAGGAGCACGCCAACGCCGACGAGGTGCGCGTCGGCGCGAAGCGCCTCGCGCTGGCCGTGCCCCTGACCTACATGAACGAGTCAGGGCAGGCCGTCGCGCCCCTGGTGCGGCGCTACGGCATCGAGGACGACCTGCACTCGCTGGTCATCGTCCACGACGAGCTGGACCTCCCGGTCGGTCGCCTGAAGCTGAAGGTCGGGGGCGGCCTCGCCGGCCACAACGGCCTGCGCTCCATCAAGGCCCACCTCCACAGCGACGACTTCGTCCGGGTGCGCATCGGGGTGGGCAAGCCCCCGAGCAAGGAGCGGGGCGCCGACCACGTGCTCAAGCGCGTGCCCAAGGCCGACCGCGTCGAGCTCGACATCGCCGTGCAGGTGGCCGCCGACGCGGTGGAGGCGATCCTCGACGAGGGCGTGGCGGCGGCCATGAACCGCTTCAACGCGCTGGACTGACGCCGCAGGGCCCGACCTCGGACAGGTCCCCGTCAGCCGACGAGGGTGCGCAGCACCTCGGCCATGGGCCCGGTCTGGGACGGCAGGAAGTGCCCCGACCCGGGGACCACCCGCAGGGTGCCCACCGGCAGCGACCCGGCCAGGCGCTCGGCGTGGGCCAAGGGGACGAGGTCGTCATCGGCCCCCTGCCAGCAGTCGACGGGCGCGGTCACTTCGCTGAGGGCGAAGCCCCAGTCGGGGGACCCGAAGGCCCGGTAGTCGTCCACCGTCCCCGCGTAGCCGTGGGCGAAGGTGGCGATGCCACCGTCCTCCCAGAGCACCACCGCCTCCGCCGGGAGGTCGGCGAGCACGGCCCGGTCGGTGGCGCCGAGGACCTTCAGCGTCTGGGCCTTCGCCTTCTCCCGGCCCCGTCGCCCGCTCGCCAGCGAGACCACCCGTCGGGCGGCCCACGGCCAGTGGCGCGAGAGCGGGACGAGCAGGCGATCGACGGCGAGGCCCAGCGCCTTCGTGTCCGCCCGGTCCCGCAGCGGCGCCATGCCGCCACAGGTGGCGACCCGGGTCACCCGTGTGCCGAGGACGGCGGCGGTGGCGAGGGCGTGCGGCCCGCCCGCCGACCAACCCACGGTGGCGAAGCGGTCGATGCCGAGCCGGTCGACGAGGGCGGCCACGTCGGTGCCCCAGCTGGCCACGGTGCGCCCGGGGTCCCGGTCGGACCATCCGATGCCGGGGCGGTCGGGGGCGATGAGGCGGACGCCGGACTCGAGGGCGGATGGGTGGACGCGCGCCGCGTCGAGGCGGCAGCTGAGGCCCCCGTGATGCCAGACCACGGGCGCGCCGGCAGGGTCGCCGTACTCGGACCAGGCCAGGCGTCGGCCACCGGCGACGTCCACGAAGGAGACGCCGTCCGGCGCCGCCCCGGCCACCGGGGTCAGTAGTCGTTGTTGCTGCGTTCGCTGTACTGCTTGCCGCCGCCGCCCCACGACATGATGTCGAGCACGAGGCCGAAGGCCACGAACACCCACCCCAGGCCGCGGACACCGGCGACGGGGGCGTAGGCGAGGGCGTAGCAGAGCGTCGTCCACGGCAGGATCAGGAACCCCAGGAAGCCCATCCAGAACGACTCGAAGGCGAACGAGAGCCGATCGCCGAAGAGCCAGAGCAGGAACAGGGCCAGGCGAGGCGACAACCAGCTGGCGATGACGACGAGGCAGCAACCCATGGGTTCCATGATCGCAGAGCCGGGAGGCCGCCGCGCCCGATCCCCGAACACACCCGCCCGACCACGGCAGGCCCGGCCGGGTCTGGGATGATGAGCGTCGCGGGCGCCGGCCCCGCGACGGAAGGGGGAGCAGTGCGCAGAACGATGGTGGTGCTCGCGGTGGTGGCGCTCGGCATGGGCGCGGTGGCGTGCAGCAGCGACGGCGATGGCGGCGGGGACGACGCGGCCGGGGGCGACGGCACCACGACGACGATCGAGGCCGTCGACCCGGTCGACTACGCCGCCCGGGGCCCCTACGCCGTCGGCGAGGTCGACCTCCAGCTCGACGACGACCACCAGATCGCGGTCTTCTACCCGGTCGACCGCGACGACATGGCCGACGACGCCACCCCCTACAGCTACTCGGGTGAGGACATCTTCGGGCCCGACATCGTGCAGCTGCTCCCCGGCGCGCTCTCCGGCGAGATCGCACCCCCGGACACCTACGTGGACGTCCCCGCTGCCGAGGACGGTCCCTTCCCGTTGGTGGTGTTCAGCCACGGCGCGGCGGGCAACATGCGCTTCTACAACATGCACAACAGCCATGTCGCCTCGTGGGGCTACGTCGTCGCCGCCGTCGATCACCCCGAGCGTGGCGTCGTCGCCTTGCTGTCGGACGCCGGCACGGGCACCAACGACGCTGACGCCGACGCCGAATGCGAGCCGCCCGAGGACAGCGACGAGAGCGAGCAAGGCCTCGACGTGGACCAGCTGATGCAAGCGCTCGACCTGCTGAGCGAAGAGACCTCCGCATCGGCGTCCCCGCTGCAAGGTGTGGTCGACCTCGAGCGGGTGGCGGCGGAGGGTCAGAGTGCCGGCGCCGGCGCGTCGGGCACCCTCGCGTACGACCCCCGCATCGACCTCTGGATCGGCCATGCGCCGGTGCCGCCCCTCGAACCCGGCACGGACACCGCGCCCTACATCGAGGTGAGCGAGGACGAGGACGGGGAGTGCGACTTCGAGTACGACACCGCCGGTCTTTTCGGCGACACCTCGCCGCCGCCGGTGCCGTCCATGCTCGTCGCCGCCGAAGGTGACACGGCGGTCGAGATCGACGGGGTGGAGCAGGCCTACGAGTGGCTCGACGAGCCGAAGCGCCTGATCGAGATCGCCGACAGCGGCCACGCGGTGTGGACCGATCCGTGCCCGCTCATCCAAGCCGAGGGGGGCCTGTCCGCCTTCGTGTCCGCCCTGGGTCTCGATCCAGAAGCAGTCCCCCTCGTCGAACTGGGCGAGAACGGCTGCCTGCCCGAGGACACGCCGGCCGAGACGGTGTGGCCGTTCATCGACCACGTCACCGTGGCCCAGCTCAACGACACCTTCGACATCGACCGTCCCGCGGCGGTCGCCAGCCTCGACGCCGACTACCTGGCCGAGACCTTCCCCGACCGCTTCGGCAGCGAGCAGTCCGAGCCCTGACCGCGGACGGCGACCCTCCCCGCTGGGCCCCGATGAGGGCCCAGAGGGAGGGCGTCGGATCTGGTCGCCGTTCCTAGACTCGACGGGTGAGCCTCGCGTCCCTGCCCCCGCTGCTGCGCGACGAGCCCGCCGTCCTGCAGCTGCTGGGCCGGTCGTCGGCGGTGCTCGCCGTCCCCGAGCCCGCCCGGGCCTACACCATCGCCGGCCTGGCCGAGGTGTCCCGGCGGTCGCCCATCGTGGTGGCCGTCCCGACCTCGGGCGACGCCGAGCGCCTCGCCCGTGACCTCGCCACCTACCTCGGCGAGGACGACGTCGACCTCTTTCCGGCGTGGGAGACGCTGCCCTTCGAGCGCGTGAGCCCGAGCGTCGAGACCATGGGCCACCGCCTGCGGGGGATGTGGCGCCTGCGCCACCCCGAGCGCCTGCCCCGGGTGCTCGTCGCGCCGGTACGCGCCCTCGTCCAGCGCCTCGGGCCCCACGTGGAGGACGTCGAGCCCGTCGTGGTGCGCCGCGGCGACGCCGTCGACGCCACCGACCTGGTCGAGCGTCTGGTGCGGTCCGGCTACCGCCGCGAGTACCAGGTCGAGCACCGGGGCGAGCTCGCGGTGCGGGGCTCGATCATCGACGTCTTCCCTTCCACCGCCGACGGACCGGTGCGGATCGACCTGTGGGGCGACGAGGTCGACCGCCTCACCGAGTTCTCGGTGGCCGACCAGCGCGCCACGGTCGACCTCGCCGAGGTCGAGATCTTCGGGTGCCGTGAGCTCCAGCCCACCGAGGAGGTGCGGGCCCGGGCCGAGGCCCTCGTCGGCGCCGAACCGTGGGGGCGCGAGCAGTGGGAACGCCTTGCGGCGGGCGAGACCTTCGACGGCATGGAGTCTTGGCTGGCGTGGCTGGTCGAGGACGAGCACCTCCTGCCCGACCTGCTGCCCGCCGACGCCCAACTCCTGCTGGTCGAGCCCACCCGCCTGCGCGACCGCGCCGCCGACCTGCTGGCCGAGGAGGCCGATCTCGCCGCGACGCTGTCGCAGACGTGGGGCGCCGGTGACCGCGACCTGCCCCAACTGCACCTGCCCTTCGACCGCCTGCTGGCCCACACCGACGTGCCCGCCTGGTCGGTGACCAACGCCCCCGAGGGCCCCGACGTCGTCCGGGTCGGCGCCCACGGTTGGGACCCCGTCGTGGGTGACGGCGCCCGCCTCGTCAAGCAGCTGGCCGACCTGCTCGCCGACGGCTTCCGCCTCGTCGTCGCCACCGACGGGGCCGGATCGGGGGCACGGGTGGGCCAACTGCTGTCGGAGCACGGCGTGGACGTCGCCGACCGCCTCGAGGCCTCGCAGCCCCGGCTCGGCGACGCCGCTCCGCCCCTCGACCTCACCCGGCCGGGCGGGCACCTCGTGGTCGCGCCCCTCGAGCGGGGCTTCGTGCTGCCGTCCATCAAGCTGGCGGTGCTCGCCGAGGGCGACGTCACTGGCCGGCGCCGCGCCCACCGCCCACCCCGGCCCCGCCAGCGCGACGCCCGGGGGTTCTTCGACGACCTCGCCGTCGGCGACCACGTCGTGCACCACCAGCACGGCGTGGCCCGCTACGGCGGCATGGTCAAGCGGGCCATCGCCGGCCACGAGCGCGACTACCTGCTGCTCGAGTACCGGGGCGGCGACCGGCTCTACGTGCCGTCCGACCAGATCGACGCCGTGCGCCACTACACCGGCGGCGAGACGCCCACCCTCAGCCGCCTGAACGGCTCGGACTGGCAGAAGACCAAGTCCAAGGTGCGCTCGGCCGTGGCCGAGATCGCCCAGGAGCTCGTCGTGCTCTACCAGACCCGGGTCAACAGCGAGGGCGTCGCCTTCGCCCCGGACACGCCCTGGCAGCGCGAGATGGAGGACGCCTTCCCCTACCGGGAGACGCCCGACCAGCTCACCGCCATCACCGAGGTCAAGGCCGACATGGAGGAGCCGGTTCCCATGGACCGGCTGGTCTGCGGCGACGTCGGCTTCGGCAAGACCGAGGTGGCCATCCGGGCCGTCTTCAAAGCCGTGCAGGACGGCACCCAGGCCGCCATCCTCGTGCCCACCACCCTGCTGGCCCAGCAGCACTACCAGACCTTCAGCGAGCGCTTCGCGCCCTACCCGGTGCGGGTCGAGGTGCTCAGCCGCTTCCTCACCAACGCCCAGGCCAAGGCCGTGGCCGACGGGGTACGGGACGGGTCGGTCGACGTGATCGTGGGCACCCACCGCCTGTTGTCCGAGGACGTCAGCTTCAAGAAGCTGGGCCTGCTGGTGGTGGACGAGGAGCAGCGCTTCGGGGTGAGCCACAAGGAGGCCATGAAGAAGCTGAAGGCCGACGTGGACGTCCTCACCCTCACGGCGACGCCCATCCCTCGGACGCTCGAGATGAGCCTGACCGGCATCCGGGACCTGACCCTCCTGAACACCGCGCCGGCCGAGCGCCAGCCCATCCTCACCTACGTCGGGGAATACGACGAGCGGGCGGTGTCCGAGGCCATCCGCCGCGAGCTGCTCCGCGACGGCCAGGTCTTCTTCGTGCACAACCGGGTGAAGGACATCGAAGCCGTGGCCGCGTCCCTGCGCGACCTCGTGCCCGAGGCCCGCATCGCCGTGGCCCACGGCCAGATGGACGAGGGCACCCTCGAGCGGGTGGTCATCGACTTCTGGGAAGGGCGCTTCGACGTCCTCGTGTGCACCACCATCATCGAGTCCGGCATCGACATGCCCACGGTGAACACCCTCGTGGTCGATCGAGCCGACCTGCTCGGCCTCGGGCAGCTCCACCAGCTGCGGGGCCGCGTCGGGCGGTCCGGCCAGCGGGCCTACGCCTACCTGTTCACCCCGCGCGACCGTGCCCTCACCGAGGAGGCCTACGAGCGCCTCAAGACCATCGGCGAGGCCACCGAGCTGGGCTCCGGGTTCAAGATCGCCATGCGCGACCTCGAGATCCGCGGCGCCGGCAACCTGCTCGGCGTGGGCCAGTCCGGCCACATCGCCGCGGTCGGCTACGACCTCTACTGCCAGATGGTGACCGAGGCCGTGGCCGAGCTGAAGGGCGAGACGCCGGTCGAGCCCGCCGAGGTGAAGATCGACCTGCCCTTCGACGCCAATGTGCCGGCCGACTACGTCCCCAAGGAGGAGCTCCGCCTCGAGGCGTACCGGCGCCTCGCCGCGGTCACCACCGAGGCCGAGGTCGACGACATCCGCGCCGAGTGGCAGGACCGCTACGGCCCCCTGCCCGAGACCGCCGAGGCGCTCCTCGGCGTCGCCCGCCTGCGGGCCGAGTGCGCCCGCCTCGGCCTGCGCGAGATCGCGGTCACCAAGGGCCCGTCCTTCGGTGGTCCGGCCTTCCTCGCCCGCTTCGCTCCCTTGGCCCTGAAGGCCAGCCAGCAGATCCGCCTCAAGCGGCTCTCACCCAAGGCGGTCTACAAAGAGGAAGTGGGCCAGCTCCAGGTGCCCGTCAACGCCGCCTCCGACCTGGTCGAGCACCTCGTGGCCCTGCTCCGCCAACTCGTTCCTCACACTGACCCCTCGTCCCTCGGGGCGGCTTCGCCATCCGGTTCGCCGTCGTAGCGGCTCGGCTCCGCTCCGCCACCTGACCCGACATCGGCTCCTCGTCCCTCGGGGCGGCTTCGCCATCCGGTTCGGCGATCTTGCGGCTCCGCTCCGCTCGCCACGTCGCCACTTCGACCGACGACGACCCCTCGACCTGGATACGGGCTTCCTCTGGTCCACCCTGACCTTTGGCTGCTGGACCCTGCCCCCTAGGATGGTCGCCCTGTGACCCGAACCCTCCGCCTCTCTGCCGTCGCGCTCGTGGTGCTGCTGGCCGCCGCCCTCTCGGCCTGCTCCGACTCCAACACAAGTGGCACGGCGCTCACCGTCAACGGCACCGAGGTGAGCCAGCAGACCATCGAGGACGAGATCGATGACCTCGTCAGCTACGCCAAGTCGGCCCCCGACTCGCAGTTCTACACCGCCGTGTTCGGCGAGGACGCCAGCGAGGAGACGGTCACGACCGCGTTCACCGCCCAGGTGCTCCAGGAACGGGTGGTGTCGATCATCATCAACGACGAGTTCGAGGAGCGCGGCCTCGAGATCACCCAAGAAGACCGCGACGCCGCCGAGGCCCAGTTCGCCTCGCAGCTGGCCCCCGCCCCGGCGGCCGACCCGGCTGCGGATCCCACCGCGCCGCCGACCACCGCCGACCCCGCCGCCGGCCAGGCCGTGTTCGACAGCTTCTCCGAGGAGTTCCAGGACTTCGAGATCACCTTCAACGCGCGTGCAGCCGCGCTCTCCGAGGCTCTGACCGCCGAGACACAGGAGAACGCCGCCGTCACCGACGAGGACGTGCAGGCCTACTACGAGGCCAATCAGGACCAGTTCACCCAGAACTGCGCGAGCCACATCCTCGTGGAGGACGAGGCCACGGCCAACGACCTCAAGGCACAGCTCGATGCCGGCGCCGATTTCGCCACCCTCGCCGAGGAGAACTCCACCGACACCGGATCGGCGACCCAGGGCGGAGACCTCGGCTGTCAGGCACCTGGCACCTTCGTGCCGGAGTTCGAGGCCGCCATCGACGACGCCACCATCGGGGAGGTGACCGAACCGGTCCAAACCGAGTTCGGCTACCACCTGATCCTCGTCTCCTCGAAGGGTGTGCAGTCCCTCGAGGAGGTGCAGGACCAGATCCGGTCCCAGCTCGAGACGCCCGCCGACGACCCCCTGAACGCGTTCCTGGCCGACGCCCTGGGCAACGCCGAGGTCGAGGTCAACCGCCGCTACGGCAGCTGGAACGAGGAGACACTCACCGTCGATCCACCCGAGGGGCCCGCGTCGTCGGCCACGACGGCCGTGCCCACGGTCGACCCTGCGGCCGGCACCGCCACCACCCTCGCCGGGGGTTGACGGGCCACCTCACCGTCGTCGGGCTCGGACCCGCCGGCCCGGACCTGGTGACCGCGGGGACGCTCGCGGCCATCGAGGCCACCCCCCACCGCTACCTCCGCACGACGCGCCATCCCGCGGCGCCCGTGGTGGGCGGCGCCAGGTCCTTCGACGCCGTGTACGACGGCGCCGAGACCCTCGACGCGGTGTACCGCGCCATCGCCGACGCGCTGCTCGCGGCCGTCGCCGAGCACGGCCACGTGCTCTACGCCGTGCCCGGCTCCCCGGTGGTGGCCGAACGAACGGTCGAGCTGCTCATCGAGGCCGCGGGCGACCCGGCCCAGGACCTCGAGGTCGAGGTGCTGCCGGCGCTGTCGTTCGTGGACCTGGCGTGGGCCCGGCTGCGCATCGACCCCTTCGCCGCCGGCGCCCGCCTGGTGGACGGCCAGCGCTTCGCGGTCGAGGCCGCGGGGGAGCGGGGGCCGTTGCTGGTGGCGCAGTGCGACCGCCGTTCGGTGCTTTCGGACATCAAGCTCGCCGTGGAGGACGACGCGCCCGAGCGGGTGGTCGTGCTCCAGCGACTCGGGCTGCCCGACGAGCGCGTGGTGGAGGTGGCCTGGGCGGACCTCGACCGCGAGGTCGATGCCGACCACCTCACGTCGCTCTGGATCCCCGATCTGGCCGCTCCGGTCGCGGCCGAGCTCCAGCGCTTCAACGAGCTGGTGTTCACCCTGCGCCAGGAGTGCCCTTGGGACCGTGAGCAGACCCACGCCAGCCTCGGCCGCCACCTCATCGAGGAGACCTACGAGACCATCGAAGCCATCGACGGCGTCGACGTCGAGGCGGGCACCGGCTTCGAGCACCTCGAGGAAGAGCTCGGCGACCTGCTCTTCCAGGTGTTCTTCCACGCCACGCTCGCCGCCGAGGAAGGCCAGTTCACCCTCGCCGACGTGGCCCGCGGCATCCACGACAAGCTCCGCCTGCGCCACCCCCACGTGTTCGGGGAGGTCGAGGTCGAGAGCGCCGGCGACGTGATGCGCAACTGGGAGCAGATCAAGAAGGCCGAGAAGGGCCGCGACAGCGTGATGGACGGGATCCCATCGGCGTTGCCAGCGCTGCTCTACGCCGCCAAGGTCCAGAAGAGGGCCGACAACTCGGGGTTCGCCTACCCGTCGCTGGACGCGGCCTTCGCAGATGTCGAGGCCGAGGTGGCCGAGGCCCGGGCCGAGCCGTCCGCCCACGAGGTGGGCGACATCCTCTATGCCGCCACCGGTGTGGCCCACCATCTGAACATCGACCCCGAGTCGGCACTGCGGGGCGCCGCCGACCGGTTCCAGGCGCGCTTCCGCCTCGTCGAGCGTCTCGCCGATGACGAGGGCATCGACCTCAACGCCGCCGACCCCGCCACCCTCGACCGCTGGTGGCGGGCGGCCAAGACCGAGCTCGGCGCATGACCGCCGGGCGTCTTCCCACCGCTCCTACTGGCGCCTGATCTACTGGTCAGGGCCAGTAGATCAGGCGCCAGAACGGGTCGCGCGAGGGGTGCTGCATGGGGCAAGCCGACAACACGAGCGCAGAGGGCGCCGGGGCCGTGCCGGACGAATGGGCGCCGGCGCTGGCCGAGCTCGGGCGCCGGCGGGCCGCGGCCCACGCCATGGGCGGGACCGACCGGGTGGAGCGGCTCATGGCGGCCCGGGGCAAGCTCGACGCCCGCGCCCGCCTCGACGCACTGTTCGACCCGGGCACCTTCGTCGAGTTGGGCACCCTCGTCGGCGGGCCGGACGTGCCGGGCGACGGGCTGGTGGCGGGCTTCGGTGACGTGGACGGCCGGGTGGTTCTCGCCGCGGCCGAGGACTTCACCGTGCAGGGCGGATCCATCGGCAGGGACTCGGCGGCCAAGCGCTACCGGGTCGTGCAGCTGGCGGGGCAGGAGCGGGTGCCGCTCGTGTTCCTCCTCGACGGTGCCGGCCACCGCCTCACCGCCGGCGAGGCGCCGGCCCGCACCCCGGGTGACCTGCTGGCCCTCGCCGACCTGTCAGGGCGGGTGCCGATGGTCTGCCTCGTGCTCGGTGCGTCGGCAGGTCACGGCGCGCTGGCGGCGCCGCTGAGCGACTTCGTGGTGATGACCGAGCAGGGCGCGCTCTTCACGGGCGGGCCTCCGCTCGTGAAGGCCGCCGTCGGCGAGGACGTCACCAAGGAGGAACTGGGCGGCCCGGCGGTGTGCGAGGCGGCGGGCACGGTCCACCAGCTGGTGGACACCGACGCCGAGGCGCTCGCCCTCGCCCGGCGCTACCTCTCCTACCTGCCCGCCCACGCCGGCGGCGCCGTGCCCGTGACCGTGGGCGACGATGGTGCCGACACGGGCCCCCGCCGCCTCGACGACCTGCTCGAGGTGGTGCCCGTCAGCGATCGCCGGCCCTACCGGATGCTCGCCGTGCTCGAGCGCCTCGCCGACGAGGGGAGCCTCCTCGAGGTGCAGCCTGGCTACGGCCGCTCACTGGTGTGCGCTCTCGCCCGGATCGGGGGCCGCTCGGTGGCCCTGGTGGCCAACGACCCGTCGGTGCGGGCGGGCACCATCGATCGCGACGCCGCCATCAAGGGTGCCGAGTTCCTCACCTCGGTCGGTGCCTTCGGCCTGCCCGTCGTCTTCCTGGCCGACAACCCGGGGGTGCTGGCGGGCACCAAGGCCGAGCAGGACGGCATCCTCAAGTGGGCGGGGCGAATGTTCCAGGCCGAGCGCGCCCTCACCGGCCCGAAGGTGCACGTGACCCTGCGCAAGGCCTTCGGCTTCGGGTCCACGGTCATGGGCCACAACCCCTTCGACCACCAGACCACGACCTTCGCCTTCCCCAACGTCACCATGAGCTCGATGCCCGCCGGCCCTGGCGGGGCCAGCGCCGGCCTCGACGCCGACGAGCAGGCCCGGGTGGAGGCGGCGCAGGCCGCCGGCGTGTGGCGCATGGCGTCGTCGATGGGCATCGACGAGGTCATCGACCCCCGCGACCTCCGCAACGCCGTCCTGGCGGCGCTGCGCCTCGCCGCCCACCGCTGACCATCGCCGGTCTGGCGTCTGGATTCGCTTGCCGTGACGGCGCTCACCGCTCCGAGTCCGTTGGAGGAAATACCCCCGCTCTGCGGAGGCTGCTTCCTCCAACGGATCTCGAGGTGGGAGGTCGGAGGTGGGAGGTTGGTCAGGGGAGGTCGGCGTCGACCATGGCCGCGACGTTGAAGCCGGAGTCGACGGCCTGGTGGGTGCCCGAGCCACGGCCCCCGGCGTCGCAGCCGACGAGGTAGAGGCCGGGGAGGGGCGTGCGGGCGTCGGGCTTCGAGCGTCCGACCTGGCCGACCACCTGGGCCAGGCCGACGGCCTCGCCGCCGGCGCCGGGGACGGCCGAGTCCCGGGTCATGCGGGAGATCTGGCGGGGCCCGTAGGGCTCGGTGCGCAGGGTGTGCGCCCGCAGGTCCGGGTAGAGCTCGTCGAGCACCGCCTGAGCCCGCCGCACCGCCTCCGCGGTGACCTCGGCGCCCCGGCCGTCGCCCGGGTCGGGCGGCACGAACACCTGGATGTTGGCGACCTGGTGCCCGGGCTCGGCCACCAGCGAGGGGTCGAACTCGGAGGCGACGTCGATGGCGATGAGGGGCACGTCGGGCCACTCGCCGGCACACATCGCGTCGAAGCGGGCCTGGTCGAGCCAGCTCTGGTCGGAGAACACGGGGATGAGGGCGGCGTCGAACACCCGGGTGTCGAACACGTAGCGGATGCCGGCGATCGACCAGCTCGGCTCGAGCCCGCGCACCCGCTCGACGTAGCCGGCGGGAAAGTGGTCGGCGCCGGCCAGGCCGAGGACGGTCGGCTGGATGCCGGCGTTGGAGACCACCGCCCGGGCCCGGAGGATGCCCTCGTCGGTCTCGACGCCGGCGGCCCGGCCGCCTTCGGTGACGATGTGGCGGACGCGGGTGCTCGTCAGGTAGCGGCCGCCGCGCTCGACCACGAGGTCGGCGCAGGCCTCGGCCACCCGCCCGTAGCCGCCCTTGTGGAAGCGGCCGGCGCCACCCAGGACCATGTTGCGCAGCACGAGGACGGCCTCGGAGGCGGCGAGACGGTCGACCGCGACCACGAACAACATGTTGAGGGTGGCGAAGATCTGCGAGGCCAGCCCCGGGGCGAGCCCGAAGGGCGCCACGTAGTCGGCCATGGTCGTCTCGTCGAGGGCGGCGACCTCCTCGTCGGTGAGCCCGAGCATGGTGAGGTAGAAGGTGCCGAGCGCGGCGACGTCGTCGTCGGTGGCCCCGAAGACGCGCTGCAACTCGGCCAGCTCGGCCTCGGAGCCGCTCTGGCGCAGCTCGCTGCGCAGCAGGCGCCACTCGCCGTCCGGGGCCCGGTAGCGCACGGCCGCCTGCTCGCCCTCGGGGATGAGGAGCTCGACGTCGTCCAGTCCCAGCACGTCGACGAGCTCGTGGAAGCGCGAGTCGACCGCGGGGATGCCCACCGCCCCGAACATCTCGTAGCGATAGCCCTTGCGGTCGAGCGTCTGGGTCTTCCCGCCGGCGCGGGGCGTCTTCTCCACCAGGGCCACCCGCCGCCCGGCATGGGCGAGGAGCGCGGCCGCGGTGGCGCCGCCGTACCCCGCCCCGATGACCACGACGTCGTACGGATCGTCCGCCATCCCGGGATCCTGCCCTGTGTCAGCCATGGCCCGCAGTGTCACACGCCCACCCGGGGCCGGTGACCAACGGGCGCCGCAGACGGGCCGTTCGGCCCTGCCCGCCGCGCAGGACCCGCCGTAGGGTCGATCCGTGAGCACGCGCGCCCGCCGTTTCGTCGCCCTGGGTGCCGCCGCGGGCGTGGGTGGCCTCGCTGCCTACGACGTGTTGCAGCGCCGTCATGCGATCCTGCGCAACTTCCCGGTCGTCGGCCATCTGCGCTTCGTGCTGGAGGCGGTCGGCCCGGAGCTGCGCCAGTACATCGTCACCGACAACGACCAGGAGCGGCCCTTCACCCGGGACCAGCGCCGCTGGGTCTACACAACCTCCAAGGAGGAGAACAGCCTCACCGGGTTCGGGACCGACAACGACCTCGAGACCACGCCGGACTACCTGATCGTCAAGCACGCCGCCTTCCCGGCCCACGTACCCCCGGCGCCCCACGACGTCGAGGTGGCCTGCGCGAAGGTGCTCGGCGCAGGCCACTCCCGCGCCCACGCCTTCCGCCCCCGCTCGATCGTGAACATCTCGGCCATGAGCTTCGGGTCGCTGAGCGGCGCGGCCATCGAGGCCCTCAACCGGGGCGCGGCGTTGGCCGGCTGCCTGCACAACACCGGCGAGGGTGGCGTGTCACGTCACCACGAGCACGGCGGCGAGCTCATCTGGCAGATCGGCACCGGCTACTTCGGCTGCCGTGACGAGCGCGGGGAGTTCGACCTCGACCGCCTCGTCGCACAGGTGGAGCGCTCACCCATCCGGGCCATCGAGGTGAAGCTGTCGCAGGGGGCCAAGGCGGGTCTCGGCGGCGTGGTGCCAGGTGAGAAGGTCACCGAGGAGATCGCCGCCATGCGGGGCGTCCCCGTGGGTGAGGACTGCATCAGCCCGCCCTACCACCGCGAGTTCTCCGACGTGGACGGCCTCATCGACTTCGTCGAGCGCATCGCCGGCGCCACCGGTCTCCCCGTCGGCATCAAGTCGGCGGTGGGGGAGCAGGCCTTCTGGGACGAGCTCGCGTTCCGGATGGTCGAACGGGGCGAGGGCCCCGACTTCGTCACCATCGACGGCGGCGAGGGAGGCTCGGGTGCCGCCCCCCTCGTGTTCGCCGACCACGTCTCGCTCCCGTTCCGCGTCGGCTTCCCCCGGGTGTACCGCGCCTTCGCGCAGGCCGGGCTGGCCGACGACGTGGTGTTCATCGGTGCGGGCAAGCTCGGGCTGCCTGCCACCGCGCTGATGGCGATGGCACTCGGGTGCGACCTCATCAACGTCGGGCGCGAGGCCATGCTCTCGATCGGCTGCATCCAGGCCCAGCGCTGCCACACCGGTCGGTGCCCCGCCGGCGTGGCCACGCAGACCCCGTGGCTGGAGCGGGGCCTCGACCCCGACCTGAAGTCGGTGCGGTGTGCCAACTACCTGCGAGCCCTGCGCCACGAGGTGCTGCGCCTGGCCCGTGCCTGCGGCCGGACCCACCCGGCCTACGTCGACCTCGACTGCCTGGAGCTCGTCGACGACACCGCCGGCGCCCGCTCGGCGCGCGACGCCTTCGCCTACGAGCCAGGGTGGGGTGTCCCCCCGGTGGTCGACGTGCCCGTCCTCGTCACCACGCCCGACCAGTAGCCTCGCTTGCACCCGCTGGGCGGAAAGGAACCCCATGTCCCTCGACACCACCAACGGCACCGGCGCCGACGGCGTCCCGCCCGACGACGACGACGTCACCGCTGACGATGGCGCTACGGGCGCGACCGCGCCCGCCGGCGCCGAGCCTCTCGTCGCCGTCGCCGGCGAGCAGCTGCCCCTGTCGATCCTGGTCGAGCGTTACGAGACCGAGCAGTTGCAGCTCGACCGTCTCCTCAAGGAGGAGAAGGGCGCCGTCCGGCGCCGCCGCCAGGAGGAGCAGCTGAAGCCGTTCCAGGTCGAGCTCCTCAAGCTGCAGCGCCACCTCGAGGCCAGCCACCAGCGCATGATCGTGCTCTTCGAGGGCCGCGACGCCGCGGGCAAGGGCGGCACCATCCGCCGGGTCACCCGCTACATGAACGAAAAGCACTACCGGGTGGTCGCCCTCGGCAAGCCGACCGAAGAGCAGCGCACCCAGTGGTACTTCCAGCGCTACGTCGCCCAGTTCCCCGCCGGCGGCGAGATGGTCCTGTTCGACCGCAGTTGGTACAACCGGGCCATGGTCGAGCCCGTCTTCGGGTTCTGCACCGACGACGAGTACAAGAACTTCATGCGGGGCGTGGTCGGCTTCGAGAAGGACCTGGTCCGCCAGGGAACCATCCTCGTGAAGCTGTACTTCAGCGTCGACAAGGACGAGCAGGCGCGGCGCTTCGACCGCCGGAGGGACGACCCCCTGCGCCAGTGGAAGCTGAGTGAGATCGACGTCCAGGCCCAGGAGCACTGGGACGACTTCACCGACGCCAAGTACAAGATGCTGAAGCGCACCTCCACCGCCGACGCGCCATGGACCATCATCCGCTCGGAGAACAAGCACCTCGCCCGCCTCAACGCGATGCGGGTGATCCTCAACGCGGCCCCGTACGCCGAGCGCTCGACCGAGGTCGACTTCGTCCCCGACCCCCGCATCGTGGTCTCCGGGGCGCACGAGCTCGAGCTCATGGAGGCCGAGCGCATGACGGCCGGGAAGTTCGCCAGCTGACCCACCGTTGCCCTCAGTGGCATCAAGAGCAACACCAGCCCCACTAGGCTCACGGAACGTGAGCGCCATCGAACAGGTCGTGGGCCGTGAGGTCCTGGATTCGCGTGGGAACCCGACGGTCGAGGTGGAGGTCCTCCTCGCATCCGGGGCCCGGGGCCGTGCCATCGTTCCCTCCGGGGCCTCGACCGGGCAGTTCGAAGCCGTCGAGCTGCGCGATGGCGGCGACCGCTACGGCGGAAAGGGCGTCAGCACGGCTGTGGCCAACGTCAACGGGCCCATCCGCGAGCTGGTCGTCGGCCTCGAGGGCCTCGATCAGCGTGAGCTCGACCGCCGGATGATCGACGGTGACGGCACCCCCAACAAGGGGAACTTCGGCGCCAACGCCATCCTCGGGGTGTCTCTCGCCGCGGCCAAGGCCGCCGCCGACGAGCTCGAGCTGCCCCTCTACCGCTCCGTCGGTGGCGCCAACGCCCACGTCTTGCCCGTGCCGATGATGAACGTGCTCAACGGGGGCGCCCATGCCGACAACAACGTGGACCTCCAGGAGTTCATGCTCATGCCCGTCGGCGCCGCCTCCTTCACCGAGGCCCTGCGCTGGGGCACCGAGACCTACCACGTGCTGAAGAAGGTGCTTCACGAGCGTGGGTTGTCCACCGCGGTCGGCGACGAGGGCGGCTTCGCCCCGAACCTCGCCTCCAACGAGGAGGCGGTCCAGGTCTTGATCGCCGCCATCGAACAGGCGGGCTACCTCCCGGGCGACCAGATCGCGATCGCCCTCGACCCCGCATCGTCCGAGTTCTTCCAGGACGGCTCGTACGTCCTCTCGGGGGAGGGTCGCACCCTCTCCGGCGGCGAGATGGCCGAGTTCTGGGCCGACTGGGTGAGCCGCTACCCGATCGTTTCCATCGAGGACGGCATGGCCGAGGAGGACTGGGACGGCTGGTCTGCCCTCACCCAGGCCGTCGGCGACCGGGTGCAGCTCGTGGGCGACGACCTCTTCGTCACCAACACCGAGCGGCTCCAGCGTGGCATCGACGCCGGCGTGGCCAACTCGATACTCATCAAGGTCAACCAGATCGGCTCGCTCACCGAGACCCTCGAGGCCGTGGCCCTCGCCAACCGCAACGCCTACACCGCGGTCATGTCGCATCGTTCGGGCGAGACCGAGGACACCACCATCGCGGACCTTGCGGTCGCCACGAATTGCGGCCAGATCAAGACGGGAGCGCCCGCCCGAAGCGACCGGGTGGCGAAGTACAACCAGCTGCTGCGCATCGAAGAGGACCTCGGCGAGGCGGCGGCCTTCTGGGGTGCCGACGCTCTGGCCAGGGGCGGGGGCTGATGGCGCCGCGCAAGGAGCGACGCGCCCGGGAGGAAGCGGCGGCGGTGCGCCGCCAGGCGCAGGGCAAGGGGGGCCGCAACCCCGTCGACGACACGCCCGCCACCGTCGATCGCACCCGGCGCCGGCGGCGGCTGTTCTGGATGGGGGTGGTGGCGGTCGTGGTCGCCGGCATCGCCTTCCTCGGCGCTTTCCCTGCTCGCACCTACTTCCGCCAGCAGTCGGCCACGGCCCGAGCCGAGTCCGATCTCGACGCACTCGATTCGGAGATCGCCGATCTCGAAGACCAGATCGGCGGGCTGCAGACCGACGCCGAGATCGAACGGCGTGCTCGCGAGGAGTACCACATGACCCGGCCGGGCGAAGAGGTCGTCACCTTGCTGCCCGCCGCCCCGCCGGCCGTGGCGGTGCCTTCGGGGTGGCCGTACTCGCGCCTGTTCGCCGCCTCGCGCTGATCCGACCCGGGAGCCCATCACATTGACCGTTCCCGTGGAGGCTGTCGGCCTCGTCCGGCGCTTCGGCGAGATCGAGGCCGTCGCCGGGGTCGACCTCCGCGTCGAAGCAGGTGAGGTCTTCGCGTTCCTCGGCCCGAACGGCGCGGGCAAATCCACGACGGTGCGCATGCTCACGACCCTCCTGGTGCCGTCGGCGGGCACGGCCCGCGTGGCGGGCTTCGACGTGGTCACCGAGGCGGCGCAGGTGCGCCGCGCCATCGGCGTGGCCCTGCAGGACGCCGCCATCGACCCTCTCATGACGGGCCGGGAGCTGCTGCGCCTGCAAGCGGTGCTCTACGGCTTGCCGCGGGGCCGGGCCGAGGCCCGCTCGGCCGAGCTGCTCGACCGGGTCGGCCTCACCGCCGCCGCCGGCCGGCGGGTGGGCAAGTACTCGGGCGGCATGCGCCGCCGCCTCGACCTCGCGCTGTCGCTCTTGCACGAGCCCGAGGTGCTCTTCCTCGACGAGCCGACCACCGGCCTCGACCCCACGAGCCGGCTCAACCTGTGGGAGGAGCTGCGCAAGCTGAACCAGGAGCACGGCACCACGGTGTTCTTGACCACCCAGTACCTGGAGGAAGCCGATCAGCTCGCGGCTCGCATCGCGATCATCGACGGCGGCCGCATCGTCCGCGAGGGGGCGCCCAGCGAGCTGAAGGCGGCGGTCGGGGCCCCGACCCTGCGCCTGGAGGTTCCCGACGACCAGGAAGCGGTGGCACGCGCCACCTTGGTCCCCTTCGGCCCCGAGCGCCCTGACCGGGTGGGCGTCATCGCGCTCGGCCTCGAGGGCGGGGCGTCGGCGATGACCGCCGTCGTGCGCGCGCTCGACGACGCCTCGGTGATCATCGAGCACATGGAGCTCAACGCACCCAGCCTGGACGACGTGTTCGCCGAGGCCACCGGCCGTCGCCTGGAGGGCGCCGAGGACCGGGACCAGCGGTTCGGCGACGAGCCCTGACCATGGCGGGCATCGTCGTCCCAACACCCGCCCTCGACGCGACGGACCGTCGCATCCGCCCCTTCGCGCAGGCACGCGCCCTCGGCGCCCGATCAGCCCGTGGGATCGCCCGACAGCCCGAGACCTGGCTGCCCTCGCTGATCTTCCCCCTGCTGATCGCGGGGGTGAACAACTCGGCCATGGCGCGGGCGGTTGCCCTGCCGGGGTTCCCGCCGGTTGACTCGGTGCTGCAGTTCCTCCTGCCCGCCACCATCGTGCAAGGCGTGATGTTCGGCGCGGTGTCCGGTGGGTCGGCGCTCGCGCTCGACATCGAGAACGGGTTCTTCGAGCGCCTGCTCGCTTCCCCGGTGGCCCGCTCTGCCATCCTCGTCGGCCGCCTGGTGGGAGGCGCCGCGCTCGCGGTGTGCCAGGCGGTCTTCTTCGTGGTGGTCTTCGCGCTCTTCGGTGCCCGGGTCGAGGGAGGGCCCGCCGCGGTGGTCGTGCTGGCGGGGATGGCCGTGCTCGTCACCCTCATGATCGGCGGCATCACGGCGGCGATCGGGGTCCGCACGGGCAAGCAGGAGTCGGTCGACTCGACGTTCCCACTCGTGTTCATCCTGCTGTTCATGAGCTCGGCGTTCTTCCCGACGGCGCTCATGAGCGGGTGGTACCAGCAGGTAGCGGAGCACAACCCCCTGTCCTGGATGATCGACGGGGCCCGCGAGCTCGTGATCTACGGGTTCTCGTGGGACGCCGCGCTCGTCGCGCTCGCGGTGCCGGCGGTGTTGGCGGTGTTCACCATCGGTCTCGCCGTGCGCCAGATGCAAAGGCGACTGGAGCGGGCCCGATGAGCCTGGCGGCCGTTCACGGCGCGCCGGGTGCAGACAGCCTCGCGCCAGGCGGAAGTGTCCTCGGTGTGGCACAGGAGCTGGCCCGGCGGAGCCTGGTGAACATCGCCCGGACCCCGTCGGCGGTCGTGCCGACCATCGCCATGCCCCTGTTCTTCATCGTCGCGTTCAGCGGCGCGTTCGGCGCGCTCACCGACATCCCGGGCTTCCCGACCGACAACGCCATCAACTGGTTCATGCCGTGGGCGATCATGCAGGGCGCCGCCTTCGCCGGCATGGGTGTGTGCTTCGGCATCGGCCGAGACCTCGAGAACGGCTTCTACGACCGGCTGCTCATGGCGCCGACCCACCGGCTCTCGCTCGTGATCGGCCCGCTCATGGCCGCCGTGCTCCGCGTGCTGCTGCCCGTCGTGACGGTCTCGATCGTGGGCTTCGCGGCGGGCGCCCGCCTCACCGACGGGTTGGTGGGGATGGTCACCCTCGTGGTCGCAGCCGAGGGCTTCGCCCTGGTGGCCGCCCTCTGGGGCCTCGGCGTGGTCTTCCGGCTCCGCACCCAACGGTCGGGTGCGCTCATCCAGGTCGGCATCTTCGTGACCATGTTCCTCTCGATCGGCCAGGCCCCCATCGAGCTCATGGAGGGTTGGCTGCCGCACGTGGCACGCGTGAACCCGCTGACGTACGTGATCGACATGGGCCGTGCGGGGTTCCTCGGACCGGTCACGTGGTCGGCGGTGTGGCCGGGCCTGGTGGCCATCGCCGTCGGGCTCGCCGTCTTCTCCGTCTGGACGCTCACCGGCTTCCGCCGATTGGTGCGCTGACCGTCCGCCGACCTGGCAGGATCTGCCCATGCAGGTGACGATGAGCGTGAACGGCGTGGCCCAGGACCACGACGTCGAGCCCCGGCTGCTGCTGGTGCAGTACCTCCGCGAGGTGCTCGGCCTGACCGGCACCAACATCGGGTGCGACACGTCATCGTGCGGCGCCTGCACCGTGCTCGTCGACGGCGAGTCGGTGAAGTCGTGCACGGTGCTGGCCGTCCAGGCGGAAGGTGCCGACGTCACCACCATCGAGGGACTGGCCGACGGCGACGACCTGCACCCCATGCAGGTCGCCTTCCGGGAGCAGCACGGCCTCCAGTGCGGCTACTGCACCCCGGGCATGGTCCTGGCCGCCGTCTCCCTGCTGGCCGAGAACCCACGTCCCTCCGAGCGGGAGGTGCGCGAGGGCCTCGAAGGCAACCTCTGTCGCTGCACCGGCTACCACAACATCGTGAAGGCGGTGCTCTCGGCCTCGGGTCAGTCCGTCGCCATCCTGGACACCGTCCGCCCCGGCGCCACCGCGGCGCCCACGGTCGGCCCGGAGGTGGCCTCGTGATCCCCGTCGCCTTCGACTACGAGCGGGCCGCAACGGTCGACGAGGCCCTGGGCCTGCTGGCCGAGCACGGCGACGAGGCCAAGCTGATCGCCGGTGGTCACTCGCTCCTGCCGTTGATGAAGCTGCGCCTGGCCACGCCGGCGGTGCTCATCGACATCGCCGGGCTCAGCGACCTCACCTACATCCGAGAGGAGGGGGACGAGATCGCCATCGGCGCCCTCACTCGCCACCATGCGGTCAACACGAGCGAGTTGCTCGCCCGCGAGGTGCCGCTGCTGGCCCATGCCGCGGGCCAGGTGGGCGACCCGCAGGTGCGCCATCGGGGGACCATCGGCGGTTCGTTGGTCCACGGCGACCCCGCGTCCGACCTGCCCGCGGTCCTCCTGGCCCTCAAGGCCCGCGTCATCGTGACCGGGCCGACCGGCGAGCGCAGCGTCGCCGCGTCCGACCTCTTCACCGGCTTCCTCGAGACCGCGGTCGGCGAGGACGAGGTGCTGACCGAGGTGCGGGTGCCGCGTCTGGCGGGCCTCGGTTGGTCGTTCCAGAAGTTCACCCAGCGGGCCTGCGACTGGGCCATCGTCGGCGTGGCCGCCCAGGCGGGCGAGCCCGGGGGCGGCCGCCGCGCGGGAGTCGCGCTCGTGAACATGGGGGCCACCCCCCTCCAGGCCATCGCGGTCGAGGGCGCCCTCGACGGAGGTGCCGACACGGCGGAGGCGGCGGCGCTGGCGGCCGAGGGCACCGAGGCGCCGGGCGACCTCAACGCCAGCCCCGAGTTCCGCGAGCACTTGGCCCGAGTCCTCGTACGTCGGGCCCTCGACGAGACCGCCTCGCGCTAGCCCCATGACCGGAGGGCCGGTGAGGCGGTGCCTCAGACGTCGTCGGCGGGGTCGTACTCGTGCTGGAGGGCGGAGCGTCCCGCCAGGATGGGCTTGATGAGCTCCGCGATGACCCGTTGGTGCTCGGGGTGGTCACGGTACCTCTCGTAGTCGGCCACGGTGGCGAAGTCGGCGATCACCGAGAGGCTGGCGTTGCCCTCCGCCAAGCCGAGGTCGCGGCCCAGGCGATACCGGACGATCTCGGGTATCGCCACCGGGAGTTCGGTGAGGGCTTCGACCACGGCCTGGTGCTGGTCTGCGCCGGACTCGGCGGTCCACCGCAGCAGCACGACGTGTCGGATCATTGGAGACCTCCTACGGTGCCACCCTCGATCGGGAGGGCCGAGCCGGTGATGAACTTGGCTTGCTCGGAGCAGAGGAACGTGACGATCGCGCCGAAGTCCGCGGGGTCACCGACGAAGCCGACCGGGATCTGGCGGGCGAGGTCATCGAGCGCGGTGCCCAGGTGGGAGAGTCGATCGGTGGCGTGCATGCCCGGCTGCACGGAGTTGACGGTGACGCCGTCGCCGGCGACCTCCGTGGCCAGCACCTTGAGGAACGCGGTGACGCCGGCACGGGCGGTGCTCGAGGCGATGAGGCGGCCGATGGGCTGACGAGCACCCACCGAGGTGATGGCCACGACTCGACCCCACCCTCGCTCTTGCATGCCCGGGACCGCGGCCTGGCACAGGGCGATCGTGGAGAGCAGGTTGAGGCGCAGGGCCTCCTCGTAGCCGGCGAGCTCGGTGGAGGCGAAGGTGCCGCCGGGGGGGCCGCCGGCGTTGGCCACGAGGATGTCCACGGGGCCGAGCGCCTCGGCGGTCTCCGCGAGGAAGCGGGCGGCGTCGTCGGGGTCGCTCACGTCGGCGACGACGGTCACGACCTCCCCGTCGATGCTGGCCGCGGCGGCCTCGAGGCGATCGGCGTGGCGGCCGCAGATGGCCACCCGGACGCCCTCGGCGGCCAGCGCGCGGGCGGTGGCGAGGCCGAGCCCCGTCGACGCCGCGGCGACCGCGGCGACCCGGCCGCGCAGTCCCAGATCCATGTGGGAGACCGTACCCTTGGCGCATGCCTGCGCCCGACGAGCTGATCGGAGACGTCGAACGCCAGCAGGAGATCGAGCGCCTCCGCCAGTGCACCTCCGACGGGCGCCTGACCCTGGACGAGTTCGCCGAGCGCGTCGGCGAGGTCTACGCCGCCCGCACCTGGGCCGAGCTGACCCGGCCCACCGCCGACCTCCCCGCCCTGGCCGCGGCGCCGCCACTGATCGAGCGGACGAGTGCCATCGGCGTGTTCAGCGGGGCGCGCCAGTGCGGGCGTTGGCGGCCGGCGCAGTCCTTCGACGCCGTGGCGGTGTTCGGCAGCGCCCAGATCGACCTGTGCGACGCGGTGGTCGACCACGACCTGGTGATCCGGGCGTGGGCCATCGTCGGTGGGATCGAGATCCTGGTCCCCGAGGGCGTGCACGTGGACCTCGGCGGCTTCGCGGTCTTCGGCAGCCGTGACTACCGGGTCAAGAAGGGGCCCGTGCGGCCGGGCATGCCGGTCGTGCGGGTGGAGACCCGCGCCGTGCTCGGCGGCGTCACGGTGCGCACCAAGCCCTTCACCGGCGGCCGTTGACCACCGCTGCCGTCGTCCTGGCGGCGGGGCTGGGTCGCCGTCTCCCCGGCAAGCTGCGGGCGCCCTTCCGGGGCCGTCCGCTGGCCCAATGGGCCTTCGGCGCGGCGGCCGACGCCGGCCTCGACGAACTACTGGTGGTGGTGGGACAGGACGGCCTCGCCGACCTGTTGCCGCCGCGGGCCCGCGCGGTGGCGAACCCGAGGGCGGCCGAGGGCCAGGCCACCTCGTTGGCCGCTGGCATCGCCGCCGCCGACGCCGCCGGCCACGACGCCGTGGTCGTCGGCCTCGCCGACCAGCCGCTGGTCCCGCCGGAGGCCTGGCGCCTGGTCGCCGGGGCCCCGGCCGAGGGGCTCGTGGTGACGGCGGCCTTCGCAGGCGAGCGCCGCCCCCCGGTGCGCCTCCACCGCTCGGTCTGGCCCCTGCTGCCCACCAGCGGCGACGAAGGGGCGAGGGCCCTGTTCCGGGACCGCCCCGACCTGGTGGTGGAGGTACCGTGCCCGGGCGATCCCGGAGACATCGACACGCTGGAGGACCTCGAGCGATGGAGCTGACCGACGAGCACGGGGCCCCCACCGTGGCCGACCTGCTCGGACGGGAGCCGCAGGGCGCCTACGAGGTCGTCGTGGTGGACGAAGACGGTGGCCCGCTGGTGATCCGCAACGCACCCCTGCTCGACGATGGCACGCCGATGCCCACCCGGTACTGGCTGGTCGGTGCCCGCCCGCGCACCCTGGTCGGACGGCTCGAGGCCGACGGCGGAGTGCGCCGGGCGGAGCGCGAGGTCGACCCGACGGCCCTCGCCGAGGCGCACGCGCGCTACGCCGCCGAGCGCGATGCCGCCCTGCCGGCGGATCACGAGGGCCCGCGCCCCTACGGCGGCGTCGGGGGCACCCGCCAAGGGGTCAAGTGCCTGCACGCCCACTACGCCTGGCACCTGGCCGGCGGCGACGACCCCGTCGGCCGCTGGGTGGCGGACCACCTCGACGCGGCGCCGCCCGATCGCGAACCGGATGGCGGAGGCGCTCCGACGAGGCAGGGGCAAGGATGAACGCGGCGATCGATTGCGGCACGAACTCCACCCGTCTGCTCGTGGCCGACGACGAGGGGCGCCCGATCGAGCGTCTCATGGAGATCACCCGGCTGGGCCAGGGGGTGGACGCCACCGGCGCCCTCGACCCCGCCGCCATCGAGCGCACCATCGACACCCTGCGCCGCTACCGGGCGGTGATGGATCGCCACGGCGTCGAGCGCGTCCGCATCACCGCCACCTCGGCGGCGCGCGACGCCGCCAACCGCGACGAGTTCTTCGACGTCGCCCAGGCCATCGTCGGCACCCGCCCCGAGTTGCTGGCCGGCCACGAGGAGGGCGAGCTGTCGTTCCGAGGAGCGACCGCTGACCTCGACCCCGCCGACGGGCCCTTCCTGGTGGCCGACATCGGCGGCGGCTCGACCGAGTTCGTCGTGGGCACCACCGCGGTGGAGGGTGTCCTGTCGCTCGACATGGGCTGCGTCCGCCTCACCGAGAAGTTCCTCCACCACGACCCGCCGCAGGCCGCCGAGCTGAGTGCCGCCCTCTCCGTGGTGGACGCCCACCTCGACGATCTCGAGCGTGAGATCCCGCAGGTTCGCGACGTCCGCCGCTTCGTGGGTCTCGCCGGCACCGTCACCACCGTGGCCGCCGTCGAACAGGGCCTCCCCGAGTACGACCCGGAGAAGATCCACCACTTCGTGCTGACCCGGGCCGCGGCCGAAGACGTGTTTCGCACCCTGGCCACCGAGACCATCGAGCAGCGCAAGGAGAACCCCGGCATGGAGGCGCAGCGGGCCGACGTGATCGTCGGCGGTTGCTGCGTGCTGGTGGCCATCATGCGCCGCTTCGGCTTCGACGAGTGCCACGTCTCTGAGGCGGACATCCTCGACGGCCTCGTGCTCAGCTTATTGTGATTCCGATGAGCCACCAGGAACGGTCTCCGGCGCAGCATCGCTCCGTCGTCTACAGCGTCAACGTGTGGTCGGTCGCAAAGGTGTCGCTGCCGTTCTACCTCGCCGCCGTCGCCACGGGGGTCGGCCTGCTCGTCCTGCTATGGGCCTTCCTCGTCGGCACCGGGTCCGTCGATGCGTTCGAGAGCTTCGTGGAGGACACCGGCTATCGGGACTTCGAGTTCCTCCCCAGCCAGATGCTTTCGGGCCTGTGGGGCGTGGCGCTCATCCTCGTCGTGATGGGCACCTTGTTCAACGTCGTGGCCGCCATCATCTTCAACCTCTTGAGCTCGATGCTGGGCGGGCTCCAGGTCGTGACCGTCGACAAGCCGACTCGCAGGCAGCGCCGCGGTGCGTCGCACTGATGCCGGGAGGGCGCGCGCCCGGGACGCCGACGTGACCACGCTCATCGGGCGGCGGATCATCCTGCGAACCCTGCGGGCCAACGACTTCTCGGCATGGCGGGAGGTGCGCCAGCGCAACGTCGACTGGCTCACCAAGTGGGAGCCCCAGCGCATCCCCGGCCAACCCGACACCACCCGTGACCGCGACGCCTTCCTCGTGCGGTGCAGCGCGCGTGAGCGCGAGCGACAACTGGGGACCGGCTATGGCTTCGGCATCTTCGTCGAGGGCGAGTTCGCCGGCGAGATCAACCTCAACGCGGTGCAACGGGGTCCGTTCCAGTCTGCCTACGTGGGCTACTGGATCGACGAGCGCCACGCCGGCCACGGCTACGTTCCCGAAGCAGTGGTCGCGCTGGCGAAGTTCGTCTTCGAGGACCTGCACCTGCACCGGATGCAGATCGCCATCATCCCCCGCAACACCGCGAGCCGCCGGGTGGTGGCCAAGCTGGGCCTCCGCGACGAGGGGACGGCGGTTCGCTACCTCGAGATCAACGGCACGTGGGAGGACCACGTCCGCTACGCCCTCACCCGTGAGGAGTGGGTGGAGCAGCGAGAAGGCCTCCTGGCAGCTTGGATCGACTGACCCGGCGGCGAGCCCGCCGGCGTGGTCCCGTTCTACGGCCGGGGCTTCGAGCTGATCCTCGCCTGGAGCTGCCCGAGGCGGGCCTTGAACTCGGGCTGGCCGATGGACCACACCTGGGTTTCGAGCTCGCGGGCCACGGCAGCGTCGTGGTGGTCGATGGTGGCCATGTCGGCCAAGGTGGCCTTGGTGCGGCGCAGCAGCTCGTGGGGGACGCCGGCGGCCTTGGCGCCCATGGCCCGGGCGGTGGGCAGCAGCTCGTCGTCGGCGACGGTGCGCCACACGAGGCCGATGCGCTCGGCATCCGGGGCGTCGAGCACCTCACCGCAGAGCACCATGGCCGCGGCGGCCTGCGCCCCGACGGCCCGGCGCAGCATCCAGGTGTGCCCGCCGCCGGGGTGGATGCCGAGCTGGAGGAACCGGGTGTCGAAGCGGGCGGAGGCGCCGGCCAAGCGCAGGTCGCAGCACAGGGCGAGGTTCATGCCGGCCCCGACGGCGGCGCCGTTCACCGCGGCGATGGTGGGCAGCGGTGACCGGGAGAAGCGCAGGAACCCCTGGTAGATCCGATTGAGGCCGTCGCGCTGCGAGTCGCCGAGATCGGACAGGTCGGCGCCGGCGCAGAAGGCGGGGGCCGCACCCGTGACCACGACCGCCCCGACGTCATCTCGCGCCTCGACGTCGTCGAGGGCCGCCACGATCTCGTCCACGAGGGTGAGGTTCAGGGCGTTGCGACGAGGCGGGTCATCGAGGGTGAGGACGGCCACGCCGTCGGCCACCTCGACCTGGAGGAAGGTCATCGTGGGGCCCTTATTGGTGCTCGCGGACGACCGCGGGGGAGTGGCGGAAGAACTGCTCGACGTCGCTCTCGTAGCGGTACCCGGGCTCGTGGTCGCCGATGGTGTTGCGCAGGCGCATGGCCTCGGCGAAGGCCGCCACGGTGCCCGCGGACGTGTAGTGGTAGCGGAATCCGGTGCCGAGGAGCCGTCGGTTGTCGATCCCGCGGCCGTACTTGAGCAGGTCGATGGTCTCGGGGTTGAAGTCGGCCCCGCCGAGCACCTTCAGGGGAAGGGTGGCGAGGGACGTGCCCACCGGCAGCATCGGCACGCGGCGCTTGGCGCAGATGGCGGCCACCTCGCTCCAGGGCAGCAGCCCGTCACCGGCGACGTTGAAGATCCCCGCCACCTCGTTGTCGAGCACGTAGATGATCGAGCGCACGACGTCGGTCTCGTGCACGAACTGCAAGCGGGGGTCGTAGCCGAAGATGTAGGGCACCACCGGCTGCTCGAGCAGCTGGGAGATGGGGGTGACCTTGTCCGACCCGAGCACGTTGGAGAACCGCAGGAGCGACACGTTCACGTGGGGGTTGTCCTCGGCGAAGTCGTGGACGTAGCCCTCGACGTCGAGGAGCGAGCGCTCGACGCGGTTGTGGGGCGGCTTCGTGCGTGGGGTGTCCTCCCGGAACCAGGTCGGATCGCCGATCGCGGACCCGTAGACGAGGGACGAGGACTTCACCACCACGTTGCGGACGGTGCTGCCCGCCGCGGACGCCGCCGCGAAGAGGTTCATGGTGCCGATGACGTTGATCTCGTGCATCGCCTTGGCCCGCATCTGGTCGCTGTTGACCACGAGGAAGGTGTGCACGATCGTGTCGACCTGGGTGGCCTTCACGATGCGGGAGAGGATCGAGTAGTTCTCGTCGACGCGAACGAACTCGGTGCGCTCGAGCTCGACCGACGGCGGCTTGGTGTCGAGGCCGACGATTATGTCGACCGTCGGGTCCTGTTCGAGGGCCTGGGCCACGCGACCGCCCCAGAAGGTCCCGAGGCCGGTGACGAGGATGCGCCGGCCCATCAGCCGAACCAGACCGAGCGGCGCTTGCGCAACATGTCGAAGAGCGCCTGCTGGATCTTGTCCCGGACGCTCTCGGACTCGTCCATGATGCGGCTCTTGGAGTAGCGGGGCTGGTCCGGGGTGACGTCGAAGTGCACCGGCGGCAGCACGCGGAGCTTGAACTTGGCGGGGAAGTAGGTGACCGCCCCGACGGGGCCGAAGGCCAACATGTTCGCGGTGATGGGGAAGTACGGCAGCCCGAGGCCCTTGGCCAGGCGGCTCATGTTGTAGAGGGTGGGCATGGACTCCTCTGCCCCCACGACCGCGATGGGGACGACGGGCACGCCGGCTCGCATGGCGATCTCGACGAAGCCGCCCCGGCCGAAGCGGCGCAGCTGGTAGCGCTGGCTGAAGTTCTTGCCCGGCCCCTTGGTGCCCTCGGGGAACACCAGCACGAGCTGCTTCTGCTCGCGGAGGAGCCGGTAGGCGTTGTCGGGATGGGCGGGGACGCCGCCGGTGCGCGACCAGAGGGTGCCCACGACGGGCAGCCCCTTGAAGAGGTCGTCGGCGAGGCCGTACACAGGGCGGCCCAGTTCGGTCTCGATGCCGTGCATGATCACCGGGGCGTCGGAGGGGATGGCGGCGGCGTGGTTGGCCACCAGCAGGGCGCCGCCGTCGGTGGGGATGTTCTCGAGGCCCTCCCACTCGACCCGGAACCAGTGCTTGTAGACCGGGTCGTAGAGGCGGCGGGCCAGCTTGCGCATCTGCTCGGAGCGACCCCACTCGTCGACGTCGCTCTCTCGGGGGTCGTCGAGTACGGCCTCGTCGGCCTCTCGCGGCAGGGCCACGAGGGCCTGGCTGGGTGCCTCTGAGAGCAGGGCGTCTGCCGCTTCCGGTTCGGGTTCGGCCACGGACCGATGTTACGGCCCCGGGGTCGTCCCTGAAAGGTGACGTTCGTCGCCGCTACGGTCGGGGGCCATGGCCGGGACGATCGAGGTGGAGCCTCAGGCCCGTGTGGACCTGCTCGTGGAGACCGCCGCCGGCGTGCCTCGGCGCATGACCGAGTACTCGGGGGTGGTCTGGTACGGCGGCCGACCGAAGCGCAGCAGCCTCGGGACCATCACCATGACGGTGGGCGCCGGCATCGAGTCGCCGTTCTTCCTGCCCGACAGCCTCCCCTACCTGGCCGACAAGCTCGCCGACGGCTCGCTGTCGGTCACCGTGGGCCTCGTCAACGTCTCCGACCACTTCAACCTGTTCGGGTACTCGGCGGCGTTCGTGCCCGACCCCAGCGGCCGGCCGGCGTGGGTCCAGGTGCACATCTCGGCCACGGGACGCGTGCCGGTGGCCCTGTCGTACCGGGTGGTGGCCCTCACCGCCCCCGACGCCGTCGAGCCTCGCTGACCCCTGGCCTTCTGGCGCCCGATGTACTGCCTCTGACCAGTAGATCAGGCGCCAGAACGGGTCACCCGGTCGGGTGCGCCAGGGGTGGGTCAGTCGGTGGAGCGCAGGAGGCGGCCGGCGACGGCGCCGGTGTGCTCGCCGTGGTCGAGGAAGGGCTGCCCGTTGACGATGGTGTGGTCGATGCCGTGGGCGGTCTGCACGAAGCGGGCGGCGGCGCCGGGGAAGTCGTGGACGATCTCGGGAACGTCGAGGCCGAGACCGTCGAGGTCGATCACGTTGAGGTCGGCGAAGCCGCCCTCGACCACGCGGCCGCGGTTCCGGTAGCCGATGAAGTCGGCGGTGTCGGAGGTGAGGCGGCGCACGGCCTCTTCCACGCTCACCACGCCCCGGTCACGGGCCCAATGGGCCAGCAGGTAGGTCGGCTGGCTGGCGTCCATGATCTGGGTGGCGTGGGCACCGGCGTCGGCGAGGCCGAGGATGGTGACCGGCGACGTGATCTGCTCCTCGATGGCGGCCTCGTCCTGGTTCATGACCGGCCAGTTGACGATGGCGCGCCCGTCGGACGCATCCATGGCGTCGAGGTAGGCGGCGACCGGGGAGGTGCCGGCGGCGCGGGCGATGCCGGCGAGGGAATCGGCCTCGGTGTAGGCGTAGCGGACGTCGTCGGGCGAGACGAGGTACATGCGCTCGAAGGGCTCGACGGCCTTGCCCGCGCCCTCCTCGACGAGGCGGTCCCGGACGTCGGGGTCGCGCACGGCGGCGAGGCGGCCGGCGAGGTCGAGCGCCTTGAGGGGGGCGAAGGAGGGCAGGTCGTCGACGAGGGTGTTCGCCGCGAAGCTGAACAGCACGCCGACGCTGCGCGGCGTGATCTGGGGGCGCAATTGGGCACCGGTGCGGTTGGCGGCCTCGCTGAGGGCGATGACCTGGCGGTAGTGGTCGCCGAGGGAGGCGATCTGCTGGAGGTTGAAGCTGAAGGGGCGGCCGGTGCGGCGGCTGATCTCCGCCATCCACGCCAGCTCCTCCTCGACACGCGAGCCCGAGCCGTTCTCCTCGTTGTAGCGGGGGGCGCTCTCGAGCACGCCCCGGCCGAGGACGCCCAGAGGGGCGGCGATGCCGAAGAACTCCTCGGGGTGGCTCCAGGTGCCCGGGACGTTGCGCCCGTCGGGGACCCGGTGGAAGAGGCTGCGCGAGATCGAGTAGCCGAGAGCACCGGCCTCGATCGCCGCCCGCACGAGCGCGGCCATCTCGGCGATCTGCTCCTCGCTGGCGGCGAACTCCGGCTCGCAGGCGGCATCGCCGCAGACGTACGTGCGCAGGGCCACGTCGCCCACGTATCCGCCGGCGTTGATGCCGAGGGGCAGCGTGTCGACGGTGTCGAGGTACTCACCGTAGGACTCCCACTCCCACGAGAGGCCCTCGAGGATGCAGGCGGCGGGGATGTCCTCGACCGACTCCATCATCGTGGCGAGGGTCTCGGCCTGGCCTGGCCGGACGGGGGCGAAGGTCATGCCGCAGTTGCCCATGACCACCGACGTCACGCCGTGCCAGCACGAGGACGACATGAGCGGGTCCCAGCCGACCTGGGCGTCGAGGTGCGAGTGCAGGTCGACGAAGCCCGGGGTGACCATGCGCCCCTCGGCGTCGATCACCCGGCCGGCGCCGCCGGCGTCCACCTCGCCGACCGCGGTGATGCGGTCGCCGTCCACGGCGACGTCGGCGCGGCGGGCCGGCGCGCCCGTCCCGTCCACCACGTCGCCACCCTTGATCACGAGGTCGTGAGCCATGCGCGGAGCGTAGGACGCGACGAGGGGTGGTGCCGGTAGACAGGGGGCGGTGACGGAGATCACGAGGGGGGAGGCAGGGCCCGACGACGGTGACGCCGGCCACGTCGTCGCGCCCGAGGAGGCACACGCCGATGCGGCGCAGCCGGTCCGGTCCCCCGAGAAGCGCGGCCTGCGCGATGCGGCCCGCGCCTTCCGTCACCGCAACTTCGCCCTGTTCTGGACGGGTGCCGTGCTGTCGAACACCGGCAGCTGGGTCCAGAACGTCACCGTCCCCTTCGTGGTGTTCAAGCTGACCGGCTCGGCCGGCTGGCTCGGGGTGGCGGGCTTCGCCCAACTCTTCCCGGCCTGGCTCATGGGACCGGTCGGCGGCGTGGTGGCGGACCGCTTCCCCCGGCGGTCGGTGCTGCTTGTGACCCAGACGATGATGGCGCTGCTGGCCCTCGCCGAGGCGGCGGTGTGGGCGGCCGGCGTGCGCAACGCGGTGGTGATCGTCGGCATCGTCGCCCTCTCGGGTGTCGTCGCCGGCCTCAACATCCCGAGCTGGCAGGCCTTCGTCAGCGAGCTCGTACCTCGCGAGGACCTGCTCAACGCCGTCACGTTGAACTCGGCGCAGTTCAACGCCTCCCGGGCCTTCGGGCCGGCACTCGGAGGCATCGTTCTTGCCACCCTCGGCGTGACGTGGGCGTTCCTCATCAATGCCGTCTCGTTCGTGGCCGTGCTCGGCGCGCTCGTGCTGATCTCGGTGCCCGTGATCGTCGAGCGGGCGCTCGGCAAGCCTCGGATCCTCGCCGAGTTCCGCAACACGATCCGCTACACGAAGACCAAGCCCGGCATCGTCACCTGCATCACCGTGGTGATCGCCCTCGGCCTCTTCGGCAGCCCGGTGTTCACCCTGCTCGTGGTGTTCGCCGACGACGTCTACGGCGTCGGACGGGGCCTCTACGGACTGCTCGGCGCCGCCCTCGGTCTGGGCGCGATCCTCGGGACGCCGGTGGTGGCGGGGTGGGGGAGCGGTCTCCTGCGCAGCCGCCTGATGTCGGGCGCCCTCGTGGTCTACGGCGCCTCACTGATGGCGTTCGCCCTCTCACCCACGTACTGGTGGGGGGTGCTGGCCCTGCTGGTGGCCGGCGCCGGCTACCTGGCGGTGGCGTCGACGCTCAACACCACCCTCCAGCTGCTCGTGGACGAGCACATGCGGGGCAAGGTCATCGCCCTGTACCTGATGGGCCTCACCGGTACCGTCCCCCTCGGCAACCTCATCCAGGGCTGGCTGACCGAGGTCATCGGCCCCCGCATCACCGTGACCCTGAGCGGCGCCGCCTTCCTCGCCGTGGTGGCCTGGCTGGCCACCAGCCGGCGCCTCCGCCTCATGGACGGCTGACCCCAGCACCACCCGCCCCCCCCAGGCCCGTTCTGGCGTCGTTCCTGCCGGGCATCGCGTTCAGCGGCGGCGTCCGGGTCTGGCGTGCGGGCGTCGCTGACGCCCGGGTCCGGCGTTCCTGCGTCATCCGCGCCCGCGTGGCGGGCGTTGGTGACGCCAGGTCGGCAGGCCGGCGATGATGCTGTCAGTCGCGGTCGGCGTCGGCGAGGTGGCGCCGACCGGGATCGCAGGTGGGCAGGACGGGACACCAGCGACAGACCGGGCCGGTGCGGACGACGGGTTCGCGGCCGTCGTGGTGCAGCTCGACGAGGCGGGCGACGCCCTCGGCGGTGCGGTCGATGGCGGCGAAGAGCACGTCCTCGGTGACGTCCTCGGGCTGGAGTCGACCGGAGTCGAGGTAGTGGGTGGCGACCCGACGGGGCGGCGTGCCGAGGCGGAGGGTCTCGACGAGGGCGTAGAAGCGCAGGTCGTCCACGTGGGCGGGCGAGAACATGCCGGTCTTGAGGTCGATGAGCACCTTGCCCGCCACGTTGCCCCGGGCGGCGCCGATGGAGAGGTCGACCTTGCCGGACAGGCGCACGGCGTCACCGCAGAGGTCGGCGCTCACCTTGCTCTCGGTCACGGGGCGCCAGGTGCGCTTGAGGGGCGGCCAGCACTCGAGGAACTTGGCCACCTGGTCGTTGGCTTCTCCTCGCAGCTCGGCGCGATCGCCTTCGGAGCAGGTCTGGAGCCACTCGCCAAGGCTTCGGTCGCTGTCGCGGAGGCGGTCGATGGCGTCGTCCACCAGCACGAGCGGCGCCGGACTGCCGGGCAGGTTCATCGACAGCTCGATGGCCTTGTGGGCGACCGTGCCCCGGGCCAGCGCCGGCGTCCACGCGAAGCCCCGCTCCGCGTCCTCGGCGAGGAAGCGCACCTCGCAGCCGTGGACCTGGCTCAGCGTGTGCTTGTTGAGGAACAGCGGCACCTTGGGCAACGAGCCCACGAACGGGTCGATGCGGGCCTCGAGCTCGGCCCGCAGCTCCCGGCGGAGCTCGGGGTCGAACGTGCGCTCGTCCTCGTCGGTGCTGCGGAGCTGGGCCAGCAGGTCGGCCTGGGCGGGGTTGAGGGCGACGTCCTGCACGCTCGGATCGTACGGCCGGCATTCCTGTCAGAGGTGGTGGGGATGATGACGGGGATGGAAGCCACCTCGTTGCGGTTCGCCGCCGCCGCTCGCAGTCTCGGGCACGCCGCCCGCCTGCGAGGGCTGGACGTGCCGGCCTTCCGCAGTCCGCCGCGCCTGGTGGGGGTCGACCGCTCGATCCGCCGTCGCGCCGACGGCGGCGCCACCGTTTCCGTGCGACTGCGGGGGCGGCCCTGGGTCGCGGTCCTCGCCGACATGGTCGAGGGCGTGGTGGTGGCCAACCGCCTCCAGGGCCCGTCGGCCGACCAGTGCCGCACCGCCATGTGGACCGCGGTCGAGGGCGGCGGCCTCCAAGCCGCCTGAACGTCGGCTCGCACTAGCGTGAGCGGCCCGGCCCGGGTGGCGTAACTGGCAAACGCGGAGGGCTTAAACCCCTCTGGGGCTCCGGCCCCGTGCGGGTTCGATCCCCGCCCCGGGCACTCGGCGGACCTCCTCGTGGGCCATGCTCTGGCGATGAGCATCGAGGAGCGCCGCGAGGCCGGGCGGGCCCTGCGCCACGACGTGCCCCGGTCGGCCCACGCCGACTGGACGCCGTGGGAGGGCCGTCGCGACCCCATCGACGTGCTGGAGCAGCAGGGCGACTCCCGAGCCCTCGAGCTCGCGCCCATCCGCTACGGGCGCATGGCCGAGTCGCCCTTCGCCTTCTTCCGCGGCGGCGCCGCCATCATGGCGATGGACCTCGCCACGACGCCGGTGACCGGCCTCCGGGTGCAGGCGTGCGGCGACGCCCACGTCAACAACTTCGGGAAGTTCGCCACCCCCGAGCGCAACGTCGCCTTCGACATCAACGACTTCGACGAGACCCTGCCCGGCCCGTGGGAGTGGGACGTGAAGCGACTCGGCGCCAGCCTCTTCGTGCTCGGCCGTCAGCGTGACTTCGGCCGCAGCCGGTGCGAGGCCATCGTCGCGGCCGGGGTCCGCACGTACCGAGAGCGCATGGCGGAGGCCGCCACCCGCACCACGATGGAGCTCTGGTACGACCGCATCCACATCGGCCAGGTGCTCGACCACTTCCCCGAGCGGTATCGCGCCCAGGTGCAGCGCGACGTGGCCAAGGCTCGCCGCAAGGGCCACCGCCGGGCCATCGACCGCCTCACCCACACCGTCGACGGCCGCCTTGCTTTCGTCGAGTCGCCGCCGCTGCAGGTCCACCTCGAGCGCACCGATGCCCAGCTCGACGACCTCGAGCCGATGATCGAGCAGTACCGCCAGAGCCTCAGCGAGGATCGGCGGGTGCTGTTCGACCGCTTCGAGGTGGTCGACATCGCTCGCCGGGTCGTCGGCGTGGGCAGCGTGGGCACTCGGTGCTGGGTGGTCCTGCTGCAGGGGCCCGACCACGCCGAGGGCGACCACCTCGTCCTGCAGGTGAAGGAGGCGCAGGCGTCGGTGCTCGAGCCGTACGCCGGTCCGCCCACCCAGGCCAGCAACGGCGAACGGGTCGTGGTCGGCCAGCGCCTCACGCAGGCGGCGAGCGACCTCTTCCTCGGCTGGTGCGTCGGCCCCTCCACCAAGCGCACCTACTACGTGCGCCAGCTCTGGGACGTGAAGGGCCAGAGCGACGTGCTGAAGATGGACGCCAGCAACCTCGGCCACTACGCCGCCCTCTGCGGCTGGGCCCTGGCCCGGGCCCATGCCCGCACCGGCGACCCGGTCCAGCTGGCCGCCTACCTCGGCGGCGGCGACCGCTTCGACCGGGCCATCGTCGCCTTCTCGGCGGCCTACGCGGCGACCAACGCCGCCGACCACCAGGCCCTCCTCGACGCCATCGCCTCCGGCCGGGTCGAGGCCGAGTTCCTCGGCTGAGAACCCGCCGTGGAGCCTTCGCGGCCGACACCCGGCGGCGCTACCCCGAGGTCCGTGCCCTCGTCGTCGACGTCGACCCTGCCAACCGCCGGTCGTGGCGGGCGCTCGAGCGCCCTGGCTTCGTGCGTGTGTGGGACGGCGACCTCGAGGCCGAGGACCCCGCCGACGCCGGCCCCGCCGTCGTCTACGTCCTGGCTCGTCCCACCGAGTCGTCGAGCCAGGCCAGGTAGGCGGGCAGGCCGTCGATCACTGGTACCACGACGCACTCGGGGGTGTCGTACGAGTGGCGCTCGGCGAGGAAGGCCTTCACCACGGGGACCTGGTCGGCCCTGGTCTTGACCAGCAGGAGGCGCTCGTCGGCGGTCTCGACCGCGCCCTCCCAGCGATAGGTGGACGCGATGGGCATCGCCTGCACGCAGGCCGCCAGCCGGGCCTCGACCAGGCTGCGGGCCAGCGCCGCCGCCTCCTCGGGGTCGTCCGTGGTGGTCATCACCACGACGTGCTCGGCGCGTTCGTCGTCCATGCCCCGATCTTCCCGCGTCGCCCCGAACCCGACGCAATAGCTCCCTCAGAACGAGAGTTATTGCGTCGAGAAGGGCGCAACTGGGTCGGGTGAGGTCAGGCGGTGACCCAGATGAGGACCTCGGCGCCGACGGGGCCGGCGGTGAGGGCGGGGGAGCCGGCGCCGGTGAGGCGGACGGCGTCGCCCTCGGCGAGCTCGCCGGCGCCTTCCAAGCTGGTCGAGCCTTCGGCCACGAACAGGTGGACGTGGCGACCCTCGGGCACCGACACCACCTCGCCGGACCGGAGGCGCCCACCCCAGAGGACGGCGTCGCGCTGGCGGATCGAGATGGCCGCGTCATGACCCTGGCCCGAGGCGATGGGCTGGAGCCCGCCCTTGTCGAGCTCGCCGTTGATGTCCAGCTGCTCGTAGCCGGGGTCGATGCGCTCGGTGTCGGGCAGCACCCACATCTGCACGAAGTGCACGTCCTCGCCGGCCGACGGGTTCATCTCGGAGTGCCAGATGCCCGTGCCCGCGCTCATGCGCTGGGCGAGGCCGGGGTAGATCTCGCCGTGGTTGCCTTCGGAGTCCTTGTGCTCGAGGCGGCCGGAGAGCACCCAGGTGATGATCTCCATGTCCTGGTGCGGGTGGGTGTTGAACCCGGTGCCGGCCCGGACCCGGTCGTCGTTGGACACGAGCAGCAGGCCGTGGCCCACGTTGGTGGGGTCGTAGTGGCGACCGAAGCTGAAGCTGTGTCGGCTGTCGAGCCAGTCGATGCGGGTGTGCGGACGGGTGTCGGCCCGGCGGACCTCGATGGTGGGGGTGGCGCTCATGTCAGCTGCGTCCTCTCGATACTTGCGTGTGCAAGGAACAACGGGAGACGGTGCACTGGCATTCCCGGGCGACCGGGCCTCAGAGCCCCATGAGGGCGGTGACCCCGTGGTCGCGGCCGGCCGTGTAGCCGCCGTCGACGGCGATGGCCTGGCCACTGACGAACGAGGCATCGTCGGACAGCAGGTAGGTGCACAGCGCGGCGACCTCGTCGGCGCGACCGAGGCGGCGCAGCTTGTGCTCCTCGATGGTGGCCTCGGCCACCGCCTCCATGCCGGGCGAGCCGAGGACTGCCTGGTAGAGCGGGGTGTCGATGAAGCCCGGGCATACGGCGTTGGCCCGGATGCCCTGGCGGCCGTAGTCGATGGCCAGGTTCTTGGTCAGCAGCACCACGCCGCCCTTGGACGCGTTGTAGGCGCTGCCGCCGGCCGTTCCCTCGAGTCCCTCGACGCTCGACACGGTGACGATCGAGCCCCGCTCGCCGCCCGGTCGCGGCGCCTGGCCCAGCATGGCGCCGGCGGCGTACTTGGCGACCAGGAACGTGCCCCGCAGGTTGATGTCGATCACTCGCTGCCACTCGGCGTCGTCGACCAGGTGGACCGGCCCACCACCGGCGACCCCGGCCGCGTTCACCACGCCGTCCACGCGGCCGAACGACGTGGCCGCGGCCCGGAACAGGTCGTCCACGGCACGTTCGTCGGTGACGTCGGTGGGCACGTCGACGTACTGCTCGCCCGCCTCACCCGGTGGTTCGGAGGCCCCGAGGTCGGCACCGACCACCCGCGCTCCCTCGTTGACCAGGCGCTCCACCGTGGCGCGGCCGATGCCCGACGCCGCCCCGGTCACGACCACCACCCGCTCGTCGATGCCTCTCACCGGACCACCTCCTTCATCGCCGTCGACGCTAGTGCCGCGTCGGGGACGGTCGGGGTGGACCGGCACCCCAGGCTGGCGGTCGCGGTGTTCGCGCCGGCAGACGACGCCGGCCCCACGGCCCTACCCGCAGCGCCGGGCCGGTGTCACACTCTGTCTCGATGGAGCGCATGACGGGCATGGACGCGGGCTTTCTGTACATGGAGACGCCCACCATCCACATGCACACCATCAAGGCCGCGATCATCGATCCGGCCACCGTGCCAGGCGGCTACACCTTCGAGCGATTCCGGGAGGTGCTGGGCGAGCACCTGCACCTGCTGCCACCGTTCCGGCGCCGAGTCGTCGAGGTGCCCCTCGGCCTCCACCACCCTGTCTGGGTCGACGATCCCGACTTCGACATCGATCGCCACATCCGCCGCGTCGTCCTCGATCCGCCGGCCGGGCGGCGGGAGATGGACCGGGCCATCGGCGCCATCGCCTCCGTCCCCCTGCCGCGGGACCGGCCGTTGTGGGAGATCGTCGTCCTGGAGGGGATGCCCGACGGCCGCATCGGCTTCGTGGCCAAGCTGCACCACTCCCTCGCCGACGGTGTCGCCGCGGCCGAGCTGCTGGCCAACGTCATGGACCTCGAGCCCGATCCGCCGGAGCCGCCGATCGACCCCGACGGCGGCCGGGGGTGGACGGGCGAGGCGCTTCCGTCTCGCTGGGCGCTCCTCTGGGCGGCCGTGGTCGAGGGGATCGCCGGCCTGGCCCGGGTCCCGGCGCTGGTGGGCCGCACCCTGCGGAGCCTGGTGGCGGTGGTCCGCCGGCGCCGCCGGGCGGACGTGTCCCCGCCCGTGCCGATGCTCGACACACCAAACGTCTCGTTCTCCACCGCGCTGACCCCCCGCCGGTCGTTCGCCACCACGACCCTCCCGCTCGACGACCTGCGTGCGGTGAAGTCGGCGGCCGGCGCCACGGTGAACGACGTCCTGTTGACGCTCGTCGCCGGTGCCCTCCGCTCCTATCTCCTCGCGCGAGACGAGCTGCCCGAAGCGCCGCTCGTGGCCGGCGTCCCGGTGTCCACCGATCGACCCGAGGACGTGCACCGCCTCGGTGGCAACAAGGTCTCGAACCTGTTCACCGCCCTGCCCACCCACCTCGACGACCCGCGGGCCCGCCTCGCCGCAGTGCACGAGGTGACCAAGGCGGCCAAGGAAGTCCACAACCTGCTGGGGGTGGACATGCTGGCGGACTGGGTGGAGTTCACCCCGCCGCGGCCCTACGCCTATCTCGCCCGCCAGTACTCCCGGTTCCGCATCGCCGACCGCCATCGGCCGCCCATCAACGTCGTCGTGTCCAACGTGCCCGGCCCTCGCGAGCCGCTCTACATCGCCGGCGCCCGCCTCGAGTCGATCTACTCGGTCGGCCCGGTGCTGGAGAACATCGGGCTGAACATCACCGCCTGGAGCTACCTCGACCAGGTGCACGTGAGCGCCATCGCGTGCCGGGACGTCATCGCCGACCTCGCCGAGGTGCTGAACGCGATGGCGGCCGCCCTCGCCGAGCTGCAGTCGGCGCTGGGCCTGTCACCCTCGTCGTCGACCTCCACCTCGACCTCGACCTCGACGCCGCCGCCGCCGAGGACACCGGTCGCGCCCACGCCTGCCGCGGGCTGAGGGCCCGCAGGGCGCCGCCCCGGGGCCGCCTCCGGAGGCGAAGATCCAGCCGGTACCGTTCGGGCGGTGAGCGACGTGACGGGGCCCGCCCCCGGGCCCCCGCCGGCGCCGGTCCCGCCCAAGCGCGGTGTCTCGCCCCTCGTGGCCGTGCCGGTGGCGGTGCTCTTCGTGGCGGTCGCCATGGGTGTGGCCTGGCTGGCCACCCGCGACACCGGGGGCTCCAGCGCGACGACGACGACCACCGCCGGCGCCGGGCCGGCGAGCACCACCTCATCGACGGCGCCGGGCCAGCCGAACAGCGACGACCTCGAGTCCGTCGTGGCCGACCTGAGCGCCTTCGTGGAGGAGCAGCGGGGTCTCGAGTTCGACGATCCCGTCGACGTCGAGCTGGCCGAGGACGACGAGTTCGAGCAGCGCCTCCTGGACGACTTCGAGGCCGAGGACGAGGCCGACATCCGCGACACCGAGCGCATCTTCCGGGCGCTCGGCTTCCTGGAAGGCGATGACGACCTGGTCGACCAGCTCAAAGGCGTGCTCAGCGCCGGCGTGGTCGGCTTCTACGACCCCGAGACCAACGAGTTGGTCGTTCGGGGCGGCTCGCCCACGCCCTACGCCAGAGCGACCATCGTCCACGAGCTGACCCACGCCCTCGACGACCAGCACTTCGAGCTGTTCCGGCCCGAGCTCGACGAGGCTGACGACGAGACCAGCTTCGCCTTCTCGACCCTGGTCGAGGGCAACGCCGCGACGGTCGAAGAGGCTTACAAGGACACCTTCAGCGACGACGAACAGCAGCAGTACGACGACGAAGAGGCCACCATCGGCGGGTCGACCGACTTCAGCGAATTCCCGCAGATCCTTCTCGCGCTGATCGGTGCGCCCTACGAGTTCGGCCCGCCGCTGATCGACGCCATCGTCGGCCATGGCGGCGAGACCGCGGTGGACCAGGCTTTCGAGAACCCGCCGGTGTCGAGCGAGCAGGTGCTCGACCCGTCCGTCTACCTGTCCGGCGACGAGCCGCTGGACGTGGCCGAGCCGCCCGCCGACGGCGAGTCGTTCGACCAGGGCACCTTCGGCCAGTACCTGCTGCTCCTGTTGCTCACCGACGGTGGGGTCGACCAGCCGCAGGCGGCCCGGGCCGCGGTCGGCTGGGGTGGCGACCAGTACGTCGCCTGGCGCGACGGTGACGAGGCCTGCCTGCGGGTCTCGTTCGAGGGCGACACGGACACCGACACGGCCGAGATCGCCGACGCCCTCGACGAGTGGGCCGCAGGTCGCGACGGCGCCGAGGTCACCACCAACGCCGACGACCAGCCGACGCTCACCTCCTGCGGCTGACGCCGCGGGCAGTCGGGCCGGCGCGCATGGCTCCTCGCCGTGCGGCTTCCCACGCCGACCCCTCGCGCCCAGTCCATTCGTTCTCGACGCAGTAGCTGTCGGAATCCGACAGGCATAGCGTCGAGTTCAGCGGATCAGGGCGGCGGTCCGCCCAGCAGGTTGGACAGGCCGTCCTCGTCGCCGACCGCGCTCTTCTCAGCCATCTGGTCGAGGAACTGGCGGCCCTCGTCCGAGTCCACGGCCTCGACCATGGCCTTGGGGATGGCCCGCATCACGTAGCCCTCGGGCAGTGGCGGGGTGTCGTCCACCCGCCGGGCCAGCGCCGCCTCGACGATGGGGGCGATGCGCGCGGCCTTGGCCGCCGACGCGGCGGGGTCCCGCTCCTTGAACTCGGGCAGCACCTCGGCGGCGAAGAGCTCGAGGCTGGACATGATGTCCTCGTGGCGGTTGCGGCCCGCCTGCATCACGAAGATCACCTGGTCGACGCCGGCCTCCTCGTAGCGGCGCAGGTACTCCCGGATCTGGTGCGGGGTGCCCACCGCGCCCCGCAGGCCGCTGGTGTCACCGGACGCCACCTGGGCGCCGAGCACCTCCTTCTTGGCAGCGATGGCGGCCTCGGGCGAGTAGCCCATCTGGTCGCGCTTGGCGATGAATTCCTGCCAGACGTCGGTGTGGCCGGGGACGTGGTCGCCGAACACGTAGTAGTGGGCGAGCGAGTAGCCGAAGAAGTTGCCGCCCTCGAGGCCCATGGCGATGGCCTCGTCCTCGGTGGGGGCGCACATCATCGGGGTGACGCAGGCGATGTTGTGGTTGACGGCCTTGCCCACGGGCACGCACTTCTCGGCCATGACCGCGGTGTAGTCGTCGACCCAGTGGCGGGCCTCCTCGGGGTCGATGAACGCGAAGGCCAGCGCCCCGATGCCCTTCTCGGCGGCGAGGAGGATGGTGTCGCGCCGGGAGCAGGCCACCCACAGCGGCGGGTGGGGCTTCTGCATCGGCTTGGGCACGACGTTGCGGGGCGGGATGCTGGCGAAGGTGCCCTCGTGGCCGGTGAAGGGGTCCTCGGTCATGGCCCGGATGGCCACCTGGAGGCCCTCCAGCCACTGGTCCCGCTTGACCGCCGGGTCGATGCCGAAGCCCCCGAGCTCGGCCTCGGAGGAGGACTCGCCCGATCCGAACTCAGCCCGGCCGCCCGAGACGAGGTCGAGCATGGCCACCCGCTCGGCGGTGCGGACGGGGTGGTTGTAGCCGGGTGCGGTCTGGATGATGCCGTGGCCGAGGCGCATCTGCTTCGTGCGCTGGCTGGCGGCGGCGAGGAAGACCTCGGGCGCGCTCGAGTGCGAGTACTCCTCGAGGAAGTGGTGCTCGACCTCCCAGACGTACTCGATGCCCAGCCGGTCGGCGTACTCGATCTGGTCGAGCGCCTCCTGGACCAATCGGTGCTCGCTGTCGGCGTCCCAGGGTCGGGGGAGCTGGTGCTCGTAGAACAGTCCGAATTTCATGCCTCCCGCCCCTCGGCGTCGACCCAGCGCCCGTCCTCGGTGGGGACCACGTCGCCCAGCCCGTCGAAGCGGGCCAGCAGGTCGTCCCGGTCCGGGCGGCCGGCCATGGCGTGCTCGATCTCGCGTCGGACGATCTCCAGGGTCTCGATGCGGCCGGGGCCGACCGACTGGGCCACGGCGCGATCCCAGGTGCGGCCGATGAGGTCGGCGCCGGCGTGGCGCTTTCCGTCGGCGCCCACCACCGTGCGGTCCCGCATCTCCGAGAGCACGGTGCGCAGGTAGTCGACGTGCGGGGTCTCGTCCTGGCGGATGTAGGACACGATGCGGGCGGCCTCACCGTCGCCGGCGACGAGGTCCTGGTCGTCGAGGATCTCCTCGGCCCAGGCGAAGGTGTGGAAGGCGGAGATCTCGATCAGCAGGAGCCGGACCATGCGCTCGACCAGCAGCTCGAGGTCGAAGTCGACGTCGTCGGGCCAGAGCCGGCGGGCCTCGGCCTGGGCCCGCATCGCGGCGAGGTCGGCCTTGCCGCGACCGCCCGGCGGGGTGATGCCCATGCGTTCGAGCATGAAGGCGGTCTCGTCCTGGGTGAGCGGGTGCTCGAAGGCGAGGTCGCGGGCGACGAACCACATCTGCTTGTGGCCGCCCTCGTCGGCGTGCCCCGCCTCGTCGCGGGCGTGGGCCTCGTACAGGCCGCGGTCGAGGTGGGCCATGGCGGTGCCCTTGACGTCCTCGTCGAAGCGCTGTTGCAGGTCCGGCACGACCGACAGCCGGATCATCCCGCCGAAGCCCTCGACGGTGCCGATGCGGGTGAGGTCGGCGATGATCGGCTCGGGCACGCCGCTGGCGATGAGGTGCTTGGACTGGGCGACGTTGGGGTAGCGCGCCGGCCAGGTGTCCAGCGGCAGGTGGAACAGGGGGGTGGCGAACTGCTCCTGGTGCTGGGCCTGCCAGGCCTCGATGGCCGGCGTGCGCGTGAGGGTGCGGGGCGACACGTAGGCGCCGTCGGCGTCGAACCCGCCGTGGCAGGTGACGCCGCCGGCGATCAGCGGCGCCTCGTACGGGTGGCTCTCGAGCAGCTCGTGCTCGGTGAATTCGACCTGCGCCGTCATGAGATCCCCCCTCATCGGTGGCGCCGCAACTGTACCGGCGTGCCCGAAGGGCCCCGGAAGGCGCCGGCCCGGCGGGCTCAGTTGTGCAGGGGGAGCAGTTCGGCGGCGACGGCCTCGAGCTCGGCCGTCCAGTCAGCGGGCTCGGCCAGGGGCAGCACCACGAACTTGGAGGCGCCGGCCTCGATCATCTCCTCGAGCCGGGCCCGCAGTTCGGGCAGGCTGGCCGGCACGATCTTGCGGGGGTCGTCGAGGTCGGGCCGCCGGCGCAGGATGAACTCGCCCAGGGCCTCCGGCACCTCGCCGTGGGCGTAGGCCACGAGGGCACCGAAGTGCTCGGGGTCGATCTGGCGGCCGGCGGCGTCGGCCGCCTCCTCGACCGCGGCGCGGCCCCTGCGCACGTCGTCGGCGTCGCAGAACGAGGGCAACCAGCCGTCGCCGAGGCGGCCCACCCGACGCAGCTCCGACGGGGCCTGGCCGCCCAGCCAGACGTCGAGCGGCTGCTGGATCGGCTTGGGTCGCACGGTGACGCCGTCGAGGTGCCAGCGCGACCCGTCGTGGTGGACCTCGTCCTCCTCCCACAACCGACGCATGAGGGGGAGCGCCTCGTCGAAGAGCGCGGCCCGCTCAGAGCGCTCGACGCCGAACGCCTGCTGCTCGCGAGGGTCGGCCACGCCGAGGCCGAAGGCGGGGAGGAGGCGACCGTTCGACATGCGGTCGAGGCTGGCCAGCGCCTTGGCGGTCAGCACCGGGTTGCGGCCGGGTAGGACCATCACGCTCATCCCGAACTTCAGCCGTTGCGTGCGGGCGGCGGCAAACGACATGGCCACGATCGGGTCGGGCGCCTCGCCGCTCACCCGCTCGCTCACCCACAGCGAATCGAAGCCGAGACGCTCGAGATCGTCGACCAGGGTGGTGAAGCCCTCCTGGTCGTTGGTCGTGCTCCGAGCCCCCAGGCCGTATCCCACGCGCACCTTCATGGCGACCATTACTACTCTTCGCCACCGTGGATGCCACCGACGTCGAGATCGACGGACCCTTCCGGCTCGACGGGAAGGTGGCCGTCGTCACCGGCGCCTCCGGCGGCCTGGGCGAGCGGTTCGCCCGTGTGCTGCACGCGGCGGGCGCCACCGTGGTCGGCGGGGCCCGCCGGGCCGAGCGGCTCGAGGCCCTCGCCGGCGAGCTCGAGCGCTTCGTGCCCGTGACCTGCGACGTGGCCGACGACGCCGACCTGTCGCGGCTGGTCGCCGCCGCAGTCGCGGCGGGAGACGGTGGCGTCGACGTGCTCGTCAACAACGCCGGCATCAGCGACGGGCCCCTGCCCGCACTGGACGAGGACCCCGCCCTGTTCCGTCGGGTGGTCGACGTGAACCTCACCGCGGTGTTCGTCCTCACCCAGCAGGTGGCGGCGCTGATGGTCGAGCGCGGCGGCGGCAGCATCGTCAACATCTCCTCGGTGCATGGTCTGGTCGCGGCGGCACCCAACCACCAGGCCGCTTACGTGGCCTCCAAGGCCGGGATCATCGGGCTCACGCGCGAGCTCGCCTGCCAGTGGGCCACCAACGGCGTGCGGGTCAACGCCATCGCCCCCGGGTACTTCGCCTCCGAGCTGACCGAGGCCATGTTCGAAGACGACGGCGGCCGGCGCTGGGTCGAGCGCAACACGCCCATGCGCCGCCCCGGCGCCGCCCACGAGCTCGACGGCGCCCTGCTCTTCCTCGCCGGCGCCGCCTCCACCTACGTGACCGGCCAGGTGCTGCCCGTCGACGGCGGGTTCACCGCCCGATGACGCCCTGCGCCCGCTCTGCGCACCCGGACCGCCCGACGACACACTCGCTCCACCCGGCAACCCAGGAGGACCAGCCATGAAGGTCGCCCTCACCGTCCGCGACTACCTCGACCGCGCCGCCGCCGTCTACGGCGAGCGCATCGGCGTGGTCGACGAGCCCGACCAGCCGGCGGCGTCGCTGGGCGAGCTGACCTACGCCCGCATCGCCGAGCTGGCCCGGGGCCAGGCCGCCGCGCTCGACGCCATGGGTATCGGCCGGGGCGAGCGGGTGGCCATGGTCTCGCAGAACGCCGCCCGCATGCTGGTGTCGTTCTTCGGCGTCAGCGCCTGGGGCCGGGTGTTCGTCCCCATCAACTTCCGCCTCAGCCCGGCGGAGATCTCCTACATCGTCGAGCACTGCGGGGCGTCCCTGCTGCTGGTCGACCCCGAGCTCGACGAAGCGTTGTCCTCGGTCACCGCCCCCCGCCGAATGGTCATCGGTGCGGAGACCGACACCGAGCTGTTCGGCATGGACCTCGATGTCGAGCCCGAGCCGTGGGAGCACGACGAGGACGCCACCGCGACCATCAACTACACGAGCGGCACCACCGCCCGCCCCAAGGGCGTGCAGATGACCCACCGCAACCTCTGGATCAACGCCATGGGCTTCGGATGGCACGCCGGCGTGAACGACCGCGACGTGTACCTGCACACCCTGCCGATGTTCCACTGCAACGGCTGGGGCATGCCCTACGCGGTGTCGGGCATGGGCGTGCGCCAGGTCGTGCTGCGCAAGGTCGACGGCGCCGAGATCCTGCGCCGGATCGAGGCCCAGGGCGTCACGCTGCTGTGCGCCGCCCCGGCGGTCGTGGCCGCCGTGCTGGAGGCCGCCGGCGACTGGGACGGGCCCATCCCCGGCGCCGGCACCACCCGCATCGTCGTGGCCGGCGCGCCGCCTCCCACGCGCACCATCGAGCGCATCGAGACCGAGCTGAACTGGGAGTTCATCCAGATCTACGGCCTCACCGAGACCGCCCCGGTGCTCACCATGAACCGCGGCCGCGCCGAGTGGGACCACCTGGACCCCCACGAGCGGGCGCAGCTGCTCAGCCGCGCCGGCGCGCCGGTCGTCGGCGTCCAGCTCCAGATCGACGGTCAGGGGGAGGTCCTCGCCCGCGGGAACATGGTGCTCGAGGGCTACTGGGAGCAGCCCGAGGCCACCGCCGACGCCATCGTCGACGGGTGGTTCCACACCGGCGACGGCGGGGTCATCGAGGACAGCTACCTCACCATCTCGGACCGCAAGAAGGACGTGATCATCTCGGGCGGCGAGAACGTGTCGTCCATCGAGGTGGAGGACGCCCTGTTCAGCCACCCGAACGTGGCCGAGGTGGCGGTCATCGGCATCCCCGACGAGAAGTGGGGCGAGACGGTGAAGGCCCTCGTGGTGCTCTCCGGCGACGGCGCCGACGCCATCACGGAGCGGGACCTCATCGACCACTGCCGCGAGCGGCTGGCGCACTACAAGTGCCCCACCTCGATCGAGTTCCGGGACGAGCTCGCCCGCACCGCCACCGGCAAGCTCCAGAAGTTCAAGCTCCGCGCCCCCTACTGGGAAGGCCGCGACCGCCAGGTCAACTGAGCGGCACCGACCGGACGAGCCGGCGCCGGCGGGTCACTGGACCCGCTGGCGCACGGGCTCGATCTTCACGATGACCCGGCGGCTCTGGATCGGGTTGCCGTACGGGCCGCCGTTGTAGCGCTGGGACAGGGCGTCGATGTGGTCTCGGGCGGCCTGGCTGTGGTCGGTGCCGACGACCGCGCCGCGCACTTCGGCGTAGTGGTAGGGGTTCTCCGAGTCCCAAATGGTGACGGTGACGTCGGGGTTCTTGGTCATGGCCTTGAACTTGCCGCGGTGCACCTCGGTGTTGATGAGGAGGTGCTCGTCGTCGGCGTCGACCCACATCACGTGGTTGGCGATGCTGCCATCGGCGCGGTGGTAGGCGAGGGCGCCGAAGTTGCGTCCGGTGGCGAGGGTCTTGACGGCGGGATCGACGGGCATGGCGGGCACTCCAGGGTGAGAGGGGTCGTGGCGGCCAACCGACGGGAGCCACCAGGTATTTCTCTCTACCCCGATTTCCCGCGTCATCCGCCCGCCCACGCCCCACAATGGTCCGATGCTGCAGGTCCGCGAGCTGAACGTGGAGGTGGGAGGCAACCTCGTCGTCGAGGGTGCCTCGTTCACCGTGCGCGCTCGCGACAAGGTGGGCCTCGTCGGCCGCAACGGTGCCGGCAAGACCAGCCTGCTGCGGGTGCTCGGCGGGGCCGCCCAGCCCAAGGCCGGCGTGGTGCACCTCACCGGCGGCCTCGGCTACCTCTCGCAGGACCCCCGCCTCGACACCACCGACGTCAACGTGTCGGGGGTCGACCACGTGCTCTCCGGTCGGGGCCTCGACGTCGCCCGGGTGCGCCTCGAGAAGCTGCGCCTCGCCATCGAGGAGGACCCGTCCGACCGCAACGTGGCCCGCTTCAGCCGCGAGGAGGACGTCTACCGGATGGAGGGCGGCTACGAGGCCGAGCCCGAGGCCCGCAAGATCGCCGCCGGGCTGGGCCTCACCGATGAGCGCCTCGACCTGCCCATCGGCGTGCTCTCGGGTGGCGAGCGCCGGCGGGTCGAGCTCGCCCGCATCCTCTTCGCCGGCAGCGACGTCCTCCTGCTGGACGAGCCCACCAACCACCTCGACAACGACGCCCGCGACTGGATGCTGAAGTTCCTCCGGGGCTACAAGGGTGCTCTGCTGGTGGTGAGCCACGACCTCGAACTGCTCGACGAGGCCATCACCCGCGTTCTGCACCTCGACCGCTCGGGCGAGGACGCCGTGGGCTCGATGGTCGAGTACAAGGGCACCTACTCGCAGTACCTCGTGTCGCGGGAGAAGGACGAGGAGCGCCTCGCCAAGGTCGCCGCCCGCCAGGCGTCGGAGATCAACCGCCTCACGACGCTGGCCGAGTCGATGCGCCATTCCACGGCCAACCGGGCCCGCAAGGCGCAGACCCTCGACAGCCGGGTCAAGCGCATGGAGCGCGAGCGGGTCGAGGGCCCGGCCCGCAAGCAGAAGCTGAACCTGCGCTTCCCCGAACCGCCCAAGGCCGGGCGCACGGTGCTCACCGTGTCCGGCCTGGCCAAGGCCTACGGCGACCTCCAGGTCTTCCAGGACGTCTCGTTCGACCTCGGCCGCGGCGAGCGCCTGCTGGTCATGGGCCTCAACGGCGCGGGCAAGACCAGCCTGTTGCGGGTGCTGGCCGAGGTCACCACTGCCGACGCCGGCGAGGTGAAGCCGGGCCTCGGCGCGGAGCTCGGCTACTACGCGCAGGAGCACGAGGGCATCGAGGCGGGCAAGTCGCTGTTCGAGCACCTCGACGGCATGACCGGGCTGGGCGAGCAGGACCGTCGGGCCCTGCTCGGCATGTTCGGCCTCACCGGCGACAAGGCCTTCCAGGACGCGTCCACGCTTTCCGGCGGCGAGAAGACCAAGCTCGCCCTCGCCCAGCTGGTGGCCGGCCGCCACAACCTGCTGCTGCTCGACGAACCCACCAACAACCTCGATCCGGGGTCGCGCACCGCGACCGCGGACGCGCTGGCGGCGTGGCCGGGCACGATGATCATCGTGAGCCACGACCGCGACTTCGTCCGCGAGCTCGCACCCGACCGCGTGCTGATGATGCCCGAGGGCGACCTCGACTACTGGAGCGACGACCTGCTCGACCTGGTGGCGATGGCGTGAGGCTCGACGCCGGCTCCTCGGCCGTCGGAGCGGCGTCGCCATCCCGTTTGGCGGCGCGGCTGCTCCGCTCCGCGGTGCCGCGTCGATAGGCGGATCGAAGCGATGCGCAACCGGGCGGTCGTGAGGCGTGGTGTGGCGGCGGTGCTGGCCCTCGCCGTTGCCGCGGGGTGCGGGAGCGCCGACCTTCCGGCGTCGGTGGCGGGACCGCCGTCGAGCACCGCCACCACCCTCAGCCCCGAGCAACTCGAGGCGAACCTCGATCCGACCTGCACGGCCGGCGGCGACGTCGCCCCCGGAGCCACGGTCGAGACCGTGGAGGTGGACGGCGCCGCCCGCTCCTACCTCCAGTACATCCCGACCTCCTACGAGGGGGTGTCGATGCCGGTGGTGGTGAGCCTCCACAACACCGGAGCGACCGCGGCGCAGCAGGACGAGACGAGCGGCCTGCGAGGGTCGGCCGACGCAGACGGGTTCGTCCTGCTGAGCCCGCAGGCCCTGGGCGATCCTCCGACGTGGGACACCTCGGCCGAGTCGGCCGACCTGGCCTTCGTGGACGCCATGCTCGAGCGGGCGGCGGCGGACTTCTGCGTCGACCCGGCGCGCATCTACGTGGCGGGCAACGGCGACGGCTCCTCCTTCGCCGCCCGGCTCGTGTGTGACCGGTCCCGTCAGGTCGCCGCGGCCGCCTTCGTCGGCGATGTCATCGACCCTGACCCGTGCGACCAGCAACGCCCGGTCCCGCTGGTGGTGCTCCCCGGCTTCGACGGGGGCATCGGCCCGTGGGTGGCGCGCTACGGCTGCGACGACGTGCCTTCCTCTGAGACGGTGGCGGCCGGCGCCACGGGCACCGGCAGCCTCACGGCCTCGGTCTACGAGGGCTGTGTAGAGGGCGCCGCGCTCGAGACCCTGCCCCAGGCCGGGCAGGCCCTCCTCAACGACGCCATCTGGGCCTTCCTCGCCGCCCACCCGCTCGCCGGCGCCCCCTGACCCGTCTTCTCGGAGTCCGTGGACCGTCCCGGGCGGTCTGGGGCTTCCCAGTACGGGCGGTGCGGTGCCGCTCGGTCGCTGAGGGTTGCCAGCCCGTTCCGGGAGCCGGTCAGATCGGCGCAGCGGTCGGCGGCTTCCCCGTGCGAAGCGGGTGGAGCGCCTCGTGGTCACCCGGCCTTGCACGCCCGTTCCGGGAGCCGTTCGTCCGGCGAGAGCGGTCTGAGGCTTCCCAGAACCGCGAGATCCAGGGCCGGACGCGTCGTCGGCCCTGGATCTCGGAGCGATGAGGCCGCTGTCAGCCGCTGTCGGCGGTTCGAGCCGCCCAGAACGTCGGCGGGGGGCGGGGTGGCACCGGTAGCGTCGGGTACGTGGACGACAGGCCGTCGGACCGTGATCCCGCCGAGTTCCGCATCGAGCACGACTCGATGGGGGAGGTGCGGGTGCCCGCCGCCGCCCGGTGGGGGGCGCAGACGCAGCGGGCCGTCGAGAACTTCCCCATCTCGGGCGGCACCATCGAGCGTCGCCTCATCCGGGCCCTGGCCCTCATCAAGGGCGAGGCCGCCCGGGTCAACGCCGGCCTGGCCGAGGTGCCGGGGGTGGACGAGCGCATCGGTGGCGCCATCGCAGAGGCCGCCGAGACGGTGGCCGCTGGGGAGTGGGACGACCAGTTCCCCATCGACGTCTTCCAGACCGGGTCGGGGACGTCGTCGAACATGAACATGAACGAGGTGCTGGCCCACCTCGCGTCGGAGGCGTTGGGTGAGCCGGGCATCGTGCATCCCAACGACCACGTCAACGCCTCGCAGTCGTCCAACGACGTGTTCCCGTCGGCGATCCACCTGGCGGCCGCCGAGGCCATCCACGAAGACCTGCTGCCCGCGCTCGACTACCTGGGGGCGGGCCTGCACGCGAAGTCGCTGGCCTTCGCCGATGTGGTGAAGTCGGGTCGCACCCACCTGATGGACGCCACCCCCGTCACGCTCGGCCAGGAGTTCGGGGGCTACGCCGCCCAGGTGCACCAGGCCGCCGAGCGTCTGCGGTCGTGCGTCGCGCCCGTGGGCGAGCTGCCGCTCGGCGGCACCGCGGTGGGCACGGGCATCAACGCCCCGCCGGCGTTCGCGCCGGCGGTCATCACCGGGCTGGCGCACCGCACCGGGCTTCCGTTGAGCGAGGCCCGCGACCACTTCGCCGCCCAGGGGGCCCGGGACGCGCTGGTCGAGGCCTCGGGTCACTGCCGGCGCCTCGCCGTCGCCCTGATCAAGATCGCCAACGACATCCGCTGGATGGGCAGCGGGCCCCGCACGGGCCTCGCCGAGATCCGAATCCCCGACCTCCAGCCGGGCTCGTCGATCATGCCCGGCAAGGTCAACCCGGTGATCGCCGAGGCCGTCACCCAGGTGGGCGCCCAGGTGCTCGGCAACGATGCCGCAGTAACCTTCGCCGGCTCGCAGGGCAACTTCGAGCTCAACGTCTACCTGCCGGTCATGGGCCGCAACCTGCTCGAGTCGATCCGCCTGCTGGCCAACGTGAGCCGGGTGTTCGCCGACAAGTGCATCGCCGGCATCGAGGCCGACGAGGCCGTCTGCCGGCGCTACGCCGAGTCGTCACCGGCCATCGGGACGTCCCTCAACCCGCACCTGGGCTACGAGGTCGTCGCCGACGTGATCAAGGCGTCGGTGAAGGAGGGCAGGACCATCCGCGAAGTCGTCCTCGAACGAGGCCTGATGCCCGAAGCCGACCTCGACAAGGCCCTCGACGTCGAGGCCATGACCCGCGGCGGCCTCCTCTGAGCGAGCCGGCGCCGACGCCACGGACGGTGGCCAGGGCGGCCCGAGGGCGACGAGGTGGAGGAAATACCCGTCACCTGTGACTGGTATTCCCTCCAGAGGTGGCGTCGGGGCGGGCAGACGGGAGCGGTCGCCCACCGTCGGTGGTGGACGGGTGGCGTCAGACGTCGGCGGGGGCGCCGAGGGCGGGGGAGCCCTCGAAGGGGCCGGGATCGCCGTGGGCGGGGATCACCGGGGTGCTCCACCTGAGGACGCGGCTCAGCTCGTGCGCCACCTCGTTCCACTCCGGAGCCTGCCAGCCTTCGGCGACACCCACGAGGGTGCCGTCCTGGGCGATGTGCACCAGCGCCGGCAGCTGCTCGAGGCCCAGGGCCTTCACCGCAGCCCGGTCGGGGTCGGTGAAGGTGAGGATGCGCTCGGTCCACGGGCCGAGGAACTGACGGGACTCGTCCTCGTTGCCGGTCACGAGGAAGGCCGTGCGACAGTCGGCGTCGGCGTAGGCGCTGAGGACCCGGCCGGCGGTCTTGAGGAGCCAGCTGCTCTCCCAGGTGAACGGGTCGATGACGACCGTCACGAGGCGGAAGGTGGTGAGCCACTCGGCGAGGGGGCGGCCCTCGCCGTCCAGCGGGGTGAGCTCGAGGTCGGCAGGAGGAGCAGTCGCCACGGCCGCAGAAACTACACGGCCCGTCCCCACCCGAACGAACTCCGGCGCCGGCCGCGATCTCGGCGCGGATCCCGGCCGGATGTGCCCGGCCCCGGGCGGCCGGCCGGCGGTACCCTCGCCGCCATGCACCCCATCGAGCGCCTCCGCTACGTGGCCCGGGCCTCGGGGGTCGACCAGTCGCTGCTGGTGCAGGAGACGGCCTCGGCGCTCGGCGCATTCGGGTCGGACCCCGCCGGCATGGTGACGGCCTGCCGACGCATCGTCTCCCGCCATCCGGCCTGCGGGGCGCTGTGGTGGCTGTGCGGGCGGGTGCTCACCGCCAACGACCCCATGCCCGAGGCCTGGCGGGCCGCCGACGAGATGGACGCCGATCGCACCGCCCTCGAGCTCAGCCGGGCGCTGCCCGAAGACGCCACCCTCTGCCTGCTCGGTTGGCCCGACGTGGCCGGCGACGCCCTGCCCCGCCGGGGCGACGTCGAGGCGCTCGTGGTGGACGTCCTGGGCGAGGGCTCGGGCCTGGTGCGACGCCTGCTCGCCGCCGACGTCGACGCCCTGGACGTCGCCACCCACGGGCTGGGCGCGGCCGCCGCCGCCGCCGACGTCGTGGTGCTGGAGGCTTCGGCCGTCGGCCCCGAGGGGTTCGTCGGCGTGGCGGGCTCCCGGGCGGCGGCCGCCGTGGCCCGCCACAACGGCACCCCGGTCTGGCTGGTGGCCGGCGTCGGCCGTCTCGTACCCCAACGGGTGTGGGACGCCCTGGTCGGCCGGGTCGACGTGGCCGCCGAGCCCTGGGAGGCCGACGACGAGATCGTCCCCCTCGACCTCGTCGACCAGGTGGTCGGCCCCACCGGCCCGCTCCCCGTCGCCGACGCCCTCCGGCGCACCGACTGCCCCGTGGCGGCCGAACTGCTCGTCGATCTGTAGCGCTGGCGATCGCACCGCTGTGGGTACGCCGAGCACCTCGGTGGCGACCGTCACGGCGATGGCCGCCTTGCGAACACCCGCGTCGGGATCGGGATCGCCCCTGGTCGTTCGCGACACGGCAGCGCCCCGAACGCAGTAGCCGTCGGACGCCGATCGGTCGGCGGCGCCGCCCGGCCGGGTCGCCCCGTAGCATCGCCGCCATGCCTTCACGCCGTGATCTCGTCCGTATGACCGATGAGGAGGTCGACGCCTTCCTCCACGAGCGCCAGACCATGAACATCGCCACCTTCGGCCCCGACGGCAACATCCACCTCGTGGCCATGTGGTACGGGTTCATCGACGGCAAGCCCGCCTTCGAGACCTTCACCAAGTCCCAGAAGATCCTGAACCTCAAGCGCGACAACCGCATCACCGTGCTGGTCGAAGACGGCGACGAGTACGACAAGCTCCGCGGCGTCGAGATCGTGGGGACCGCCGAGGTCACCGAGGATCCCGAGGTCGTCATGCCGGTGGCCCGCTCGGTGGTGGACCGCTACTTCGGCGTCGAGAACCCCGACGACCTCGATGCCGTGGCCGCCGGCCTCGCCCACAAGCGCTCGGCTGTGGTCATCACCGCCGAGAAGGTCGTCTCCTGGGACCACAACAAGCTGGGCGGCACCTACTGACATGGGCGGCCGTGTCCGTCTGAGCGAAGGGACCGGGGGTGCGGTCGACGCCGGCGACGCGCCCGTCGACGGCTACCTGGCCACGCCCGGGCACGGGAGCGCCGGCCCGGCGCTGATCGTCCTGGGCCCGGCGCTGGCCGCTGACGCCGCCGCGGTCGCCGTCTGCGAGCGCTTCGCGGCCGAGGGCTTCACCGCGGCGGCGCCGGATCTCGTGGTGCCAGCGGGCAGCGAACGGGCGGTGCTCGCCATCAACGTGCCAGTGCTGCTGCAGCGCCTCGCCGGCGTGGTCGCCGCCGCGGAGGTGCACCCGATGGTCCACGGCAAGGGTGTGGGCGTGCTGGGGTCGGGCGACGGCGGGGGTCACGTGGGCCTCGAGCTCGCCGCCGGGCGCCCGGACGACGTGCGGGCCCTGGTCCTGGTGGATGCCCCCGTGCTGGCCGAGGACGTCGCCGGCAGCTGGTCCGCCCTGCAGACACCGGTCGAGGCCCACTACGGCCTGGCCGGGATGCCGGATCGCCGGGGTGAACTGGACCGGGTCGAGGACGCCGCCCGCCATCTCCAATTGTCCCTCGACGTGTTCACCTACGGCGCCGCCCCGGGCTTCTTCGACGAGACCTCGCCGGCCCACGACGCCGACGCCGCCCACGAGGCCTTCACCCGCACCCTGTCCTTCCTCCGGGCCCACCTCGGATGACGAGCCCGATCGCGGTCGGTGCCGCTTCCCGTCGAGCTCTCGATCTGGCGCCCGATCTACTGGCCAGGGGCATCGAATCAGGCGCCAGAACGGGCGAGGGGGAGCGGTGAGCGACCACACCGGCGTAGTCGCCGGCGCGGTCGTCGAGCGGTACCTGCTGCTCGGGCTGCGCCTCGGGCGGCACCTCGACGGTTTGGTCGACGCCTACTACGGGCCGCCGGCGCTGGCCCGCCGGGTGGACGACGAAGCGAAGACCGATCTCGGCGAGCTGGTGGCCGAGGCGTCGCGGCTGGTCGCCGACCTCGACGCGCCGGGCGACCTCGACGGCATGGACGCCGGTCGCCGGCGCTGGTTGCGGGCCCAGTGCGCCGGCCTCGTCACCACCGCGGCGAAGTTGCGGGGCGACGCCATCGGGTACTCCGACGAGGTCGAGTCCTGCTACGGCGTGCGCCCCGAGCGGGTGCCGGAGGAGCGCTTCACCGCCGCCCACGCTGCCCTCGACGAGGTGCTGCCCGGCACGGGGGCGCTGGCCGAGCGCTACGGGACGTGGCGGGAATCGCAGGCGGTCCCGCCCGAGCGGCTGGGCGCCGCCATCGCCTCGCTGGCCGAGGACTTCCGGGCCCGCACCGACGCGATGTTCGGCCTGCCGGAGGGCGAGCACGTCGAGTTCGAGCTCGTGCGCGACCAGCCATGGTCGGGCTTCAACTACTACGAGGGCGGCCTGCGCAGCCGGGTGGCCATCAACGTCGACCTGCCCGTCCTCAGCCCGACGCTCGCGCACCTCGTTGCCCACGAGGCCTACCCCGGCCACCACACCGAGCACAGTCGCAAGGAGGTCGGGCTCGTGCGCCGGCGGGGTCACCTCGAAGAGACGATCTTCCTGGTGGGCACGCCGCAGTGCCTACTGGCCGAGGGCCTCGCCGACCTCGGCCTCGAGGTGCTGTTGGGGGAGCGGCCCGAACCGGTGGTGGCCGACCACCTGCGGGCTCTCGGGATCCCCTACGACGCCGAGGTCGTGGCCGGGGTGGCGGAGGCGGCAGGGTCCCTCGACAAGGTCCGGGGCAACGCCGCCCTGCTCCTGCACGAGGACGGCGCCGACCCCGACGACGCCGTCGCCTACCTGTCGCGCTGGTCCCTGCTGCCAAAGGCCCGAGCCGAGAAGGCCGTGTCGTTCCTGATGGACCCCACATGGCGGTCGTACATCAGCTGCTACGTCGAGGGCCTGCCCCTGTGCCGGGCCTGGGTCGGCGGCGACCCCGCCCGCTTCGAGCGCCTCCTCTCCGAGCCCCTCACGCCGGCGCAGCTCCAGCCGGCCTGACACCGGGTCCTCCTTCGTCGGACCGCCTTCGGCATCCGGTTCGCCGCCGCTGCGGCTTCGCTTCGCTCCGCCACGCCGCCCGGCGCGGCACCGGGTCTGTCGTCGCCGGACGGCCTGCGTCCTCGAGCTCGCCCCGGGTCCGTCGCCTTGGTGCGGCCGCGGGGGCCGGACCTACGATCGGCGCCATGTCCGAACGCACCCGCAACCTGCCGCGCCGCTCCTGCCTGTCGATCCCCGGCTCCAGCGAGAAGATGCTCGGCAAGGGCCCCAACATCCCCGCCGACATGATCTTCCTCGACCTCGAGGACTCCGTCTCCCCGCTCGAGAAGGAGGCCTCGAGGGCCAAAGTGGTCGAGGCCATCAAGACCCAGGACTGGGGCGAGAAGGTGCTGTGCGTCCGCGTCAACGCCTGGGACACCGAGTGGACCGCCTACGACATCATCGAAGTCGTCGGCAACGCCGGCGAGCGCCTCGAGGAGATCATGCTCCCCAAGGTGCAGACCGCTGCCGAGGTCGTGGCCATGGACCTGCTGCTCACCCAGGTCGAGAAGAAGGCGGGCCTGCCCATCGGCCACATCGGCATCGAGGCCCAGATCGAGACCGCCCAGGGCCTCATCAACGTCGAGGAGATCTGCGCCGCCTCCCCCCGCACCGAGACCATCATCCTCGGCCCGGTCGACTTCTCGGCCTCGATGGAGATGCCCTCGCTGCAGGGTGGGCTCCAGATCCCCGAGTACCCCGGCGACTACTTCCACTACCCCTTCATGAAGATCTTGATGGCGGGCCGCGCCAACGGGCTCCAGGTCATCGACGGCCCCTACGTCAAGGTCCGTGACAACGAGGGCTTCCGGGACTTCTGCACCCGCACCCAGATCCTGGGCTACGACGGCAAGTGGGCCCTGCACCCCGACCAGGTCACCATCCTCAACGAGGTGTTCGGCCCCAACCAGGAGCAGTTCGACCACGCCTGGGCCGTGCTCGACGCCTACGAGGAGGCCACCACCACGGGCGAACGCAAGGGCGCCGTCATGATGGGCGACGAGATGATCGACGAGGCCAGCCGCAAGGTCGCCCTCAAGGTCGTCGCCCGCGGCGAGCGCGCCGGCTTCACCCGCACCGCCTGACACCGGCTCCTCGTCCCTCGGAGCGCCTTCGGCATCCGGTTCGTGAGGCTTCGCTGCACAGCTCCGCAGCGCAGCCTCACGAACCCGAGGCGAGGTTGAGGGTCGGTCAGGCGGTGGCCTTCTGGCGGTCGAGGAGGCGGCGGGCGATGACCTTCAGGCAGAGGGTCTCGTCGGCGCCCTCGAAGATGGACAGCACCCGGGCGTCCACGAAGTAGCGGCTGACCGGGTACTCCTCGGCGTAGCCGAAGCCGCCGTGGATCTGCATGGCCTCACGGGTCACCCACTCGGCGGCGCGGCAGACGTAGGCCTTGACCATCGACGCCTCGAGCGCCCCCTCGCCGTTGGCCATCATGCGGGCCACGGCGTACGAGTACTGGCGGCTGGCCTGGATGATCACGGCCATGCGGGCCAGCTTCACCTTGGTGAGCTGGTAATCACCGATGGGGTGGCCGAACACGGCACGGTCCTGGGCGTACTGCCGGGCCTCCTCGTAGGCGGCCTGCATGACGCCGACGGCGCGCGCCGCGGTCTGGAGGCGGCCGTTCTCGAAGCCCTCCATCTGGTAGTAGAAGCCCTTGCCGAGGCCGTCCTCGCCGCCGACCTGGTTGGCGGCGGCCACGAACCAGTTGTCGAGGGCGATCTCGTAGGAGTGCATGCCGCGGTAGCCGATGGTGTCGATGGCCCGCCCCTCCATCTTCCCGCCGCCGGGGGCGCCGCCGTCGGCGCCGGCCTCCTGAGTGAACTCGAAGCCGTGGCCCTCGCCGCGGGGCTTCGGCACCACGAACATCGAGAGGCCCCGGTGGGTCTTCGAGCGGTCGGGGTCGGTGCGGGCCAGCAGCATGAGGGCGTCGGCGCGGGCCCCGAAGGTGCACCACGTCTTCACGCCGTTGATGAGCCAGCCGCCCTCGGTCGGGGTGGCGGTGACCTTGATGCCGGCCACGTCCGAGCCGTAGTCGGGCTCGGTCACCGCGACCGCGGCCATCACCTCGGCCGTGGCGAGCTTGGGCAGCCACTGCTGCTTCTGCTCCTCGGTGCCGCCCTTGACCAGTGCGCGGGTGAGGATCTCGGGCCGGGTGATGAGCGAGCCGCCGATGCCGAGCGAGCCGCGGGAGAGCTCCTCGGTGGCCACGACCATGCCGAGGTAGTCGCTCTCGCCGCCGCCGGCGAAGCCGCCGTACTCCTCAGGGACGGACAGGCCGAAACCGCCCATCTCGGCGAGGCCCGAGATGATGTCCTCGGGCACGTCGGCGTTGGTGCGGTGCACGTGCTCGGCGGCCGGGCGGATCTTGTCCTCGGCGAAGCGGCGGAACGTGTCCTGCACGAGCTCGAAGTCGGCGTCGAGGTGGCGGGGGCCCTCCTCGTCGGCCAGAGCGGCGAGGAAGGCCGGGTCCCGGAAGGTCGCCAGGAACGGGCGGGCGGCGTCGAGTGCGCCGGCCTCGATGCCCCAGTCGGCCTCACGGCCGTAGGTCTTGGCGGCGAGGTCGGCCACCGCGTCGGCCACGAAGGCACAGGCGATGCGGCCCTCGACGTCGCCCTTGGCCCCGTAGTCGAGCAGGCCGCTCGACATCTCGACCGCGGAAGCGGCGTGGGCCACGTCGTAGGCGAGGGCCTGGTGGTCGTCGATGCCGACCTCGGCGAGGCGGGAGGTGGCGGCGGCGACCACGCCGCGGGCGAGGTCGATGGCCGCAGAGGCGGCGACGAGGTCGGGGGAGGAGACATCGGTCATGACGGGAAAGTTACCGACCGGTAGCTGCCGGCGACCATCCGAGCGGGCCTCGGTCTCTCCGCCACCGACCCCGCGGCGTCGACGATCGCCGGCCCGGACGCCAACCGACCGCCACGCGACCGCAACTCGAAGGCAGTGGCGGCCGCCGCAGCACCTTCGCGGACCCGCCGGGAGGGCCTCGCCTCGGCCCGCCTCGCCCCGTCGACCGCCCTGCGACTACAACGAGGGGACCACGCGGACTGCGAGAAAGGCCCCCTGTGACCACCTACGAACGCCCCTTCGGCCGCTACCTCGAGGACTTCGAGGTGGGTGACGTCTACCGCCACTGGCCCGGGAAGACGATCACCGAGGCCGAGGACCACCTGTTCTGCATGCTCACCATGAACCACCACCCGTTGCACACCAACACGTGGTTCGCCGAGCACGAGACCGTCCACGGCAAGAACGTGGTGGTCGGCAACCTCGTCTACTCGCTGGTGCTCGGGCTCAGCGTCCCCGACGTCAGCGGCTCGGCCATCGCCAACCTCGAGATCGAGTCCCTCACCCACCGCAAGCCCACGTTCCACGGCGACACCATCTACGCCGAGACCAAGGTGCTCGACAAGCGCGAGTCGTCGTCGAAGGACGACCGCGGCGTGGTCACCGTCGAGACGAAGGGCATCAACCAGCGTGGCGAAGAGGTCTGCTACTTCCGCCGCAAGGTCATGGTGTGGAAGCGCGACGCCGCCCCGCCGCGCCAGCGCCCCTACGACGAGAGCATCTGGTCCGAGGGCTGAGCCCCAGCGCCGAGCCGGCCGCGCCGGCGGGAGCGGAGGGGGCGAGCTCCGATCGGTCCACCCGCGGGGGCACCCCTCGACGGGTGGGCCGGATCGCGGCCCTCGTGACCCTCGGGGCCGGTGCCTTCGTGGTCGGCGCCGTCGTGGTCCTCGGCGCGGAGGTCCTGCTGGCCCGGCGGGGGGTCGACCTGTCGGACCGGGCGCCCTACGACCTCGACGGCCGGGTCGGGGACGGTCGCCCCGGACGGGTGGAGCGGGTGGTGTGGCTCGGGGACTCCACCGCAGCCGGCGTCGGCGCCTCGGCGCCCGACGAGGCCCTGCCCCGCCAGGTGGCGCAGCGCGCCGACCACCCGGTCGAGCTGACCGTCCTCGCGGTGTCGGGGGCCCGGGTGGACGACGTCCTGGTCGATCAGGTCGGCGACGTCCCCGCCGACGCCGAGACGGTCTACGTCAGCGTGGGCGCCAACGACACGGTCCACCTCACCCGCGCCTGGGACTTCCGTCGGCGCTACGAGCAGGTGCTCGAGGCGCTCCCCGACGGTGCCGACGTGGTGCTGCTGGGGGTGCCCGACATGGGCTCGACCCCACGGTTCGCCCAGCCGCTGCGCTTCGTCGCCGGCGTGCGAGGTGGCACCATCGACGCCGTGATCGCCGACCTCGCGGCCGTCCCGGGCCGGACGTACGTGGACATCGCCGGCCAGACCGGTCCGGCCTTCCGGCGGGATCCAGGCAACCTGTTCGCCGCCGACGACTACCACCCGAGCGACGACGGCTACGCCTGGTGGGCCGACGCGGTCGTCGCGGCGCGCGAGGCCGACCGGTGACCGACCGGAGGTGCGGCGGTGGCCACGCAGGACGCTCTGCGGCGACCACGCAGGAGGCTCGCCGGTGACTGTTCGATGACCGACCCGCCGACCGACCGGAGGGCCGCCCGATGACCGTGCACGACGCCGCCGCCCGAGGCTTCGAGCGGGGCGCGGATGACTACGAGGCCGCCCGCCCCGGCTACCCACCCGAGGTGGTCGACCTCCTGGTCCAGATGCTCGACCTGGCCCCGGGTCGGCGGGTGCTCGACCTCGCCGCCGGCACCGGCAAGCTCACCCGCCTGCTCGTCCCGAGCGGCGCCGCGGTGGTGGCGGTCGAGCCCGTCGCCGCCATGCGGGCCACCCTGGCGGACCTGGTCCCCGAGGCCGAGGTGCTCGACGGCACGGCCGAGGCCATCCCGCTGCCCGACGCCGCCGTCGACGCGGTCGTCGTCGCCCAGGCCTTCCACTGGTTCGATGCCCCGCAGGCGCTGGCCGAGCTGGCCCGGGTGCTGCGCCCGGGTGGCGCCCTCGCCCTCGTGTGGAACGTCCGCGACGAGTCGGTCGACTGGGTCCGTCGCTTCGGCGAGCTGCTCGTCGAGGGCGCCGCCGAGGACGAGTCGAGCGCCGCGTTCCGTGAGACGGGCAAGCCCTACGAGGAGGGTCAGGACTGGGCCCAGCTCATCGGCGCGACCGGCTGCTTCAGTGCGGTCGAGCGGGTCACCGTCGCCTGGGAGCAGCCGATCGACGCCGACCTGCTCGTGCGGCGGGCGGCCTCGACCAGCTTCGTGTCGGCCCTGCCCGACGACGCCCGGTCCGCCGCCCTCGACCGAGTGCGCGACCTCGCCACCACCCACCCCGACCTCGCGGGGCGATCGACCTTCGGCTTCCCCCACCACACCGTCGTGTACTGGTGCCACTCCACGGTGTGAGCCCGAGCCAGGCGGCGCTGCTGGCGTGGGCGACAGAGGCCCACCGCGACCTGCCCTGGCGCCGCACCCGGGATCCGTGGGCGGTGCTGGTGAGCGAGGCGATGCTGCAGCAGACCCAGGTGGCGCGCGTGGTGCCGAAGTACCACGCCTTCCTCGACCGCTTCCCGACGCCGGCCGCCTGCGCCGCCGCATCCCAGGGCGAGGTCGTCACCCACTGGGCCGGCCTGGGCTACAACCGCCGGGCCGTGCAGCTCCACCGGGCAGCGACGGCCATCGTCGCCGACCACGCCGGAGCGGTGCCCGAGACCCTCGCCGAGCTGCTCACGCTCCCCGGTGTCGGCCCCTACACCGCGCGGGCGGTCCTGGCGTTCGCCTTCGAGCACGACGCCGCCATCGTCGACACCAACGTCGCCCGAGTGCTCGCCCGCCGGGCGGGTCGCCCGCTCCGCCCCGCCGAGGTCCAGGCGGCGGCCGACGCATGGCTCCCGGCCGGCGCCGCCTGGGCGTGGAACCAGGGGATGCTCGACCTCGGCGCCGGCCGGTGCACGCCTCGGAACCCGGGCTGTGCGACCTGTCCGGTGAACGCGGGGTGTGCGTGGGCGACGGCGGGAAACCCCGATCCGGACCCCGCCGTCGGCTCCGCGGGGGTGAGCGGGGGGCAGTCGCGCTTCGAGGGCTCGGATCGCCAGGGGCGAGGGCGTCTCGTGAACGCCCTCCGGCGGGCACCGGTCGACGCCGCGGACCTCGCCGCGATCATGGGCTGGCCCCGCGACGAAGCCCGCGCCGGGCGGGTCGCGGCCGGCCTCGTGGCCGAGGGGATGGTGGTGCTCGAGGACGGCCGGTTCTCGCTCGCGCCTTGACGGGGAAGAAAGGTGCGGATGGGGCGATCCGGCGAGGCGGGTGGCTCCGAACAGCAGCCGATGGCACCGACCGACTTCACCGAGATGGGTGACGCCGCACTCGTCTTCGCCATCGCCCGGTACGAGCAGTCGGCCCTGGCGGAGGCCTACCGTCGCCACGGTGGAGCGGTGCACGGGCTGTCCCGGCGCCTGCTCGGCGACGACGCCGCCGCCGAGGAGGTCGTCCAGGAGATCTTCCTGCGGCTCTGGAACCAGCCCGACCGCTTCGACCCCGACCGGGGGTCGCTGCGGTCGTTCCTGTTGGCGCAATCCCACGGCCGCTCGGTCGACGTCATCCGCTCGGAGGAGTCCCGGCGCCGGCGCGAGGAGCGCGACGCCCGGCGGGCGGTCGACGCCGGCTACGACCTCGAGCGTGAGGTCTGGGACCTCGAGGTCTCCGACCGGATCGGGGGCGCGCTGCGCGACCTGCCCGAGGAACAGCGCTCGGCCATCGTGTTGGCGTACTTCGGCGGCCACACCTATCGGGAGGTGGCGGGCATCCTGGGGGAACCGGAGGGCACGGTGAAGGGCCGCATCCGGAGCGGGTTGTCCCGCCTGCGGGGCTCACTCGACGCACTCGGCATCGGAGCGGTCACATGACGGACGATCCACGCCACGACGAGATCCGTGCCCTGTTGGGCGCGTACGCACTCGACGCGGTCGACCCCGAGGAGACGCGAGCCGTGGAGGACCACCTCCGCGAATGCCCGCAGTGCCGCGCGGAGGTCGAGCAACACCGCTCGGTCGCCGCGCTGCTCGGCAACGTGGGCGCCGCCGCTCCGGCGGGCCTCTGGGACCGCATCGCCGCATCGCTCGACGAGCAGGAACGGCAGCCCGGGTCGATCACTGCGCCGCTCACCTGGGACGCCACGGCGCCCCCCAACGGCTCGAATCGGCCCGTGCACCTCGCGACGCCGGGGGGCTCAGCGGGTGGCCCAACGGTCGTCGCCTTCCCTGCGGACGGTCGCCGTGGCGCAACTCGCCGCCGCGGCCCGGCGGCGCTCGTCGCCGCGGTCGCCGCTGCGTGTGTGTTGCTCGTGGCCGCCGTCGGGGTCCTGACCTTCCGCCACCAACAGCAACGGGTCGACGACCTGGCCGCGCAGGTCGCCGCGGGCCGCGACCAGCGCTCGGCCGGTGAGGCGCTCGCCGATCCGGACTCGACCGTGGTGCGACTCTCCTCGGGCGACGGCCAGCTCGTGATGCGGGCCGTGGTCACCGAGGAGGGCACCGGCTACCTCCTCGGGGGGAACCTCCCCGACGCCGGCGCGGGCGCCACCTACCAGCTCTGGGGCCTCGCCGACCGCCAGGCGGTGTCGCTCGGCGTGCTCGGGCCGACCCCCGGCATCGTGGCCTTCCAGGTCGAGGACCCGATGACCGCGCTGGCCATCACCAGCGAAGCGCAGGGGGGTGCCGACCAGCCCACGTCGGCCCCGTTGGTGAGCGGTGCGCTGCGCCCCAGAGCCGCGGACACGACATCGACCTCGTGAGCGGGGCAAGATCTGTGCTGACCGGCACGTCCCAACCACACAACGGGGGAATCCAGATGGTGAAACGATCGACAGCGGCACGCCTGCTCGCGCTCGCAGCAGCAGGCCTGCTCGTGTTCGGCGCGGCTGCATGCGGCAGCGACAGCGACAGCGACGAGTCCAGCTCGGACACGACGGCGACGTCGGCGGCCGACAGCGGCACCGACTACGGCGACACCACCGACACGACCGCGGCCGACGCCTCGGACACCCCGGCGGAGGCCACGGCACCGGTGATCTCGGACTTCGCGTTCGACCCCGATCCCATCTCCATCACCGTCGGGGACACGGTGACGTGGACCAACGAGGACGGCTTCGCCCACACCGTGACCGCCGACGACGACTCGTTCGACTCGGGCAACCTCGACAGCGGCGCCACCTTCGAGCAGACCTTCGACGAGGCCGGCGACTTCACGTACCACTGCAACATCCACTCGCAGATGACGGGCACCGTCAGCGTCTCCGACTGACCCTCCGATCCGCAGGGCCGCCGGTGGGCACCACGCCCATCGGCGGCCCTGTTGGCGTCAGGGGGTCCGGGAACGACAAGATCCCTGTGGAACCACCACCGATTCACCGAACAAGGAGCCGTCAGTGGAGATCACCACGCGGGCGTTGCGGCAGCTGGCCGACGACGTCGACGACCAGCACCACGAGGCCATGGCCACGATCCACGAGGACCTCCGCGAGGTGCACTTCGGTGAGACGAGCCGGGTGCTCGCCGGCAGCCGGCGCCGCTTCCTGCGCAACGCGGGGCTCGGTGGCGCGGCCCTGACCCTCGGGTCGACGCTCGTGCCGGTCGGCCGCCTCCTCCCAGCGGCGTGGGCCCAGGAGACCCTGGACGACGCCGACCTGGCCGGGTTCGCCCAGAGCGTCGAGCTCGCCGCCGTCGACGCCTATACCGCAGCGATCGAGACGGGCCTGCTCGACGGGTCGGTGGTCGACGTGGCCGAGATCTTCCGTCGGCACCACGACGAGCACGCGGCTGCGTTCGCCGGTGTGGCCGGGGACGCCGCCACCGACGAGGCCAACCAGGCGGTCCTCGACGTGTTCGCCCCGCAGATCGCCGACGCCGCCGACCAGGACGCGCTGCTCCAGATCGCACAGGACCTCGAGAACGGTGCGGCGTCGACCTACTTCTACAGCCTCGGCATCCTCCAGGACCGGGACGCCGCCCTCGCGGTGGCGACCATCCTGCCCATCGAGTCCCAACACGCAGTGGTGCTCGGCCAGGCCCTCGGCCAGGACCTCGACCAGTACGTCCCCACCTTCCAGGGCCAGGACGGCGCGCTCAGCCCGACCGACTACCCGGTCAACAGCTAGCCGCCGAGACGAGACGAGAGGAACGCGACCCATGAACCACTCCCGAGACGAGGTGCGCCGCCAGCTCCGCGCCACCCGCATCGAGCACGACGCCGCCATGGCCCCCTGGCGTGAGGCCCTGCTGCGCATCTTCGGTAGCGATCGCGAGCTGCCGGCATCGGCGAAGGCACAGCTCCTGGGCGTCCCCTCGCGCCGAGGCTTCCTCAAGATCGGTGGCGCCACCGTCCTCGGCGCCGCGGTCCTCGCCGCCTGTGGCAGCGAGGCGGTCCCCGACGTGTCCGAGAGCGGCGCCCCCAACGACGCCACCACGACCACGGCCGACCCCGCCGAGACCGAGTTCGACCTCGACCTGCTGCGCACCGCGACGTCGCTCGAGATCCTGGCGGTGAACACCTACCAGGCCGCCATCGACTCCGGCCTGGTCATCACGCCCGACGTCGTCGATGCCGCAGTCCTCTTCCGGGACCAGCACGACGACCACGCCGCCGCGCTCCAGCAGACCACCACGGACCTCGGCGGCACGGAGTTCACGGAGGCCAACAGCTTCCTGCAGGCGTCGGTCATCGACCCGGCAATCGCCGACCTCACCGACCAGGACAGCGTGATCGAGCTGGCCCTGACCCTCGAGACCGCTGCGGCCGAGACCTACGCCTGGGCGGCGGGGCAGCTCTCCACCACCACGCTGCGCCAGGCCATCATGGGCATCGGCGGCGTCGAGGCCCGCCACATGGCGGTGCTGCGTGGCTTCCAGAACGCTGACCAGGTGCCGGTGGCCTTCCTGCCCGTCGACGACCGGATCCCCGAGGACGCCTTCGTCGGTTTCGAGGACACCACGTCCACCACCGTGGCCGGCGACACCACCACGACCACGGCGGGTGGCTCGACCACCACCACCACCGCAGGCGGGGCGACCACCACGAGCACCGCCGGCTGAGTCCCTTCGGCCACCGCACGGGCGCCGCGCCCCGTCATCTCCGGGTGGCGGGGCGCCGTCGCGCCCTGGCCGTCCGGCCTCAGGTGGTGAGGAAGTCCACGATGCGGTCGTTCACCGCGTCCGGGGCCTCGAGGTGCAGCCAGTGGCCCACCTCGGGCAGGACCTCGAACCGGGAGCCCGGGCGATCGAAGGCCCGCTCGCACGACCGGGCGGTGACCACGGACAGACAACCGTCGGTCTCGCCGTGGAGGTAGTGGGTGGGCTGGGGCGGGAGTGCACCGCAGGCGGCCTGCTCCACGGCCAGGTCGGCGTCGAGCGGGGCGTTGCCCAGGCTGGCCCGATAGATCCCCAGGGCGGCGGTCAGGTGGCCCTCGCCGCGCAGTGCGTCCTTGACCGCCGGCAGGTCCTCGGTGGCGTCGTAGCCCGGTGACCAGTCCTGCCAGAGCCGGTCCAGGAACGACAGGTCGTCGGCGGTCACCAGCAGCTCGGCCAACGGGCTCTGGAAGACGTGGATGTACCACGAGAGCTTGAGCTGGTCGTACCCGAGGAAGGCCGCCATCATCTCGTTCGGGGGCGGGATGGCCAGCGTCGTGAGCCTGCACCACCGCTCGGGGGCGCTGCCCGCGGCGCCGTAGGCGGCCACGGCGCCCCAGTCGTGGCCGACGAGCACGGCGTCGGCATCGCCCCCGAGGGCCTCGTGGAGGGCGTTCGCGTCGGCCGCCACGGCGCCGGACTGGTGGAAGCCGTCCTCGGGCACGGCCGACGGGGCGTACCCACGGTTGAACGGCGCCACTGCGTGGAAGCCGGCGTCCGCGAGGCGGGGGAGGAGGTGGCGCCAGGTGCGGGCGGTGTCGGGGAAGCCGTGCAGACAGAGGGCGAGCGGGCCTTCGCCGGCCTCGAGACAGGCGAGTTCGGTGCCGCGGACGGTGATGGTGCGAAGTCCCACCGCGTGAGCATGGCACGGTGGCTGCGTCCCGAGGGCCGGTCGGCTTCGTTAGGCTCTCCAACCGAGGAAGGGGGAAGCGCTGCTCAACGTCACGTTCTTCGGGGTCCGCGGCTCCACGCCGTGCCCGTGCGCCGCCAACCAGCGCTACGGCGGCAACACCGCGTGCGTCGTCCTCGACGCCCCCGGCGGCGACCCCATCGTCCTCGACCTCGGCACCGGCCTGCGCTTCTGGGGCGAGACCTTCGAGGGCGGCGAGCCCTTCCGCGGTGCGGCCCTCGTCACCCACCTCCATTGGGACCACGTCCAGGGCCTGCCCTTCTTCTCCCCGCTGCACCGCTCGGGCAGCCGACTCGACATCTACGGGCCGTCGCAGCCGGGCCTCCAACTCGAGGCCGCCTTCGACACCTTCATGTGTCCGCCGTACTTCCCCGTGGGCATCGCCGACCTCGAGGGGGACGTCACCTTCCACGACGTGGTGGATGCGGACTTCGCCGTCGGCGACGCGAAGGTCCGGGCCCGCCAGGTTCCCCATGTCGGGCTCACCAACGGTTATCGCATCGAGTGGGAGGGCGTCAGCGTCGCCTACGTCAGCGACCACCAGCAGCCGCTGGACGGCAGCCTCGCGATCGCCGACTCGGTCCTCGAGCTCTGTGACGGGGTGGACCTGCTCATCCACGACTCGCAGTTCACTCGCGCCGAATTCACCGAGAAGGCGCACTGGGGGCACTGCACGATCGACTACGCCGTCCACGTGGCCGCCGAGGCGGGCGCCCGGCGCCTGGTGCTGTTCCACCACGACCCGGCCCACCACGACGGCGCCCTCGATGAGCTCACCGCCTACGCCCGGGGCCTCGATGACGCCCACCGGGTGGAAGAGGTGATCTGCGCACAGGAGGGCCTCACGGTCTCGCTGGGGTCGCCCGTCGCCGTTCCTCACTAAGGTCGGGCGCCGACCACCCGGGCGAGTCGGCGACGTGAGCCAGGAGCCCACGACCGTGAGCGCCCAGCCTGCGACCGTGAAAGAGGAGCCAGCGTGACCAACCCCACCAGCTCGGACACCGGGGGCATCGACGCCGCCCACTACCGCAACGTCCTGGGCCACTTCCCCACGGGGGTCACGGTGATCACGGGCATGCACGACGGAGCACCGGTGGGCATGGCCATCGGCTCGTTCTCGTCGGTCTCGCTCGATCCGCCGTTGGTCCTGTTCTGCCCCCAGAAGTCCTCATCGAGCTGGCCCTTGATCGAGGCGTCGGGTGGCTTCTGCGCCAACATCTTGTCCTCGGAACAGGAGGATGTCTGCCGGGTGATGGCCAGCAAGAGCGACGACAAGTTCGCCGGCGTCGGCTACCGCCCCGGCGCCTCCGGCTCGCCGGTGCTGGCCGACGTGCTCGGCTACATCGACTGCACCATCGAGCGGGTGCACGACGAGGGCGACCACTACGTGGTGATCGGCCGCGTGCTCGAGCTCGACGCCGCCAACGAGGGCCTGCCCCTCATCTTCTACCGGGGCGGCTACGGGCGCTTCGCGCCCTGATCCGACCTTGCCCGTCTACGCCCTCGGAGCCGACGAGCCCGAGATCCACCCCGACGCCTACGTCCACCCCGACGCGGTCGTCATCGGCAAGGTCCGCATCGGCGCCCACGCCTCCGTCTGGCCCACCGCCGTCCTGCGGGGCGACGACGGCTGGATCCTGGTCGGCGCCCGCACCTCCGTGCAGGACGGCACCATCGTCCACGCCACCGGCGAGCACGACACGGTGATCGGCGCCGAGTGCGTCATCGGCCACAACGCCCACCTCGAGGGCTGCACCATCGAGGACCGCTGCCTGGTCGGCTCGGGCTCGGTCGTCCTGCACCGGGCGGTCGTGCGCAGCGGCGGCCTGGTGGGCGCCAACGCCGTGGTGTCGGCCGACGTCGAGGTGCCGGCGTACGCCATGGCCCTCGGGGTCCCGGCCAAGATGCGCTTGGACTCCGTGCCTCCCGGGAACTTCGACGAGGCGGTCGGGCTCTACGTGGAGCGGGCCCGGCGCTACCGGGACGAACAACGCCTGCTGTCGCGCTGAGCGCGGCGCCGTACCCTGGCGCGGTGACACCCGGCTCCTCCGACGACCGCCCCGCCCTGCGGCGCGTCGTCGGCGCCCACCCGTAGCCCGTGGCCAGGACGTCGCCGGGTGCCGGCCTGATCCTCGCCCTCGTGCGACGGCAGTGGAAGGGCGTGGCCGCCGGCGTGGTCGTGGGCCTCGCCTGGACCCTGGCCAAGGTGAGCGTGCCCCTCGTGGTGGCCCAGGCCATCGACGAGGGCATCGACCCCTACGACCAGTCCGCGCTGGTGTTCTGGACCTGCGTCATCCTCGGCCTCGGCGTCATCGCCGCGGCGTTCACGGGCATGCGCCGCTACCTGGCGTTCCGTGAGAGCCGGTGGGCCGAGACCGATCTCCGGGACCGCCTCTTCGCCCACCTCCAGCGCCTGCACTTCTCGTTCCACGACGAGTCGCAGACGGGCGAGCTGATGAGCCGCGCCAACACCGACCTCCAGCAGATCCAACAGCTGGTCGTGCTGATCCCGCTGACCATGTCGAACCTGCTCACGGTGGTGGCCGTCACCCTCATCCTCGTCAGCATCAACCCGGTGCTGGCGGTGCTCGCCCTCGCCGGCCTGCCCTTCGTGAACGTGCTCGCCAAGCGCTTCTCCACGCGGCTCCAGGGGCCCGTGATGGGCATCCAGCGGGAGTCGGCCCAGCTGGCCAGCGTGGTCGAGGAGACGGTGTCGGGCGTGCGCGTGGTGAAGGGGTTCGGCGCCGAGCCCGTCCAGGCCGCGCGCCTGCGGGTCGAGGCCGACGACGTGTTCGACGAGTCGATGGCCGCCGCCCGCATCCGCGCCACGTACCTGCCGGCGCTCGACCTCCTGCCCAACATCGGCCTCATCGCGGTGCTCGGCTACGGCGGCCACCTCGTGCTGACCGACCAGCTCAGCCTCGGCGACCTCGTCGCCTTCAACGTGTACGTGGTGCTGCTGATCTGGCCGCTGCGGATGCTCGGCATGATCGTGGCCCAGTGGCAGCGTTCGGTGGCCTCGGCCGAACGGGTCCACGAGATCCTCGACACGACGCCGGTGATCGTGGACCACGCCTCCGGCGCCGGCCTGCCGCCGCGCGTCGAGGGCGAACCGGTCGGCGAGGTGCGCTTCGAGGGCGTCCGCTTCGCCTACGCCCCCGGGGCGGCGCCGATCCTCGACGGCCTCGACCTGGTCGTCCCCGCGGGGGAGTCGGTCGCCGTGGTGGGCGCCACCGGGTCCGGGAAGACGACCATCGCCCGCCTCCTGCCCCGCTTCTACGACGTCGACGAGGGCCGCATCCTGATCGACGGCGTCGAGGTCACCACCCTGGCCCTGCGCTCGCTGCGGCGGTCGGTCGGCATCGTGTTCGAGGACACCTTCCTGTTCAGCGACAGCGTCGCCGGCAACATCGCCTTCGCCGACCCCGAGGCCTCGGTGGACGCCATCGAGCGTGCCGCCCGCCTGGCCGGGGCCCACGAGTTCATCGAGCGGCTGCCCGCGGGCTACGCCACCGAGATCGGGGAGCGGGGCTTCTCCCTCTCGGGGGGCCAGCGCCAGCGCATCGCCATCGCCCGGGCCATCCTCGCCGACCCGCGGGTGCTGATCCTGGACGACGCCACGTCCTCGGTGGACCCCACCAAGGAGCACGAGATCCGCGACGCCATGCGGGTGGTGATGGAGGGCCGGACGACCGTCGTCATCGCCCACCGGCCGGCCACCATCGCCCTCGCCGACCGCGTGGTGGTGCTGGCCGACGGGCGGGTGGTGGCCGCCGGCACCCACGAGCAGCTGCTGGCCGAGAGCGACCGCTACCGCGAGATCCTCGCGGCGGGCGAGCGCGACGAGAGCGACGAGCTCGACGCCGAGGTGGGCTCCGGTACCGGGCCCGAGCCCGCGACCAGTGGGGCGGATGGGCCGTGATGCACGAGGTCGGGGTCGACGAGGACGACCGCCTGGACGCCGAGGCGGCCAAGCGCGTCCTGCGGCGCGCCGGGGCCATGCTCGGCCCCTATCGCCGCCAGGTCCTGGGGGCGTGCGGGCTGCTGGTGGTATGGACCCTGACGACGCTCGCCGGCCCACTGCTCGTCCGCTACGGCATCGACCAGGGCATCACGCCGGGCGACGCCGCCGCCCTCAACGCCGCGGTCATCGCCTATGTGCTCGTCGCCATCGTCGCCTACGTGGTGTACCGGTCCCAGGTGCGGGTCGTGAGCCAGGTGGGCGAGTCGTTCCTGCGCGACCTCCGCCTGCGGGTCTTCGACAAGCTCCAGCGGCTGTCCATGCCGTTCTACGACCGTGAGAAGGCCGGCGTGGTCGTCTCCCGCATGACCTCGGACATCGACTCCATGGCCGAGCTCGTCCAGATGGGCCTGCTCCAGTTCGTGAGCAACGTCCTGCTGCTGGTGCTGTCCATCGTGGTGCTGGTCGTGGTGTCCTGGCAGCTCGCGCTGGTCTGCCTCGTGGCCCTCCCGTTCGTGGTGCTGGCCAGCATCAAGTTCCAGCGGGACTCGAACGAGGCCTACCTCGTGGTGCGCGACCAGATCGGCGGCACGCTCTCGAACCTCCAGGAGTCCATCGCCGGCGTCCGGGTGATCCAGGCCTTCGGGCGGGAGCGCACCGAAACGCGCCGCTTCGCCGAACGAAACCGGGTGCTGTACGACGCCCACATGCAGTCGGTGAAGGTGCAGGCCTGGTACCTCCCCGTCATCGAGCTCGCCGGCATCGGCACCACTGCTGCGGTGGTCGGCGTCGGCGGCTGGCTGGTCAGCCAGGGCACGGTCACCATCGGGACCGTCACCTTCTTCGTCCTCACCCTCTCCAACCTCTTCGAGCCGGTGCAGCAGCTGAGCCAGCTCTTCAACACCGTGCAGTCCGCCGGCGCCGGCCTCCAGAAGGTGTTCCAGGTGCTCGACGAGCCGGTCGAGGTGCAGGAGCGTCCGGGGGCGGTGGACCTCGCGCCCCGGGGCGACCTCGTGGTGGACCGGGTGTCGTTCGCCTACGGCGACGGCCCCCCGGTCCTGCGCTCGGTGGACCTGACCGTTCCGTCGGGTGAGCGCCTGGCGCTGGTCGGGCCCACCGGCGCCGGCAAGTCCACCCTGGCCAAGCTCTGCTCGCGCCTGTACGACCCCGTCGGGGGTCGGGTGACCTTCGCCGGAGTCGACCTCCGCGACGCCACGATGCGCTCGCTGCGCCGGCGCATCGTGGTGGTGCCCCAGGAGGGCTTCCTGTTCGCCGGATCCATCCGGGACAACGTGCGCATCGGGCGCCAGGGCGCCTCCGACGCCGACGTCGAGACCGCCCTCGAGACCATCGGGGTGCTCGACCGCTTCGCCTCGTTGCCCGACGGACTGGCGACCGAGGTGCGCGAGCGGGGCTCACGGCTCTCCGCCGGTGAGAAGCAGCTCGTCTCCCTGGCTCGTGCCGCGCTGGCCGACCCTGCGGTCCTGGTCCTCGACGAGGCCACCTCCAGCCTCGACCCCGGCACCGAGGCCCTGGTCGAGCACGCCATGGACCGCCTGATGGCGGGTCGCACCGTGATCGTCATCGCCCACCGTCTGTCGACCGCCGAGCGCGCCGACCGGGTCGGCGTGGTCGATGCCGGCGGCCTCGCCGAGATCGGCACCCACGACGACCTGGTTGCCAACGAGGGCAAGTACCAGGCGCTGTTCGAGACCTGGTCGGGACGTGGTTCCGGAGGTGCTGACGTGGCGGACCGGAGCGGAGCCGCAACAACGACCTGAGTCGGATGGCGAAGCCGCTCCGACGAAGTCGGAGCCGGTGTCAGGCGTCAGCCGAACAACGGTTCAGACCGCGTACACGTGGCCGAAGTAGGGGCGCACGGCGTCGGCGGGCATGGGCTTGGCGAAGAGGTAGCCCTGGCCGCCGTCGCAACCCAGTGCCCGCAGCTCCGCGAGCTGCTCGACCCGCTCGACGCCCTCGGCGATCACCTCCAGGTTGAGGTTGTGGGCGAGGCTGATGATGGCGGCGGCGATCGCCGAGTCCTCCGGGTCGGGCCCGAGGCCGTCGACGAACGAGCGGTCCACCTTCAGGGTGTCCACGGGGAGGCGCTGCAGGTTGAGCAGTGAGGCGACGCCCTTGCCGAAGTTGTCGATGGCCAGGGAGACCCCAACCCGCGCCAAGGCCTCCAGCGAGGCGATCGCGGTGTCCACGTCCCCCACGAGCACCGACTCGGGAACCTCGAGGCAGATGCGTTCGGGCGTCGTGCCGAGCTGGGTGAGCATCTCGGTGAGCAACTCGGGCAGGTTGCTCTGTGCGAGCTGACGCAGCGAGAGGTTGATGGCCACCCGTGGGGCTTGGGCACCGAGTTGGCGGTGCCAGCGGGCCGCATCGTCACACGCCTGGTGCAGCACGCTCAGACCGAGGCCGACGATCAGGCCCGTGTCCTCGGCGAGCTGGATGAACTCGGATGGATCGAGCGGTCCGCGGGTCGGGTGGTTCCAGCGGGCCAGCGCCTCCACACTGACCACCTCACCGGTGCGGAGGTTGACCTGCGGCTGGTACTCGACCTCGATGTGGCCGCCGGCGATGGCGGCGCTCAACTGCTCGGCGAGCATGCGCCGGTTGCTGGTGCGCAAGCGCATCGCGTCGTCGTAGAGCTCGAGGCAGGCCCGGCCCTTCTCCTTGGCCCGGTACATGGCCTCGTCCGCATTGCGGATGAGGGTCTCGGGGTCGTCGGTCGGGGTCGAGACCGCGAGGCCGGCGCTCGTGGTCATCACGAGCTCGAGGCTGGCGATCTGGAAGGGGTGGTCCTCGATGGCCTCGCACACGCGGCGTGCGGCAGCCAGCGCGTCGTCGGCGTTCTCGACCTCGTCGAAGAGCACGACGAATTCGTCACCACCGAGTCGGGCCACGGTGTCGGCGGGGCGTAGGACGCCCGAGATGCGGTGGGAGACCTGGCGCAGCAACTCGTCGCCGACGTCGTGGCCGCGGTTGTCGTTGACCGACTTGAAGCGGTCGAGGTCGAGGAACAGCAGCCCGACCAGGGTGGCGTCGCGTTGCGAGCGGGCGATGGCGAGCGCGAGGTGGTTCAACAGCAGGGAGCGGTTGGGCAGGCCGGTGAGGGGGTCGTGGGTGGCCTGGTGGGCCAACTCGCTCTCGGCGAGGCGCCGGTCGGTGACGTCACGGCCCATGGTCGCCACGCGCACGAGCACGCCCGTGCTGTCGAACTCGCCGGCGACGGTCTGCCACACGTGGCGGAGCTCGCCGGCGGTGGTGCACATCACGAGCTCGCCGCTCCACGTGTCCCCTCGTAGGAGCACCGGCCGCACGTCCTCGACGTAGATCCCGTCCGACTCCTCGGTGAGGAGGTCGCGCAGCGCCAGGTCGGTCAGGTCGCCATCGTCGAGGCCGAGCAGGTCGCGAGCCGCCTCGTTGACGTACAGCACGGCGCCGGTGGCCTCGTCGAACATGACGACGAGGTCGCTGGTGGACTCGACGATGGTGGCCAGGCGGGCGTTCTGCTCCCGGGCGGCGACCAGCGCACTCACGTCCTCGAAGGAGCCGACGGTGCCGGTGGGGGTGCCGAAGGCGTCCCGAACGACGCTGAGGCGGCACTGCACCCAGCGGGGGTCGTCATCGACGCCCACGATGCGGAACTGGCCGTCGTAGCGCAGCCCGTTCGACAGGGTCGCCTCCCAGTCATCGAGGGTGGCCTCGCGGTCGTCGGGGTGGATGAGCTCGAAGGCGTGCAGCCGGAAGATGTCGGGTCCTTCGATCCCGGTCATCTCCGTCCATCTCGGGTTCACGTACGTCAGGCGGCCGTCGAGGTTGCAGCGGAACACGCCCACCGGCACCGACTCGGAGAGCGAGCGCAGGTGGGCTTCGCTGTTGCGCAGGCTCTCCTCGATGCGCCTGCGCAGCGTGACGTCGTTGAACGAGGCGACGACGCTCCCCTCCGGGAGGATGCCGGTCCGCCCGTCGAGGCGGCGGGCCATCGCCTCCACCCACACCCGTGCCCGTCCGGGCGGGGTGAAGCCCACGATGGCACTGGCCTCCGGTTCGCCGAGCAGCGCTCGACCAACGGGCAGGTCGGTCGGGGCGAGGGGCGTCCCGTCGTCGTCGATCGGATCCCACGTCGCCCACGGGACCCGTAGGGCAAGCAGGTCCTCGCGGCTGATCCCGAGCAATTCATGGGCGGCCGTGTTGCAGGTGGCGATGGTGCCGTCGGGCGCGTAGACCATCACCCCCTGGGGGAGCATGTCGGTCACCTCGGTCGGGAGGTCGCCCACGGGCGGCAGCCGACCTTGCTGGTCGAGGACGTGGCTCAGGTCGAGCAACGAGCCGGCGAAGCCGACGAGCCCGCCGACCCGGTCGCGCACCGGTGTGGCGCGGGTGTCGACCCAGCGCACGGCGCCGTCGCGGGTGACGACGCGGGCCCGCACCTCGAGCTCGCCGGCCTCGGCCAGGGCGGCCGCCCAGGCGGACCGGACCTCCTCACGGTCGTCCGGGTGGATCAGCGCCCAGGCCTCGTGCTCCTCGACGGGGAGCACTCCCGAGAAGCCGGTGATCTCACGCCACTTGGCGTTGGCGGCGACCACGCGGCCGGTGGGGTCGGCGAGGATCAGCCCGACGGGCGCGTCCTCGAAGCCCGGCGTCGCCACGTTGTCGGCGCGCCCCGCCTCCGCATCGGTCGTCGTCGTGGTGCTCATCGCCTCGATCGCACTCGGCCCAGGGGCGCGGCCGCGCCCTCCTGGCACTATCGGCATGCCGGTGGGCACCTGTAGGAGGCAAGGCGTAGGTGGTTTGTTACTATCTGCGTAGGAGTAATTCGCCGACCGAACGACCCAGGGAGCGGCATCGATGGCCACCAGTGAGCTCGACCTCGACCTCGGGCGGTACAAGTTGGGCTGGAGCGACGAGGAGGACTACGTCTTCAAGCCCAAGCGCGGCCTGTCCAAGGACATCATCCGGGAGATGTCCTGGATGAAGGGCGAGCCGGACTGGATGCGCGAGATCCGCCTCAAGTCCTTCGACCACTTCCAGCGCCGTCCCATGCCCAACTGGGGCGGCGACATGTCCGAGATCTACTTCGACGACATCTACTACTACATCAAGCCCACGGATCATCAGGTGGACGCCTGGGACGAGCTGCCCGACTCGGTCAAGAACACCTACGAGAAGCTGGGCATCCCCGAGGCCGAGCGCAAGTACCTCGCCGGCGTGACCGCGCAGTACGAGTCCGAGGTCGTGTACCACAGGAACCGCGAGGACCTCGAGGCCCAGGGCGTCATCTTCACCGACATGGACACGGCCCTGCGCGAGCACCCCGAGATCGTGCGGGCCTACTTCGGCACGGTGATCCCGAAGAACGACAACAAGTTCGCGGCCCTGAACACCTCGGTGTGGAGCGGCGGCAGCTTCATCTACGTCCCACCCGGGGTGAACGTCGAGATGCCCCTGCAGGCCTACTTCCGCATCAACGCCGAGAACATGGGCCAGTTCGAGCGCACCCTGATCATCGCCGACGAGGGCTCGCAGGTGCACTACATCGAGGGCTGCTCGGCGCCGGTGTACACCACTGACTCCCTGCACTCCGCCGTGGTGGAGATCATCGTGAAGCCCTCGGCGCGGGTGACCTACACGACCATCCAGAACTGGTCGAACAACGTGTTCAACCTGGTCACCAAGCGGGCCCGGGTCGAGACCGAGGGCCACATGGAGTGGATCGACGGCAACATCGGGTCGCGCCTGACCATGAAGTACCCCGCGGTCTACATGGTCGGCCCCAAGGCCTCCGGCGAGGTGCTCTCGGTGGCCTACGCAGGCGCCGGCCAGCACCAGGATGCCGGGGCCAAGATGGTCCACGCCGCACCCGAGACCACCTCGAAGATCGTGTCCAAGTCGATCTCCAAGGACGGCGGTCGCACGAGCTACCGCGGCCTCGTCCGGGTCGAGGACGACGCGCCGGGCTGCGTCAGCCACGTGCAGTGCGACGCCCTGATCCTCGACGAGAACAGCGTGTCCGACACCTTCCCGTACATGGAGGTGGGGGCCCGCGACGCCCGCATCGGCCACGAGGCCACGGTGTCGAAGGTGGCCGACGAGCAGCTCTTCTACCTGATGAGCCGTGGCCTCTCCGAGGAGCAGGCGATGGGCATGGTCGTGAACGGCTTCATCGAGCCGGTCACGCGTACCCTGCCCATGGAGTACGCCGTGGAGTGGTCCCGCCTCATCGAGCTCCAGATGGAGGGCTCGGTCGGGTGAGCGCACGACCTCCGTGTCAGCCCACGAGCCTGGCAGGATGAGGCCATGCCCATGCGAGAGGACTGCAAGTACTTCGAGAGCCGGTCGTACGCGAACGGCGAGACCGTGCGCAAGTGCGATCTCGATCTCGCACCCGAGGCGCCGTGGCGATGCCCGGACGAGTGCCCGAAGTACACCCGCCGGCTGGCCGATGTGGGCTGGAACCACGGAACCCTCGTGACCCCCCCGTCCCCCTCCGAACCGGCCAGCCTGGGTGAGGACGACGGAAGCGTCGCGGCACTGCTGGACGAGGCGGAGAACATCATCAACGCGGCTGGACCGCAGGTGCTGGCCGACCTCGAGGCCGAACGGGGCCGCAAGGGCCGGTTCCGCCGCAAGAAGAACAAGAAGCAGAAGTAGGACCTGACCCGAGCCATGTCTTCGACCGATACCGCACTCACAGGGCCTGCATGGCTCGCGGCTCGACGCGCCGCTTCAGGAGGGCGCCTCGCCGCCTCGGTGATCCCCACGGCCGAGGAGGAGGTGTGGCGCTACAGCCCCATCGGCGAGCTCGACCTGACCGCCTTCCGCACTGCCGTCGGCGAGAACGCGAGGGATGCGGTCGACCGTTGCCGGGCACACGCCGATGCGGTGGTGGGCGATCGTGCGGGACTGCTCGTCGTCGTCGACGGCCACGTGGCGCACGTCGAGCTCGACGCCGACGTCGCCGCTCGGGGGGTGGTGCTCGCGGCGGCCGCCGACGCTGCAGTGGGCGAGGATCTCCTCGGCTCCGTCTTCTCGTCTCCCTCCGACTACTTCGGCGCCCTCAACGACGCCCAGGCACCCGGCCCGGCCGTGCTCGACGTGCCACGCGGCGTCGTCGTCGAACGGCCCATCGTGGTGGTGCAGCACACCGCCGCCGAGGAGGCACTGTGCCTCCCCCGTCTCGCCGTTCGAGCGGGGGAGAACAGCAGTGCCACCGTGGTGGACCTCGCCACCTCGGCCGATGTGATCGCCCTGTCGGTCCCGGTCGTCGAGCTCGACGTGGCCGCCTCGGCGCGACTGACCTACCTCTCGGTGCAGGACCTCGGACGCGGCGTCTGGCAGATCGGCACCCAGGCGTCGAGGGTGGCGGGCCAGGCCCAACTCGTCTCGACCACGGCGGCGTTCGGCGGTGCCTACGCCCGATTGCGCACAGACTGTGCACTGGCCGGCCGCGGTGCCACCGGCGACCTCTTCGCCGTCTACTTCGGCGACGGCGACCAGACCCTGGACTTCCGCACCTTCCAGGACCACCTGGCCCCGGACACCACCAGCAACCTGCTGTTCAAGGGCACCGTGGGGGGCCACGCCCGGTCCGTGTACACCGGCCTCATCCGGGTGCGCCCGGATGCCCGTGGCACGAACGCCTTCCAGACCAACCGCAACATCAAGCTCTCCGACCACGCCTGGGCCGAGTCGGTCCCCAACCTCGAGATCGAGAACAACGACGTGCACTGCAGCCATGCCTCGGCGGTGGGCCCCATCGACGAGCAGCAGCGCTTCTACCTGGAGAGCCGGGGCGTGCCGCCCTTCGTGGCCGAGCGCCTCGTCGTGGCCGGCTTCTTCACCGAGGTGCTCGAGCAGATCTCGGTCGCCCCACTCGTCGCAGAGCTGCGCCGGCGCATCTCCGACAAGCTCGAGAGCCCGCTCGACTGATGGGTACCCGCGTGCGCCTCTGCACCCTGTCCGAGCTCGAGCCCGGCACTGCTCGCCGATTCGACGTCGGGGATCGGCGCCTGGCCGTGGTCCGCATCGACGACGACGTCTATGTCGTCGGCGACCGTTGCACCCATCAGGACATCTCCCTCGCCGAGGGCGACGTCCTCGTCGAGGAGCGCCAGATCGAGTGCTGGAAGCACGGGAGTGCCTTCTCGCTGGAGACCGGCGAGCCGTCGTCGCTGCCCGCCACCAAGGCCACGCCGGTGTACGACGTCGAACAGGCCGACGGCGACGTGTGGGTGGTGCTCGCGTGAGCCCGAGCGTGAACGAAGCAGGCGCTGTGGCGTCGCACGAGCTGGTGATCGACGGCCTGCGGGCCTCGGTCGAAGGTCGCGAGATCCTCCAGGGGGTCGACCTCGTCGTGCGCAGCAGTGAGGTCCACGCCGTGATGGGGCCGAACGGCTCCGGGAAGTCGACCCTGTCCCACGTGCTGATGGGGCGACCCGGCTACCAGGTGACCGGCGGCTCCGTCACCCTCGACGGCACCGACCTGCTCGCGCTGGCGCCCTGGGAGCGGGCCCAGGCGGGTCTTTTCCTGGCGATGCAGTATCCGGTCGAGGTGCCGGGTGTCTCTCTGCAGGATCTGTTCGCCGAGTCGTTCCGGGCGGCCGGTCGTGACGTCGACGAGGTCCGGGAGCGCATGGTGGCCGAAGCCGAGCGCATCGGCTTCGACGAGCGCTTCCTCGCCCGTGAGCTGAACGTGGACCTCTCCGGCGGCGAACAGAAGCGCAACGAGACACTGCAGCTCGGCGTGCTCCGACCCGCCATCGCCATCCTCGATGAGCTCGACTCGGGCCTCGACGTCGACGCCCTGCGCATGGTGAGCCGGCGGGTGGAGGAGGCCACCACCCAGTGGGGGCTCGGCGTGCTGGCCATCACCCATTACAGCCGGCTGCTGCACGAGCTGAAGAGCGACCGGGTGCACATCCTCGTGGCCGGACGCATCCGCGAGTCGGGCGGGCCTGAGCTGGCCGAGGCCCTCGAGGTCGAGGGCTACGCTCGCTTCGGGGTCGACGAGCCCGTCGCTGCCACCGCAGTGCCCGCCGATGCCGGCGATCCGTTCGCCGACCCGCTGGCCTGACGATCTGCCGCCCCGTGGGGGCGTGTGGGAACCGACGCTCGCTCAGGCGGAGGCGGTGGCCTCGTCGATGCCCTGGGCGAGGGTGTTCCAGGACAGGGTGGCGCACTTGATGCGCACGGGGAACTTCACCACGCCCCGGAGCGCCTCGAGGTCGCCGAGGCGCACCTCCTCGGCTGCCGCCGCGTCCTCGCCGGCCTCGGCCTCGTCGCCGTCGCCACCGATCTCCTGCTCGTGGATCGACATCATGGCCTTGAAGGCACGGGTGAGGGATCGCACCTCATCGAGGGTCTTGCCCTTCACGGCGGCGGACATCATCGAGGCGGAGGACTGGCTGATGGAGCAGCCCTGGCCCCCGATCTTGATGTCCTCGACCCGCTCGTCGCTGTCGAGTTGGACGTAGACGACGATCTCGTCGCCGCACAGGGGGTTGAACCCTTCGACCCGGTGGGCGGGCGGGGTGGGGAGCTCCCCACGGTTCCGCGGGTTGCGGTAGTGGTCCAGGATGATCTCTCGGTACAGGTCTTCGAGCCCGGGCACGGGGTCTACCTTTCTGGAGCGCGCCTTCTACAGCGCGAAGAACGCCAGCGTGGCGTCGAGTGCGTCGGCCAGCGCGTCGACATCGCGCTCGTCGTTGTAAACGTACAGCGAGGCGCGGCCGGTGGCGCCCACCCCCAGCACGCGCATGAGCGGCTTGGCGCAGTGGTGGCCCGCCCGCACGCACACGCCCTCCTGGTCGAGGACCTGGGACACGTCGTGCGGGTGGAGGTCGGCGAACGTGAACGAGAGCACCCCCCCTCGGGCCGCGGGGTCGGAAGGCCCGTAGACGGTGATCTGGTCGCCGAAGCGCTCGTGGAGGGTGCGCAGGGCGTAGCCGGTGAGCGAGACCTCGTGGGCGCGGACCGCGTCCATGCCCAGCGCCTCGAGGTAGTCGATCGCGGCACCGAGGCCGATGGTCTCGGCGATGGGGGGCGTGCCCGCCTCGAACTTCCAGGGCAGCTCGTTGACGGTGAAGCCCTCGAGGCGCACGTCGCGGATCATCTCGCCGCCGCCGAGGAACGGGGGCATGGATTCGAGCAGCTCGGCGCGGCCCCAGAGGGCGCCGATGCCGGTGGGGCCGCACATCTTGTGGCCGGAGAATGCGAGGAAGTCGGCGCCCATCTCGACGACGCGTGTCGAGACGTGGGGCACGTACTGGCACGCGTCGATTGCGATCAGGGCGCCGGCGGCGTGCGCCGCGTCGGCCAGGTGGCGGATCGGTGTGAGGGTGCCGAGGACGTTCGACATGGCGGTGATGCTGAGGAGCTTGGCGCCGTCGAGCAGGCGGTCGAGATCGCTCAGGTCGAGCTGGCCCTCCGCGTCGATGGGGAGCCAGCGGATCTGGAAGCCCTTCTCGGCGGCCATGATCTGCCACGGCACGATGTTCGAGTGGTGTTCCATGTGCGAGAGCACGATGGCGTCACCCGGACCGAGGTTGGCGCCGCCCCAGGAGCGGGCCAGGAGGTTGAAGGCCTCGGTGAAGTTCTTGGTGAAGACCACCTCGGACGGGGAGGGAGCGCCGACGAAGCGCGCCACCTTGGCGCGTGCCTCCTCCATCATCGCGGTGGCCCGTTCGGCGATCTGGTAGACGCCGCGGTGCACGTTGGCGTTGGTCGTCTCGTAGTAGTGGTCCATCGCGTCGAGCACGGCGCGGGGCTTCTGCGAGGAGGCGGCCGAGTCGAGGTAGACGAGGCGCTTGCCGTGGACGGTCTCGCGCAGGATGGGGAAGTCGCGCTGGATGGCGGCGACGTCGAGGGTCGCACCGGTGGTCACTGCCATGCTTCGAACCCCTCGTTCTCGATGCGTTCGGCCAGCTCGGGGCCGCCGCTCTCGACGATGCGGCCGTCGATGAGCAGGTGCACCCGATCGGGGGTGAGCTCGTCCAACAGCCGCTGGTAGTGGGTGATCACGAGCGTTCCCATCTCGGGCCGGGCCCGACGCACCTCTTGCACGCCCTTGGCCACGACCCGCAGGGCGTCGATGTCGAGGCCCGAGTCGGTCTCGTCGAGGATGGCCATGTCGGGTTCCATGATGGCCATCTGGAGCACCTCGTTGCGCTTCTTCTCGCCGCCCGAGAACCCCTCGTTCAGGTAGCGGTCCGCGAACGACGGGTCCATGTCCAGCTTCGCCATCCACTCCATGATGGCGAGGCGCAGCTCGAGCACCGAGAGGTCGATGCCCTTGCGGCCCGAGAGGGCCTGGCGCAAGAAGTTGATGACCGACACGCCGGCGATGGCCTGGGGGTACTGGAAGGCCAGGAACAGTCCGGCCTTGCCCCGCACGTCCGGGGTCCAGTCCGTGATGTCGTCGCCGTGGTATCGCACGCGGCCGCCGGTCACCTCGTACTCGGGACTGCCGAGCAAGGCGTTCGCGAGGGTGGACTTGCCGGAGCCGTTGGGGCCCATGAGGGCGTGCAGCTCGCCGGCGCCCACCGCGAGGTCGACGCCCTTGAGGATCTCGTGCCCGTCGGCGGCGACGCGCAGGCCCTCGATCTCGAAGAGGGGAGAGGTCGAAGTCACGGGCTCAGTGTATTAGCACTACGGCCATAGTGGTATTTCGGCGGTGGCTCGCCCCAGCCTGCTGCTCCGGCGGTCCGCGACTGCACCTTTGCGGAGTCGCGCGGGTGGGCTGGGGCGATACCACCGGTCTCGGCGCGTGGTGTCCAAGGGCTCAGCCATGGTCCCGGAGGTCTTCCTTCCAGGTGCGGAACCTCACGTGGCGCTGGCCGCTCGGACCTGTTCCCTCGCCGGTGCCGTCGGGGAAGAGGCGGAAGGTGTGGTGGTCGTCGAGGTCGTCGGCCCGGATGGCCAGGTACCGGGCGTCGGCCCCTCGGGCCGGGCCGGCCCGCCACAGCAGCCAGGCGCCGAGGCGGCGCTTGTAGGCGATCAGGGGCCCTGTTCCCCGCTCTGAGGGGCCGCTCGGGCCCTGGCCGAGGTCGTCGCCGAGCTTCAGGAGCGCCTCGGGTGCTTCGACCCACGCCTCGGCGGGGATGTTGCGGTCGCGGATGGGCGTGTCCGGAAGATCGGCCGTGTGCACCGGGGTCGGGTCCACGGGGCGCTCGTCGGCGGGCAGGGCCCGCGACGGCTCACCAGCCGCGATCGACGTACTCCTGGAGGCGGGGGCGCTCGGCCCCGATGGTGGTGTCGTCGCCGTGGCCGGGGAGGACCACGGTCGCCGCGTCGAGGGGTGAGAACAGCCGCTCGTCGATGGAGCGGATGATCTGCTCGAAGTCGCCGCCGGGGTAGCTGGTGTTGCCGGGGCCGCCGGGGAACAGGGTGTCCCCGCTGAAGAGCACGGGGGAGCCCTCGACGAGGAAGCACATCGAGCCGGGGGTGTGGCCCGGGGTGAAGATCGTGTGCAGGCGCAGGCGCCCCACCTGGATCACGCTGTCGTCGTCGAGGACGAAGTCGTAGGCCTCCAGCTCGGCCGAGTCGGGCCCGGTGATGCCCACCTCGTAGCCGGCGTCGCGCACCTGGGGCACGGCCTGGATGTGATCCCAGTGGCCGTGGGTCTCGAGCACCTTGCGCACGTCGAGCGCCTTGCAGAGCTCGAGCAGCTTCTCGTGCTCGTTGGCGGCGTCGATGAGCACGGACTCGCCCGTCTCCCGGCAGCGCAGCACGAACACGTTGTTGTCGACGGGACCCACCACCAGCTTGTGGATCTCGGCCTGGGTGTCCTCGTAGTGGAGGGAGGCGGCGCTCACCCCACCAGCCTACGGGGTGACCCTCGCGAGCGAGATCTGGGTCGCGATCGTGACGTGCCGGAGCGGAGCGAAGGCGCGGTGGGTGCGAACCGGATGGCGAAGCCGCTCCGACGAAGGAGGAGCCGGTGTGGTGTCTTGACCGGACGGTCTAGTAAACAGGTCAGGCCAATCGCAGACCGTCATTACAGGGGGCCTCCCACCGTGAACTTCGCCTTCAGCGAGGAGCAGGAAGAACTTCGGCGCATCGTCCGCCAGTTCCTCGAGACCAAGTCCAGCGAGGCCGCTGTCCGCGAGCAGATGGAGACCGAGGCGGGCTACGACAACGCGGTGTGGTCCCAGATGGCCGAGCAGATGGGCCTCCAGGGCCTCATCGTGCCGGAGGAGTTCGGCGGCTCCGGCTACAGCTACGTCGAGCTCATCGTGGTGCTCGAGGAGATGGGCCGGTCGCTGCTGTGCGCCCCCTACTTCTCCACCGTCGTGCTGGCCGCCAACACCCTGATCCACTCGGGTGACGACGCCGCCAAGGGCGACCTCCTCCCCGGGATCGCCTCGGGCGAGACCATCGCCACCCTCGCCTTCACCGAGCCCAACGGTCGCTGGGACGAGGCAGGCATCGAGATGACCGCCACCCAGGCGGGCGACGGCTGGACCCTCGACGGCACGAAGATGTTCGTGCTCGACGGCCACACCGCCGACCTCGTCCTCGTGGCCGCCCGCACGCCCGGCGGCGTGTCGCTGTTCTCCGTCGACGGCGACGCCGCCGGCCTCACCCGCACCCCGCTGGCCACCATGGACCAGACCCGCAAGCAGGCCAAGCTCGAGTTCGCGGGTACCCCCGCCCGCCTCATCGGCGCCGAGGGCGAGGGCTGGGCCGTGCTCGAGCGGGTGCTCGACCTCGCTGCGGTGGCCCTGGCCGCCGAGCAGGTCGGTGGCGCCCAGATGTGCCTCGACATGTCGGTCGAGTACGCCAAGGTGCGCGTCCAGTTCGGTCGGCCCATCGGCTCGTTCCAGGCCATCAAGCACAAGTGCGCCGACATGCTGCTCGAGGTCGAGTCGGCCAAGTCCGCCGCCTACTACGCCGGCTGGTGCGCCTCCGAGCTCAACGACGAGCTGCCGTCGGTGGCCAGCCTGGCCAAGGCCTACTGCTCGGACGCCTACTTCCACGCCGCCGCCGAGAACATCCAGATCCACGGCGGCATCGGCTTCACCTGGGAGCACCCGGCCCACCTGTACTTCAAGCGGGCCAAGTCGTCCGAGCTGCTCTTCGGCGACCCGACCTACCACCGCGAGCTGCTCGCCCAGCGCATCGGCCTCTGAGCCGGTGCCGCGGCCGTGACCGGCCGCCCCCGCTGATCTCGCGCCCATGACGGTCGTCCTCGTCGTCCTGGCTGCCGCGGCCGTCGTCGTCATCGCGCTCGTTGCCGTGGGCCGCGTCACGGGCCAGCTCGCCGAGGCGCCGCCGCAGGTCCGCTACGACCTGCCCGACGCCCTCGAGGCCGTTGCCGGCGCGCTGCCCTCCGAGGTGACGGCCCAGCTCAGCTACGACCAGGTCGAGGCGCTGCTGAAGGCCCACCTGGACTACCTGAACGCCAACGATCTGCTCGACGGCGTGCGCTACGCCACCGGCTCGGGCCTCATCGTGGTGGCCGACGACCAGACCCTGGCCTACCTGCTCGAGCGGGCCGACCGGGCCGACTGGAAGGTGACTCCCGAGCAGGTGGCCGAGGTGCTCGAGGCCCACCTGCGCTACCTCGAGGACATCGGCGTGATCGGCACCCGCGTGCCGGACCCGGCGGCGGTCGAGGACCCGGTCGAGGACCCATCGGCGGGCGACGAGGAAAAACCCCCCGGAAATGACGTGGCGGACGGCCGCGAAGGTGCTTGACTGGTCGGACCGAGGAAAGGAGGTGGTCCAACTGAGCAGTCACATGAGTTCTGGGACTTCGGAGGTGGCTGGCCGCTAGACGGCTTGCTGGACCGGCAGGCGAATCCAAGCCAGCACCGCCGGCTTCGGTGGTCGGAACTGGTCCCGTCCGACACCCAAGGCCTCACTCCGAGGCCGGGTACGAAACACCGAGCTGGAACTTCCGGCAACAACTCGACGAGGGGAGGGCTTCGGCCCTCCCCTCGTCTCGCATCCGGGCAAGGGCTCGGCTGGGTCACGGGTGGTCGGGTTCGCGTCGCCGCGGGGCGCGCTCGTACCATGGGCCCATGGATCGACCCACCCGCTTCGAGCACAACCGCTGGCTCGGCGACAAGCGCACCCAGCTGGTTTACGACCTCGACGACGAGGCCACCGACCCCGAGGTGATCGCCGAGCTCATGGCCGCCGAGACCTTCCTCTGCTTCGGACCCGACACCTTGGCCGAGGCGCGCAACCGCGGGTACCGGCCGGCCTGATCGGTGGATCACCGCTTCCGGTCCGGCGCGCTCGAGCTGGCCGCGCACCTGGCGCGTCCGGCGACCGGGGACGGTCCGGGGCTTCCCGGCCTGGCGTTGCTCCACGGCTTCCCCTCCGGCGCCGGCGGGGGTCCGAAGTCGGCCCACACCTACCCGCAACTCGCGGAACGCATCGCCACCGAGCTGGGCTGGGTGGTGCTGGCGTTCAACCTGCGGGGCTGTCGGCCCTCCGAGGGGCAGTTCTCCCTCCAGGGCTGGCTGGACGACCTCCACGCCGCGATCGACCACCTGCTCGACGTACAGGGGGCCAGCGGTGCGTGGTGCGCCGGCTTCGGCACGGGCGGGGCGCTCGGTGTGTGCGCCGGCGCCGAGGACCCGCGCATCGCCGGGGTCGCGTCCATCGGCGCGCCCGCGGACTTCGACGATTGGGCCCGTCGCCCGGCCCGCTTGCTCGCCCACGCCCGAGAGGTCGGGGTCATCGACGATCCGGACTGGCCCGAGTCGATGGACGTCTGGTCCAGGCAACTCCGCGAGATCCGACCCCTGGAGGCGGCGGCGCGCCTCGCCCCGCGACCCCTGCTCGTCATGCACGGCTCAGAGGACGAGGTCGTCCCCGACTTCGACGCCCGTCTCCTGGCCGACGCCCACGGTGGAGCGGAACTGCGTTTCGTGGCGGGCGCCGGCCACCAACTGCGTCACGACCCGCGTGCGGTGGCGGTGCTCCTCGGGTGGCTGGACCGTCAGAAGCACGCCTTCCCGGCGCCGTTGCCGATCTCGGGGTGACGGCGCGGCCGGCGGGCGTCGACTCAGTCGCGCTTGGACTTGCCGGCGGCCTTCTTGGCCTTCTTCCAGGCCCGAACCCGGTCGAAGGCCTCGGGGGAGTCGATGTCGGCCACCGATCGGGGCTCGTCGTCGGAGAAGGGCCCGGCGAACTCCTCCCACCCCGCGGGGGCGACGCCGACGCGCTTGCCCAGGAGGGCCAGGAAGATCTGGGCCTTCTCCTCGCCGAAGCCCGGCAGGCCCCGGAGGCGCTGCCAGAGGTCGCCGGCGTCGGCGGCCCCGGTCCACACGACCGACGCGTCGCCGTCGTAGTCCTCGACCAGCGTGCGGCACAGGTCGTGGGTCCGGCGGGCCATCGAGCCGGGGAAGCGGTGCAGTGCGGGCTTCTCCTTGAACACGGCCTCGACCGCATCCGGGCTCATCGCCGCGATCGCGGCGGCGTCGAGCGGTCCGCCGCCCAGGCGCTCCTTGAGTCGTAGCGGCGACTTGAAGGCCCACTCCATCGGCACCTGCTGGTCGAGCAGCATGCCGATGAGCAGCGCCAACGGCTCCTCGGTGAGCAACTCGTCGGCGTCGCGGTCGCCGGTGATGGGGGTCAAGGCGGTGCTCACGTGGTCACCTCGGCGTCGGTGTCGTCGGCGGGAACAGGGTCGGCCGCCGGCGTCTCTCCGGGGCCGACCTCCGTGGGGCCAGACCCTATCCCGGCGTCTCCGCGCTCAACCGCTCCAGGGCTCGACGCGGTCGGGGTCGATGTCGTAGCGCCGGACGGCCTCGGAGACGGTGTCGGCGGGGATGGCGCCGCCGTTGGCCAGCTCGGACAGCACGGCAACCACCACGTGGCCGACGTCGATCTCGAAGAAGCGGCGCAACTGCTCGCGGGTGTCGCTGCGACCGAAGCCGTCGGTGCCGAGCGACAGGTACGGCCGGGGCACCCAGCGGGCAACCTGGTCGGGCACGGCCCGCATGAAATCGCTCACCGCGACGACGGGCCCGGCGCCTTCGGCGAGCACGCGGGACACGTAGGGCGTGCGCGGTTCGGCCCCGGGGTGCAGCCGGTTCCAGCGCTCCACGGACATCGCCTCCTCCCGCAGGGCCTTGTACGAGGTGGCGCTCCAGAGGTCGGCGGCCACGCCATGGTGCTCGGCCAGGGCGACCTGGGCATCGCGGGCGGCCCGGTGGGCGGTACCCGAGAACACGATGCTGGCCGCCGGCGCCCCGTCGCCGACGCCCTCGGGCGCCGGCGCCCAGCGGTAGAGCCCGGCGAGGAGGCCCTCGGTGCTGCCCTCCGGCGCCGCAGGCATCTCGTAGTTCTCGTTGTAGAGGGTGAGGTAGTAGTAGACGTCCTCGTTGCGCTCGTACATGGCGTGGATGCCCTCGCGGATGATGGCGGCCATCTCGTAGGCGAAGGCGGGGTCGTACGCGCGGCACGTCGGCACGGTCGAGGCCAGGAGCAGGCTGTGGCCGTCCTGGTGCTGGAGCCCCTCGCCCAGCAGGGTGGTGCGACCGGCGGTGGCGGCCATCAGGAAGCCGCGGGTGCGGGCGTCGGCGGCCGCCCAGAGCAGGTCGCCCACCCGCTGGAAGCCGAACATCGAGTAGAAGGTGAAGAACGGGACCATGGGCACGCCCCGGGTGGCGTAGGCCGTGCCGGCGGCGGTGAAGCTGGCGGCGCAGCCCGCCTCGGTGATGCCCTCCTCGAGGATCTGGCCCGTTCGGGCCTCGCTGTAGGAGAGCAGCAGCTTGGCGTCGACCGGGTCGTACAGCTGGCCCTGCGAGGCATAGATGTTGAACTCGCGGAACAGGGCGTCCATGCCGAACGTGCGGGCCTCGTCGGGGATGATCGGGACGACGCGGGGCCCGAAGCTCTCGTCGCGGAGCAGGTTCCGCAGCAGTCGGGTGAAGGCCATCGTGGTCGACACCGCCTGGGCGCCCGAGCCTGACGCCAACTCCTCGAAGGGCCCGTCCGCCGGTAGCGTGAGGGGGCGCTTGACCTCGGTGGTCCGGCGGGGGAGCGAACCGTCGAGGGCGGTGCGACGAGCCAGCAGGTAGCGGTACTCGGGCGAGTCCTCGGCCGGGCGGAGGTACGGCGGGTCGGCACCGTCGCGGAGCGCAGCCTCGGGGATCTCGTCTTCGAGGTGCAGCCGTTCACGCAGCTCCATCAGTTGCTTCGTGGACATCTTCTTGATCTGGTGGGTGGCGTTGCGACCTTCGACGTCGGGGCCGAGGGTCCAACCCTTGACCGTCTTGGCCAGGATCACCGTGGGTGCGCCCTTCTGCTCGGTGGCCCAGCGGTAGGCGGCGTAGAGCTTGCGGTAGTCGTGGCCCCCTCGAGGGAGCAGACGAAGGTCGTCGTCGCTGAGGTGCTCGACGAGCTTGGCCAGCCGAGGGTCGGGCCCGAAGAAGTGGCGCCGGATGTGGGCGCCGTCGGAGGTCGTGTAGCGCTGGAAGTCGCCGTCGACGGTGGTGTTCATCTTCTCGAGCAGCACGCCGTCGACGTCGCGGGCGAGGAGCTCGTCCCACTTCGAGCCCCAGATGACCTTGATGACGTTCCAGCCTGCGCCTCGGAAGATGGCCTCGAGCTCCTGCACCACCTTGCCGTTGCCCCGCACCGGCCCGTCGAGGCGTTGGAGGTTGCAGTTGACCACCCAGGTGAGGTTGTCGAGCTGCTCGCGGGCGGCCAGCGAGATCGAGCCCAGGGTCTCGGGCTCGTCGCATTCGCCGTCGCCGAGGAAGCACCACACCCGTGATTCGGACGTGTCGTCGATCTCGCGGTTGTGCAGGTAGCGGTTGAAGCGCGCCTGGTAGATCGAGTTGAGGGGGCCGAGGCCCATGGAGACGGTGGGGTACTCCCAGAAATCGGGCATCAGCCGCGGGTGGGGGTAGCTCGACAGGCCGTTGCCGGCGATCTCGCGACGGAAGTGGTCGAGCTGGCCTTCGTCGAGGCGACCCTCGAGGTAGGCCCGGGAGTAGATGCCGGGCGCGGCGTGGCCCTGGATGTACACGTGGTCTCCGGCGAGCCCGTCGTCCTTGCCTCGGAAGAAGTGGTTGAAGCCGACCTCGTAGAGCGCAGCCGACGAGGCGAAGGTGGACAGGTGGCCCCCGATGCCGTCGTCGTGCTTGTTGGCCTTGACGACCATGACGGCCGCATTCCAGCGGATGTACGCGCGGATGCGTCGTTCGAGCTGTTCGTCGCCGGGGAACCAGGGCTCCTCGGCGGCGGGGATGGTGTTGACGTACGGCGTGGCCACCTGGGCCGGCACGCCCACCTGCAGCTCTCGAGCGCGCTCGAGCAGCTTGGCGATGAGGAATCGGGCGCGCGAAGGGTCGTGGGCGCCGACCACTGCGTCGAGCGAGTCCAGCCACTCCCGGGTCTCCTCGGGATCGATGTCGGGCAGCTGGTGCACGAAGCCGTCGATGATCATGGCGCCATGGTCACGGGTGCATACCCGAAACACAACAGGCGACGTGCCACCATCTGGCCCCATGGCCGTCCCGACCCACGTCTACACGGACGGGGCCTGCTCAGGGAACCCGGGCCCCGGAGGGTGGGCGTGGGCGGTCCCCGGCGGTGCCTTCGCCAGCGGCGCCGCCGCCCACACGACCAACCAGCGCATGGAGATCTTCGCGGTGCTCGAAGCCCTCTACGCCATCGACGGCCCCCTCGAGGTGATCAGCGATTCCACCTACGTCGTCCATTGCTTCCGGGACCGCTGGTACGAAGGGTGGCGGCGACGGGGTTGGACCAACAGCCAGAAGAAGCCGGTGGCCAACCGGGACCTGTGGGAGCCGCTCATCGACCGCTACCTCGTCCGTGGCGACGTCACCTTCCGTTGGGTGAAGGGGCACAGCGGGGACCCCATGAACGACCTGGTCGACGCGCTGGCGGTGGAGGCCTGCCAGACCCAGGCCTCGCGGGTGGGTGACCTGCCTCCCGAGCTCTGACGGCGGTTCCGGTGGCGTTGCTCAGGAGGTGAAGAAGCCGGTGACGGGGCGGTGCGTGCGCTGCAGTCTGCGCAGGGTCTCGTAGGCGGCGTTCGCCTCGATCATCTTCTGCTCGCCCTCGAAGCGCTCGTGGTCCTCGGCGTGGATCAACCGGTCCGGGTGGTAGCGCTTGGCGATCCGGCGGTGGGCGACCACGACGTCCTCCCACGCTGCGCCCGGCTCCAACCCCAGGGCGCGGAACGCGGATTCCTCCGCGAACACCTCGGCGAGGTCGCGGGCCTCGTCGTCGGGGCGTGGGGAGTCGGCGCCTTGGGGGCCGAACTCGCGGTCGATGGCGCCGTTGACGTCGGCCGCGAAGACGTCTCTGTAGTCCCAGCGACCCTGTGCATCGGGGGCGCCATCGCCATCCGGTGCCTCGGGAGCATAGGACGGGGCGTGTTGGACGCGGCTGCTGGCCCACCAGGCGTGATCACCGTCGCTCAGGTCCACGTTGTCCGTGGCCGGCTCGGCGGCCTTGGCCCTGCGCCGGAACAACCCCACTGGCCCCACTCCTTCCTGCCCCGGCCTGCGCCCGAGGATCGATGCTGTCTGAGTAGACCACATGAAGTGGCTTTATCACCACAAAGAGTGGTCGCTCGCCCGGTTGCGACGGGCCGCCCACTCCGATCGGCGCCGCCCGGACGGGTGTGAGCGGTCGCTGGGTGTCGGCCGGAGGAACTCGTGCGCGTAGCGTCGGGGCGTGCGCATCGGGTCCGACGCCGGCGGGACCTTCACCGACCTGGTCGACGATCGGGGCGAGGTGGTGAAGGTGCTGTCGACCCCACGGCAACCCGCCGATGCCGTGCGACGCGGGGTCGAGGCGCTCGAGGGCCATGTCGAGGCGCTGGCCCACGGCACCACGGTGGCCACCAACGCGCTCCTCGAGCGGCGGGGTGCGACCGTCGCGCTGGTGACGACCGAGGGCTTCGCCGACGTGATCGAGATCGCCCGCCAGCACCGCCCCTCGCTCTACGACCCCTGGGTGGACCGGCCCGACCCGCTCGTCACCAGGGCGCACCGCTGCGAGGTGGCGGGTCGCCTCGACCACGACGGGCACGAACTCGTCCCGGTCGGGGTGCCGCCGGCGCTGGCCGACGACGTCGAGGCCGTGGCCGTCTGCCTCCTGCACGCCGACGTCGACCCGCGCCACGAGCAGGCGGTGGCGACGGCGCTGCGGGCGGCCGGCCACGACGTCAGCGCGTCGCACGAGGTGGCCCCGGAGTTCCGGGAGTACGAGCGCACCGTCACGACCGTGCTCAACGCCTACCTGCGCCCCGCGTGCAGCGCCTACCTCCGCACCCTCGCGCCGCTGGCCGACACGGTGACGGTCATGACGTCGGCCGGCGGGCTCGTCTCGGTCGAGGAGGCGGCGACGACGCCGGCGCTGCTCCTGCTCTCCGGGCCCGCCGGCGGCGCCCGGGCGGCCGCCGCCGTGGCCCGGGCCAACGGCTTCGCCACCGCCCTGAGCTTCGACATGGGGGGCACCAGCACCGACGTGTGCCTGATCCTCGACGGCCACCCCACGCCGGCGGCCCAGCGGGAGGTCGCGGGACTGCCCGTGCGCCTGCCCTCGCTCGACGTGCACACCATCGGGGCGGGGGGTGGCTCCATCGCCCGGATCGACCCGGGCGGCGCCCTTGTGGTGGGCCCCGCGAGCGCCGGCGCCGATCCGGGGCCGGCGTGCTACGGGCGGGGCGGCCGGGCACCGACGGTCACCGATGCCAACCTCGTCGCCGGCAGGATCCCGGCCGAAGCCGAGTTCCCGGGCCTGGGTCGGCTCGATCGGGCCGCGGCCGTGGACGCGCTCGAGTCACTCGGGGCGGGGTCCGCCGAGGCCGCCGCCGTCGGCGTGCTAGCGGTCGTGGACGCCTCCATGGAGCGCGCGTTGCGCACGGTCTCGGTGGCCCGGGGCGTGGATCCGCGCGAGGGGGCACTGGTGGCCTTCGGGGGCGCCGGCCCACTCCACGCGTGCGCTCTGGCCGATGCCCTCGGAGTGTCGACCGTGCTCGTGCCCGCCCGGGCCGGCGTGCTGTCGGCGGTGGGGATCCTCGCCGGCCCGCGCCAGCACGATCTCGTGCGCTCGTGGCCGGATCTCTCCGACCTGGCGGGCATCGACGCCGCGCTCGACCGCCTCGCCGTCGAGGCGGCGGCCTCGTTGGGGGGCGCCGGCGCGGACGTCGTCGTCGAACGCCTCGTGGACTGCCGCTACGCGGGCCAGAGCCACGAGCTCTCCGTGCCCGAGGTGGACGCGTTCGCGGCCGAGCACGAGCGACGCAACGGCTACGCCCGCCCTGGTGCCCCCGTCGAGGTCGTCGCCCTGCGGGCCACGGCCCGCCTCCCGGCGCCCCTCGACGTGGCCGACCTGCCCGAGCCCGACCGACCCCACGGCGTGGGACCGGTCGCCCTCGTGGAGCCCGACACCACGGTGTGGCTCCCTGAGGGGTGGCGGACCGAGGCCGGGGAGGCCGGCGCCCTGCGCCTCGTCCGGTCGGGACCCCGCGGTGGAGGGGGTTCCCCGTGAGCCTCGATCCGGCCTCGCTCCAGGTGCTCATCTCTCGGCTCACCGGGGTGGCCGAGGAGATGGGCGCCGTGCTGCGCCGGGCCGCGTTCAGCCCAAACATCAAGGAGCGGGCCGACTGCTCGGCGGCGCTCTTCACCGCCTCGGGCGAGC
>OBLX010000015.1_pt1 | contig 123776 bp, 104 predicted proteins | sample 1519811 | NCBI WGS metagenome assembly OBLX01 (sample SAMEA3991476, study PRJEB22521) | metagenome | biome: anthropogenic terrestrial biome; feature: sewage plant; material: surface water | place: Sweden | collected 2012-09-26
ACCGGCGCAAGGTCGCCTGAGTTACCGGCGGACCATTACGCGCCACCCCACTAGCGGCGCTCCTCAGGGCAAGAACCGCGGACGCGAGTGGCGGGCACTCACCGGATGGGGGCGAGCGGGTGCTCACGCTCGGCGTGGCGGACGGCGCGGTTGCGACCCGCGTCAGCGGGTCCCGGCGAACCGGGTCACCCCAGGTCGGAGGGCGGCCACGACGGGTCGAGCTGGCGCAGGAAGAGGGCGCAGCGCTCCTCCTCGTCGTGCTCACCGATCAGGCCGGCGCAGCGGCGGAGGCCGTCGAGGGCGCGCAGGAAGCCACGGTTCTCGGGATGGGCCCACCGCACGTAGCCCGAGCCCCGCCACCCGTTCTGGCGCAGGCGATCCAGGCCCCGGTGGTAGCCGACTCGATAGGCGGCGTAGGCCTCGACGGGGTCACGACCCAGGTCGCCGAGCCGTGCCCAACCGTCGAGGAACCGGGGGTGGTCGGCCACCACGGCGGCCACCGCGGCCCGGCGCTCCTCTTCGGGCTCCGCCAGGGCCGCCACCAGGGCGTCACGCAGATCGACGGGCTCGGCATCGAGCACGGTCTCGGGCGGGCCGGTGGTGAAGGAGACGTCGGACACGTTTCGAACCTACCCGTCGAGCTCGCCGGGCGTGGGATCCGGGGTCTGCGAGGCGGGAAGCCGACGGGCGCCCCGGAAACGCCCGACGGGCGCGGCGTCCAGGTGGGCGGCGGTGGCCGAGAACGCCTGGGTGATGAGCTCCTGGCTGTGGCTGAAGTCGTTGTACTTGAGCCGGGGCGGCGCGCCCACGGGCAGGACCACGACGTGGACCCGGGCAGGGAGGGCGTCCAGATCCTCGTGGTAGCGGTGGCGGCGGGCGATCCAGTACGCCTGGACCATCACGTCGAAGGGGCGCTTCGGGTCGAGGAACGGACGGTCGAGGGTGCCCACGTGCAGGACGTAGATGGTGCGGGCGCCGAGCTCGTAGGCGCGGGTGACGGGGATGTCGTTCACCACCGCGCCGTCCATGTAGCGGAGGTCGCCGATCTGGACGAGGGGGAAGATGCCGGGCAGCGCCGCCGAGGCCAGGATGGGATCCACCAGGGGCCCGGCGTCGAACCACGCCTCCGCGGCCGGCTCGACCGCGGTGGCCACGCACTGGAACGGGACGCGGAGGTCCTCGAAGCGCTCGACCCCGAGCGCCTGGCTGACGAGCGCGCGCAGGCCGGCGTTGTCGTGCACCGCCGGCCGTCGACGGGCAAGCATGACCTGGGTCGGAATCCAACCACTCGGCATGACCTCGTCGTCGTCGATGCCCATCCACAGCGCCTCCAGCCGGCGGATCCCCTCGGGGGTCGGGTCGGCGGCATACGCCGCGCCGTTGAGGGCTCCCACCGAGCAGCCGAGCACCATGTCGGCTCGGATTCCCCGCTCGACCAGGGCCCGCAGCATGCCGACCTGGATGGCGCCCAGGTTTCCGCCGCCGCTCAACACGAAGGCGACCTTGCCGGTGCGGACTCGTTGGATGAATCCCACGGCCCGCTCAGGGAACGCGCACGAGCCGCAGCTGGTCCGTGGCGGTGGACCCACCGTGGGTGCCCGAGAGCACGGCCACGGTGTCGCCTGATCGAATGTGACCACGCGCCCGGGCGATCTCGATGGCCGCCTCCACCTGGCTGTGAGCGTCTCCATGGTCCGGCAGGGGAATGGGCGTGGCCCCCCAGCTCAGGGTCAGCTGGCGCACGGTGCGCTCGTCCCCGGAGAAGCCGAGGATCTTCGTCTGCGGACGGAAGCGGGCGATGGCCCGCACGGTGAACCCGCTTCGGGACAGGCAGAGGATGGCCGCGGCGCGGACTTCGGTGGCTGCTCGCCACGCGGCCATGGTCATCGCGTCGGTGACCTGCGCGTCGCCCGCCCCTTGGCCGACGGCGTGGAGCTGCGACAGCTGGGGGGCCCAGCCGGCATAGTCGAACTCTTGGTCGGCCCGGCCGGCGATGCGTGCCATGGTCCGCACCGTGCCCACCGGATCGTGGCCGATGGCGGTCTCGCCCGAGAGCATCACCGCGCTGGATCCGTCGAACACCGCGTTGGCCACGTCAGAGGCCTCCGCCCGGGTTGGCGTCGCCGCGTGGATCATCGACTCGAGCATCTGTGTCGCGGTGATGACCGGCCGGCCCAGGGCGATGCACTTGCGGATGATGCGCTTCTGGAGGTGAGGGAGCTCCTCGATCGGGAATTCGGCGCCCAGGTCGCCCCGGGCCACCATGATGGAGCCGGAAGCGGCCACGATGCCTTCGAGGTTGTCGACCGCAGCACGGGTCTCGATCTTCGCGATCACGAGCGGCCCCCGAGGGTGCGGCTCGGTGCCCACGCGGCGCACGTCGTGGGCGGATCGCACGAAGGAGACGGCCACCATGTCGACACCGACCTCGACGAAGGCGTCGAGCATGCGCAGGTCCGAAGGTGTGGGCGTCGGCGTGCGCAGCCGGTCCGAGGGGACGTGGACACCGGGGCGTCCCTCGAGGTGGCCACCGTGGTCGACCTCGACGGACAGGGCGCCCCCGTCGCGGTCACGCACGGCAACGACGACCGAGCCGTCGCCGAACACCAGCGTGTCTCCCACGTGCACGTCATCGAGCAGACCGTCGTAGTCGACTTCGACCACTTCGGCGTTGCTGTGGCCGGTCCCGGGAACGAGGCGCAGCCGCTGGCCGTCGGTGAGTTCGACGCCACCTTCGGGGAACGCGCCGGCGCGCACCTTGGGGCCAGGCAGGTCCACGAGGATGCCGAGCGGCCGCCCCGCAGCCTCGGCCGCGGCGCGAAGGCGGAAGAACCGCTCGATCTGCAGGTCGAGCGTGTCGTGGGCAAGACCGAGACGGGCCACGTCCATGCCTGCCTCGACCAGGCGCTGCATCACCGTGGGCGACTCGGACGCGGGCCCGATGGTGGCGACGATCTTGGTGCGGCGGGCCATGGCCCTCCACGCTAGGGGGAGGACGACGTCGATCGGGCCATGCTTTCGGTCCGACGGCGACGCGACCGCGAGAGGACGACGACGAATGCAGCTGTGGTTGATCCGCCATGCCCTACCCCTGCGGGTCGAAGGGGTGGAAGGCGCGGCCGACCCGGGCCTGGCCCCCGAAGGCCGCGAGCAGGCCGAGCGCCTGGCCGGGTGGTTGCGCGGCGAGTCCTTCCACGCGGTCTGGTCGAGCCCCCTGCGCCGTGCGCGGGAGACCGCCACCCCGCTGGCGGAGGCCCTGGGGCTCGAGATCGTGGTCGACGACGACCTGGCCGAGTGGGACCGCGACGCCGAGTCGTACGTACCCCTCGAGGAGCTGAAGGCGGAGGGAGACCCTCGGTACCAAGAGCTCATCGACGGCACCTGGGCCGGAGAGGACGACGGCGCCGCCTTCGCCCACCGCCTCCTCGGCGCGATGGACCGCATCGTCGCGGCCCACCCCGGGGGCGACGTGGCCGTGGTGTGCCACGGCGGCGTCATCAACGTCTACCTGGCCCACGTCCTGGGCCTCGCCGAGGCCATGTTCTTCCACCCCGCCTACACGAGCGTGAGCCGGGTACACGCCGCCCGCAGCGGGGCCCGAGGCCTCGCCAGCATCAACGAGACCGGCCACCTGCACCGCTGATCGGCCCCGCCGTCAGGTGCGGGGTCGGGTCCAGCAGGACGTGCGGGAGGGCGGCAGTTGGTCGAGCGCGTCGGCGAGGCGCCGAGCGTCGAACCCGGGCAGGCGGCACACCCGCTCGATGACGCCCTTCTCGGCGGCCAGGCGACTGGGGACCAGGCAGCCGCGGGTGTCGTCCACGGCGAGGACGATCAGTGCCCCGTCCTCACGGTGCACGCCCACGTCGGTGGTGATCACCTCGACCTCGGCCACCTCCGACCAGGCCACGGACTCCCGCCGACCGTCGGCGAGGTGGCGCTCGACCCCGTGGTCGTCCACCAAGAGCGCGGTGGTCGCCGCCGCCGCCGTGCGTTGCTCACGCCGCGAGCGGAGCGTGACCATGAGCCAGGCGAAGGCCAGCACCGAGACCAGCCCCATCACGACGAAGACCATCAGTCCACCTCGTCCGTGGCGCCGGAGGCCTCGAGGCGCGCCAGGAGCGTGTCTCGGATGGACACCCCCGGCTCCCGAGCCTTGTCGCCGGTGGCTCGCCAACCCAGCCGCGAGCTGTACAGCAACGGCGGCTCACCGAGGCGGCCCGACTCGACCGACGTGACCCGAGCGAAGAAGAGGTCGTGGTCGAGCGGTCCGGCACCGGGCAGCTCGCGGAGCCGGTCGAGGACCTCGCAGTCCAGCCAGGCGATCGAGTCGGGCACCCCCACCCTTGTCCCCTCGACCACCAACAGCTCCTCGGCGATGTGGTGGAACTTCCGTCCCGGGTACGAGAAGTACTGGGCGGCGCCGATCTGGTCCGCGGCCAGGATCGACACGGTGAACCGACCCGAGCCCACGATGAGGGGGTGGGTGTCGTGCTTGGGCGACACCGAGGCCATCAGGATGGGCGCGCCGAACGAGACCTGGCAGACCCAGTGCGAGCAGTAGGCGCGGGCCGTGCCCTCGTGGACGGCGCCGACCACCTGGACGCCCTTCATCATCTGCCCGAGGCAGCGCTTCAGCTCCTGGTCGATCATCAGTTCAGCCGGGCCCGGTAGCGCGTCGCCGCGGTGAGATCGACCGCCGCCCGGTCGCCGCCCTCGCCGGCGGCGACCGCTTCGAGCACCTCCGCGGCGGCGGAGAACTGGCCCACCGCGGCCAGCGCCTCGGCGAGCTCTCGGCGCTCCTCGACCGTGACCCCTGGGATGGCCGCTCGCAGGCGCAGGACGCCGACGAGCGCGGTCCGATCGCCGGAGGTGCGGTGCACCGCGGCCAGGTTGGCGAGCACCCGCCGGAGGATGGTGCGGCTGGTGACGGGCTCGAGGAAGCGCTCGTCGAACGGCGCCGACGCCCCGTGGAGCGCCCGGAACACCTGGGCGCAGCCGGCGGGGTCGATCACGGCACCCCGGAACGGGTCGATGAAGACGTCGGGCAACACCCGGTCGCGCAGGAGGAAGTGCCCGGGCATGCCCACCCCGGCCAGCGGCACCCCGAGGCGCCGACCGACCACGATGGCCAGCACCGCCAGGGAGATCGGGATGCCGACGCGCCGCTCGAGCACCTGGTCGAGGTAGGAGTTGCGCGGGTCGTAGTAGTCGTCCCGGTTGCCGGTGAAGCCCAGGTCGACGAACAGGTGGCGCACCAGGGCATCCAGCGTGGGGGCCGGGCACTCGGCGGCCAGGTCGTCGAGCGCGCGCAGCTGGCACTCGACGTCCACGGTGGGATCGGCCTGTTGGGCGATCAGGAACATCGCCTCGTCGAGGGGGAGACCCGCCTCGGGCCCGCCCATGAGGGCGGCGAAGCGATCCTCGGCCTCCACGGGGGCCACGGTACCGCCGGTCGGCCGGGGACGATGGGCCGGACGGGGGCCGTCGTTCCCGCCACGGTGCCGCGGGTAGCGTCACGGCCGATGGCGAGCCGCTGGCCCTTCCTCGACCACCCCGGACCGCTGGCCTTCGCCCACCGCGGCGGTGCCAGCGACGCGCCCGAGAACACCATGCCGGCCTTCGCTCGGGCGGTCGAGCTGGGCTACCACTACGTGGAGACCGACGTGCACGTCACCGCCGACGGCGTGCTCCTGGCCTTCCACGACGACGTGCTCGACCGGGTCACCGACCGCACCGGCGTCGTGGCCGAGCTGCCGTGGTCCGAGGTCGGCGCGGCCCGGGTCGACGGATCCGAGCCCATCCCCCGCCTCGACGAGCTCCTCGGCACCTGGCCGGAGCTGCGGGTCAACATCGACCCCAAGCACGACGGAGCGGTGGACGCCCTGGCGCGGACCATCGAGCGCACGGGCGCCATCGACCGGGTGTGTGTGGGCTCGTTCTCGGACCGGCGGCTCCAACGCCTGCGCCGCCGCCTCGGCGAGCGCCTCTGCTGGTCGCACGGTCCCGCCGGCATCCTTCGCGCCCGCCTGGGCAGCGCGGGAGTCCCGGTGGGGCGCCTCTCCGCGGCGTGCGTTCAGGTGCCGGTGCGCCAGGGCCGACTCACCATCGTGGACGAGCGCTTCGTGCGCTTCGTCCACCGCCAGGGTCTCCAGGTCCACGTCTGGACCATCGACGAGGCCGCCGAGATGGACCGCCTGCTCGACCTCGGGGTCGACGGGATCATGACCGATCGCCCGGGCGTGCTGCGCGAGGTCCTCGAGCGCCGCGAGACGTGGGTGCCCTGATGGAGCTGCCCCTCACACCCCTCGACTTCCTGGCCCGCGCCCGTGCCCTGTTCCCCGACCGGGTCGGGGTCATCCAGGGCTCGCGTCGGGACACCTACGCCGCCTTCGGCGCGCGCTGCGACCGTCTGGCCCTGGCCCTGCAGCGGGAACTCGGGGTGCAGGCCGGCGACCGGGTGGCGTGGCTCGGGGGCAACACCCACGAGCTTCTCGAGGCGTATTTCGGCGTGCTGCTGGCCGGCGCGGTGCTCGTGCCCCTCAACATCCGCCTCGCCGGGGCCGAGCTGGCCGACCTCCTCGACGACTGCACGCCCACCGTGCTGTTCCGCCACCCCGACCAGCCCGACCCCGAGCACCCGGTGCGCCAGGTGGTGCTGGGCGACGAGCACGAGGCGCTGCTGGCGGCGCAGCCCGACGTCGCTCCGGTGACGCCTCCGGTCGACGAGCGCGCCCCGGCCGAGATCTTCTACACGAGCGGCACCACCGGCACCCCCAAAGGTGCGGTCCTCACCCACCGCAGCCTCTACCTGCACGCGGTCCACTCCGCGTTGACCAACGGCATCACCGGCGACGACGTGATCTTGCACACCATCCCCCTGTTCCACGTCAACGGCTGGGGCACGCCGCACTACGTCACCGGCCTCGGCGGGGTGCACGTGATGCTCCCCCGCTTCGACGCCGGGGAGGTCCTGCGCCTCATCGCCACCGAGCGGGTGACCCGGCTCTTCCTCGTGCCCGCGATGGCCACCGCGCTGCTCGAGCACCCCGACCTCGGCACCCGGGCCTATCCGTCGCTGCGCCAGATCTCGGTCGGCGGCGCGCCGCTCGGCCGCGAGCTGCTGGGCGAGCTCGAGGCCCGCCTCGGCTGTCCGTGCATCTGCGGGTACGGGATGACCGAGTCCTCCCCCACGCTCACGCGTGCCCTGGACAAGCCCGGCGAACCGTCCGACCCGGCCCGCCGGGCCACCACCGGCCTGCCCATCCTCGGGGTCGAGCTGTCCGTGGTGGGCGAGGACGGCGTCGAGGTGGCCCACGACGGCCTCGCCCGTGGCGAGGTCCGCGCCCGTTCCAACCACGTCATGGATGGCTACTGGAACGCGCCGGAGGCGACCGCCGAGGTGCTCCGCGACGGGTGGCTCCACACCGGTGACGTGGCCACCGTCGACGAGGCCGGGTACCTGACCATCGTCGACCGCCGGAAGGACGTCATCATCTCCGGGGGCGAGAACATCTCGAGCGTCGAGGTGGAGAAGGCCCTCACCGCCCACCCAGCGGTCCTCGAGGCGGCGGTCATCGGCGTCCCCGACGAGCGGTGGGGTGAGGTCCCCAAGGCCTTCGTGGTGCTGCGCGCCGGACGGACCGCGTCCCCCGACGAGCTTCGGGAATTCGTCCGCGGCCGCCTCGCCCACTTCAAGGCGCCTCGCGAGATCGAGGTGCGCGCCGACCTGCCCAAGAGCGGGACGGGCAAGGTCCGCAAGGACCACCTGCGCCAACCCTGAAGGACCCGACCGTCGCCACCGGCCATGGTTGGCGCGCGGCTCGTGGCGGGGCGCGCCGCCCCTCAGGGCGTCCGCGAGGTGTCGCTGCGAAAACGCGAACCAGCCGCCCCGTCGGGGCGGCCGGTCCTACGTTCTGTTGGAAGGATCAGGCGGCCGTCTTGGCGAAGCGACGGCGGGCGCCGAACACGGCGGCCCCACCGAGCACGACGAGCGCCGCGCCCACGCCCACGAGGGTGCCCGTGTTGTTCGAGCCCGTGCGGGCGAGGTTGGTCACCTCGTTGCCGACGATCTCGAAGCCGAGCACCCGACAGAGGGCCTCGCCACCGGTGTCGGTGCCGCACACCTCGAGACCGCAGTCACCGGCGGGCGTGTCGGGCACGACGTACGAGAAGGTGAAGGTCGTCCCGGTCGAGGGGCCCTCGAACACGACGGTCGGGCCGCACGTGAGGGTGGCCGTCACGGTGGAGCCGGCGGCGTAGCCGTGCACCGTGCAGGTCACGCTGTCGCCCACCGCGGCGCTGGCCGGCGAGCAGCCGTCGTCCGAACCGGTCGACGCGGCGAGGTAGGCGTCGACGTCGAAGTTGCCCTGATCGTCCACGAACTGCGACGGATCCTGGTCCTCCTGGCCACCCGCCTGTGCCGACGCAGGACCGAGGGTGGCGAGCAGCACCATGCCGCTCAGGAACAGCCCACCCAGGCATGCTCGAAGGATGTTGCGCATGGAACTCGTCACGGATGTCCTCCCAAGACAGATGAACGAACGCCTGTTATAGCACGTCTGTCGGCACGGACGCGGATCCTCGTGAGGTCCTGCGCCACGCCACCAACACAGCCGCCAACCAGGCGATGTCGCCCAAGAGCACGACGGCGGCGGGCCAGTACCAGACCAGACCGCGCCCGGCGGGCAGGCGCAGCTGGCCGTCGCCGGCGACGGCCGCGGGCGCGAGTCCCCGCATCCAGCCCGCGGCACCGGGTCGGGCCCAGGTCGCGGCCCCCGACGGGGCCAGGTCCACGAGCGGTGCCACCGGACCGTCGGGGTGGAGCACCGCCCCCTCGTCGGTCACGATCTCACCCTTCCAGCCGGTGACCTCGAACAGCTCCAACGTGGGGCCGTCCACGACGCGGCGCAGACCCGGGTCGTCGCGCAACGAGAGGTAGGTCTGCCAGTCGATGTCGTGTTGGAGCACGACCCACCGCACACCGAGCTCGGCGAGCCGTTCGCCCACGGGCTCGCCGGCGCGGATGCGCAGCGCGAGCAGGTCCATGGTCGTCTCCCGGTCATCGGCGCGCTCCTGGGCAGGCTCGTCGAGGTTCGGGTCGGATGCCGCCAGGACGTCACCACCGAGGTACAGAGGCATCACGTCGTTGACCCGCCGCCCGCCGGCGACGTTGAGGTTGAAGTACTGCGCCCAGGGCAACGAGACCGCAGTGCCCCCGCCGGCGCGCACCGTCCGTCGCGCCTCGGCCCACTCGTCGGGGATGCGCACGGCATCGAGTTGCCCGCCGGCCCCCCAGAGCCCCGGCAGGGCCAGCCAGAGCGCCGCGACGAGGGGCAGGGCCAACCAGGCCGTGCGGCGCCCCCCGCTCACCTCGTCGCCGAGGCGGCGGGCCCCGAGGGCAGCCGCAGGGGCCATCCACACGAGGTAGAGCGGAAGGAGGCGCTGGCCCTCGCGCAAGGGAGCGCCCACGGGCGTCTCGACCACGCGGCCCCAGAGCCCTTCGATCCCGGGAAGGGACCCGGCGAGCGCGACGACGACGCCGACCACCGCGAGCCAGGCCGCCGGTCGACGCCACTCGGGAGCGAGGTCCCGATGGCCCAGCGCGCCGAGCACGAGCAGCACACCACCCAGCACGGCGACGCCCACCTGGCCGTGACCCACCTGGAACGTGTCCTGCCAGAAGCCGTGCCCGGACAGGACTCGAAAGGGCCCACCGAGGCCCGTCGCGCGGGTGGCGAAGTCCCCGGCGGATGCCAGCCGCACGCCCTGACGGAACACGACGAGCCCGGGCACGATCCAGAGCAGCTGACCGGCGAGCACCGCGCCGAACACGCGGACGACCCGACGGTCGCGGCCCTCGGCGATCAGGCCCGCCGTCGCCGACGAGGCGGCGACGATTCCACCCGTGATGCCGCACGCCCCGAGCGCCGCGCCGGCGAGCAGCGTGCGGGCGACTGACGACGAGGGTCGCAGGAGGCGGGGGAGCACCCACGGCAACACCGCCATGGTCAGGACGACCCCGAGGTAACCGGTCGCCGCCCTGGTCGCGAGGAACGGGCTTGCGCCATAGAGCAAGCCGGCGGTCAGACGGGTGACCACGCCGTGCTCCTCGACCAGGCGCTGGGCACCCACGAACGCGATCGCGAAGCAGGCAACGAGGGCGGCCTTCGCCACCACGGTCCCGTCCAGCACCGACGATGCCCATGCCAGCGGAACCATGAAGGGCAACCGGCGCGGCAGCTCGGGCCCGAGCCCCCACACCCCTTGTGGCAGCGGGATGTCGGGTGTCAGCACCAGGTCGAGGTTGAACAGGGCTCCCGGCGCGAGCGCAGGGCCGAGCACCGACAACCCGAGCGCGGCCCCTACCGCCCACGGCCACCAGGCCGACAAGGCGGCACGAGGGCGTGCCTCAGCCGGGGCCGCGTGCACCGGTGGAAGCCGGCTCGTCGCTGTCGACCGCGTCGAGCCAGGCGGCGTCCGCAGCGAGCGAGCCCTGCCCGGAGGTGCGGGAGGTGACGATCATCGCGGTGACCGCCGCGATCGCATTGCCGATGAGCCAGGCCCGAGCTGCTCCCTCGATGCCGTCTTCCCCCACCAGCACCACCGCAGGGGCCAGGATCCCGACGGCGAGGGTCAGTGAGATGACCACGATCGAGCGCACGTGTTCCTCCACACGCGCCTTGGTCAGGCAGATGGAGGTGATGGCCCAACCCACGCCGGCGAGCACGAGGGTGGGGAGCAGGTCGGCGGCATCGGCGTAGTCCTCTCCGTAGATGAGGGTCACGATGTCGCTGCCGATCCGGCCGGCCACGGCGACCACGGCCATGAACCCGAGGGCCAATCCGAGCGCCAGGCGGACCTGGCGGCGCAGATCGGCGCCCCCCTTGCCCCCCTCCACGAGGAGGACTTGGCCCAAGGTGTGGGGTACCAGGAAGATCACGGTGGTGATGCTGAAGGCCACGTACCAGGCGGCGTACTGCGGCGAGGACACCTCGACGGCGACGATGAGGGGAAGGGCGAACGTCGGCGCCTGCACCGCCAGGATGCCCAGGTAGTTCACCGAGGAGTAACGCATCCCCGCCCGCCACGAGGCCGGCATCGGGCTGAGCGCCCGGCGCGAGCGGCGACGGGCCAGGAGGGCCGCGACGCCGAAGAACCCGGACAGGGCCGGGATCCCGGCGACCACCAGGAACAGCCAGAGCGCGTCGTCGCCGAGGGGACGAACCAGCACGAGCGCGAAGCGGACGACCCCGACGATCGCGACCCGGGTGAACACCCATCCCCACCGGCGGAGGGCCATGAGGCGGACCTCGAGCAACACGGCACACGACATGCCGAACACGACCGCGAAGAAGATGAGGAAGCCGGCGGGCCCGCCCCACTGCAGGAGCGTGTCGGCCATGGAACGCGGCAGGAAGACGAGGAACAACACCGTGCCGAGGACCGACGATGCCCCGGTGTAGAGGATCGACCAGTTGAACAGCACTGTCGATGCCTCGCGGTCGTCCGGTGCATAACGGGCGACGGCGACGGGCAAGCCCATGTTCGTGGCGTAATTGATGAACAGGACCGCCGTGAACAGCGCGGACGCTCGCCCGACGTCGGTCTTGGAATCGATCTGGGTGGCGATGAGCCAGAAGGCGAAGCCGAAGAAGGCATTGGCGGCGACGCTCGCAAGCAGCCAGACCGAGCCCCGCAGCAGGTGGCCGTGACCGCTGACGAGGGTGTCGGGCCGCCGGAGTAACGCGTGACGCCCGGCGCCGATCACCGGCTCGCCGGCATCGGAGTCCGCGCCACCGGCCCCGCTCAGTGGGGCCAGACCTGGTCGCGGTGGCCGAGGAGCCGGGCGACAGCGTCGAGCTTCGCGAGGATCAGGGCCTTGATGAGGACGTTGCGAGCGAACCACGGGAGCTGTGCGGCCTGAGCGAGCGCGTTGCGGGCACGGTCGGCCAGGTCGAGGTGCTCACAGCGGTAGGCCGTCATCGACGTCGTCCGCCCCAGGTACCGGAAGCGAGCGCTCGGGAACAGGGTCGTCATGATCGCGAGGGTCACACCCACGGAGCTGAACGAGTCGTGGATGAGCAACGTGCCCCCGTCGGCGACCCGGGCCCCCCACCGTCGGATGTCCTCTCGAGCGGGGCCATAGCGATGGGCACCATCGATGTAGAGCAGGTCGATCGGGCCTTCGACCGCGTCGAGGGCCTCCTGGCTCGGGCGCCGCACATGGCGGACCCGATCGGCCACGCCTGCCTCCTCGAGGTTGGCGTTGAAGGCCGCGTTGTCACGCTGGCCCTCCTCGGGGACGGCCTTGATCTGCTGTGGGCCCCGGTCGTTGCCGCCGTGGGGGTCGATGGCCACCACCTCCACACCCGGGGACGCGGCACTCGCGAGCACGATGGCGGATCGGCCCCGGTAGCTGCCGATCTCCACCACGGTGGCCGGCGGGCGCAGGACCGACGCCCGGTCCCACAGCCAGCGGGCTTGTGCAGGGGTCATCCAACCCTCGACGTGGGCCACCGAGGCGAGCACGTCGGAGAACCGGCGCTGGGGCGCGGCGCCAGGGGCGTCGGTGGGCAGGGAAGTGGCGTCGTTGCTCATGAGCGAAGGTGCGATGACCGGGTCAGGGGGCGGTGGAGGTCCTCGGACGAACGTGGCGTCGCGCCGCGCGAGTGACGCCGCGGCCGTCCGGGCACGTGGACCAATCTAGGATAGTTCCACTGTGACTTCGAACCAGACCGCCGCCGACGACGACGCCCCCGAGACCAGCCCGGAAGCCGACGAGAGCGATCCGCCCACCGGCGGTGAAGGTACGGCCCCCGCCGAGGGCGACGACGTGACCGACGCGTCGGCCGGCCCAGCCGACGACGAGGAGGAGGAGGCGCCCTCCCGGCCGGGCGCCGACGACGAGGGGTCCGACGACCTGTCCACTGACGACGGGTCCGACGACGACGGGTCCACAGACGACGGGTCCGACGACGACGGGTCCGACCAGCCCCTGGGCGATGAGGACGACGAGGACGACGAGGACGAGGGTCCCAGCCGGGTGGTGCTGCTCGTCGGGGCCGCCGTGGCCTTCGTGGCCATCGCGATCGTCGGCGTACTCATCGCCAGCGGCGGCGGTGACAGCGGGGGCGGGGGTGGCGACGACACCGCCGAGCCGACCGACGCCCGCACCGACGTGGGCATCTTCGGCTCGATCGACCAGTTCGACCGGCCGGATTCCACCACCACCCTCGGCGACTTCGCTCCGGGGCGGCCCTGGAGCCCCGCCGCAGGAACCTGGGGCATCGACGACGGCGAGGCCTACCTCGTGGAGAGCGGCGAGTTCCGCAACCACGCCGTCGTGGGTCTCGGGCAGGGTGACGGTGGGGTGCAGGTTCGGCTCGACACCGTCGTCAACGGCGCCGGCCTCGTGTTCCGCTACCTGGGCCCCTACAGCTACTGGGCCGTCGTGGCCGTGCCCGACGTCGCCACCTGGAACATCATCAAGGTGGACGGAGGCGTGCAGGAGGTGATGGGCAACACGGGCCAGTCCCCCACCAGCGACGGCACCACCGTCGCGGTGCGCATGCGCGGAGACACCATCGACGTCATCGTGAACGGTCGAGTCCGCAAGACCGTGGTCGATGGCTTCCAGGCCGACGCCGGCAAGGTCGGCATCACCGCGAGGGGCGCCGACTCCGGCGAGGCCCGCTTCGACGACTTCGTGGCGGGCCTTCCTGGCGGCGTGCCCATCACCAGTGGCCGGCCAGGCAACGAGGCGACCGGCGCGGGGGGCTCGTCGACGACGACCTCGGTACCGTGACGACGTCGGGCCCCGCCCCACCCCGCACGGAGCCCGACCGCTTCTTTCCCGGGATCGACGGCCTGCGCGCCGCCGCCGCCTGCCTGGTCCTCACGTTCCACGTGGCCGAGCGCGCCGGCATCAACCGCGCCGACACCAGCTCCTGGGTGGCCGACTACACCAGCCAATTCGGCCGCCTCGGGGTGTCGATCTTCTTCGCCATCTCCGGCTTCCTGCTCTACCGGCCCTTCGTGGCCGCGCACCTCGCGGACCGACCCGCGCCCGCCCTCGGCAGCTACTTCCGGCGGCGGTTCCTGCGCATCTTCCCGGCCTACTGGCTGGCGCTGCTGGGGTACCTGCTCCTCGCCTCACCCGAGCTGCGGGACTCCATCGTCGACCACCTCCTCCTGCGGGTGTCACTCCTGCAGGGATGGTCCGACACGCTCGCCCTTTCAGGGGTCAGCGTGGCGTGGACACTCACCATCGAGCTCACCTTCTATCTGGTGCTGCCGCTGTACGCCTGGCTGGTCCGCCGCCTCGGCCAGTCCCTCGGGCGAGGCCAGATGTTGACCGCCGAGCTGATCGGCCTCGGGGCCTTCTACCTGCTCGGCCTGCTCGGCCGCTGGCTCCTCGCCGACAAGGCGCTGCCCATCGGGGGGCTCGCCCCGTGGATGGACCTGTTCGCGATGGGCATGGTCATCGCGGTGTTCCGCGCCCGGCAACGCAGCGGTGGCGCCACGCCGGCCGTGTTCCAGTACCTGGGCCGCTACCCCGTGCTCGGCCTGCTGCTCGCCCTCGAGCTCGTCTGGTTGGTGGCGCTGCTCGACGTGCCCCGAGGGTTCCAGCCGAAGTCCCTCGGCGACGAGTACGCGCGCCACTTCCTCTACGGGTTCGTGGGTTTCGGCCTGCTCACCCCCCTCGTGTTCGGCAACCAGGGCAAGGGCTGGTACCGACGAGCGCTGTGCTGGAGACCCGTGCGCTGGACCGGCGAGGTGTCGTACGGGGTGTACCTCTGGCACGTCCTGGTGCTGTACCTGCTCACCAAGGGCCTGCAACCCGACGAGGTCGACTTCTGGCCCACCCTCGGCGCCACCTTCGCGCTCACGATGGTCGCCGCCTCGGCCAGCTTCGTGCTGCTCGAACGCCCGGTCCAGCGCCTGCGCCTCCACCGGCTCCTGCCGTCGTCGGGCCGCCGCGACGCCTCCACGCCGGGAGCGGAGGCCCCCACGCCCGCGAGCGGCGGGCCCCCGCCGTGAACGTGCTCGCCCCCCTGAAGCTGAGCCCCGCCGGCCGCTTCACGCCGCTCGACGGCTACCGCGCCTTCGCCTGCTTGATGGTGGTCGTCGTCCATGCCGCAGAAGGCACCGGATTCGTTGATGCACATCCGGTGATGGACCCCAACTTCATCGGGTACTTCGCGGTGGTGATCCTGTTCACGATGTCCGGATTCCTCGTCTACAAGCCCTTCGTCGATCGGCACCTGTCTTCCCGACCCGCACCGTCGACGGGTCGGTTTCTCTGGCAGAGGCTCCTCCGCATCTACCCGCTCTACTGGGTCGTGGTCACGGTGTACTTCCTGTCTCGCGACCCGGGCGAGATCGATGTACCCGGCCTGTGGGGGTGGATTCGGGTCTATGGCCTCTTCCAGATCTACGATCTGGACACCTACGGACGCGGGATACTGGTGGCTTGGACGTTGGCGGTCGACGTCAGCTTCTACCTGGCAGTTCCGCTCCTCGCGCTTGCCGCTCGAACTGCCGCCAAACGGTTTGGCACGAGCATGAGGGCTCGGCTCAGTGGCGAGCTGCTGGTCACCTTGCTCTTCTTCTCCATCGGACCGTTCTGGCGCACCTATTGGATCACCGACGGCCGCACGAGGTTGGTCGATATCTGGCTGCCTTCGCAGACCGAGTTCTTCGGATTGGGGATGGCCCTCGCCGTGACCTTCAGCTGGGTGAGCCATGGCGGACAGCTTCCGCGTGCGCTGCGGTGGCTGGCCGATCATCCAGTCGTCTGCTACGTGCTCGCGGCCGAGCTGTTCTGGGTGCTCGGCCAGGCCGACCTTCCGCGCTCGAGCCTGAACCCCTTGGACGCCTTTCGTCTCGGTCTCTCCGATCAGACGATCCGCTACCTCGTCTACACCGGGGCCGCCCTCCTCGTCTTCGTCCCTGCGGTCTTCGGCCGGGCGACCGCGCTCTCCAACCGCCTCCTCGGTAGTAGACCGCTCAGGGTCATGAGCGAACTGAGCTACGGCGTGTACCTGTGGCACGTCTTCTTCCTGCTCCGAGCGGTCGACTGGCTCGGCGGCAAGGACGTCGCCGGCTTCTTGCCCACGCTCTACATCGGACTGGTGCTCGCCCTGGTCGCGTCGCTCGTCACCTACCTGACCGTCGAGCGCCCCACCGCACGACTGCGCAACATCGGCCTGCCCACCCTGCCCAAGAGCCCCGGGCCACGCGCGCGCACCACGACGACTGCCCGGCCCACGACGTGACCCCGAGAGCCGCCACGGACCGGCGCTCCGGCGCGCCCACGCCGCCCTCGACGGGGTGGACCCTGCCCGCGGTGACCCGCGAGCGACTGTGGCCCGCAGGCGTCCTGTTCAGCGTCCTGGCCCTCGTGGCGACCTTCACGAACGATCCCACCCGCTACGTCGGCGACAACCGCTTCGAGCAGTACTGGGGGCCGCTCGGCCGCCTGCTGCGCGAGACCTCGCTGTGGGACGGCACCCGCGGGGTGGGTCGTGTCGGTGAGGAGTGGTGGCCGGCCAGCTACCCCATCGCCGTGCTGCGGGCGCTCGGTCTGTCGGCTCCGCTCAGCGAGCACGTCTGGCATGCGGTGGTGCTGGTCATCGCCGGGCTCGGCATGGTGGCACTGCTGCGGGTCTTCCTCGGGAGCGTGGGTCCCGCCCCGGTGTTGGCGGGGCTGCTCTACATGTTCAACCCCTTCACGGCCACGTTCCTCCTGCCGTCGGTGCTCTTCTGGAACTACGCCATCGCCCCGTGGGTGCTGGTGATGTTCCTGCGCGGCGTCGACAGCCCTCGTCCCTGGCGCTGGGCGGCGGGCTTCGCGCTCCTGGTGTTCTCCGCCGGCAACGCCGATGCGCCAGGGACCTTCTTCGCCGTCCTGTGGCTCGTACCGGCCGCCGTGTGGGTCGTCGTGGTCGACCGCCGGGCGACCTGGCGCCAGGTGGGCGCCTGGCTGGGCAAGGCTGCGTTGCTCTCCCTGCTCACCGGCGCGGCGGCCATCGCCAAGACCATGCTCGGCAGCGACCCGCTGGCGCAGCGCCTCCAGTTCACCGAGCTCCCCGAGCGTGTCAACGAGACCTCCTCATGGGCCGAGTCCTGGCGGGGCCTCGGCTTCTGGCTCAGCTACTTCAGCGACGCCTCGGGGGCAGAGCGACTGCCCGGCGGCACCTACTACTACGAGACGGCACTCGGCGTCCTGGTCACCTTCGTCGCCCCCATCACCGCGGCCGTCGTGCTCTGGAAGTCACGTTGGCGGGCTCGGGCGCTCTTCGGCGGCCTCGCCCTGCTCAGCCTCGTGTGGATGGTCGGGTCCTACCCGCCCGACGACCCCGCCCCGTCAGGGTGGCTGCTCCTGCGCGGCTACGACGCCGTGCCGGCGTTGGCCTCGCTGCGAAACACCTACAAGGCCGGCTCCGGGCTGCTGATGGGCGTCGCCGCCCTCGTCGCCGCAGGGGTCGCCATCGCCACCTCCCGCCTCGAGCGGCGAGGACCGGGATGGCGGGCGTTGCCCGGTGCCGTGGCGGTGCTGGTCGTGCTGGCGGTCTCGCTGCCGTTCTGGAACGGCGGCCTCTACCCCGACCGCACCACCTTCTCCGAGGTCCCCGGCTACTGGGAGGAGGCACTCGAGTACCTCGACGGTCGACCGGGCAACGAGAGGGTCCTCGTCCTTCCCGGCTCCACCAAGAGTGCCTACCGATGGGGCGAGCCAGGCGACGACATCTTCGACACCTACCTCCGTCGACACCCCAACGTGGTGGCCAATGCCTTCCCGCTCAGCGGGCCACAGGCCGCCAACCTGGTGGACGCCCTCGAGGCCCGGATCGCCGAGGGCACCCTCGGGCCCGGAGAACTGGCCCCGATGGTCCGCGCCCTCGGCGCCGACCGGGTCGTGCTGCGCAACGACCTCGACTGGGACGCGTCGCAGGTCGTACGCCCCGCCGACCTCGACATCGTCCGCCAGGATGGCGACCTCCGACTCGACCGTACGTTCGGCGATCCCGGTGAGTCCGTCGCCGACCCCGGTGACACGTCGTTCATCGCCAATGGCGAGCGCGACCTCCCCCCCGTCGAGATCTACGCGCTCGAAGGGTCGCCAGGTGACGACACCAGCAGTGTGCTCGCACGCGCCGATCAGCCTCCGTTGATCCTGTCCGGGGACGGGGGCGCCTGGCCGCTGGCCGCCCAGGCCGGCATCCTCGACGGGGAGCGGCCGGTGGTCTACAGCGGCGACCTCGACCCTGGGGAACTGGTGGCAGCGCTCGACTCCGGCTCGCCGCTCGTCGTCACCGACACCAACCGGCGGCGCCTCACCCGCATACGGGGTGCGGTCCCCACCCAGTCCCACACGCTGAGCGAGGGCCAGGACCTCGACCAGCCCACCCAGGACCTCTTCGGCATCGAAGGCAGCCAGTCCGTCGCCGAGTTCCGTGATGCCACGGCCATCGAAGCCTCCTCGTCCGGTACGCGCATCATCGGGTTCCAGCCGTGGCTCCGCCCGGCCAACGCCTTCGACGGCAACTACGCCACGAGTTGGCTCACGGGCGGCCTCGAAGACCCGGTCGGCGCCTTCATCCGAGTCGACTTCCGCGAGCCCGAGACCATCGATCGCGTCTCGCTCCTGCCCTTCCGGCCCGCCGACGCCGGCCGCCGCGTGACCGACGTCAGCCTGCACTTCTCGACGGGTGAGGCCATCGACGTCGAGCTCGAAGGCGACGGCACCACCGAGGTGCGATTCCCCGCGCGCACCACGGACCACCTCGAGGTGCGGATCGAGGACGTGAGCCGGGCCGGCACGGCCGCGGTCGGCTTTCGCGGGATCGCCATCCCTGGCATCGACCTCGGCGAGGTGATCGCGACGCCCGACGACGTCGTCCGCGCCGCCGACTCCGATCCCGAGCTCCGCGCCGCGTTGTCCACGGCGCCGCTGCGCTTCCTGTTCGACCGCATCGAGGGCACGGGTGCGCAGGACGAGGAACTGGTCCTCCGCCGTAGTCTTCGCCTCGCCGCCCCCCGCACCGCCTCCGTCACGGGGCACCTCAAGCTCGACATCACCACCACTGACCTCGGGCTCGATCGCTTCCTGTCGGGGTTCCGCGACGACGGCGTCTCGGCCTACGGCTCGACGCGGGCCCGGGGGGCGATGGAGAACCGGGGCCTCCAGGCGATCGACGGTGACCCGGCGACCGCATGGGCCATTCCCCCGCGCCCGGGCCAGGAGCTCACCGTCCGGTTCCCTTCGCAGCCGGTCACCACCATCCGGGTCACCAGCCCCGTCGACGCAGAGAGCACACCCGTCGACCAGGTGGAGGTGGTGGTCGGCGGCCGCGAGGAGGTGCTCGAGCTCGCCACCGACCCCGATTGCGAGGAGGACCAGGGTGCCTGTGACCGCACCGGCACCCTCGAGCTGCCCGCCGCGAACGTGGACAAGGTCGTGGTGCGCGTCACGGGCGTCGACAGCACCGCCGGCACCACCGCCGGGCGGCTCGCCCGCATCAGCGAGGTGGCGATCGCCGACGGGGACGGGCCTCCCGTCCGGGCCGGCGCCACGGACGCCGGGGACTGCACCGACACCAGCATGACCGTGGACGGTCGGCCGCTGGGGATCCGCGTCGCCGAGGGCGACCTCGACCGGGCGCTCGCCGGCGAACGGGTGGCCTTCACGGGGTGCGAGGACCTGACGCTCGCCGCCGGCCGCCACACCGTGGGCACCGCCGACGCGATCATCGACGACCTCGCGCTTTCCAGTGGGACCGTCGACGACGTGACTGCGACTCTGGCGCCGACGGTCGAAGTCCTCGAGCGCGGCGCCGGCCACCTACGCCTCCGGGTGGAGAGCGAGGGAGACGCCTTGGTCTCCACCGGCCAGTCCTTCGACGAGGGTTGGAGGGCATCGATCGATGGCACCGACCTGGGCCCGCCCCGGCCCGTCGACACCCTGGCGACGTGGTCCGTGCCCGCGGGCACCCACGTGGTCGACCTGACCTACGCTCCCGAGCGGACCTTTCGTGGGGCCCTTGTCGCCACGATCGCCGGGCTGGCCCTGTGCGCCGCCATCCTTCTGCGACCCGTGCTCCGAGCGCGACCTCCCCGACCCGCCACCGACAGCGACCCGCCGACGTGACCACCGCCCCCCGCTTCGACCTCGACCCGCCGGCCCACGGCACCCCCAACCCCGCGCCGGCACCAGCCACCATGGCCCTCGTCGCCGTCGGCGGCTTCCTCATCGGAGGGCCCTTCGGGCTGGCGGTCGCCGTCTTGGCGCTGGCGGTGTGGTGGCACCGACCGGATTGGCTCGGTGCGCTCGCCGTGGGCCTGCTCCTGGCGTCCGCGCTGGGGTCCGTGCTGGGGGCATGGCCGGGCCCGGACAGCCTGAGGCAGAGCTTCGCCGACGATCGCCCCTGGGGCGGGGCTGCGGGCCTCGGCGCCGGCGTTGCCCTCCTGGTGGCCGTGGCCCGGGCCGCCAGTGCCGACCGAGCGCCGACGGCCACGCTCGCGCCACCGGCGTCGAAGAGCGCCCCGCTCGGGACCCGGATCGGCCCCTGGCTGCCGGTGGGCGCGATCGCGCTGGGAGCGGCCCTGGTCTCGTTGGCGCTGGCTCCCGACGCGCTCACCGCCGGTGGCCGCCTGGCCGCCGAGGCGCTGCGGGCCGGCGACGGCTTCGGCCGCGAGCCCGGTGCTCATCATCCACCCCTCACCCTCGTGGTGGCCGCCGTGTTCCCCAGTGCACCCGGGACCCTCCAGGCCGTGCTCGCCGGCGCGACGGCGGCGGCCACGACCATCCTCGGCTCCCGCCTCGCCGGTCGGCGGACCGGACTGATCGCCGGCGCCCTGGCCGGCGCGCTGCCCCTCGTGTGGGACCAGCGCCTCTCTGGCGCGTTGGCGGGCCTGCTGGTCCTCACCGCCCTTCTGCTCGCCGCTCCCGATCGCATCACCACCGCTCGGGCCGCGACGGCGGGCGCGGTGCTGGTCGCCGCCGCCCTGGCCCGACCCGAGGCGCTGCTCGTCCTGCCCGTCGTCGTCGCTTGGCTCGCCGTCTGGCCCGGACCCCGACCTGACGCGGGCGTCACGCTGGTGACGGTGCTCGGCGTCGCTCTCGTGGGGATGTGGCTCGCGGCCACGGCCCTGCACGGTCAGACCGGGACCTGGTGGCCCGCGATCCGCGAGCCGAGCCTCGTGATCGAGGGGAACCTCGGCCTCCTCGCCGTGTTGCTGACCGGGGCGGCCACCGTCCTGGCCTTCGACGAAGTGCGGTGGCGCTGGGCCACCCACGACCTCTCCGTGACCCGACACCTTCCGTGGTTGGCCCTGCCCGGCCTTGCGCTCGCGGTGCTGGTGGTGGCGCCCGTCTGGCATCGCGACCTGTCGTTCGCCGTGGGACCACTCGTGGCCGTCGGCGCCGCGGCGAGCCTGACCCGCCGCCTCGGCGCGGGCTCTCGCTCGCCGAAGGCGCAGCCCGCGAAGGCCGGCTCTTGAGCGACACCACCGCCTACACCCCTCCGTCCGGCCCCCGAGTGCAGGCCCGGCGGGTCATCCGGCGCGCCCACGAGCTGTTGGGCGACGATCCGGTCTTCTTGCCGCTCCAGCGCCACCTGACCCCCGAGAACGCACGAGACCGGGCCATCACCGATCACACCGAGCTCGTGATCGAGGGCTTTCCCCGCTCGGGGAACACGTACGCGTCAAAGGCCTTCGCCCTCAGCCAACGCCGTTGCGTGGTGGTGGCCAGCCACGTCCACCTTCCCGCCCAGGTGAAGCTGGCGGTCCGCCGCGCGGTTCCCACGATGGTCCTCGTCCGCGACCCGGTCGACGCTGCCATCTCGATGGCCATCGCCGATCCCCACCATCGCGTCGAGCGCCTCGTGCACTACTGGACCCACTACCACCGTCAGGTCCAGCCGCTGGTCGGGAAGGTGCTGCTCGTCACGTTCACGGAGGCGACGACCGACTTCGGGGCGGTGGTGGACCGGCTCAATGCCCGTTTCGGCACCGACTTCGACCGCTTCGAGCACTCAGACGAGAACGTGGCTCGCGTGTTCGCCGCGATCGACGACAAGCAGCGGGTCGTGCACGGCGAGGCCCGCTACCGGGAGGCGGTCGCACGGCCCGACGCGAGTCGCGACGATGCCCGAGCCGCACTGGCGGCCCGCCTCGCCCGACCCGAAGCCGTCGAACTCGTCGCGCGGGCGCGCGCCTTGCACGCCGAGTTGGTGGGCAACCGATGAGGGACCGTCTCGCGAGGTGGACTCGGCGGCGATCACAGCCATTGGTCGTGTCCGCCATCGTCGTGGTCGGCTGCTTCCTCCAGGCACCAGGCCGCTTGGTGCGGGACACGAAGCTCGACCTCGTCGTCGAGCCGGTCGGCTTCCTCGCCCGCACCCTGCACCTGTGGGACCCCTCGGCCTCCTTCGGGCAGCTCCAGAACCAGGCCGTGGGCTACCTGTTCCCGATCGGGCCGTACTTCGCCATCGGCCAGACGCTGGGGATCCCCGGATGGATCCTGCAGCGAGCGTGGTTCGCGCTCCTCCTCCTGGCCGGGCTCTGGGGCGCCCTGCGGGTGTTCGAGGCCCTCGGAGTCGGCCGTCCCGGCTCCCGGGTCCTCGGCGCCACCGTGTACGGCCTGAGTCCGTCCATCCTCACCCTCGTCGGGTTCCAGTCCGGTGCCGAGCTCCCCCACGCCCTCCTGCCGTGGGTGCTGCTGCCACTCGTGGTCGGCGCCCAACGTGGGGCACCCCGCCGGGCTGCCGCCCTCTCAGGCCTCGCGATCGTCGCGATGGGCGGAGTGAACGCCGCCGCCACGGCGGCCGTGCTCGTCCTGCCTGCGCTGTGGCTGCTCACCCGCACACCCGGTCCTCGGCGACGAGCGCTGATGGGGTGGTGGGCGCTGTCGGTCGTCCTGGCCACCACGTGGTGGGGTGTCGCCCTCGTACTCCAGGGCCGCTACGGACTGCCGTTCGCCGACTTCACCGAGACGGCATCGATCACCACCGCGACCACCTCCGCGGTCGAAGTGCTGCGGGGCACCAGCAATTGGGTCGGTTACCTGGTCGTCGGCGGTCGCCCCTGGCTCCAGGGTGCCTGGTCGCTGGTCACCCTGCCGGCCGCGGTCCTGGCCACGGCCCTCGTCACCGCCGTGGGCCTGGGGGGCCTTGCGCGCAGGGACCTCCCGGAGCGCACGTTCTGGGCCGCGACCCTTGCGTTGGCGGTGCTGGTGATGGCTTCGGGCTACACCGGGCCTTTCGGCGGCGGTGCCTCGGGCCCGGTGCACGACCTCCTCGACGGCCCACTCGCCGCGTTCCGCAACCTGCACAAGTTCGGTCCCGTCATGGCCTTCCCCATCGCCGCGGGGTTCGCGCACGGCACGGCCGTCCTCACCTCGTGGTGCCGGCGGGCCTGGGAGCGCAACGGTCGCCGCACGCCGGTGTGGGTGCGCCCCGTGGCCGCCGGCCTGGCCCTGGCCCTGCTGGGCCTGGCCGCCTTCCCCGTCGTCTCCGGGCGGGTGGCCACCCTCGGCTCGTTCGAGGATGTGCCCGACTACTGGCGCGAGACGGCCGACTGGCTCAACGCCAACAGCGACGGCGAGCGGGCCCTGCTCCTCCCGGGCGCCTCGTTCGGCGAGTACGAATGGGGACGCACGTTCAACGAGCCCCTGCAGCCCCTCAGTGACCACCCGTGGGCGGTCCGCGACCTCATCCCCTTGGGCTCGGTCGGCGCCGTCCGGTTGCTCGACGGCGTCGAGGAGCTGCTGACCACCGGCACCCGGTCCCCTGCGCTCGCGCCGTACCTGGCCCGCGCGGGTGTGCAGTACCTCGTCGTGCGCAACGACCTCGACGTGCGACGGGTGACCGCTCCTCGTCCCCAGATCGTCCGATCGGTGCTGGGCGGTACCCCCGGCCTCGAACGAGTGGCGGCCTTCGGCCCGGAGGTCGAGCCACTCTCGGTCACCACTCGGCTCGTCCCGGATGTCACGGGGATCGCGGCAGAGACCCTCCGCGCCGTGGAGATCTACGAAGTCGCCCCCGATGCCGCCCGGGTCACCACCTACCCCACGGACGACACGCAGATCGTCAGCGGCGGCCCCGAGGCGCTCCTGCCCATCGGCGAGGTGGAGTCCCTCGACGGCCGCGCGACGGTGCTCGCCGGTGATGAGCGCTCGGCTCTCGGTGACGACGACCGCTGGGTGCTCACCGACGACCTCGGTCACCGCGACGTCAACTTCGGCCGTGTCCACACGAACGCCTCGTACGTGCTCACGCCGGAGGAGGACTCCCCCAACACGGGCCGCCGCCCACACGACCGCCTCGTGGTGCCCGGAATCGAGCACCAGACGACGGCGCGGAACCGCGGCGCCGCGGAGATCGTCGCCTCCTCGTACGCCCTTGGCCTCGCCCGCCTGCCCGAAGCACAGCCCTTCGCCGCCTTCGACGGCGACCCGGCCAGCGTGTGGCGGCCGTCACGCACCGGCAGCGCCCAAGGCCAGTGGGTCGAGTTGCGCCTGGACGAACCGATCGACGTCGAGACCATCGGCGTCGAGATCCCCGCGGCACGCGTCGGCCGTGGCCGGGTCTCGCGGATTCTCGTCACCACCGACGCCGGGCGCCGCGAGAGCAACCTCTCGGCCAGTGCCGGTGCCAATGGCGTCTCGATGCCACCGGGCGAGACCGAGACCATCCGCCTCACCATCACCGATGTGCAGGGCGGCCGGAACGCCCTCGAGGGCCCGGGGATCAGCGAGGTCACCATCCCCGGCCTCGAGGTGCAGCGCCCGTTGGTCACGCCCGCCGACCGGCCCGACACCCTCGAAGGCTCTCGGGCGCCACTCATCGTGCTCGAGCGCGACCGCGCCGATCCCTTCGACCTGACCCGCCACGACGAGGAGCTGGGCATGCGTCGCGTGGTCCGCCTGCCGGAGGCGTCCGTGTTGCGCCTCACCGGCGCCGCCGCCCCCACGGCCGGCGACGGCCTCATCCGCCTGGTCGACTCACTCGGGTCGGCCGGTGAGCTCGACGTCGACGCCACCTCCACGTGGGGTGGACTGCCCAACTTCTCACCTCGTCGCCTGATCGACGGTCGGCCGGGCACCTCCTGGATCTCGGACCCCTCCAACCCGGTGCCCACCGTGACCCTTCGGTGGGACGAGCCCAGGACACTCGACGAGGTGCGTCTCCGGGCCACCGGGGCACCGACCGAGCGGCCCAGCGAGTTGCGCCTCGAGAGCCCGTCCGGCGACCGCGATGTCGTCCTCGACAGCTCCGGCGTCGGTGAGTTCCGCTCACTGACCACGAACGAGGTCACCATCTCCTTCCCCACCTCGGTGGACCCCTTGTCCAACGCCACCCGAGCCGTGGGCATCGCCGAGGTGCGCTTCCCGGCGCTCGATGACCTGAGCCGCCCGACGCTCGACCCCGGCGCCTCGTTCACCCGTGCCTGTGGCGAGGGGCCCGAGGTGACCATCGATGACCAGGTCGTCACCACCTCGCTCTCCGGCACCGTCCAGGACCTGCTCGAGGCGCACCCCCTCGAGCTCACGGCCTGCGGCGATCCGATCGCGCTGGGGCCCGGCCGCCACCAGATCGATGCGACCTCGTCGGACCTCTTCGACCCGTCCCGGCTCGTGTTCCGCGAAGCCACCGCCACGGACACCGAAGCGGAGCCGACCATCTCGACCGCGGCACGACCCGTGGTCGAGGACGAATGGGGGCGGGTCCACCGGACCGTCACCGTCGGCCCCGGCGAGCAGTCGTACCTCGCCGTCTCCGAGAACTTCAACGACGGGTGGTCGGCCACCCTGGAGGGCCGGCCGCTCGAGGCCGTCCGCATCGACGGGTGGCGCCAGGGGTTCGTGGTCCCCGCGGGCGAGGGCGGCACCGTGACGATGGCCTTCATCCCCGACCGCACCTACCAGGTGGGCTTGGGGCTCGGCGCGCTGTTCGTCGTGGCGCTCTTCCTCCTTGCCCTCGTGCGGCCGAGCCGCAGCGAGCAGCGCGCCCCGAGCCATGGTCGCGCGCTCCACCCCTTGCTGGTCGTGCTCATCGCCCTCGTCGTCGCCTTCGTGGCGGGCGGCCCGCTCGCCCTCTTCGTCCCCTTGCTGCTTCTCTTGCCGGACCGGGACGAGTCACTGCCCTTCCTTGCCGGCCTGGCCTACCTGGGAGCGGGTGCACTGGTGGCCCTGAACGCAGGCCCAGGCGGCAACGCCTTCGGCGCGGCAACCCAGATCCTGGCCGTGGAGGCGATCACCGCGGTGGTGATCAGCCTGGTGCCGACGAGCTGGCCGCCGTTGCCCTGGCTCCGGACGTCGCCGGTCGACGGGCGACCAACAGGATCGACAGACCGAACGGCATCGCCACAAGGCGGATGAGCCACCGTTCGAACGTGGTGAGGGCCACGAACGCCCGGTTCACCCCGGGGCTGACGTAGCTCGCCTCCTCTTGATCGCCCCGAACGAAGAGCCGGAGCGGCGTCCGGCGCAAGAGGAAGGCGATGGGCGCCAGCCAAGAGTGGAAGTAGGTCACCCGCAGGCACTCGAGACCGGCGTCCTCGACCACCCGCTTCAGTCGTCCTGCGGTGTAGCGGCGGCGATGGCCGAGGGTGACGTCGTGCTCGCTCCAGGCCCACTCGTAGGCGGGAACGGCCAGCACGATGAGGCCCCCGGGCCGCACCACCCCGCCGAGCTCGGCCAGCGCCTCGACGTCGTCGTCGAGGTGTTCGAGCACGTCGAGGCTGGTGACCAGAGACGCACAGCCCACGGCAAAGGGCAGCGCCTCCGCCCTGGCCAGGACGGGGCCCGACGCGGCGCCGACCAAGGTGGCGGCCCGCTCGGCGGCCAGCAGGCTCAGATCGGTCCCCACGGCCCGGCCGAATCGGGACGCTAGGGCCTCCAGCACGGCGCCCGTGCCGCAGCCCACATCGATGGCGAGGCCGCCGAGGTCCACGTCGGCGCGCGCCGCCTCCTGGAGCACCAGCGCCCGCTTCGCGCCGAACCACCAGTGCTCCCGCTCGATCGCCGCCATCACCTCGAACTTCTCGGGGGCCATCACGGTGGCCGCGTGGTCCCCCGGGGCGAGGTGGCGCGGCCGGCTCGGGCCCAGGGCCCGACGGATCCGCACCGCGTCGCTGAAGGACCGGAGCCCGCTGCGCAGGTCGACGCGGCTGCCCTCCACGTGACCCCACGAGATGGGCATCTCCCCGACGGAGAGGCCCGCCTGGCGCGCCCGCGCCAGGACCTCGATGTCGAAGGCGAAGCCCTGGGTGCGCAGCGGTTCGAAGAGGCGTCGCCCGGCATCAGCCGTGAACCCCTTGAGGCCGCACTGCGTGTCCTTGCTCTCGGTGAGGCCGAGGAGGCGCAGGAAGGCGTTGTAGGCCCGCCCGCTGACGACGCGATGGCGTGGCGCCGCGGCGGTGATGCTGCTGTCGGGATGGGAGCGGGTAGCGACCACGACCGCATCTGGACCGTCCTCGACGCGACGGAAGCACGCGTCGATGTCGACGGTGTCGGTGGCCAGGTCCGCGTCGGCGAAGGCCACCACGGCGCCATGGCCGGCCAGCACCCCGGCGCGGACGGCGGCACCCTTGCCCTGGTTCACCCCGAGCTCGAGGACGGTGACGGCGAGCCCCAACTCTGCGGCCACCGACTTCGCGATGGCCGGCGTCCCGTCGTCGCTGCCGTCGTCGACGAGCACCACCTCGGTGGCCGGGTCGTTCAGGACCGAGCCGGCGAGCGCCGCCAGGGTCGAGCCGATGCGGGACGCCTCGCGGTACATGGGAATGACGAGGGTGCGGGCGGTGGGCATGCGCAGGCGATAGTAGAAGAGTGCCCGACCCGCAGCCGCGCTCACCGGATCGACTCGCCCGCGTCGCCCGAGAGGGCGGAATGCGGCGCATCCACATGGTGGCGTGGCGCGACCGCTCGGACCCGGAGAGCGGTGGCAGCGAGGAGCACGCCGCCCAACTGGCGCGCCACTGGGCCGAGGCCGGCATCGAGGTCACCCTCCACACGGGACGGGTCCCGGGCCTGCCCGACACCACCGCCCGCGAGGGCTATGCGGTGGTGCGCGGCGGCGGCCACCTCGGCGTGTTCCCCAAGACCATCCTCTGGGAGTGGAGCGGGAAGGCGGGTCCCCGGGACGGCCTCCTCGACATCTTCCACGGCGTCCCGTTCTTCTCGCCACTTTGGGCACGCGGGCCCAGGGTCGGCTTCGTGCACCACGTCCACCTGGGCACCTGGCGACACCGCATGCCGCTCGGGATGGCGCAGGTGGGCTACCTCCAGGAACGGGTGGCCCAGCCGCTCGTGTACCGACGCGCCACCCTCGTGACCCCTTCCGAGTCCACGCGTCGCGAGCTCGTCGAGCGCCTCGGCATGCGCCACGCGGACATCCGGGTGGCGCCCAACGGCGTTGACGAGCGCTTCCGCCCGGGTGGCGAACGATCCACGTCGCCCCTGATCCTGGCCGTCGGGCGCCTGGTGCCGCACAAGGGCTTCGACGTCGCCCTCCGGGCGATCGCCCGGTGCCGACCCACGCGACCCGACCTGCGGTGCGTGGTGATCGGCGACGGTCCGGCCAGGGGCGATCTGGAGCGCCTGGCCCACGACCTCGGCATGGACGACTGGGTGGAATTCCGAGGGCGGGTCGATGACGACGCGCTCGTCGCTGCCTACCAGGAGGCATGGGTCGTGGCCAACGCATCGCTCCAGGAGGGCTGGGGTCTGACCCTCACCGAGGCGGGCGCCTGTGCCACCCCCGGGGTGGCCACCGACATCCCGGGCCACACCGAGGCCGTCGCCGACGGGGTCAGTGGCCTGTTGGTCGACGGCGAGCCCGAGATGGCGGCTGCGCTCGGCCGGGTGCTCGACGACCCCGAGCTACGGCGGCGCCTCAGCGAGGGCGCGCGGCGCCACGCGGCACAGTTCAGCTGGGCCGCCAGCGCAGAGACGGTGCTCCGAGCGCTGGTCGATGACGCCGCCAAGCGTGGCGCGGGCCGAGGCCACCGCACCGCGCGCTGATCTCGGGTCCGCACGGTGGCGGTCGGGCATCCTCAAGGTCCGGGGCGGGAAGGCCGACGGAGGAGGACCGACGACCGCGCCTCGGCGCCGTCGCCCCCGCCCCGCCGACCCCGAAGAGCCCATCCTGCGCCGCCACCGCACCCGCCTGCTCGCCACGGCCCTCACCGTCCTCACGACCGTCAGCTCGCTGACGCGCGGGGCCACCGCCGCGGACGCCACCGCGGGAGAGGTACCGGCGACCGCCGGGGACATCTCCCCCGCGCTCGGCGACGTCCCGGTCATCAGCGGCGAGTACCTCACCCTGAACGCCGCCCTCCAGGCGGCACGCTCGAACCGCGAGCACGCCACCGCCGAGCTCGCCGAGCTCCGTCCCGCCAAGGCCGAGCTCGAGCAACGCGTCACCCGGGCGAAGGCCGACCGCCACCGCGCCGCCAAGCGCCTGGCCTACATCCAGGCCGCCATCGATGCCCTCGCCGTGGCCAGCTACACCGAGAGCGGCAGCCCCCCGATCCCTCTCCTCGACCCTGCCGAGGCCAACCTCAGCCAACAGCGTGACGTGTTGACCTCGACGGTCAACGACGCGCAGGTGGAGGACCGCGACGACGCCGAGGCGGCCCGCGACCGCGCCGTGCAGGAGCTCGAACTGAGCCGCGCCCTGCTCGCCGACGTCATCGGGCGCATCGACGAGGCGGCGGCCCTGCAGGCGCAGGCGGCCCACGACGAACTGGAGCTCGCGCCCCGGGTCGCCGCGGCTCGCGTCCTCGCCCAGGTGGAAGGGGCCGACTTCCCCTTGGTCGCACTGGATGCCTACTACCGCGGCGCGGAGACCCTCGCCGCCGAGGATCCGGCCTGTGGCGTGCGGTGGTGGGCCCTGGCGGGCATCTCGCGGGTCGAGGGCCAACACGGCACCTTCGGCGGCGCACAGCTGGAGGCAGACGGCGACGTCACCAAGCACATCATCGGCATCCCGCTGCCTGCGATCGGCGAGACCGACGGGGGCCTGCTCGACGGCGACCCGAACGTCGACCACGCGGTCGGCCCCATGCAGTTCATCCCGTCGACCTGGGCCCGATGGGGACGCGACGGCAACGGGGACGGCGTGGCCAACCCGCAGAACCTGTACGACGCCGCGCTCAGCGCCGCGGACTACCTGTGCGCCAGCGGACCGGGACTCGACGGTGACGCCGGCCTGCGTCGGGCCTACTTCAGCTACAACCACTGGGACGCCTACGTCGCCCAGGTGCTCGGCTACGCCCACCGCTACCAGCAGGCCGTCCCGCTCGACTGACAGGTCCTGGTGCGACCGCGGCGAGGCGGAGGCCTGCTACGTTGCGCGGTCTCAGCTGTGTCGACCGTCACAGTGCAACGAACCGGGATATGGTCCCGGACGCCGTACCAACGAACCCAGGGGGGACATCGTGTTGATCCGCTCGACGCATTGGCGTCGTCTGCTTGCCCTTTTCGTGGCCGTGCTCCTCGTCGGAGCGGCCTGTGGCGGAGGCGGTGACGACAGCGACAGCTCCAACGACGGTGCCGCCAACGTCGCCACCAGCACGACCAACCCCGACGCCAACGCCGAACCCGTCACGGGCGGCACGCTGCGCTACGGCATCGAGGCCGACACCTCGTCGCCGTGGACGCCCGCCAACATGGTCTGCGCCATCTCGTGCCACATGATCGCCCACGCGGTCTACGACCCGCTGACGCTCGCCAACGCCGACGGCGAGGTGCAGCCCAACCTCTTGGAGTCGTTCGACCACAACGACGACTACTCGGTGTGGACCCTCGTGGCCCGCGAAGGCATCACCTTCCACGACGGCACGCCCTTCGACGCCGACGCCATCGCCTACAACATCGAGGCCGACAAGGCCAGCCCCCTCACCGGCAAGGCCTTCGCCTTCATCGACACCGTCGAGTCCGACGGCGACATGACGGTCACGGTCACCGCCAAGGGCCCCTGGGTGTCCTTCCCGGCCTTCCTGTCCGGCCAGCTCGGGTACCAGGCCTCCCCCACCTGGCTCGAGGCCGTCGACGCCGGCACCGCCGCCGCCGACGAGCCCGTCGGCACCGGCGCCTTCGTGTTCGAGTCCTACGAGCCCGGCGGCACCTTCCGCGCCACGGCCAACCCCGACTACTGGCGCACCGATGCCGAGGGGCGCAAGCTCCCCTACCTCGACGCCATCGAGTACGTCGTCCAGGAGCAGGACCAGACCCGGTTCAACTCCCTGGTCTCGGGTGAGACGAACATCATGCACACCTCGAACGGCGACACCACGAACCGCCTCGCCACCGAGGCCGAGAACGGCACCATCGAGGTCGACCAGATCACGAACAACCTCGAGACCGGCTACGTGCTGTTGAACGTGGGCGACGACAGCCTGCCCACGAGCGACCTGCGCGTCCGCCAGGCCCTGGCCTACGGCTTCGACTACGAGACCCGCCTCCAGGCCCGCTCCGGCGGTGTGCCCGAGATCGCCAACGGGCCCTTCCCCCCCGGCACGCCGGGTTACCTCGAGGACACCGGCTTCCCGACCTACGACCCCGACCAGGCCCGCCAGCTCGTCGAGGAGTACGAGGCCGAGAACGGTCCCATCGAGATCGCCTACAAGACCACCACCGACGAGTTCAACCTCGTCACGGCTCAGCTCTACCAGCAGTTCTGGGAGGACATCGGCATCGACGTCACCCTGGACCAGATCGAGCAGGGCTCGTTCATCGGCCTGGCCCTCACCGGTGACTTCGAGGCCTTCGGCTGGCGCAACCACGCCGGCTTCGACCCGGATCAGCAGAACATCTGGTGGAACTCCGAGAACGCCGTGCAGCCGGGCGACTTCGGCCTGAACTTCGGCCGCATCCGCGACGACGTCATCGACGAAAACCTCGGCATCATCCGGAGCAACCCCGATCCCGAGGCCCGCACCGCGGCGGCCGAGGCCATCAACCGCCGGTTCGCCGAGCAGGTCTACAACATCTGGTTCGAGTGGCCCATCTGGAGCATCGGGCACAGCCCGACCGTGCACAACGTGCTCGGCGGCATCACCGAGGAAGGCGATCCCGTCCTCGACGTGCTCGGCATCGGTGGTGCCCACCAGGTCAGCCAGATCTGGATCGACGAGTCCTCCGGGAACTGAGCAGGTGGAGGTGAGCGACGAGCGAGCAGGAGTGATCCCATGCGCTACGTAGGGGCGAAGCTGGTCCAGCTCGTGGCGGTCCTGCTGATCGTCACGTTCCTCACCTTCATGCTCATCAACCTGCTGCCTGGCGGCCCCGAAGCAGCCATCCTCGGCTTCGGGGCCGACCAGGAGTCGATCGATGCACTGCATGCGGACCTGAACCTCGACGACCCCATCCCCGTGCGCTACGTGCGGTGGCTGGGCGACGCCGCCCAAGGCGACCTCGGGCAGTCGTACATCAACGGCTCGTCGGTCTCGGAGCTGCTGACGGGTCGCCTCCCGGTCACCCTCGAGCTCATGGCCTACGCGATGTTCCTCGCCTTGCTGGTGGCGGTGCCCCTCGGCATCGCCACCGCGTGGAAGGCCGACACCGCCTTCGACAAGATCACCGGGACCATCAGCTTCGGCCTGTTGTCGGTGCCGAACTTCATCATGGCGACCCTGCTCGTCTACATCTTCGCCCTGAACCTGGACTGGTTCCCGGCGACCGTGAAGGAGGGTGAGGAGAGCCTCTACACCCTGTTCTTACCGGCGCTCTCGCTGGCCCTCGGCCAGATCGCGGTGTTCCTGCGCCTCCTGCGCACCGACATGATCGCCACGCTCCAGGAGGACTACATCGGCGTGGCGAAGGCCAAGGGCATGACCAACCGGCGCATCCTGTTCCGCCACGCGTTCCGGCCCTCGAGCTTCTCGCTGCTGACCGTTGCGGCCATCACCATCGGCAACCTCATCGGCGGCACGGTGATCATCGAGCAGATCTTCGCCATCAACGGCATCGGCAAGCTGATCGTCACGTCCATCTTCACCCGGGACTACCTCGTGGTGCAGGGCGTGGTGGTGGTCATCGCCGCCGGCTTCGTGATCATCAACTTCGCGGTCGACCTGATCTACGCCCTCCTGGACCCGAGGATCCGCCATGCCCGCGCCATCGCCTGAGCCCTACGACGCGCCGTCGCTCTCCGAGCGCCCCGGCGCCGACCTCATCACGGAGGCCGGCGGCGAGCTCCGCTTCGACGCGGTCACTGCCGACGTCACCGCCGACGAGGCCCGTGGCCAGCTCCAGGAGCGCAAGCTCGGCATCGGCTTCTGGGTGGCCACCGCCTGGCTGGCCGTCCTCACCTTCCTGGCCGTGTTCGCCCCCTGGCTGCCGTTCGTCCAGGACCCGAGCGACATCGATGCGCTGGCCCTGCGCCAAGCTCCGGCCTGGCAGCAGGGCGGGAGCTGGAACGGGTCGTTGTCGGACACGTTCCACCTGCTCGGGGCGGACGACCTCGGCCGCGACCTGTTCTCCCGGGTCATCTGGGGTGCTCGGGTCTCGTTGTTCATCGGCGTCGTGGCCGTGGCCCTGGGCTTCCTCATCGGTGGCACCATCGGGCTGACCGCGGGCTACTTCCGGGGCCGGTTCGAGAAGATCTTCATGTCGGCGATGGACATCATGTTGGCCTTTCCGGCGCTGATCCTCGCCCTGGCCATCGTGACCTTCCTCTCCGAGCCGGGTCAGCAGGACGCCAGCCTCAGCACCATCACCATCACGTTGACCATCCTCTCCATCCCTGCGCTGGCGCGCATCACGAGAGCGAGCACGCTCACGTTCTCCCAACGGGAGTTCGTGCAGGCGGCCCGCACCCTCGGCGCCAAGAACGGGCGCATCATCGTGCGGGAGATCCTCCCGAACGTGATCCCGCCGATGGTGTCGTTCTCGCTGATCGCCATCGCCATCGTGATCGTGGCCGAAGGCGGGCTCAGCTTCCTCGGCCTCAGCGTCTCGGCGCCCACCGCGACCTGGGGGAACATGATCAACGAGGGCCGCACCGCGCTCGAGATCGCCCCGTGGATCGCGTTCGTCCCCTGCCTCGTGATGTTCCTCACCCTGCTCTCCCTGAACTACGCCGGTGACCAACTGCGGCGACGCTTCGACGTCAAGGAGGTGCGCCTCTGATGGCCCGCAAGAAGGTGGTCCTCACCAGCCCCAGCGCGGCGGGCGACCGTCGCGATGGACCCCTGCTCGAGGTCGACGACCTGCGCACCCACTTCCTCACCCCCGCCGGGACGGTGCGGGCCGTGGACGGCGTCAGCTTCACCCTCGAGCGGGGCGAGACCCTCGGCGTGGTCGGCGAGTCGGGCTCGGGCAAGACCGTGCTGTCCCGATCGATCATGGGCCTGTTGCCGAAGCGCAACGTCGTGCGCCAGGGCGCCATCCGCTACCAGGGCCACTCCATCTCCGATTACAGCGAGGACCAGATGCGCAGCGTCTGGGGCACCGAGATGGGCATGATCTTCCAGGACCCGATGACGTCGCTGAACCCGGTGATGAAGATCGGCAACCAGATCACCGAGTCCCTCCGCTACCACCTCGACATGGACAAGGGCGAGGCCCGAGAGACCGCCATCGCCCTGCTCACCTCGGTGGGCATCCCCGAGCCCACTCAGCGCTTCGACGAGTACCCCCACCAGCTCTCCGGCGGCATGCGCCAGCGGGTCATGATCGCGGTCTCGCTGGCGTGCGGCCCCCGGCTGCTCTTCGCCGACGAGCCCACCACCGCGCTCGACGTGACCGTCCAGGCGCAGATCCTCGACCTGCTCCAGGCGCAACAGACCGAGCGCCACATGGCCATCATCCTGGTCACCCACGACCTCGGCGTGGTGGCTGGCCGCACAAACCACATCGCGGTGATGTACGCCGGCAAGGTCGTCGAGAAGGCGCCCACCAGCGTGCTCTTCTCCGAGATGCGCATGCCCTACACCGAGGCCCTGCTCAACTCCATCCCGAAGCTCGAGGACCAGAGCCACACCCGACTGCGCATCATCGGTGGTCGCCCGCCCGACCTCATCAACCCGCCGAAGGGCTGCAACTTCAGCCCCCGGTGCCCCTACGCACAGCCCAAGTGCCACGAGGAGGAGCCCCCGCTGGTGCCCGCCGAGACCCCCGGCCACGAGTACGCCTGCTGGTTCCCCGTCGGCACCCCCGAGGGGCGCAAGGCCCTGGCCGACAACGTGGCGGCGGGCGTGCCCGCGGCCGTCCTGGCCACCAGCGGCGACACGTCCGTCCTCGACCAGGTGGGCGCCTGATGGCCGGCAGCGGCACCGCCCACCTCCGCGCCCCCGGTGACTCGCTCCTGCGGGTCGAGCACCTCCTCGTCGAGTTCCCCGTGGGACGGTCCGGGCTGAAGGTCAACGCGGTCACCGACCTCAGCCTCGACATCGCCGACGGCGAGACCGTCGGTCTCGTGGGCGAGTCCGGCTGTGGCAAGTCGACCACCGGCCGGGCCATCATGCAGTTCCCCAAGCCCACCGGTGGTTCGGTGGTCTTCGACGGCACCGACCTGACCACCCTCAACGGCGAGCAGCTGCGGCGCACGCGCACGCAGATGCAGATGATCTTCCAGGACCCGATCTCGTCGCTCAACCCGCGGCGCACGATCGGCGACATCGTCTCCGAGCCGCTCAACATCTGGAAGCGGGGCACGACCGCCGAGCGCGAGGCGCGGGTCGACGAGGTGCTCGACGCGGTCGGCCTCGACCCCGTGGTGGCCAAGCCCAAGCGCCCCCACGAGTTCTCCGGCGGCCAGTGCCAGCGCATCGCCATCGCCCGGGCCCTCGTGCTCGAGCCCAAGGTGGTCATCTGCGACGAGCCCGTGTCGGCGCTCGACGTGTCGGTCCAGGCGCAGATCCTGAACCTCCTCGAGGACATGAAGGAGCGCTACCAGCTCACCCTGGTGTTCATCGCCCACGACCTCGCCGTGGTCAAGAACGTCAGCGACCGGGTGGCGGTGATGTACCTCGGCAAGATGTGCGAGGTGGCCCCGCCCGACCGGCTCTACGAGGCGCCGGCCCACCCGTACACGAGCGCCCTGCTCAACTCGATCCCCGTCCCGGACCCCACGCGCCTGCCCGATCCGGCCGGCCGCCTACAGGGCGAGATCCCCTCCCCCGTGACCCCGCCCAGCGGCTGCCGCTTCCGCACCCGGTGCCCCCTGGCCCAGGAGCGCTGCGCCGAGGAGGAGCCGCAGATGCGACGGGTCGAGGGCGACCACTACGTGGCCTGTCACTTCCCCCTCGTCGACGTCTCGGGCGGTACGGACGCCGGCGACGCCGTACCGACCGGCAACCCGGTCTGAGCACCCGCACCACCCGACCACCACCGCTTTCCCCGAGCTTTCCCTCACCGCCAGGAGAATCCACCGCCGTGTCGACCAGCTCCCGCCTCCGTCCGTCCCGCCTCCTCCCGGTCCTGATCGCGTTGGTCCTCGTGGCCGGCGCCTGCGGTGGGAGTGGCAGCGAGTCCTCGTCCTCCGGGGGCGACAACACCTCGGACGACACCGTGGTGCTGGGCCAGACCGAGCTCCAGCCCGACACCGCCGAGCCCCAGTACGGCGGCAGCGTCACCTACGGCATCGAGGCCGACACCTCCAACCCGTGGACGCCCCAGCAGGTGCTGTGCGCCATCAGCTGCTCGGAGATCCTGCGCGCGATCTACGACCCGGTCGCCGAGATCGGCGAGGACGGCACCGTGCAGCCGGTGCTGGCCGAGAGCATCGAGCACAACGAGGACTACACCGTGTGGACGGTGAAGGTCCGCGAGGGGATCACCTTCCACGACGGCACCCCGCTCACCGCCGAGGACCTCAAGATCAACTCCGACAAGGTCAAGACCAGCCCCACGCTGGCCATCGCCACCAAGGACGTGGACTCCACCGAGGTCATCGACGAGTACACCGTCCAGTACAACCTCAACCGGCCCTGGACCTCGTTCGACTACGTGCTCACCACCCAGGTGGGCTTCGTGGCCTCGGGCGACTGGCTCGAGGCCGTCGACGCCGGCACCGCGCAGGCCGATGAGCCCGTGGGCACCGGCGCCTTCGTGTTCGAGTCCTACGAGCCCGGCGGCAGCTTCGTGGCCACCGCCAACCCCGACTACTGGCGCACCGACGCCGAGGGCCGCAAGCTCCCCTACCTCGACCGCATCGAGTTCAAGGTCTTCGAGGACGTGCAGTCCCGCCAATCGGCCCTCGAGTCCGGCCAGATCGACCTGATGCACACCTCCAACTTCGACACCATCGCCCGGCTGCGCGAGCAGGCCGACGCCGGCCAGATCGACCTCATCGAGAACTCCGAGAACGCCGAGACCAACTACCTCATGTTGAACGTCGGCAACCCGGACTCCGACCTCGCCGACGTCCGGGTGCGCAAGGCCATCGCCTACGCGGTCGACTACGACACCGTGAACCAGGCCCGGTCCGCCGGCATCGCCCGCATCGCCAACGGCCCGTTCCCGCCTGGCGCCCCCGGCTACCTCGAGGACACCGGCTTCCCGACCTACGACCCCGACAAGGCCCGCCAACTCGTGGACGAGTACGAGGCCGAGAACGGCCCCATCGAGCTCGGCATCCGCACCACCTCGGACCAGTCCAACCTGCTCAGCGCCCAGCTGTTCCAGCAGTTCCTCGAGGACGTCGGCATGGACGTCTCGGTGGACCAGCAGGAGCAGGGCGAACTGGTGCTCTCGGCGGCCAAGGGCGAGTTCGAGATCTTCCTGTACCGCAACCTGGCCACCCAGGACCCGGACCAGAACAACGTGTTCTGGGGCTCCGGCACCTCGGCGCCGGTCGGCAACCTGGCCATCAACTTCAGCCGCATCGAGGACCCGGTCATCGACCAGAACCTCGACATCATCCGCGAGAGCGACAACCCCGACGAGCGCACCGCCGCCGCCGAGGCCATCAACCGGCGCTTCGCCCGCAAGGTCTACAACGTCTGGCTGACCTGGGGCGAGTGGGCCATCGCCAGCCAGCCCGACGTCCACCAGATCGCCACGGGCTACAACCTGCCCGACGGCGGCGAGAACATGGGCATGCGCACCGGCAGCCACCAGGTGTCGCAGATCTGGGTCGAGCAGTAGCCCATCGCGTCGGCCGATGAGTTCGGCTCCATCGCCGGGGAGGTGCCACCATGGGCGCCATGGCTACCCCCCCTGCGATGGAGATCGACCTCGACGCCGTGTACCAGGTGGCGATCAGCACCCCGAAAGGTGAGCTGCTCCTCGAGCTCGACCCCCAGCTGGCGCCCACCACCGTCAACCACTTCGTGGTCAACGCCCGCAACGGGTTCTACGACGGCCTGACCTTCCACCGGGTGGTCCCCGAGTTCGTCATCCAGGGTGGCGATCCCGAGGGCACCGGTCGCGGCGGCCCCGGCTACCGCTTCGCCGACGAGCCCGTGAAGGGCGAGTACACCCTCGGCGCCGTGGCCATGGCCAACGCCGGCCCGGACACCAACGGCTCGCAGTTCTTCATCTGCATCGACGACTGCACCCGCAAGCTCCAGCCGCTCTACAACCTCTTCGGGTACGTGGTGGACGGCATCGAGATCGCCCAGGCCATCTCGGTGGGCGACACCATGGACTCGGTCACGGTCACCCAGCGGGCGCGCGACTGACCGACCCGTACATGGAGTTCAACCTCGCGGCCCTGCACGAGGCCATCGCCGCGACCATCCCCGAGCGCGAGTGCATCGTCTTCCGCGACCGGCGCCTCAGCTGGGCCGACGTCACCGACCGCACCCGGCGCCTGGCGGCGGTGCTGGTCGACCACGGCCTGGGGCTCCGGACCGCACCTGACTCGGTGGCCCCCTGGGCGTCACCCCACGACCAGGTGGCGCTGTACCTCCACAACGGCAACGAGTACCTCGAGGGCATGCTCGGGGCCTACAAGGCCCGCACCGCGCCCTTCAACGTCAACTACCGGTACGTGGCCGAGGAGCTGACCTACCTCCTCCGGGACGCGCGGGCGCGCGCCGTGATCTTCCACGCCGCCTTCGCGCCGACCCTGGCCGAGGTGCTGAAGTCCCTCGACGAGCCGCCCTTGCTGTTGCAGGTGGACGACGGCTCGGGGCAACCCCTGCTGGACGGTGCGCTCGACTACGAGGCCGCCCTCGCCGCCGCCGATCCCGACCTGGATCCCGCCCTCGTGGCGTCGTGGTCCCCCGACGACCGCTATGTGCTCTACACAGGAGGCACCACGGGTATGCCCAAGGGCGTCCTCTGGCGCCAAGGCGACTTCCTCCCTGCGGCGCTGGCGTTCCGCCGCCGCGACGGCGTGGAGTTCGAGAGCGTGGCGGAGGTCGTGGAGGCGGCCCAGCCAGGCGCGCGGCTGCGGGCCCTCCCGGCGGCCCCGTTCATGCACGGCGCCGCCCACTGGAACGCGCTGAGCGCCTGGCTGGCGGGCGGCACCATCGTGGTGCAGGACCATCCCCACCACCTCGACCCCGCCGACGTGTTCGCGACCTGCGAGCGCGAACAGGTCACCTCCTTGCTCATCGTGGGCGACGCGTTCGCCCGGCCCCTGGTCGACGAGCTGCGCCGCCACCCCCGCGACCTCGAGCCGCTTCGCTTCCTCCTGACGGGCGGCGCCATCCTCAGCGCCTCCACCAAGGCCGAGATCCTCGAGTTGCTTCCGGGCGTGACCATCGTCGACATCCTCGGCTCGTCGGAGTCCGGCCGCCAGGGCGTCACCTCGACGAGCGCGAAGAGCGACGAGGGCTCCACCACCGGGCGGTTCGCGCCGACGGCCAGCGCGGCCATCGTCAGCGCCGACCTGACCCGGGTGCTCGACGCCGACGACCACCACGAGGGCTGGCTCGCGCAACGGGGCCGGGTCCCCCTCGGCTACCTCGGAGACCCCGACAAGACCGCTTCCACGTTCCCCACCATCGACGGCGAGCGGTACGCGGTGCCCGGCGACCGCGCCCGCTACGACGACGCCGGCCTCATCGAGCTGCACGGACGGGAGTCGGTCACCATCAACTCGGGCGGCGAGAAGGTGTTCGCCGAAGAGGTCGAGCACGCCGTCAAGTCCCATCCCCAGGTGTTCGACGCAGTGGTCGTGGGCCGCCCGAGCGAGCGCTGGGGCCAGGAGGTCGTGGCCCTCGTCCGGCTGCGAGATGGCGCCGACGTCGCCGACGACGAACTGCTCGAGGAGTGCGGACGCCACATCGCCCGGTACAAGTTCCCCAAGGCGATCCTGCGCCTCGACCACATCGAGCGCAGCCCCAGCGGCAAGGCCGACTACCGCTGGGCCAAAGCGGTGGCGATGGACGGTACCGCCGAGGGAGCGGACCCCTGAGCGACCGGGCGCGGACGCGCACGATCTCCCTCGACACCCCGGTCGACCTCGGCCTGACGCTCTCGGCTCTGCGCCGAGGTCGTTACGACCCTGCCTGCCAACTCGGCGCCGCGGGCTTCTGGCGGGCCACCCGCACCCCCGACGGCCCCGCGACCATGGCCGTGGTGGGCAGGGACGGGCGCAGCCGGACCCACAGCGCCGTGTTCGACGCCAAGGCGTGGGGACCGGGTGCCGAATGGGCGCTCGAGCACGCGCCCGCGCTCCTGGGCGCCGACGACGACCCGACGGCGTTCCACACCGACCACCCGCTCATCGCCCGCCTGCACCGGCGCTTCACCGGGCTGCGCATCAGCCGCTGCAACGCCGTGTACGAGACCCTCATCCCGACCGTGCTCGAGCAGAAGGTGACCGGCTTCGAGAGCCGTCGGGCCTACCGCCAACTCCTGCAGAAGCTGGGTGAACCGGCGCCCGGTCCCGGTGGGCTCCTGCTCCCCCCCGAGGCGGGCATCTTGGCCGGGACCCCCTACTACGAACTGCACGTCCTCGGCGTCGAGCGCAAGCGGGCGGACACCCTGCGCCGGGTCGCGGCCAACGCCCACCTCTTTGAACGGTTGCTAGAGCGCCCGTCCCTCGACGCCCAGCGCGAGCTCGCCCGCGTGCGCGGGATCGGCCCCTGGAGCGCCGGGGAGGTGGCCCTCATCGCGTTCGGCGACCCCGACGCGGTCAGCGTCGGCGACTACCACGTTCCCCACCAGGTGGCCTTCGCGCTCGCCGGCGAGGAGCGGGCCACCGACGAGCGCATGCTCGAGCTGCTCGAGCCGTTCCGCGGCCACCGCGGCCGGGTGGTGCGCCTCATCGAGGCCGCCCGCATCGGCCCGGAGCGCAAGGGTCCCCGGATGGGGCCCAACGACTTCCGCGACCGCTGAGCAGAGTTATCCACAGGTTTCTGGGGCTATCGATGCACAGGCCCGCCGTCGTACCGTCGACCGAGAGGAGGACGACGGCGATGACCGAGCACTACCAGCCCAGCTTCGAGGTGACCCTGACCGACCGCTCCGTCGAGCGCATCGACGGCGCCGACGCGTACCAGCAGGAGGGGCAGATGACCACGTTCTTCCGCCGCGACGGCGGCCGGGCGGTGGTCGACTCGTGGTCCACCCGCATCGCCAGCTTCCGCACTGCGGACATCCTCATCATCCGGCGCGCCGCCGCCGAGCCCGCCGCCTGACGGCCCACTGGTCCTCGGCCCCTGCAGTTGGGCCCGGAGGGGGTCGTGGTAGGTTCTCTCGGCCCCGTCCCGCCCGGTGGCCCGCTCCCCGAATGACTTCCACCGCCACCGAGACCGACGACACCCACACGTCCGACGTGGACGACGAGGGCGAAGCGATCGAGGTCGGCGAGAGCGACAAGACCGCGCGCCTCGAAGAGAAGCGTGCCTGGCGACGGGCCATGGTCAAGGGGCTCTTCGCGTACCTGGTGTCGCGCATCATGGTGCTGGCCGGCACCGGCATCGTGGCCGCCCAGCGCGGCGTCGACGCCAACGTCGAGGGGGTGGCCCGCCCCGAGGGCGCCCAGACCTTCATCGTCCAGGTGCTCGATTCGTGGGACGGCAACTGGTACATGGAGATCGTGCGGGGTGGCTACCCGCAGCGGATCCCGGAGAACATCACCTACTTCCAGGTCGAGGCCCGGGCGGCCTTCTTCCCGCTCTACCCGGCCCTCGTGGGCGTGTTCGATCGGGTGCTCCCGGGCAGCGAGGTCTTGGCCGGCATCGTGGTGAACGCCCTGCTGGGTGCCGTCGCGGTGCTGATGGTCGGCCTCCTGGCCCGCACGGTCTTCGGCATCAAGCCCGCCGAGCGAACGATGGTCCTCATGGCCATGTTCCCGGGAGCCTTCGTGTTGAGCTTCGCCTACAGCGAGGCCCTGCTCATCGCCCTCGCCGCCGCCTGCTTGTTGTTCCTCTACAAGCGACAGTGGCTGCTCGCGGGCATCTTCGCCGCACTCGCCACCGCCACGCGCCCGAACGGCGTGGCCCTCGTGGCCGCTTGCGGAGTGGCCGCGCTCATCGCCATCTGGCAGGACCGCGAGTGGCGCTCGCTGATCGCCCCGGTGTTGGCACCTCTCGGTTTCATCGCCTTCCAGTGGTACCTGCGGGTCCACACCGACGAGAACTGGGCCTGGTTCCGGGTGCAGACCGAGGCGTGGGCCGAGGGCACCAGCTTCGGGGCGACGGCCCTCCAGGACACCTTCGGGTTCCTCACCCACCCCCTCAACTCCCCCACCGATGTCCTCACCACCACGTCGCTGTTCGCCATGTTCGCGCTCCTCTTCACCGCATGGAAGAAGCGCCTGCCGTGGCCCATGGTGGCCTACGTCGCCGTCGTGCTCGCGCTGATGTTGATCCCCGAGACGGTCACCGCCCGGCCGCGCTTCGTGTACACGGCCTTCCCGCTCTTCCTGTCCGCCGGGGCCTGGTGGCCCGAGGACGACGAGACCAGCTGGTCCCACGACGGGTGGACGCTGCTGATCTCGCTCTGCGCCGCCGGGTTGGTGACGCTCACCGCCCTCTACGGGGTCTACGGCGCGATCCCGTGATCGCGGGCCGCTGCCGCGCCGCGCTGGAGGTCGCGGGGCTGGCCCTGCTGGCCTACGTCCCCGCCCTCACGGCGGCACCCGGGCGCATCCCGGCCGACACCAAGCTCTACCTTTACCTCGACCCGGCACGCCAGATGGGCGACGCCCTCTGGTCGTTCGACACCCGCCAATTCGCGGGCTGGGTCCCCCACCAGATCATCGGCTACCTCTGGCCCAGCGGCCCTTTCTACTGGCTGCTCGAGCGCGTGGGCGTGCCCGACTGGATCGCCCACCGGCTCTGGCTGGGAACCATCTTGCTGCTGGCCGGCGCCGGCCTGCGCTGGTCGGCCCGCCGCCTCGGCCTGGCCCCGACGGCGGCACTGGCCGCGGCGGTGGTGTACCAGCTCTCGCCGTACGTGTTGCCCTACCTTTCGCGGACCTCGGTGCTGCTGCTGCCGTGGGCGGCGCTGGGCTGGCTGGTCGGGCTGACCATCGGCGCCGCCACCCGAACGAGGTGGCGCGACGCCGCCTTCTTCGCGCTGATCGTGGCCACCGTCGGCGGCATCAACGCCACCGCCCTCTTGATGATCGCCCCCGTGCCCGTCCTGTGGCTCATCGACGCGGCGGCTCGTGACGTCATCTCGTGGCGTCGGGCGGGGCGCACGGTCGTCACCCTCGGAGCGCTCTCGCTCGGGGTTTCGCTCTGGTGGATGACCGCCCTCGCCGTCCAGGCCCGCTACGGGGCGGCCGCCCTCTCCTTCAGCGAGACGCTGGAAGCGGTCTCCTCGACGGCCGTGAGCTCCGAGGTCCTGCGAGGCCTCGGCTATTGGCTCTTCTACGTCGGCGACCCCGTCACGGCCGCCACGACGGCCGCTCGTGCCTACCAGGAGAGCCCGCTGCTCCTCGCCACCGGCTTCGCCCTGGTCGTCGTCGGCATGGCCGGCCTCGTGGTGGTGCGCTGGTCGCAGCGGCGCTTCGCCGCGCTCTGCCTCGGGCCCGGGATGCTCCTGGCGGTCGGTGCGTACCCCATCGATGACCCCTCCCCGGTGGGGGCGGCGCTGGCCGGGTCGTCCCGATCCACGCTCGTGCTCGCGCTGCGCAGCAGCACCCGGGCCGTACCCATGGTCGTGTTCGCGCTCGCGCTCGGCGCCGGCGCCGTGGTCACCGCCCTCGGCCGCGATCGCGCCCGGACCGGGCTCCTCGCTGCGGTCGCGGTGATGGTGCTGGCCGTGCTCAACCTCCCGCCGGCGTGGACGGGACGCTTCGTCGACCCCGACCTCGACCGCCCGCAGGACCTCCCGTCCTGGTGGACCGAGGCCGGCCGGGACCTCGACGCGATGCCGGACGGGTATCGGGTCCTCCAGGTTCCAGGCATGGAGTTCTCCACCTACCGGTGGGGCCACACCGTCGACCCGGTGCTGCCGGGCGTCAGCAACCGCCCCCTCGTCACCCGCGACCTCCTGCCCCTCGGCAGCCCCGCCGCGATGGACACGCTCTACGCCTTGGACGATCGCTTCCAGGCGGGCGTGGCCGAGCGTGCCGCGGTCGGTCCCGTCGCCCGTCTGCTCGGCGCGGACACCGTGCTGGTCACCCCCGAGATCGCCTTCGAGCGCTACCAGACCCCGCGCCCCGAGCCCACGTGGGCGCTCCTCGGCAACGGCGGGCAGGCGGCCGACGGCCTCGGTGCACCGGTCCCCTACGGCGCCGAGGCGCCCAACCTGGCGCCCCTCGACCCGCCGGCGGCGGCCATGGTCGACGAGGAGGCGCTCGCCCTGGAGGCGGACGGCACCCTGGGCGACGACGTCCCCCCGCTGGCGCTGATCCCGGTCGAGGACCCCGAGCCCGTCGTGCGCGCCGGCGTCGGGACGGTGGTCGTGTCCGGGAGCGGGGACGGGGTGGTCGACGCCGCCGCCGCCGGTCTCGTCGACGGCCACGAGACCGTGCGCTACGCCGCCGCCACCGAGGACCTCACCGCCGCCGTCGAGGACGCCGACCTCCTCGTCGCCACCGACACCAACCGCCTACGGGCCCGCCAGTGGCGCGGCAGCCAGGACGTCTGGGGCTTCACCGAGGACGGCGAGCACCCCGGCCTGCTCGACGAGGACCCCGCCGACCACCGCCTCGAGGTGTTCCCCGACCAACGCGACGCCAACGTCACGACCGCCCGGCAGTCGGGACCGGTGCGGGCAACGGCGAGCGCCTACGGCGAGCCGAACGCCTACCGGCCCGAGGTCCGCGCCGCCCAGGCGGTCGACGGCGACCCCGCCACGGCCTGGGTGGTGGCCGACCGGGCCGACCCCCTCGGTCAGCGCCTGCGCATCGATGCCGACGAGCCCGTGGACGCCATCACGGTCCTCCAGGCCCGCGTCCCCCACGCCACCCGCTGGATCACCGAGATCCGCCTCACCACCTCGGCCGGCGAGGACCGTCTCATCGCCCTCACCGAGGCCTCACGGGACGGGGAGGGCCAACCCATCGACCTGGAGCAGCCCGCCGACTGGTGGGAGCTCGAGATCACCGGCACGAACATCGGCCCGGCCGCCGGCGCCTATCCCAACCAGGGTCCGGTCGGCTTCGCCGAGGTGACCACCGCCCTGGGACCCAGCCGGGAAGTGGTCGAGGTTCCCGCCGATCTGTTGGCCGAGGCCGACGCGGACAGCCCCCTGGCCATCGTCCTCACCCGCCTGCGCGCCGATCCCCTCGACCGGTGGCGCGCCGACCCCGAACGCGCCCTCGTCCGGTCGTTCACCCTCGGGGCACCCCAGGAGGTCGCCCCGGACACCACCGGCCGTCTCGATCGCAGGGCCACCGACACCGTCGTCGCCGATCTCTTCGGCGTGGAGACCGCCAGCAGCAGCGAGCACCTCGTCGGCGACCTCGCCGCCGGCGGCTGGGCGGCCGTCGACGGAGACCCGGACACGGCGTGGCTCACGCCGTTCGGCGTCGGCCCCGGCCCCACGCTGACCATCCCCACCGAAGGCCGCCTGGGCGAGCTGTCGCTCCGAGTCGCCACCGGCGACCACCTGGCGACCGTCACCGAGGTCGAGCTCGCCCGCGGCGACGCCCGCGAGACCGTCGCCGTCGACGAGGCGGCCGAGAGCGTGCGCATCGACCCCGGCGCCCTCGCCGACGAGGCGGGGCCGCTCACCGTCACCGTCACCGGTACCGACGGCGCCACGGCCACCGATCGGCGCTACGGCGAGATCACCCTCCTGCCGTCCGGCATCGCCGAGATCGCGGGCCCGGGTCTCGCCGCCGACGCCCTCCCCGAACGCCTCGACACCGGCTGTCGCGACGACCTGCTGACCGTCGACGGCGAGCCGCTGGCCCTGCGCGTCCGCGGCACCACCGGGGCCGCCCTCGCCGGGGACGCCCTCGACGTCACCCGCTGCGGTCCGGGGGCCGAGGACCGCCTCGCCCTCGACGCCGGGGCCCACGAGATCGCGAGCACCCCGGGCGCCACGACAGGCTTCGAGGTCGACCGCGTGGTGCTGACCAACGCCGGCGCCGAGGCCGCGGTCGCGGCCCCCGCGCCGCCCACCATCGAAGTCACCGTCGAGGGTGGGCGCGCCCACCAGACGGTCACCGTGGGCGCGTGCCCCGAGGGCTGCTGGCTGGACCAGGGGGTGGGGTGGAACCCGGGTTGGACGGCCACCGTCGACGGCCGATCACTGGGTGAGCCCGAGCTCGTCAGCGGAGGCATGAACGGGTGGTACCTGCCCCCGTCCGACGAGGCCACCACCGTGGACCTGCGGTGGCGACCCCAGCGCTGGACGTGGGCCGGCCTGGCCCTCTCCCTGGCCGCCGTGGTGGCCTGCATCGTGCTCGTCCTGGTCGACCGCCGGCGCGACCCGGTGGCCGCGGGCAGCCTCGGCGACGACGACAAGCCCGCCCTGGCCTGGCCCTGGGCGCGCGACGATCGGCGCCACCATGTCGTCTGGGCCGTCGCCACCGTGGCCGCCACCCTCGTCGTGGCGCCGATCTGGGGGCTCGCCGTGCTGGCGGTGAGCCTCCCCCTCGTGCTGGCACGCCGGTCCCGGCTCGTTGCCGCGGTCGGCCTTGTCGGCCTGGCCCTCGTGACCGCGGCGGTGGTGGTGCGTCAGGTCCGCCTCGACAGCCTCGCCGGCTTCGGCTGGGTGTCGACCGTCGCGGCCGCCCACCGACCGACCCTGGCCATGGTCGTGCTCGTGGTGGCCGCCGCCCTTCCAAGCGCACCCCGTGCGACCACTGGCGTCTCGGGGTCTGCTGCCGAGCCAGGAAGGGGGCCGGAATGAGCGACCGGGCGGAGAACACCGGTGACCGCGCCGACGAGATCGACGGCGCCGACGGGCCCGGCGTCGACTCCTTCTCCCGCCGCCGGTTCCTGCGGTGGCTCGCGGTGATCGCCGTGGGTGCGCTCGTCCTACGGGTGGCCTACATCTTGGTCTTCAAGCGGGACGAGCCTGCGATCGGCGACGCGATCTACTACTCGTCGCAGGCGATCCGCCTTGCCCAGGGACGCGGCTTCGTGCACCCCTTCGCCGGGGGTCCCGCCGCGGACCACCCGCCGCTCACGGCGTTGGCGATGGCCCCGGTGGCCTGGGCGTTCGGCACCAGCCTCTTGGTCCAGCGCCTGGCCATGGCCGTCGTGGGCACCCTCGTCGTCGCCGGCATCGGGGTCCTCGGGCGCACCGTCAGCGCCAGCGGCCGCGTCGGCCTGCTCGCCGCCGGCCTGGCCGCGGTCTACCCCAACCTGTGGCTCAACGACGGCGTGGTGATGTCCGAATCACTCGCCACCCTCACCATCGTGGCGATCTTCCTCGCGCTCTACCGGGGCAAGGGCCGCTACACCGCCGGGCGCCTCGCGGTGATCGGGCTGCTCTGCGGGATCGCCATCCTCGCCCGGGCGGAGTCGGCCTTCCTCCTTCCCTTCGTCATCTTGCCCACGGTGTGGTTCACCAGTGCTCGCTCTGCGTGGCAGCGCCTCGGTGTGGTGGCCGTCGCCGGCTTGAGCGCCGTCGCCGTGGTCGTGCCGTGGACGGCCTACAACCTCAGCCGCTTCGAGAAGCCCGTGCTGTTGTCCACCAACGACGGCCTCACCATCCTGGGCGCCAACTGCGACACCACCTACTACGGCGACGGCGTCGGGCTCTGGTCCTTCGCCTGCCCGTTCACGGTCCCCGTCACCACCCCACCGCCCGTCCGCGAGGGCTGCGATCCCCTTCCCGACGATGCCTGGTCGTGCGCCGACCAGTCCGAGGTGTCTGCTGCGTTCCGCAAGGCCGGCATCGACTACATCCTCAACCACAAACAGCGGTTCCCGGTGGTCGCCGCCGCCCGGGTCGGCCGCATCTGGGGCGTGTACGCACCGGGTCAGATGGTGCAGTACAGCGAGGGCGACCTCGAGACCACCGGGGAGGGACGCGAGGGGTGGGCCTCCTGGTGGGGCTACCTCATGTGGTGGGCGATGGTCCCGGCCTCGATCTACGGCGCCGTCGTGCTCCGTCGCCGGGGCCGCATGGTCCTGCCCCTCGTCCTGACCGCGGTGGTCATCACCGCCACCGCCGTCGCCTTCTACGGCCTCGTGCGCTTCCGCATACCCGCCGAGGTGGCCGTCGTGGTGCTCTCAGCCGCCGCCCTCGATGCCCTCCTGCGCCGGCGCCGACCCTCGCCGCCGGCCGGTAGCGTGGCGCCGTCATGACGACACCTGGGCCCGCGGACCTGCTGTTCATCATCCCGGCCTTCAACGAGGAGGAGGCGCTCCCCGGCGTGCTCGCCGAGCTCGCCGAGGCGTACCCCGACGCCGACGTCGTGGTCATCGACGACGGGTCGTCGGACACCACCGCCGCCGTGGCCCGCACCGGTGGGGCCGTGGTGCTGCAGCTCCCCTACAACCTCGGCATCGGCGGCGCCCTGCGCACGGGCTTTCGCTACGCCGTGCGCAAGGGCTACCAGCGGGCCGTGCAGTTCGACGCGGACGGCCAGCACCACCCCGATGAGGTGCCCGCCCTGCTGGCCGGACTCGATGCCGGCGCCGACATGGTGGTCGGCAGCCGCTTCTTCGACGGTCGCCCGCCCGGCTACAGGGTCGGGCGCCTGCGCAAGGCGGCGATGGCCGTGCTGACCGTCACCATGCGCCGCATCGCCGGCAAGGACTTCAGCGACACGAGCTCGGGCTTCCGGGCCTTCGCCCGGCCCGTGCTCGAGTTCTTCGCCGAGACGTACCCCGCGGATTACATGGAGTCCGTCGAGGCCCTCTTCTCGACGGTCCGGGCCGGCTACGACGTGGTCGAGGTCCCCGTGACCATGCGCAACCGCGAGCTGGGCGCGCCGTCCAACCGCACGTGGCGCCTCGTGTACCACTACCTACGCCTCTTCGTGGTGCTCCTCGCTGCCGCGCCGCGGTCCCGGCGTCCCGGCCCGCCCGCTGACACCCCGGCCCCGGAGGCATCGCCATGATCGCCCGGGTGGCACTGTTCCTGGGTGGTGACGACAGCACGCAGCCGGTCGACGACGTCCACGCCATGAGCGTCGGCGGGCGGATCCTGGTGGCCGTGCTCACCGCTCTCACCCTGCTGTTCCTGCTGCGCCTCGTGCGCCGCGGCCACCTCCGGGGCAAGTACGCCCTGCTCTGGCTCGGCGTGGGGGCGGCCATGGTGGCCTTCGCCATCTACCCGGACATCCTCGTGCCCATCTCCGAGACCGTCGGCATCAGCTACGAGCCCGCCATCATCTTCCTGGCCGCCATCGCCTTCCTGTTCCTCGTGATCGTGCACTTCTCCTACGAGCTCTCACGCCTCGAGGACCGCACCCGCACCCTCGCCGAGGAACTGGCCCTCCTCCGGGCCGAGACCCAGGAGCGCGACCTCGACCCCTGAGGCGGGCCGCCCGGCGCTCGCGGCCGAGCGCGGGCTCAGGGGAGCCGGTCGGGTGCGGGTCGGGACTCGACGATCAGGCCATCGGCCACGAAGGGGGCCCAGCCCCTGCCGATGCTGCGCTCGAGGAAGAGCACGAACCGGCCGGCGAGGCCGAGGACGCGTCCCGACAGGCCCTGGCCCTTGGCCTGCTTCACCGCCGGCACGTAGGTGGCGGTGCGAACGTGCTCCCACCCGTGGCGGGCGAGCAGGTTGGTGAGGGTCCGCCAGCTGAACAGCACCACGTGGTCGGGGTGGTTGATCTCCGCGCCGGCCATGGCCGCGAACCCGTTGAGGAGCCCGGACGCGTTCGGGGTGGTCAGCACGAGGGTGCCGCCGGGGGCGAGGAGGCCGTGCAGACCGTCGAGGAACGAACCGGGGTCGTCGAGGTGCTCGATGACCTCGCCGGCGATGAGGAGCTCCGCCGGCTCGATGCCCAGTGAGGCCAGCACATCGGGTTGCCGGCCGTCGGCGACGTAGGCCTCGTAGCCCCGCGCCTTGGCCCGCTCGACCCCGGCCTCGTCGACGTCGATGCCCACGATCGAGCTCGCCACCGCGGCCAGGTGCTCGTGCAGCCACGTGCCCGTGGCCGCCTGCATGTCCTCGTAGCCCGCGTCCACGAAACCGACGTGGATCACCCGCTTGCCCCGGGCCAGGCCCGACACGTACTCGATGCGGTCGACCACCTTGGCCTCGGGCAGGTGGTGCACCATCTCGAGCTGAGCCTCTTGCTTTGCGCCTCCTCCGTCGGCGCCCCTTCGGGATCCGACTCCGGCGCTCGGCGCTGCTCCGCTCCGCTCCGCAGCGTTGCTGTCTGACATCAGAGGACTCCTGGGAGGACGTGGGCGCCGGCGGGGTCGGCGGTGTGCAGCAGCTCGCACAGGGGTGGGCCGGCGCCGTCGGCGAAGAGCTTGTCGAGCTTGTCGAACATGGTGCGCCGGCCGATCCACAGCAGGCGGCTGCCGAGGCGGCCGGTGCCCGGCACCACCCAGAACGGCTCCTCGGTGTCGAAATCGTACGGGTGGCAGTAGGTCAGCGGGGCCGGGCCACCACCGTTGAGGCGCCACGTCAGCTTCACCAGCGACCACGGCAGGACCCGCAGGTACACGCCACCCATGTACGGGGCAGCCACCGGGCCCAGCTTGGCGATGGGGCACGGCAGCTCGACGAGCCCGCTCGGCCAGGTGAAGGGGTCGCGGGGCAGGCCCGGGAAGCCGTGCAGCGGGCTGTGGGCGGGCAGCACGCTCGACGAGTAGCTGAACCCGAGGTCGGTGAGGACGTCGGTGACCCAGGCCGTCTCGCGCACCAGCGAGAAGGTGGGGGCGCGGTAGCCGACGATGGGCGCGCCGGTGAGGTCCTCGAGCAGCTCCTTGCCGCGCCGGGTCTCCTCGGTGAAGCGGTCCCGGGAGAGCTCGGTGAGCGGGGTGTGATCCCAGGAGTGCAGGCCGACCTCGTGACCGGCGGCGACGGCGGCGGTGACCAGCTCGGGGTGGGCGACCGCCGTGGTCCCCACCACGAAGACGGAGCCGCGGATCCCCCGCTCGGCCAGCCAGTCGTAGACGCGGCGCGTCACCACCGGGTAGCTCGTGTCTTCGGCGGGATCGGGCCGGTGCGGCTCGATGTCGAAGCTGAAGGTCACCGGGGCACGGTCGCCGGCCCGGGACCTCCCGGTGTCAGTAGGCATCGAAGTCGAGGAACTCGTAGGTGTCGAGGGTGAAGGTCTCCTGCGGGACCTCGTCGGACAGGCTACGGAACAACAGGTTGAGGGGGGCGGGTTGGATCCGCCGGGGCGGCCGCACGCCCCGCACGCGCACATGGGCGTTGAAGCCGGCGTAGATCGCCGCAGGGGCACCGTGGTACCGGCAGGCCGCGGCGATGGCGCCGCGCGACGAGACCGTCTCTCCGTCGGCGAGGGGCCGGCGCGGGAGGAGCTTCAAGATCACCGCGAACGGCAGCCCGATGAAGCGGTGCTCGACGGACACGACGAGCAGTTCGTCGCTGACGTGGACCACGTAGCCGCCGCGGGGCTGGGCGAGGCGCCAGCGCAGCTGCTCGGGCGTCCAGGCCTGGGTCCACCCCGAGGCGGCGTGCTGGTCGATCTCTTCGGCGAGGGCGGCGAACTCGTCCGAGGCCAACCACGCCTCGTCCACGGCGCGGCTCTCGACGCCCTTCGCCGAACCGATCGGGGGCAGGACCCGGACGGGCAACGGCCCGAGGAATCGGTAGCCCAGGTACTTCAGCGCCCCCGGCGTGGACTTCTCGTTCGGCACCGCGAGGATGCCCTTGGCCCCCTGGAGGCGGGCCCGCTCGTAGATGCGGTGGCCGATCTGGACGAAGTACCCCTTGCGCTGCGCGCCCGACCGGGTGACCGCGTTGAGCGAGAAGCAGACGAAGGCCGGGCCGCCGGCGTTGCGCCAGCACTGGGGGATGAGGGCGTAGTGCGCCATGCGCCGGCCGTCCTCGTCGACCCCTTCGAAGATGCCGCCGCCCTCGGGGTTCCGGTCGTAGAGCCACTCGAGGTAGTCGGGGCCTTCGAAGCGCTTGTCGGGCAGCTCGGCGTTCAGGAGCTCCGTGTTGAGGGCGTGCTGCTCCCCAGCGGGGCTCGTCTCGTCTGCTGCGTCGGTCATTCGGCCACCTCGGTCTCCGGAGCTCCATTCTGGCCGCTGGGCGCCCGCCACCGGGAGAGCAGGGCGGCGACGCCCACGCCGGCGGCCACCACCAGGGCGACGTCGGCGGGCACCCGGTAGCGGGTGGTGCCGAAGGCCAGCGCGGCCGTCACGGTGATCACCAGCATGGGTGCGACCAGGGGGATGAGGGTGGTGCGGCGGCGGTGCAGCCAGACCGCCCCCCAGATGGCCGGGGGCCAGAGCAGGTAGTACATCACCAGGCCGACCTGGGAGGCCCGCTCGCCGCGACCCTCCAGCCGGTCGTTGAAGCGCACGTTCTGGGCCGGGCGGTACAGGTCCCACATGCGCCCCACCCGGGCGGCCATGACCACGGGGAGGCGTGACGTGTGGTCGGCGACGTAGGCGGTCGCCTGGTCCCGGGCGATGAGCTCGCGCTCGGACTCGTCGTAGACGTGGCGGTCCTGGAGCGAGTCCTGCACCCGAGCGAACTGCTCGGGGTCGGCGAAGCACCCGGCTTCGAGGCCGATGCGCTCGCACATGCGGCGCTGGGTGGCGGCGGGCACCGTGGCCAGGTCGAAGCACTCGCCGTAGTAGCCGAGGTTGTCCCCGTAGTAGGTCTGGTCGCAGCTGGCGGTGTTGAGCACTGCGCCCGCTCCCGTGGACACGTACACGGGCTCGTTGAAGCGCGAGAGGTTCCAGCCGACCCACGGCGCCACCAGCACCACCGCGGCCAGGGCGCTGACGAGGAGGCGCAGCACGCGGTCCCGCCGGCGAAGCTCGGTGGCCCGCAGGGCCAGCGGCAGGACCAGGAACAGGCCCAGCAGGGCCGACTCGGCGCGGGTCAACGTGGCCAGACCGACGACGAGGCCGAGCCAGAGCGCGTTGACCGTCGTCGGGTGCCGCCAGAAGCGGTACGCCACCAACAAGACGATGGCGGCCACGCCGGCGAACACCGACTCGGTCTGGAGCAGCAGGTCGTTGACCCAGAACATCGGGTACACCGCAGCGATGGCGCCCGCCGCCAGTCCGGCCCGACGGCCGCCGATGCGCTGGGCGGCGGTGGCGATGAGCAGCACGGAGACGACGCCGAGGACCCCCGAGAACAGCCGGTGCGCAGTGATGCTGGTCAGACCGAACGAGGAGACCACGCCGAGGAGCAAGGGGTACAACGGCGGCTTCTGGGCGCTGGCCACGGCCTCACCCGTCGAGCGGAGCCACAGGGGGTCGACGAACCAGTGTCCCTGGGCGATGGCCCTGCCCTGGAGGTGCACGTAGAGCGGGTCGTTGATGCCGGCCACGATGGCGACACAGCCCGCCGGCCCCTGCCCGTCGGGACCGCACTCGGGCCGGACGAAGAGGATCTCGACCCAGCGCACGACCAGCGCGACGAGCCCGATCACGGCCAGGCCGAGCCGGTAGTGGAAGCGGGCGCGCTGCTCGCGGGTTTCCTCCGGGGGCCCGTCGTCCGGCGGGCCTTCGTCCGGCGGCACCTCGTCGGCCGGCGGCTCGGTGGTGGTGGCCGGGCTCACCGGGGGCCGGGGGCGCCGACGGGCTCGGGGTCGGCCGCATCGCCGACCCCCTCCGCCGTGTCCGTCGGCGTCGCGCCGTCGACCTCGCCGCTGCCCTCGTCGGGGCTGGTCGCCTCAGGTGCGACCACGTCGCCGGGCTCGACGACGTCCTGGGCCTCGCCTCGCCGCCGACGCCACCAGGCGTCGAGCGCCACGGCCGCCAGGATGGGCAGGATCAAGTCGACCGGGGTCCGGTACCGGGTGACCCCGAACGACGCCGCCGCGGTGAAGGTGATCATGACCGCGATGCCGACGAACGGGATGATCGTGACCTTCCGCTTGAACAGCACCACCAGACCCACCACCGACAACGCCAGCAGCACGTAGTACATGGCCAGGCCCGTCCGCACCGGGACGGCCCCACGCCGCTCGAACAAGATGTCGAGGTTGGCTCCCTGGATGGGCGCGTACAGGCTCCACATGCGGCCGATGCGGGCGGCCACCACCACGGGGAGCCGCCCGCTGTTCTCGGACATGTACTCGGTGGCCAACTCGCGGTGCGCGGCGTCGACGACGGACTCGTCGCCGTCGGGGAAGTCCTTCAGCGTGCAGCTGTCGTCCCAGTAGCCGAGCTTGTCGCCGTAGTACGTCGCGTCGCAGTTGCCGTAGGCCATGACCCGACCGGTGCCCGACGCCAGGTACACGGGCTCGGTGAAGCGGCCGAGGTTGTGCGCGACCCACGGGGCCATGAGCGCGAGCGCCACCACGCCCGTCACCACGGCCAGACCGGCCTTGCGCCCCCAGGTGACGCCGGGCAGCACGACCACGAGCGGCGCCACGACGAAGGCCAGGAAGGTGAGGCCCTCGGACCGGGTGAGGGTGGCCGCGGCGATGGCCACTCCCAGGAGCGCGGCGGTACCCCACGTCGGCGACCGCCAGAGGCGGTAGCAGAGCAGGAGCACCGCGCCCACGAACACCGTGTAGAGCGACTCGGCCAGGATGAGGCCGTCGTTGATCCAGAGGTTCGGGTACACGGCGGCGAGGAAGGCCGCGATCAGCCCGGCCCGGCGTCCGGCCACCTGCCGGCCCACCAGGCCGACGAACGCCACCGCGAGCGCACCGAGCAGGCACCCGGCGATGCGCTGCTCGAGCGTGGTCTCGAAGCCCAGCTTGGCCACGCCGGCGAGGTAGACGAGGTAGCCCGGCGGGTGCCCGGCGGAGGGTTCGAGCACGCCCCGCTCACGGCAGAGGGCCACCGCCTGGTCGTTGTTCATCCCCGGCTCGCGCACCGAGTCGAGGCAGGCGAACGGGTCGTAGAGGTCGCCGTGGTCGGCGAGGAGCAGGCTCTGGGTGTGGTACCAGTTGTTGTCGTCGAGGCCCAGCGGCAGGTGCTGGTAGCCCACCAGGGTGGCGAGGACCCGCACCGCGAACGCGAGCCCGACGATGGCCACCAACAGGGCGGAGAAGGACCGCAGGCGTTGGGGCACGGCGCGCCATCCTACTCAGGGGGTCGGGAGTACCATGGCGTCCCCGGCGACGGCTCTCGGGGCGATGGCTCCCGCCCGTCCTCCGGCCGTCCGCAGCCCCCACGGAGTCGACGCATCCCCTCCCTGCCCGCGTGCCCGAACCTGCGATGAGCGACGACGCCTCCACCACGGAGGCCGGACGGCCGCGCCCTGGCGACGAGCGGGGCGACGGGGCGGCCGACGGTTCCGACGCCGGCTGGGCCACCCGCCTGGTCGGCGCCGTACCCCTGCTGGTCCTGGCCGCGGTCACCTACCTGCCCCTGCTGTTCACCAAGCCGGGGCGGGTGGGTGCCGACACCAAGACCTACCTGTACCTGGATCCCGGGCGCCTCCTGCACGACGCCCCCTTCCTCTGGGACCCGGGCATCGGCCTCGGCACGGTCACCCACCAGAACATCGGCTACCTCTGGCCCCTGGGGCCCTTCTACTGGGTGCTCGACGCCGCCGGCCTTCCCGACTGGGTCGCCCAGCGGCTCTGGCTCGGCACCGTGCTCTTCTCGGCCGGTGCCGGCGTGCTCTACCTGCTGCGCTCGCTGCACTGGGATGTCCTGCCGCCACGACGGGTGACCGGCGCGTGGGCCACCCGGCGCTGGGACCTCGGCCTGATCGTCGCCGCGCTGGCGTACGCCCTCAGCCCCTACCTGCTGGCCTACGCCGCCCGCCTGTCGGTGATCCTGCTTCCCTGGGCCGCGCTCCCCTGGCTCGTGGCCCTGACCGCCCGAGCGCTGCGCCACGGCGGGTGGCGCCACCCGGCCCTGTTCGCCCTGGTGGTGCTCACCGTCGGGGCCATCAACGCCACCTCGCTGATCCTCGTCGGCCTCGGCCCGCTGCTGTGGGTGGTGTGGGCCGTGTTCTTCGAGCGTGAGGTCCGCTTCAAAGCGGCCCTCGGGGCCGTGCTGCGCATCGGCGTGCTCACGGTCCTGACCTCGCTGTGGTGGATCGCCGGCCTCGCCATCCAGGGCAGCTTCGGCATCCCCATCCTGCGCTACACCGAGACCTATCAGGCGGTCGCCGTCACCTCGTCGGCCCCCGAGCTGCTGCGGGGCCTCGGCTACTGGTTCTTCTACGGCAACGACAAGTTCGGCCGGTGGATCCTGCCCAGCATCGGCTACATGAGCTGGGGCGCGCCCCTCAGCTACGGGCTGCCCATCCTCGCCTTCGTCTCGGCCCTCGTCACCCGCTTCCGCCACCGGGCTTTCTTCGTGCTGCTCATCGGGGTGGGCGTCGTGGTCGGCATCGGCGGCCACCCCTACGCCGACCCGTCGCCGGCCGGGCGCATCTTCCGGGACTTCACCAACCTGGACGCCGGCCTCGCCTTCCGCAGCACCGCGCGAGCCGTGCCCCTCATCGTCCTCGGCACCGCCGTGCTGCTGGGCGCCGGCGTGAACGCCCTCGGTCGGGCGCTCCCCCGCCTGGCCCTGCCCGCCGGACTGCTGGCGGTGTTCCTCGTGCTGGCCAACATGCCCGCCACGTGGGGCGGCAACCTGGTCGACCGCAACCTGGACCGGGCCGAGGACGTCCCCGCCTACTGGCACGAGGCCGCCGCCGCCCTCGACGCCGGCGACCACGCCACACGGGTCCTCGAGCTCCCCGGTACCGACTTCGCCGCCTACCGCTGGGGCACCACCGTCGACCCGATCACCCCCGGGCTCATGGACCGGCCCTACGTCGCCCGCGAGCTCATCCCCTACGGCTCGCACCCGTCCGCCAACCTGCTGAACGCCCTGGACCGGCCCCTCCAGGAGGACACCCTCGACACCGACGCGGTGGCGCCCATCGCCCGCCTCCTCGGCGTCGGCGACGTGGTGCTGCGCTCGGACCTCGCCTACGAGCGCTACCGCACGCCCCGCCCCCGGGCCACGTACCGGCTCATGAACACCACGCCCGGCCTCGGCGCGCCCCTGGGCTTCGGCTCGGCCGATCCCCCCAACCGCGCCCGGCCCTCGCTGCCGCTCATCGACCAGGTCGAGCTGGGCACCGACCCCGAGCTGCCCGAGCCGACCCCCGTCGCGGTGTACCCGGTCGAGAACCCCGAGCCCATCATCCGGGCCGTCCCGCAGGACCGGCCGATGCTCCTCGCCGGCGACGGCGACGGGCTGGTGGAGGCCGCCGCCGCGGGCCTCGTGGACGTCAACCAGGCCATCTTCTACTCGGGCACGCTCGAGGACGAGCCCGAGGCGCTCCAGGCCCGCCTTGACGACGACGCCGAGCTCGTCGTCACCGACTCCAACCGCAAGCGCGCCCGCCGGTGGAGCGCGGTCCGTGAGAACGAGGGCTACACCGAACGGGCCGGCGAGGAGCCCCTGGTGGACGATCCGGGCGACAACCGCCTCCAGGTGTTCCCCGACGCCTCCGACGACGCCTTCACGGTCACCGATCAGCGCGGCGCCACCATCTCGGCCACCCGCTACGGCAACCCCATCACCTACACCCCCGGGGACCGGGCCGCCCAGGCCATGGACGGCGACCCGGAGACGGCGTGGCGGGTCGGGGCCTTCTCCGAGGTCGAAGGCGAGCGCCTCGAGATCGAGCTCGACGAGCCCCTCACCACCGACCGGCTGTCGCTCCTCCAGCCCCAGAGCGGCATCCGCAACCGCTCCATCACCGGGGTGCAGCTCCGCTTCGACGACGGGGACCCCGTCGACGTCACCCTCGACCAGACCTCCCTCTCCGGCGAGGGGCAGGTGGTCGACGTCGGCGAGCGCACCTTCTCGCACCTCACCATCGAGATCACCGCCGACAGCGTGGGCGCGCGGGTGAAGTACACCGGCCTCAGCCCCGTCGGCTTCGCCGAGATCGGGCTCGGCGACGTCACCGTCGACGAGCTCATCCGGCCGCCCACCGACCTCCTGGAGGCCGCCGGCGCCGGCTCCATCGACCATCCCCTCTCGTTCCTGTTCTCGCGGCAGCGCACGAACCCCGCCGAGCCGGTGCGCACCGACGAAGAGGAGGCGATGGACCGCATCATCGACCTCCCCGTGGGCCGCTCGTTCTCGCTCGGCGGGACGGCCCGCATCTCGGCGCAGGCCCCCGACGAGGTGGTCGACGCCCTGGTGGGCCTGCCCGGCGCCGACGAGGGTGGCGTCACCGCCCGCTCCTCGGCCCACCTCGCCGGCAAGCTCGGCGCCCGCGCCTCGAGCGCGGTCGACGGCGACCCCACCACTGCCTGGGAGTCGCCCTACGAGACCCCGCAGGGCGCCTGGGTGGAGTACACGGTGGCCGCGCCCACCACCGTCGACCACCTGGACCTCCAGGTCGTGGCCGACGCCCACCACTCGCTGTCGACCCAGCTCACCATCAGCGCCGACGGCGGCGCCCCCACCACGGTCGACCTCCCCGCCATCGAGCGGGGTGAGGACCTCGGGGCCATCGTCGACGTCCCCGTCACCTTCGACCCGCTGGAGGGCAGCACCTTCCGCATCACCCTCAGCCGGGTCGACCCACTCCTCACCCAGGACTGGTACGGCGACGCCCCCCTCCCGCTCCCGGTGGGCCTGGCCGAGGTCGGCCTCCCCGGCGTCCGGGTGGGTACCGCGGACGAGCAGGTGTCGGACGAGTGCCGCACGGACCTCCTCACCGTCGCCGGTGACCCGGTGGCCGTCCGGGTCGTCGGCACCAGCGCCGACGCCGTCGCCCGCCGCCCCCTCGACGTCGAGCCGTGCGGGCCCGAGCGTGACCTGACCCTGGCCGACGGCGAGAGCGTCCTGCGCACCGCGCCCGGCAACGAGACGGGCCTCGACGTCGACGACCTCCAGTTGCACTCCCTGGCCGGAGGCGACCCGGGCCTCGACGCCACGCCCCACGCACCCGGCCCGGCGGTCACCGTCGACCACGAGGGCTTCGTCGACGCCGACCTCACCGTCACCGACCCCCAGGCGCCGTTCTGGCTGGTGTTGGGCCAGAGCTGGAACCCCGGCTGGACCGCCTCGGTGAGCGGGGACGGCGGCGGCGACCTCGGGGCCCCCACCCTCGTCAACGGCTACGCCAACGGCTGGCTCGTGTCCCCCGCCGCCGACGGTGGCGACCTGTCCATCCACCTCGAGTGGACCCCGCAGCGAGCGGTATGGCTGGCCATGGGCCTCTCGGGCCTCGGCGTCCTGGCCTGCCTCGTGCTCCTCGTGGTCGACCCGCGCCGCCGGCGGGCGATCGGCGCCGAGGCCGACGCCGACGCGGCCGACCCCGGGATGCGGCCCACCTGGTCGAATCCCCTGGCGGGCATCGACCGACCGGCTCGGCCCGTCGTCGCGCTCGGCGCCGCCGCCGCGGCCCTCCTGCTCACCGCCGCCTTCAGCGGCCTCGTGTGGGGCGTGCTGGCCGGCGTGTGCACGCTGGCCGCCCTGCGCTGGAGCTGGGGCCTGCCCCTCGTGCGCCTCGGCGCCGTCCTCGCCTTCGCCGGCGCCGCCGGGTACATCACCCTCTCCCAGATGATCCGCCACTACCCCGCCGACTTCGACTGGCCGGTGCGCTTCGCCGCCACCAACTGGCCCGTGCTGCTCGGTGTCGCCCTCCTCCTGATCGCGACCCTGATCGACGTGGCGGTTGCCCGTAGGGTTCCGGGGTCCGACGAGGCGCCGGTCCCCACCGGCACGAGCGACGAAGGGAGCGCGCCATCCGCACGGTGAAGGTGGCGTCGGTGATCGCCGCGATGGTGCTCCTCGTCCTGGCCCTTGGCGAGATCGGCGCGCGCGCCATCAGCCCGTACCTGCCAGAAGCGCTCCTCTGGTCGGACAACAGCTCGCAGGTGAAGGTGGCCCAGATGGACCGCCTCGCCGCACGCGAGGGGTGCGTCGACATCGCCTTCGTGGGCAACTCCATGACCCGCGACGCCGTCGATCCCCGCACCTACACCGCCTCGGACCCTCAGCACCGCAGCGCCTACAACGCCGCCCTCGACGCCGCCACGCCGGCGCTGCTGAAGCGTTGGACGCTCGAGCAGGTCGAGCCCCGCCTCGAGCCCGCCACGGTGGTGCTGGGCCTCTCCAGCTTCGACCTCAACGACAACGCCCGCATCGCGGCGTCGGCCCTCGAGAGCTACACCACCGCCCCGCTGTCGCGCGACGACCTCTTCGGACGCCTCCAGGCACCGTTCCTCGAGCACTCGGCGCTCTTCGAGTACCGCAACGAGCTGCGTGACCCCACCGAGCTGTGGGCGGGCATCCAGCGCGCCCGCCGGGGTGAGCGCACCGAGCGCCTCTCCCCCGACGGCATCGAGGGCATCATCGGCCCGGACGGCGAGGGCCTGTCCCGCCGACCGCTGCGCTACACGGGAGCGGTCAGCATCCAGCGCTTCGACCAGACGGAGCTGCTGAACGACTTCCGCATGGGGGGCACCCAGATCGACGCCGCCGCCGAGCTCGTCACCGAGCTCGACGATCGGGGGGTGGAGGTGGTGCTGCTCCTGCTGCCCGTCACGCAGGACTACGTCGGGCTCCACCCCGACGGTGGCGCCGACTTCCAGCGCTTCCTCGTGACCGCCCGACGCCTGGCCGAACGCACGGGTGCGGTCCTCGTCGATGCCCATGGGTGGGCCCAGGGCGACGCCCTGTTCGCCGACACCCACCACCTCAACGGCGACGGCGCCCTGGCCTTCAGCGCCGACCTTCCCGCGCTGTTGGCCGACGCCGGCGCCACCACGCCGGCCTGCCAGCCCTGACCGCGGCCGCCACCGGCCTCGGGCCGAACGGGGGCCTGCTGGCACATCGCGTCCCGGGCCGGACAGAATCGTGCCCATGAAGCGACTCGCCCTCCTCCTCGCCGCCGCCGCCCTCGTGCTCGCCGCCTGCTCCAGTGACGGGGGCGACGACACCAGCTCCAGCACCACGGCCGGGGGCGACACCACCGAGACCACCGCCTCGGGCTCGGACTCGGGCGCGACCGACCCGGCCGACCTCCCCAGCTACGACACCGTGGCCGACATCGGCGCCGACCTCAGCTGCCAACTCGAGTACGACGGCATCGTCGACGCGGACCGCGAGTACAGCACCTGCGTGTTCGAGGGTGAGCAGGCCCTGATCTACATCTACACCGACCCGACGTTCGTCTCCGACATCGTCGCCGCAGGAGCTCCCGCACTGGCCTACGGCGCCAACTGGACCGTCGAGGTCGAGACCGCCCCCGTGGCCGAGAACGTCGCCGCCGCGACCGGCGGCGCCGTCGCCCCCACCGCGGCCGGCTGAGACCGAGGGCCCGGCGTTCGTCAGAGCGCTGGGCACTCCTCGGGGTGGTCGAGCGTCGGCGGTTCCCGCCACGGGGCGTTCTGCCAGTTGTACCCGACGGCCACGTTCCACTGCTGCTGTGCGTACTGGATCACGGGCACGGCCAGACGCTCGGCCCCGCCCGGGCAGAGGTGCAGTCCGTCGACTCGGCGGACGCGCTCCATGGTGCCGTCCTCGCGGGGCAGGTGGTCGGTGTAGCCGCCGTCGGCGCCGTTGAGGAAGTCGCCGCCCTCCACGTAGTCGACCATGTCGTCGCGGTCGGCGAGAGCCTTGAACTGGCTGTTGAGGGCCACGAGCTGGAGGGTGTCGGCCTCGTTCTCCACGGCGGGCATGCCCAGCCACAGGATCCGGGTGCCGGCGCCGGTGATCATGTCCGAGAAGGGCTGGAGGACCTGCTCCTGGTACCAGGGCGCCCAGGCCGGGTCGCCCGGCTCGAAGTTGGCGTCACCGCGCTCCCAGGTGCCGATCAGCATGACCACGAGGTCGGGGTGGCTCTCCTCGAGCTGCCGCTGCCACAGGACCCGCGAGGCGGCGTCGCGGGCGATGCTCGGCGCCAGCTCGTAGGCGACGTCGGACTCGCCGCCCTCGTTGAGGGCGGTGGCCACGGCCGGCGCCAGGCCGTTCATCACCGAGTCGCCGGCGAGGACCACCCGTAGCTGGTCCGACGCGCTGGGCTGACGACCACCTGGCGGGACCGACGACGTGGTCGTGGCCGACGCGTCCGCGACCGGGGACGTGCCCTCGGCCACGGCCGGGTTCTCGACATCGGTGGCACAGGCCGAACCGACCAACGCCACCAGCACCACCGGTGCGAGCGCGAGCAAGGCCTTGCGAAGACCGCTCATGGCGCCAGTTCCCTGGGGGCGGGAGCGAATCGCAGTCGCAACAGGATCCACAGCGCAGCGACGCCGTCGGTCCACTGGATCTTCTTCCCCTCCTCACGGCCGCGCGCGCGGTAGCTGATCGGCACCTCGAAGATGCGCTCGCCGGCGCGAAGGAACTTCGCCGTCACCTCGGCCTCGATGCCGAACCCGGACGAGCGCAGGCTGGCGGTGCGCCACAGGCCCGTGGGGGCGACCTTGAGGCACGTCTCGATGTCCGAGAGCCAGGCGTCGTAGAGGAAGCTGGCCCAGAAGGCCAGCGCCTTGTTCCCGATCACGTACCAGAACGAGTAGGCGGCGTGACCGCCGTAGGACCGCTTGCCGTAGACGACCCGGGCGCCTTCCTCCATGATCGGAGCAAGCAGCGCCGGGAAGTCAGCGGGGTCGTACTCGAGGTCGGCGTCGAGGACGGTGAGCAGGTCGCCCTGGGCCTCGGCGATGCCCCGCCGCAGCGCGGCGCCCTTGCCCTGGTTCTGGATCTGGCGCACGAGCCGGACGTCGCCCTTCTCGACGAGGTCCTCGATGGTGTCGAGGCAGCCGTCCGTCGATCCGTCGTCGATGACCAGCACCTCGGTCTCGAGGGGCATCTCCACGGCCAGCAACCGTTCCAGCGCGTGACGCAGGGTCACCCGCTCGTTGTACACGGGCATGACGATGGTGATCGAACGCGGTTCCATGCAACGCTTCCTGGCGGGAGGCAGCTTCCTGCCTCGGGGAGGGTGTGGGGGGCGCGACAGACTTGGAGCCGCCGCGAGCGGCTCACCTAGCATACGGGCCGGACCCCCCAGCCGGGGGACCACGCCCCCTTCTTTCTCCTGGACTGCTCACGTGGAACCCACCGCCCCCGACTCCCGCGTGAAGCTCGGTGACATCGCCGCAGCTGCCGGCCTCTCGCGCATCCACCTCCTCGCCTGGCGCGACCTCGACGACGTCGAGGCCGGCGGATCGGAGGTCCACGCCGCCAACGTCGCCCGGCTGTGGGCGGAAGCCGGCATCGAGGTCACGATGCGGACCTCGTACGCGCAGGGCCATCCGCCCGCCGACGTGCGCGACGGGTACCACGTGATCCGCAAGGCAGGGCGCTACCTCGTGTTCCCCCGCGCCGCGCTCAGCGAGGCCACGGGTCGCCACGGCCCTCGCGACGGCCTCGTGGAGATCTGGAACGGCATGCCCTTCCTCTCTCCCCTGTGGTCGGGCCAGCCTCGGGTCGTCTGGCTGCACCACCTGCACGGCGACATGTGGAAGATGGTGCTGCCGCCGCGCCTCGCCGCCATGGGCCAGTTCCTCGAGCACCGGATCGCGCCGGCGTTCTATCGCAGCACCCGGATCGTCACGCTCTCCGAGTCGAGCAAGCGCCAACTCGTCTCCGAGCTCCGCTTCCGTCCCGAGCGGGTCTCCGTGGTGCCGCCCGGCATCGACCCGCAGTTCTCACCGGGGGGCGAGCGCTCACCCGTGCCCCTCGTCGTCGCCGTCGGCCGACTGGTGCCGGTCAAGCACTTCGATCGCCTCTTGCGCACGATGGCCTCGGTCCGCGAGCAACGGCCCGATGCCACCCTCACGATCGTGGGGGAGGGCTACGAGCGCCGCAACCTGGATGCAGTCGTGCGCGAGCTCGACGCCGGGTCCTGGGTCACCTTCGCCGGCCGCGTCGACGACGATGGACTGGTCGATCTCTACCGGCGCGCCTGGGTCGTGGCCTCCGCGTCCTCGCACGAGGGCTGGGGCATGACCCTCACCGAGGCGGCCGCCTGTGGGACGCCCGCGGTGGCGACCCGGATCTCGGGCCACCTCGACGCCGTGGCCGAGGGCACCGGCGGCCTCCTCGCCGAGGACGAGCGCACGCTGCGAGACCACCTCGTCACCGTCTTGAGCGACGTCGAGGTCCGCGAGCGCCTGAGCGCCGGCGCTCTCGCCCACGCCCGGGCCTTCACCTGGGAGGCCACCGCGGCGGGGACCCTGAGCGCCCTCGCCCAGGAGGCCCGGCGCCGACGGCGCTGACCCCGCTGCAACTGCGCCGACAGAATGGCGCCCTTGAGCTCCTGGCTTCTCCAAGGAGCCCCGGCGTGACTGCGGGGGGTCGCACACATCCAGTTCACACCCGGACGAACCGCAGGCCGTTCCACCGGAGACGGAGGTGCGTGGTGATCGAGGGGCAGCAGTGGGCGTCGTTGGGGCCGAAGGAGGCCACCGTCATCCTGATCGTCCGCCAGTGCGCCCACACGTGTCGTGTTCATGTGTCGATCCCCCCTGCCCGCCCCCCTTGGGCGGCAGCTACCACCAGGGTGAGCGCACCGCCCCGGGCCCAACACCGCAGAACCCCCGACTTCTGTTCGCTCGAGCGCACGCGTCGCCCCCCCCCGTTCTGGGGGCATCTCGACGACCCGCAAGCGACCCACGGGCCGGCCCGGTGCTTCACTCGGGCTCCGGCGCCCGCCGGTCCCGCTTCACCTCGCCTCGGTGCCGCTTCGCCTCCAGCCGGCGGCGGCGGCTCCCGGCCGTCGGCCGCGAGGGCCGACGCGCGGTCGGCACGCGGAGCGCATCGGCCAAGGTGTCGCGCAGTCGGTCGAGGGCCAGTGCCCGGTTGCGGTGCTGCGAGCGGGAGTCGTCGGCGCTCACCGTGACCACGAGGCCGAGGCGGCCCACCAGGCGCTCGCGCTGGGCTTCGGTCAGCGCCGCACACGCGGTGAGGTCGAGTCGGGCCACCGCCCGGGTGTGGGCCTTGTTGGCGTGCTGGCCGCCGGGGCCGCCCGAGGGCGCGAACGACCACTCGACGTCCGCGAGCGGGATCTCGCAGTCGGCGGCGACGCGCAGGCGCTGAGCCATCCGGTCGAGGGTAGGCGGGCAGGCACATCCCCGACCGGCCGGTAAGGTCCGCGCCGATGCCCGCGCCGAACGAACCGCCGGTCCTGCTCCTCCACGGCTTCGCCGCCTCTGCGGAGCGGACGTGGCGGGACAACGGCTGGATCGACCTCCTCGGCGACCTCGGCCGTGAGGTGCTGGCCCCCGACCTCCTCGGCCACGGCGACGCCGACAAGCCCCACGATCCCGAGGCCTACGCAGGGTTGGAGGCCCGGGTCGCCGAGGCGCTGCCGGCGGAGCCCGTCGACGCCGTGGCATTCTCCCTCGGTGCACGGGTCCTCCTGAGACTGGCGGCGGAGGACCCCGACCGCTTCCGCCGAATCGTCGTGGCCGGCGTCGGCGACAACCTCTTCCGGCGGGACGACTCCGAGCCCATCGCCCGCGCCATCACCGATGGCGCCGACGAGGACGACCGCGTCGGCCAGCACTTCGCGTTGCTCGCCACCGCGCCCGGCAACGACCCTCTGGCCCTCGCCGCCTGTCTGCGGCGCCACTCCCCGCCCATGACCGCCGCCGAGCTCTCGCAGGTCCGGCGACCGGTGCTCGTGGTCCTCGGCGACCGCGACTTCGCCGGGCCGGCCGATCCCCTGCTCTCGGCGCTCCCCGACGCCCGGCTCACCACACTCCGCAACGTGGATCACTTCGCCACACCGAAGGCCATGGGCTTCCTCGATGCCGCGCTGGGGTTCCTCGGGCCCTGACGCCGGCCGGGTCGGCCTCTCGCCGCGGTCCACCGGCGCGTCGTCGAATCCGCCGACCCAACCGCCACGGAACCTCAAGACCGGCAACCTCACATCCGATGGATCAGGGGCGTCGGAACAGGTCCGATGCCCTTCGGTACCACTGGGGAGGCACGGGGAGCGATGGCATGGCGATCCGCCAAGCGATCCGGCCACGGGCACACGCGCTCGGGGGACGCGGGACGCGACCTCGCGTGGGCGGTCGTCGCCTGCGTCGTGGCGGTGACCCTCGCCATCGGCTTCGGTCTCGGGACATCGGTCACGCGTTGGCTGGTCGATTCCCCGGTGGACCTCAGCGCCATGATCGGCCTGATCCTCGTGCTGCCGCCTGCAGCGATGGTCGTGGCCCGCCGGCGCCTCCGTGACGCCAATGCCGTCCGTGACGAGCTCGACCGCCTTGCCCTGCACGACCCGCTGACCGGTCTCCCCAACCGGCGCTTCCTCAACGAGCACTTCGAGCAGATCATCCGACGCTCCCAGCGCGGCGGCGGCCGCGTCGCCGTCTTCGTCCTCGACCTGGATCGCCTCAAGACCGTCAACGAGGCCCACGGCCGCGAGGCCGGCGACCAGCTCATGATCGCCGTCAGCAGCCGCCTCACCGAGATCGTGGATGACGCCAGCACCGTCGTCCGCTACGGCGGCGGCGAGTTCATCATCATCTGCCCCGACACCACCGGTGGGCCGGCGGCCGAGCGCCTCGCCGCCGGGTTGATCGAAGGGCTGGAGGCACCCTTCACGATGGGCCACGACCGGGTCCGTCTGACCGCGCACATCGGGATCGCCATCGCCGAGGAGAACTGCGCGCAGCCCGACGACCTCATCCGTGACGCCCACTCGGCCCTCCACAACGCCAAGCACGGTCCGTGCGGCTACGCCATGTTCGACCGGTCGATCGCCCAGCGGGGGACGCCGTCGACCACCGAGCGTCGGCTGCGCGAGGCCCTCGAGCGGGGCCAGTACCGCCTGCACTACCAGCCGGTCGTGTCCCTCCAGACCCAGCGGATGGTCAAGGTCGAGGCGCTCATTCGCTGGGAGGACCCCGAACGGGGCCTGGTCAGCCCCGGCGAGTTCATCCCTGCGCTCGAGGAGACCGGCCTCATCGTGCCCGTCGGCACGTGGGTGTTGGAGGAGGCGTGCCGCCAGGCCAAGCGGTGGCAGGAGGCCTACGCCGACCGCGCGCCGCTGGCGGTGACCCTCAACGTGTCGACGCGCCAGTTGGCCCAGTACGACTTCCCCGACGTCCTGACCAGGGCGCTGACCGTCACCCAGGTCGACCCGAGCCTGATCTGCCTGGAGATCACCGAGGGCGCTCTCATGCACGACGTGGATGCGGCCTGGACGATGCTGCGCACCGCGAAGACGAGCGGTGTCGCCTTGGCCCTCGACGACTTCGGCACGGGGTTCTCCTCGCTCAGCTTCCTGCGCAGGTTCAGCATGGACATCTTGAAGATCGACAAGAGCTTCGTGGACGGCCTCGGGCACAGCCGGGAGGACACCACCATCGTCGAGCACCTGATCGGCATGGCGCGTGGCCTCGGCATGGTCACCGTGGCCGAGGGGGTCGAGACCGCCGAGCAGGTCAAGTACCTGCGCTCGCTCGACTGCCACATGGCCCAGGGCTTCTACTACTGCAAACCCCAGCCCGCCGAAGTGATCGACCAGATCATGGGTGAGCCCACCACCACGGGTTGGCGGCCCGACCAACGGGCGACCAACGGCGCCGAACCGACGCCGGCCACCATCGGGATCGACGCCCCCTGGTAGGCGGGCCCGCCCCGGGCCCGAACCCGCTTCAGGGCTCGGTCGAGGCGAAGCCGCCGGCCAGGCGTTCGAGCGGCGTGCCCGGGCCCCGCAGGCCGGCGAGGGCGTCGTAGGCCTCCCGCCGACGGCGCCAGAGCGCAGCGACGAAGCGGGGGCGCAGCAGCTTGTGCATCGGCAGGTACCCGATCTCCCACACCATCAGCACGCCCCAGAAGGCGAGGTCGCCGCTGGCGCCGCCGGGGCGGAGCTTCACGTGGATGCGCATGCCGCCGTGGGTGAAGTGCAGGATCTTCTTGTCGATGGCGTCGGCCAGGACGGCCTCGTTGATCTGGATGAGGCTGGCCCGGTCCTCGGGGGGCTCGACCGCCTTGGTCACCCGCCGGTGGACGAAGTCGACCACCCAGTAGGGCTCGGGTGACGACGGCACCTCGAACACCACGGGTCGTGACAGCAGGTACCGGGGCACGAGGGGCGGCAGATCGTGGAGGAAGGCCCCGAGGTAGGCGGAGAAGGCTTCCCAGGACAGCGTGACGCCCGCTTCCTCCTCGGCACAGGCCTCGAGGGCGTCGCGGTGCTCCTCGAGGCGGGCGGCGAGGGCGGCCTCGGGGTCGGCGAACCAGGCGTGGCCGGTCAGGGCGAAGCCCTCGGACGCCGACCAGGAGTCGCCCGGCGAGAGGATGGTCAGCTCGGTGTGCTCGACGCCGGGGGCGCCGGCGAAGGCCTCGGCGACCTCGACCGGGCTGATGAGGTTGGGGTTCACCCAGCGGCTCTCGGGGTGCAGGAAGGCCACCATGTTGGCGAAGGGCACCGCGTAGTGCGGCTGGAGCTGGCGGGCCGCGGCGACGAAGTCGTCGATGTAGGTCTGGCGGGTCAGCAGGGTGAGGTCGGCCGGGTCCTCGGCCTCGTAGCCGATGGGGTACGACTGCGCCCACGAATGGGTCTTGAACATGAAGGTCGGGTGGCCGAAGTCGTAGGCCACCTGGTCGAGGGCACGACCGCGGATCTTGCAGTCGTTGAGGTCGGCGACGACCTCGTCGCCGTCGGCCACCACGAACGCGGTGTCGTCGAAGCCGTACTGGTACGACGCCACCCGCACGCCCGGCGCCAGCTCGGTGATCTCGCCGTGGGGCAGCTCGGTGACCTTGTCGAATCCGAGCGAGCGCACCTCGCCGCCCATGACGTCCACCCCGAACTTCGAGACCAGCACCTCGGTGCCCTTGTCGATCTTGCGCATCGACGGGTAGTGGAAGTGGTCGAAGTGGTGGTGGGTGAGGTAGAGGTAGTCCGGCGCCAGCCACTCCGGCTTCAGCTCGTCTTGGGGGGCGAAGTGCCACCAGGAGCGCCAGTAGCAGGAGCCGAACAGCCACGGGTCGATGAGGATGGTCGGGCCCGTGCCCTCTCCTTCAGGACCATCGGTTTCGATGTAGAGGCTGGCGTGGCCGATCACGGTGAAGCGCATGGCAGTGGTTACGGTATGGCAGAGGGACCGTGAGCGAGAAAACTGCGGACGAGCGCCGCTTCCGGCTGGCGCTGGGCGCCATCACCCTGGCGGGTCTGGCCCTGCGGGTGGCCAACGTGGTGCTGCTGCGTCCCACGCGGGACGCCGGCGGCGACGGCTACGTCCTGGCCGGCGACTCGCTCTACTACCACTTCCAGGCCAACGCCCTCGCCAAGGGGCTGGGCTACATCATCCCGTTGGGGACCGACCTGCGCCCCGTCACCGCCGGCTCCGACCTGATCACCCCGAGTGCCGCCCACCCGCCGCTGTACTCGACCTATCTCGCGCTCTGGTCGAAGCTCGGCGTGGACACCGTCACCGGCCACCGCCTCGCCTCGTGCCTCGTCGGTGCCGCCACCGTGGCCCTCGTCGGGCTGCTGGCCCATCGCCTCGCGCCGACGGCCACCGCCACCCGGGTCGGGCTCGGGGCGGCCGCGGTCGCCGCCCTGTACCCGGGCCTCTGGATCAACGACGGCGTGCTGCTCTCCGAGACCGTGGCCATCTTCACCGTCACCCTGGCCGTCCTCGTCGCCTACCTCTTCTGGGAGCGCCCCTCGTGGTGGCGGGCGGTGGCCCTCGGGGCCGCCATCGGCCTCGCCGCGCTCAGCCGCAGCGAGGCCATCGCCCTCGTGGTCTTCGTGGCCCTGCCCCTCGCCCTGTGCTCGCGTGGTTCGTGGGGGCGGCGCCTCGGCCTCGCTGCGGTGTCCGGGGCGGCGATGGTGGTCGTGCTGGCGCCGTGGCTCGGCCACAACCTCACCCGCTTCGAGAACCCCGTGCTGCTCACCAGCTCGAGCGGGGCGGTCCTCTCCGGGGCCAGCTGCGACGGCTCGTGGTACGGCCCCCTCACGGGGTCCTACGCCGACTGCTTCGACCCCACCACGCTGTCGGCGGAGACCCAGGCCGACCTCTGCGATCGCATCGATCGACCCGCTGACTGCCTCGCCAGCGAGGAGGGCGTGCAGGCGGTCGTCCTGTCGCTGCGCGACCCCCGCCTCTACGACGAGAGCCAGTCCGACCAGCCCTACGCCGAGCAGGCCACCGCGTACATCCGTGACCACCTCGGACGCCTCCCCGTGGTGGTCGCCGCCCGCGTCGGCCGGGTCTGGGGCGTCTACGCCCCCCTCCAGAACACACGGCTCGACATCGACGTCGAGAACCGGGGCCGGGTGGCGTCCTGGCTCGGCTTCGTCGCCTACTGGCTCCTGGTGCCGCTGGCGGTCGTCGGGCTGTGGTCGCTGCGCCGCCGGCGCGTGCCCATCTTGCCCTTCCTCGCCGTGGCCCTCACCGTGACCCTCGCCGCCGGGGCCACCTTCGGGGTGACGCGCTACCGGGCGACCGCGGAGGCACTGCTCGTGGTGGCCGCCGCGCTCGGGGTCGACGCGGTGGTGCGACGCACCGCCGTCACTCGAACATCGAGTCCAGCAGCGGACGCACCATCTCCACCGTCGTCCGCGGGTTGACGAAGCAGAGGCGCATCACCGGCTCGCCCTGCCAGGACGTGGCCCGCACGAAGGCCCGCCCGTCGGCGAGCTGGCGGTCGGCCCATGCGTCGTAGTCGGCGCGCTCCCAGCCCGGTCGACGGAACAGCACCACGGACAGCTCGGGTTCGAAGACCAGCTCGAGCCCACCGCGACCGGCGATCTCGGCCGCCACCCGCCGCGTGAGGGTCAGGATGGACTCGACGGCCTCCCGGTAGGCGTCGGTGCCGTGGGTGACGAGCGAGAACCAGAAGGGCAGGCCGCGGGCCCTCCGGGAAAGGTGGAAGGCGTAGTCGTGGGGGTTCCACTCGTCGCGGGTGACGGCGTCCAGGTACGACGCCTTCTGGGTGTGGGCGGCCGCGGCCAGCGCCGGGTCCCGGTAGAGCAGGGCGGCGCAGTCGAAGGGGCTGAAGAGCCACTTGTGGGGGTCGATGGTCACCGAGTCGGCGCCCTCGATCCCGTCGAAGAGCGCGTGCACCGACGGGGCCGCCAGGGCAGCGCCCCCGTAAGCGGCGTCGACGTGCAGCCAGAGGTCGTGCTGGCGCGCCAGGTCGGCAGCGCCGGCGAGGTCGTCGACCACACCGAGGTTGGTGCTCCCGGCGGTGACCACGATGACGAACAGTCCCTCGCCGTGCTCGGGGTCGGCATCGAGGGCGGCCCGCAGGGCCTCGCCCCGCAGCGCGCCCCGGTGATCGCCGGGGACCTCCAGCAGGTCGACGTCCATGATCTCGGCCGCCGAGCGGACCGATGAGTGCGCCTCCGCGGTGGCCGCGATGCGCCAGCGCGGCGGACGGTCCCCGCGTGCCGCGGCGGCCCGGTGACGGGCGGCCACCAGCGCACTCAGGTTGGCCGCCGATCCCCCGCTCACGAAGCAGCCGCCGGCGCCGTCGGGCAGGCGGCAGAGCTCGGCCAGCCACGCGAGGGCCTGGTTCTCGGCGAACACCGCACCGGCGCCCTCCTGCCAGGACCCGCCGAAGATGCTCGACGCGCTCACGACGAGGTCGAACAGCACGGCTGCTTCGGTCGGGGCGGCGGGCACGTAGGCGAGGTGCAGGGGGTGGTCCATGGAGATGGTGGCCTTGGCCAGCACCTCGGTGAAGCGGCGCAGCGCCTCCTCCCAGCCGAGGCCGTCCTTCGTGACGCTGGCGCCGACGAGCGCGCTCAGCTCAGCCGCCGGTCGGGGCCCGTCGAGGGGCACCTCCCGCTGGGTGCGGTCGGCGACGTAGTCGAACACGGCCCGGGCCATGCGGGCGGTGTCCTCGTCGTAGCGGTGCATGCGCGCCGGGTCGGAGGGCGGGTTCATGAGAGCACGTCGGAGGGCGGGATCATGAGAGCACGTCGGAGGGCGGGATCATCGGTGCTCGTGGGGCGCGGCCATGCCCAGAACGTATCGTCGCCCCATGCAGGCCTGGCGAGTGCACGAGCACGGCGCGCCCCTGGAGGTGCTCCGCCTGGACGACGACGTCGCGCCCCCGGTCCCCGGGCCAGGCCACGTCCGACTGGCCGTCGAAGCGTGTGCGCTGAACTTCGCCGACTCGCTGCTGTGCCTCGGCACCTATCAGGAGCACCCGCCTCTGCCCTTCTCGCCCGGCCTGGAGGTGTGCGGTCGGGTGGAGGCCGTCGGCGCCGGCGTGGACCTGCCCGTCGGTCAGCGGGTGATCGGCCTCCCGACGCTCCCCCACGGCGGCTACGCCGAGGCCTGCCTGTGCGCGGCCCACGACGTGTTCCCCGTGCCCGACGACGTGGACGCCGCCGTGGCCGCCGCCCTGCCGGTCACCTACCAGACGGGGTGGTTCGCCCTGCACCGCCGAGGCGCGCTCCAGCCGGGTGAGACCGTCCTGGTCCACGCCGGCGCCGGCGGGGTGGGATCGGCCGCCATCGAGCTCGCCGTGGCGGCGGGGGCCCGGGTGCTGGCCACCGCCGGCGGCCCCGACAAGGTCGAGCGCTGCCTCGCCCTCGGTGCCGAGCAGGCCTTCGACTACCGCGCCGGCGACTTCGTCGACGCGGTCAAGGACGCCACCGGCGGGCGGGGCGCCGACGTCATCTTCGACCCGGTCGGCGGCGACACCTTCGACCGCTCTCGCCGCTGCATCGCCTGGGAGGGCCGCATCCTCGTCATCGGCTTCGCCGCCGGCCGACCCGCCGATGCGCCCACCAACCACGTCCTGGTCAAGAACTACTCGGTCGTCGGCGTCCATTGGGGCGGGTACCGCACCCGCGACCCCGCCCTGGTGCAGCACTGCCACACCGAGCTGCTGGACCTGCTGGCCGTCGGCGCCATCCACCCGCTGGTGTCCGCCGAGCGTCCCTTTCCCGAGGCCGCGGCGGCGCTGGCCGACCTCACCGGCCGCGCCACCACCGGCAAGGTCGTCCTCCGCCCCTGATCAGCCCCCCGGGCGGCACAGGAGCCGGTCGACGAGGGCGTCGAGGGCGCCGGTGGGATCGACGAGCAGCGGGCGCACCCGGGTGATGGACGGGCGCTGCGGCGGCTCGCTGAAGCCGAATCCCGCCGGCGGCCAGACACGGGTGAGGGCACCACGGTCCTCGCCCTCGACCGACAGCGAGCCGGCGGTGACCGGGTGCCAGGCATCGGCCCGGTACCACTCGCGCACTCCGGTGGGACTGACGCCGTAGGTCCGGACGTCCATCGCCACCTTGGCGACGGGACCCTCGACGAAGCGGGTGAACCATGCCGGCCGGCGCACCGGGATGGGCCAGCCCCGTCCGGCCGTGAGGGACAGCGCGAACGCCGGGCCGGCGGCCTCGAGGTGGCGGGCGTCGCCTCGGACGGACAGCTCGACGACCGCCAGCTCGTCGAAGCGGTACACCGCGCTGATGAACTCCCCCACGCCGGCGTCGGCCACGTAGAGGGTGCGCCGACCGTCGGGGGCCGCCCACATGACGTCCGCGAACGGCCCGATGGGCGAGCGCGCCCAGTGCCCGACCACCAGGCGGTCGCCCGAGGCGAAGCCGGCACCGGCGATGACCCCCGCCAGCTCGTGGCGGCGCGTCACCCGAGGTCGGGCAGGCCCGGCGGCACGGCCACCGGCGCCCCACCCGATGCCGCCGAGCGGTAGATGGCGTCGGTGACGATGTGGGCCCGCAGGGCGTCGGCGAAGGTCGGCGCCGCGGGGCCGCCTTCGACCACGGCGCGGACGAAGGCGGCGTCGGGGTTGCCGTCGTCGGGGTCATCCGGGCCGATGGTGGCGGCGAACAGGTCCCCGCCCTCGATGGTGCCCGACTCGCCCCCCGCCCGCGTCCAGTGGACGGGGCCGAACCAGTCCCCCTCGATGACCACGTGCAGGCGCTCGCAGAACACCTCGACGCGGCGCAGGCTCGGGCGCTCGAGCAGGTCGTGCCAGACGGACGTGAGCACGCCCAGGCCGCCGCCGGCAAAGGCGAACGACACCGCCACGTTGTCCTCGATGCCGGCCAGGCCGTGCTGCTCGGCGGTGTGGCCGTTCACGGTGACCACGGGGCCGAGCAGCCACTCGAGGATGTCGACGTCGTGGATGGAGTGCTCGAGCAGCGCCCCCGAGCCCGCCCTGGCCGGGTCGGCCCGCCAGTCGGAGGCGTACTGGCCCTGCACCGGCAGGTACTGGTCGTCGCGGAACACGACGCTCATCGGGCGCCCGCTGCGTTCGTCCTCGATGAGCGCCTTGGCGAAGAGGAACGCCGGTGAGCGGCGCAGCACCAGCCCGACCTGGTTGGTGACCCCGGCCACGGTGACCGCCTGCGTCATGGCTCGGGCGGACTCGAGGTCGGTGGCGAGCGGCTTCTCGCAGAACACGGGCAGTCCCCGTTCGACCACGGCATCGACGAGGCGGGGGTGCTCGGCGGTCCAGGTGCACACGAACACCGCGTCCGAGCGGTCGAGCACCTCGGCCTCGGTGGCGCACACCGGTGCCCCGCTGGCCGCCGAGAAGGCGGCAGCCTTGTCGGCGTCGGGGTCGTGGACGCCGGCCCAGGCGACGTCGACGCCGGCGTGGGCCGCGCCCCGCAGCATCTTCGAGTGGAACGTGGCGATGAAGCCCGCTCCCAGGAACCCGACGCGCACGGTCACGACGGCGACCGTACCGGGCCGTCTGCCCGACGTCCCGATCAGGCGGGAATGCCCGCCGACCCCAACCGGTTCAATGTCGTAATCATGTAATCAGGCTTTAGCCTGGACCTTCCACGAAGCTCCTTCCCGCCAAGCAAGGGAGTCCCTGTGAACGACGTCTCCACCCTCACCCTGCCGGTGCTGCCCCTGACCACGGGTGTGGTGTTCCCCCAGATGGTGGTCACCATCGCCGTCGAGTCGGACGAGGCCCAGGCCGCCGCCGAGGCCGCCAGCGACGGTCGCCTGCTCCTCGTCCCCCGCCTCGACGGCCACTACAGCCGCGTCGGCACCATCGCCAAGGTGGAGAGCCGCCTCACCCTCCCCAACGGGCAGCCCGCCCTGGTCGTGCGGGGCGAGTCCCGCGCCTACGTCGGCGGCGGCGTGGTCGGCACCGGGGATGCCCTGTGGGTGCAGGCCGAGCCCGTCACTCTCGACGAGCCCAGCGAGCGCGTGGCCGAGCTGGCCCGCGAGTACCGGGCCACCGCCCGCGCCCTGCTGGCGCAGTTCGGCGGCCGGCGCCTCAGCTCCGTCCTCGGCGACGTCGACGACCCCGGCGCCCTGGCCGACACCGCCGGCTGGATCCCTGACCTGGCCATCGAGCGCAAGGTCACCCTCCTCGAGACGGTCGACGTCGAGGCCCGCCTCGAACTCGCCCTCGGCTGGGCCAAGGACTCCCTGGCCGAGCTGGAGCTGGCCGAGCAGATCCGCAACGGCGTCACCGAGGGGATGGAGAAGACCCAGCGCGAGTTCCTGCTGCGCCAGCAGCTGGCCGCGATCCGCAAGGAGCTGGGCGAGGACGGCGACGACGATCCGGTGGCCGAGTACCGCGAGCGCTTCGCCGACCGAGACCTCCCCGACGACGTCGCCGCCGCAGTCGACCGCGAGCTGGACAAGCTCGAGCGCACCAGCGCCCAGAGCGCCGAGTACGGCTGGATCCGGGCCTGGCTGGACACGCTGGCCGAGCTGCCCTGGGGCGAGCGCTCCGCCGACCACCTCGACCTCGCCGAGGCCCGGGCGGTGCTCGACGCCGACCACACCGGCCTCGACGACGTGAAGCAGCGCGTGGTCGAGTTCCTGGCCGTGCGCAAGCTCCGGGCCGAGCGCGGCATCGACGCCGACGGCGGCCGCAAGGCCGGCGCCATCATCGCCCTGGTGGGCCCGCCCGGGGTGGGCAAGACCTCGCTGGGCGAGTCCATCGCCCGCGCCCTCGGGCGCTCGTTCGTGCGGGTCGCCCTCGGCGGCGTGCGCGACGAGGCCGAGATCCGCGGCCACCGGCGCACCTACGTCGGTGCCCAGCCGGGTCGCATCGTCCGGGCGCTGGCCGAGGCCGGCACCATGAACCCCGTCTTCCTGCTCGACGAGATCGACAAGGTGGGCTCGGACTGGCGGGGCGATCCGTCGTCGGCGCTGCTCGAGGTGCTCGACCCGGCCCAGAACCACTCGTTCCGCGACCACTACCTCGAGGTCGACCTCGACCTGTCCGACGTGCTCTTCGTGGCCACGGCCAACGTGCTCGACACCATCCCCGGCCCTCTCCTGGACCGAGTGGAGATCGTGCGCCTCGACGGGTACACGGAGGACGAGAAGGTCGCCATCGCCCGCGACCACCTCGTCGCCCGCCAGCTCGAGCGCAACGGGCTGCGCCCGGACGAGGTCGCCTTCGACGAGGAGGCGCTGCGCACGGTGATCGCCGACTACACGATGGAGCCCGGCGTGCGCGACCTCGAGCGCCAGCTCGGCAAGGTGCTGCGCAAGGCGGCCACGACCATCGCCGGCGGTCTCGACGAGGGCGCCGGCGCCGCGGCAACCGTCGTCATCGACGCGGACGACCTGCGCCCCGCCCTGGGCCGGGCCCGGTTCCCCCGCGACGACCACGACCGCCGTCACGGCCCGGGCGTGGCCACCGGCCTCGCCGTCACCGGCGCCGGCGGCGACGTCCTGTCCGTCGAGGCGACCGCCCTCGACGGCGACACCGGCCTGAAGGTCACCGGCCAGCTCGGCGACGTCATGTCCGAGTCGGCCGAGATCGCCTTCACCTACGTGCAGGCCAACCGCTCGGCCCTCGGCATCGACGAGGGCGCCGACCAGCGCCGCTTCCACCTCCACGTCCCGGCCGGGGCCGTGCCGAAGGACGGGCCGTCGGCCGGCGTCACCATGACGACGGCGCTGGTCAGCCTGCTCACCGGCCGCCCCGTCCGGCCCGAGGTCGGCATGACCGGCGAGGTCACCCTCCAGGGCCGAGTGCTGCCCATCGGCGGCGTGAAGCAGAAGGTGCTGGCCGCCCAGCGGGCCGGGCTCACCACGGTGATCCTGCCCGCCAAGAACGGCCCGGACCTGGACGACCTGCCCGACGACGTCCGCGAGGCCATGACCCTGCACCTGGTCGGCGACGTCACCGAGGTCCTGGCCCTCGCCCTCTCCGACCCCGAGGAGGGCGAGCAGGGCGACGACCCGGGCGACGAGGTCCCCGTTGCCGCCTGATCCCCCACCCGGCGCCGGGCCACCGGTCCACGACCGGCGGCCCGGCGCTCAGGGCCGACGCCCTCGGGAGTCGGGAAGGGGCGCCACCACGAGGTCCATCTCGCGGGCGGCCCAGGCCAGGTCGGGGTCCGCAGTCGCAACGGCTTGGCCGTAGCGGACGGCGCTCGCCAGTGCGCAGCAGTCGGCCAGCGAGAGCGGCCGGGTGTCGCGGTCGTAGAACTGGGCGCGCAGGGCGCCGGCCACCGCGCCGTCGAAGGCGTCGACCGCCAGCACCTCGAGGCCTCCGTCGCGCAGCCAGGTGATGCGCTGCACGACGTCCACCAGCTCGAGACCTCCGACCCGGGAGGAGCGGTCGATGGTCTCGGCCAGGTTGACGGCATTGACAACCGGCGGGTCGTCCCGGTCATGCAGCATGGCGGCCACCTCGTCTGCTGCCGGCTCGTCGATCAGGTGGGCGACGAGGACGAACGCGTCGAGCAGCACCTACCGCTCCCTGCGCTCGTCGACCGCGTCCTCGTCCCGCCCCGCGGCCCGGAGCATCTCAGTGGACACGCCCTCGGCGAGGCGCAACGACCCGCGCGCCCGCTCGAGGGGATCGTCGGGCACCGGTTCGACGATCAGCCGGTCGCCTGCGTCGACCACTCGCACCCGCCGACTGCCCCAGCGGCGCCGCACCGCCGCGGGGATGGAGATCTGGCCACCTTGTGAGATCTCCACCGTGCGCACGGACTCTGGGTCAAGCTCATGGAAGAGGTTGAGCACCATGACTGGGATCGTACCTCATGGACCTGGAGGGCAGACTGCGATCCCCGCGGCAGAGGTCCGCCCGGTCACCGTCGCTGCATCGCGTGCCCGATGCCAGGGTGAGCGATCCAGGACCGGTCGCTCCGCGCCGGCCGGGCGTAGGGTGAGGCGATGGCCCGGCTGTTGCGCATCGGGGGCGCCAAGCGCCCCTGGCCCGAGGTGCGGGCGGCCATCGAGGCCGCCACCACCGCGCGCTTCCCCGGCGCCGGCGTGGTCGTGGACGACGAGCCGTCGATCGGGTGGCACGACGGCCCGGCGGAGGCATCGGTGGCCGAGGCCGTCGGCGAGCTGCCCGGCTGGCGCTTCGCGGTCGCCCTGGAAGGCGCCGACGGCGCCGGCGCCACCGGCGACGACGACCGCCGCTCCCCCATCTGGCTGCGGCGGACCTTCAGCGACGAAGCCCTCGCCATCGCCGTCGTGCGCTTCCAGGCCAGCGCCGTGCGCCCCTACGACAGCACCAGGGAGGGCGCCGAGACCCGCCTGCGCGACCTGCTCGACGTCGACGATCCCGCGGTCAGCGGCTACCCCCTGACCGACGCCATGGCCGTGCTCCTGCTCGCCGATCCCCCGGCCGCCGACGACGCCTCCCCCACCCGCGCCGACGCCTGGTCGCGCCGTCTCACCGCCCTCGGCTACGACAACCTGTGGAACCAGGCCTACGCCGAGTCGCCCCTCTGACCGTGGTGGTCGACGCGCTGGTGCTCGCCGAGGCGGTCGGGGTCGGCACCCTGGCGTGGGAGACCCTGAAGGCGGTCTTCTTCCTCCTGCCACTGGCCCTCAGCCTCTGGGCCTTCCTCGACGTCACCCGTCGTCCGGGTTGGGCCTGGGCGCTCGCCGGCCGCAGTCGCATCACCTGGATGGTCCTCATCGCGCTCGGCGTGCTCACCATGATCGGTGGCATCGCCATCTGCTGCTGGTACCTGCTGCGGGTCCGCCCGGTGATCGCCGCCGCCGAAGAGGGACGCGTCGCCGACCCCTGAGGGACCCTCCCGTCAGAAGCCGGGGCGGGCCTCGAGCTGGAGCATGGCCCGGAGGGTGGCGTCGGCGAGGAGGGCGTCGCCCTCGGGGGTGTAGTGGAGGCCGTCGTCGGCACGCACCCGCACCATCTCGCCGTCGGGGCCGAGGGGCAGGTCGTCCGAGTACTCGCCGTTCAGGCTCGACGGCGTGGCCCAGTCGACCTTGGGAACCGGGAAGGTGCGGTAGATCTCGTTCAGGCGGGCGACGTGGTCCTCCATCGGCCCGTAGTACCCGTTGGTGCTCACCGGAGGTGAGATCACCCAGAAGACCCGGGCGCCACCGGCCGACGCCCGGCGGATCATCTCTCGCGAGACCTGCTCCCACGTCTGGTAGGCGAGGTCGGTGTTGGGGAGCACCTGCGTGCCATCGGGCAGTTCGTAGAGCCGGTCGGGAGGGTTGGTGTAGTCGCAGCAGGCCTCGATGACCACGACGTCGGGGTCGAAGTCGGCCACCCACCGGTCGATCTGGCTCAGCCAGTCGCCGTCCCCCTGCGGGTTGAGCGGACCGGTGCCGGGGCCGCCGGCGTAGCCCGTGGTGATGCCCCGCTCGGCGAACCGGTCACGGAAGAAGGGGTAGGCCTGGCCCATGACCGAGTCACCCACGAGCAGCACGCGGTGCAGGGTCGGAGCGGTCATGGCGGCCACGGGCACGGCATCTTCGACCTCGGCGGCCTGGGCCGCCAGGGCCTGAGGCGACGCGTCGGGCGCCTCGAGGGCCTCGGTGGCCTCACGGAAGTCGAGATCGGCTACCGCCGGCGGGTTGACGGTGACGAGGAGCACCGCCACGACCACCGCGGAGACCGCGGCCGGCGCAACCACCCACGAACGCTTCGAGACGAGCAGGAGGCGTTGACGGACGGGCTGTTCGAGGTACCAGTACGACACCAGCGCGACGCCGAGGGTGACGGCGACGCGCAGCAAGAACAGCGGCCAGAGGGGCAGGCCCGTGCGCTCGGGGGTGAGCCACAGGAAGATCGGCCAGTGGTAGAGGTAGACGCCGTAGGAGATCTTGCCCAGGGCCACGATCCCCGACTTGGAGAAGATGGCCTGCACCGGCCCCGCCACTTGGAGGGCGGCGAGGATGAGCAGGGCCGAGAACCCGGCATAGACCACGAGCCCGCCCTGGTACAGCATGCCGTCGGCCTGGTCGACGTGCATCCAACACCAGATCGTGGCCCCGAGCGCGAGCACGCCGGCGGCACCGACCGCGAGGACGGCACCCGGGCGGCGGAGCGGCCCGCGTCCCAATAACACCAGAGCGAGCAGACCGCCGATGAGCAACTCGGCGGCACGCGTGAACGTCGAGTAGTACACCCGGGCCGTGTCGAGCCCAGGCTGGTACAGGTGCAGCATCCACGCCACGGACGCCGCGGTGAGCCCGAGCAGCACGGCGAACAGCACCCGCCGAGCCCCCTTGGCCGCCCTCAGCACGCCGAAGACCAACAGCGGATAGACGACGTAGAACTGCTCCTCGATGGCCAAGGACCAGAAGTGCTGCACCGGTGAGGGCGCCGTGAAGAGATCGGCGTAGGACTGGTCGGCGACGATGAAGTGCCAGTTGGCGACGTAGAACAGGGCAGACAGGACGTCGCCCCGCAGTTCGTTCAGCTGGGCGGCGTCGGCGACGAAGAGCCCGAAGAGCACGGAGATCCCCGCCAGGGCCGCCACCGAAGCGGGCATCAGCCGGCGGAAGCGGCGCGTCCAGAAGTTGCGGAGGCTGATGGCGCCCCGAGCGTGATGCTCGGTGACCAGCAGCGTGGTGATCAGGAAGCCCGACAGGGTGAAGAAGGTGGAGACGCCCAGGAACCCACCGCGCGCCCAGGCGAACTGGCCGTGGAAGAACAGCACCCCGAGCACCGCCAGGCCGCGGAGGCCGTCGAGGGCGGGCTCGTAGCGCAGGTGGACCTTCGGCGCGGCGGCGATCGTCGCCCCGGCGGGGGCGACGTGGGCGAGGTCGGCCTGGGGCTGGAGGGCAGGGTCGTCCAGCTCGGGGTCGTCGACGTCGGCGCCCGTGGCGAGGTGGTGGCCATCCGGGGCGGCGTCCTGGTCGAACAGCGTGGGACCGTCGACCGCGACCGCCGCGCCCACGAGCACCTCGGCCAGGTCCTCTTCGTCGTCATCGGTCGGTTCCCCGGCCACCGGCTCCCACGCGTCCTGGTCGAACAGCGTGGCGGCCGCGACGGGCGCCGGTGCGTGCTCCGCAGGCTCGGGCACCTCCTCGGGCTCGGCCCCTTCGTCGGGGTCGTCGACCGGCTCACCACCGTCCTTGCCCATGTCGTCGACCGCTGTCTCGTCCACGTCCACGTCCCGGTCGCCGTCCGCGGGCGCGGTCGTGACGGCGGACGCGTCGTCGGAGGGCTCGCGGTCGGAGTCGGTCATCGAGGAGGTCGGAGGGGCGCCCGGCGGGCGCTGACCCACGTCAGCATCACGCCACCGAACACATCCCAGCCTACCGTCGGCACTTCGACCCCTTGGGGTCAGCGAAACCGGTCCGGAGGCGGCCCGTAGCGACCGCGGAGGTGATCGGCCATGGCCTGCAGGCGGGCGCGGGCGTCATAGATGTCGCGTCGACGATCTGGCCGCCGCCAACCCCGCGCCACCATCCAGAGCCCGAGCACGAGTCGCACGAAGGCCGGCCAGCGCCCGAAGTTGTCGCGCACGAGGAGCAGGGTGTTGCGCTCCTCGAGGTAGTCCACCAGCGCGATGCGACCGGAGGTGACCGGGTTGCGGACGTCGGCACCCCGCACGATCCCCACCTCCCACCCGGCGCGGCGGGCCCGCTCCCCCAGGTCCGCCTCCTCGCAATAGGCGAAGTAGCGCTCGTCGAACAGCCCGATCTCGTCCAGGCACGCACGGCGGGCGAGGAACAGCGTCCCGTGCGGGTAGTCCATGGGCTCCCAGCCGGTGGTGACGCGGGCGGGGACGATGACCGGCCCGAACGCCCGGTCGATGACGGTGGTCATGCCGTCACCGACGTCGGCGCTGATGAGCCCCGCCCCGGGCCGACGAGCGCCTTCCTCGACGATGCGCCGGAGGCACCCCTCGGCAACCAGCGCGTCGTGGGGCGCCACGCCGCACCACTCGCTGCCGTCCGGGTCGTCCAGCCACCGCCGCAACCCCACGTTCAGCCCGGGCCCCCACCCCAGGTTCGACGTCTGCTCCAACAGCACCGGCGCCCGATCGAACTCCCCCGCCAGCGCCGCCACCCCCTCACGAAGCTGCGCGACCTCGTCGGGCCGGGAGGCGTTGTCGACCACGGTGAGCCGGACGGGAACGTCCTGCGCTGCGTACCGCTCGACCGCAGTCAGGCAACGAGCCGCCTGGTTCCAGTGGATCAGCACGATGTCCACCGGCGCTGCAGTCACGAGGACAGGAGCGTACCGACGGCAGGTGGCCGCCAGGCCATCTGCCGTCCGTCGTGTGGGGCGACAGACCGCGGCACCGGTAGCCCGGCGGGTGGCGACGCGACGGCTTCCGCCCACGCGCAGGGACGAGCATGGGCGGAAACGGACTGCGGCGACAGGACCCGCCGGGCGGACGCGCGACAAGCGGGCTGTCAAGGGTGGGGGTGGCTACACCGCCTTGAGCATGGCGTGCTGGACGAGCTCGAGCAGCGCCGCCTTGGTGGACTCGCGGTCACGGGCGTCGCACAGGATGAGGGGCACGTCCGGGGACACGGCCAGGGCCTCGCGCACGTCGTTGACGTTGTGCGCGAGCATTCCGTGGAAGCAGTTGACGGCGACGATGAAGGGCACGTCCATCGACTCGAAGTAATCCACCGCCGGGAAGCAGTCGGCCAGGCGGTTCGTGTCCACCAGCACGATGGCGCCGATGGCACCCCGTACGAGGTCGTCCCACATGAAGCGGAAGCGATCCTGGCCGGGTGTGCCGAACAGGTAGAGGATCAGGTCCTCGCCGAGGGTGACCCGCCCGAAGTCCATGGCCACGGTGGTCGACTTCTTTCCCTGGGCGCCCCCGACGTCATCGACGCCGAGGCTCACCTTGGTCATGGCCGCCTCCGTGGTGAGCGGCTCGATCTCGCTGATCGATCCCACCAGCGTGGTCTTGCCCACGGCGAAGCCGCCGGCGACGACGATCTTCACCGGGAGCGGCACGGTGGCCATGGCGCCCATCGCTGGGTCGGCGGTCTCAGAGTGCCTGAAGCCCATTGAGCACCCTTTCCAGGAGCTTGATGTCCGGTCGGTCGTTCGAGGTGACCTGCGGCTGGTTGGTGGCGAGCAGGCCCTGGGCGGCCATGTCGCCGACGAGCACGCGTACGACACCGAGCGGCACCTTGAGGTGCGCCGAGATCTCCGCCACCGAGAGCGGCGCCGTGCACATGGCGGCGATCGCCTTGTGCTCCAGCACGAGGCGAGGCACCGCAGATTGGCCTTGCGGCGTGGTGCGGATCAGCGTCTCGAGCGGCAGATCGGCGACCGGGCGCGTGCGCCCACCGGTCAGCGCATAGGGACGGAGCCGTGCTCCGAGTCCCTCCCGCGGCTGGTCCGCCACGGTCATCGCGGCAGGGCGCCCTGCAGCTCCGCCCGCAGTTCGGGCGTGAGCACGGAACCAGCCTTCTCCACCATGACCGCCATCTCGTAGCCGACCAGGCCGACGTCGCAAGCCGACGACGCCACGACCGCGAGGCTCGAACCGTCGCTGACCCCGGTGACGAAGAGGAACGCGTTCTCCATCTCGACGATGACCTCGTTCACCGCGCCACCGCCGAAGCGACCGGCCGCGCCATAGGCCAAACCGATCAGGCCGGACGCGACTGCGGCGAAGCGGTCGGCGGCGTCCCGGTCCAGCCCGCCGGAGAGCGCCATCGCCATTCCGTCCGACGACACCACCACGGCCTCGTGGACGCCGGGCACCCGCTCGACGAAGTTCGTGATCAGCCAGTTCAGGTTCTGGGCTTCGGTGCTGAGGCCGTTCATGACCGCTCCTCGGGATGATCAGGGGACGATGGCTGGCGGCCCTGGTGCAGGCCGCTGCGGTACCGGGACAACATGGCCTTCACCTCTTCGGGCGACCGCTGCGAGGCGGAGACGGCGCGGTGATCGGTCGGTGCGGGACGGGCCGGGGTCGGTTTGGCCGATCGCTGGACCAGGCCGGCGGAGGTGAGGCGCTGGCCCGAGGCCGGCGGGTTGGGCACGCGTCGGGGAGTGGTGATCGCGCCCGATGCCGGCGGCCTCGGGGTGAGCGGCGGAGCGGGATCGTCCGCGAGGGCAGGAGGTGGCGGCGTCGCCAGAGGAGGAGCGGCCACGGGCGGAGCGGCCGACGGCGGAGGGGCCGGCGGTGGTGGAGAGAATGGTGGTGGAGGAGGAGGAGGCGGCGGCGGAGGAGGTGGCGGCGCCTGAGACCCGGGCCACTCTGGCTCAGGGGTCGGCGAAGACGGGGTCGAGCTCACGAGGGAGGCCAACCCCTCCTCGAAGGCATCACCTTCGGGCAGGGCCTCGTGGAGGCTGCTCGGTCCGAACGCCGCAGGCTGGGGTGGCGGCTCTGCGACCGGGGGCGTGAACAACGGGAGGTCCGGGGCGGAGGGCGCCGCTGGCTCGGAGGTCGGACCGAAGAGGTCCCCGCCGCCGGAAACGCCGTCGTCGGCGACCAGCTCGGGGAACCCCGTCGGTTGATCCCCGGAGGGGGCCCAGAAGTCGTTGTCGAGAGCGGCAGGTTCCACCCTCGGCGCCTGCCCCGGCGGCGGCGGGACGTCCGACGGAGGGCCGGCGAAGGCGCCCGAAGCCTCACCGTTCGACCACGACGGCGGGGCCGGGTGCGGCGCGTCGAACGGCGCGGCGAGCGCCTCCCCCGCCGCCGGCACCGCCGCGTCGGGGTACCCGCCAACGGGACCGAGATCAGGCAGCGGAGCCCCGCCCACCGGGGCCGGGCCATCGGCTTCTGCGAACAGAGCACCCAGGGGCGACGGCTCGCCCGGGACGGCCGGGGCGATGAACCCGTTGGAAGCGGTCGGCTCCGCTGTCGGCGGAGGCGGCGGGGGCGGAGGCGACGCCGGTGCGGGCACCGGTGCACTCACGGGCGAGTCGACCGCAGGCATTCCCTCGTCTGCCACCAACCCGGCCGGCAGCACGACCATCGCACTGATGCCCCCTGCGGGCGAGGACACGAGGCGCACCCCGATGCCGAAACGAGCCGCGAGCCGTCCGATCACGATGAAGCCGAGTGAACGGGACAGCGCCAGACCCACGAGCGGCGGATGGGTGAGCATGGCGTTCGCCTCGGCCAACTGCTCGGCGCTCATGCCGATGCCCTGGTCGGACACCGTGATCAGGTAGCCGGCGTCGGGTGTCCGCTGCCCCACCACCTCGACGTGGGTCTCGGGCGGCGAGAACTGCGTCGCGTTCTCCATCAGCTCCGACAAGAGGTGGGCCAGGTCGACGGCCACGTTGCCACCGACGGTGACCTCGTCGAGGGCGAGCAGGTTGACCCGGGTGAAGTCCTCCACTTCGCCGATGGCGACGCGCACGACATCGGCAAGGGCGACCGGGCGGGCTCGGCGCCGGGGCGGCTCCGCCCCGGCGAGCACCAGCAGGCTCTCGGCATTGCGCCGCATCCGAGTGGCGAGGTGATCGAGCTTGAAGAGGTGCTCGAGTTGCTCAGGGTCTTCCTCGTTCGCCTCGAGCTCGTCGATGAACTCGATCTGGCGGTCGAGCAACGACTGGTTGCGTCGGGCCAGGTTCACGAAGATGTCGCCGATGCCCTTGCGGAGCAGGGCGGCCTGCTCCTCGGCCACCTCGACCGTGACGTTCTGGATCGCGTTGAAGGCCTCGGCGAGTTGGCCGATCTCGTCCCGGGAGCGCACCTCGATCGGCTCGACCGCGACGGACCTGGCGTCGGCGATGCCCTCGGGCGAGCGGAGGTCCTCGACCAGGCGTGGTATGCGCTCGGAGGACAAGATGTTGGCGGCCTTGGTGAGCTTGCGGAGCGGCCGGGTGGTGGCCCGGGCCACGATCGAAGCGAGCAGGAGGGCCACGAGCGTGGCGGCGGCGGCGCCGGCGAGGTAGAGGCGTACGGCCTTCTCGGCGGCGAAGCTCAGGGCCGCGGCCTCGTCGGTGACGTTGACGAGGACGGCCTCCTCGACCGCCTGATACGCGTCGAGGCGGGCGGTCCCGGCAGCGATCCAGTCCTCGACGAGCACGTCCGGGTCCCCGCTACCACCCAGGGCGCCGGCGTCGATGATCTCGGCTTGGAGATCTTGCGAGGCCGCAACCTCGGGGGCGGTCAGCTCGTCCTCCAGCCGAGAGCGGTAGGCGCTGTTCTGCGACTCGCCGAACCGGTCGAGGTGTCCCTGCTCCGCAGTGGCGGCGGCGACGGCGGCGTCGAGGTCGCCGTCGCTGAAGCCTCCGGCGGCGAGCACACCGGTCAGGCCGGCCACCACCGTCGCGCTGGCCTCCTTGGCCTTGGACAAGGCGACGTAGTCGTTGAAGGACTGCGCCAGCTCGGGCACGGCGATGCTGGCGCCGATCTCGGTGTTGAGGGCGAGGAGGCTGTCGGTGGTGCGGCCGTACCCCTCCATCGCCGCTTGGGTGCTCAGGGAGGCGTCCACGCTGGCGCGCAGGTCCGCCAGGCCGTCGAGACGATCCTGCACCCCGGCCACGACCTCGCGCATGCCGCCGGAGGCCGATGCGAGGTCGATGCCGGCGAGCTGGGGCTCCAGGCCGCTCACGGCCTCGTCGGTGGCCTCGCGTTGGCGCACGAGGTCTTCCCCGCCGAGCTGACCTCCGCTGCCGAGGTACTCCGCGGTCAACATGCGCTCGAGCTGCAGCTCGTGCACCGTGGCAGAGTCAGCCGACGCCACGACGGTGAACTGCTCGACGTCCTGGGCCGAGTCGGCGTCGGCCAGACGCTCCTGCACCCCGAGGCCCGCCAGCACCCCGAGCACCAGCAATGGCGCCACGAGGACGGTCAAGATCTTGGTCCCGACCTTCATGTTCCTGAGCATCTGCGAGCCCCTGTTTCGTCGAACGGCTGGCAACCGTGGTCCCGGACGCCGGCGCGGTGCAGGCCGCTCCTGGACTGGTGATCCATCGGATCGCCCCTCGCGGAGTTGAGCCATGCCGGAGGACAGGGCGGCGCGGTGCGCAGATGCTCCTCACCCGCTCGTCCGGGCGGTACGGTGCCCCTGTGACCGTCGAGAAACCCTCGTCAGTGGGCGAGCCGGTCGCCGGCTCGCTCGGCGAGCGGCCCCTCGCCGAGGTGCTGCGAGAGCTCTCGCAGGCCCGGGAGACGGGCATCCTGCACCTGTCCGGCAGCTACTCGAGCATCGTGTGCCTGCGCGACGGCGGCGTCTACCTGGCCCACGCCGAGACGGGTCCCTCCCTCCGCCAGGTGTTCGTGACCACGGGTGTGGTCTCCGAGGCGCAGTGGGACCGATCGATCGAGGCCAGCCGAGAAGGCGGCCATCTGATCGACGCGCTGCTCGACGTGGGGGGTGCCTCACCCGAGCCGGTGCGCCGTGCCTTGCACGAGCACACGGTGAGCACGCTGTTCGAGTTGCTCGTCCCCAACGCCAACCACTATCGATTCGGCCCCGGCGAGGTGCACCAGATCGGGACCCGGTACGCCTTCTCGGTCGACGAGGTGCTCGATGCCGCCGGCGCCCGCCTTGCCGAATTGCGCGAGATCGCCCGGTTGATCCCGTCGACCGACCTCGTGACCCGGGTGGCACCCCGCTTGCCCGAGGGCACCACTGAGCTCACCGTGAGTGCCGTCGAGTGGCAGATCCTCGCCGCGGTGGACGGGCGCTCAACCGTGGCCGACATCACCGGGACCGTCGGCCACAGCGCCCACACCGTCTTCCGTGCCCTCTACCACCTGATGCAGGTCGGCGCGGTCGAACGGACGTCCGACCTGGAGCCATGACCGACCCGGCACCCTCCTCCGGACCATCGACGGGCGACCTCCTGGCCTTCATCGACGCCGCCCCCTCGCCCTTCCATGCCGTGCAGGTGGTGACCGAGCGCCTCGACGCCGCCGGATTCGTGGAGCTGGACGACACTCGGGCATGGCCCGACGAAGATGGTGGCGGCCGCTACCTGCGGCGGGCCGGGGCCATCGTGGCCTGGGCCGGCGGCGGCGGTGGCGGCGGAGGGCCTGACGCCACCTTCCGAGTTGTCGGGGCACACACCGACAGCCCCAACCTGCGCATCAAGCCCCGCCCCGACACGGGACGCGCCGGCTACCGCCAACTCGGGGTCGAGCCGTACGGCGGCGCGCTCCTGAACTCGTGGCTCGATCGGGACCTCGGGCTGTCTGGCCGGGTGGCCCTCCGCGGCCCCCATGGCGTCGTCTCGCGCCTCGTGCGCATCGACCGCCCCCTGCTTCGGGTGCCGCAGTTGGCCATCCACCTCGACCGTGAGATCGACCAGCGCGGCCTGCTCCTCAACCGCCAGACCCACCTCAGCCCGATCTGGGGGCTCGGCACCCCGGTCGAGGGCGCCTTCCGCGGGCTGCTGGCCGAGGCCCTCGACGTGCCCGCGAACGACGTCGTCGCCTGGGACGTGATGGCCCACGACCTGACCCCCTCGGCGCTGCTCGGCATCGACGACGAGTTCGTCAGCGCCCCCCGCCTCGACAACCTCTGTTCGTGTTGGGCCGGGACCCACGCACTCGTCGCCGCGGCCGACCAGATGTCCCCCACCACCGCAGTCCTCTGCCTCTTCGACCACGAGGAGGTGGGCAGCACCACCGAGCGCGGCGCCGCCGGGGCCCTGCTGCCCGCGACCCTCGAGCGCATCGTGGCCGGCCGGGGCGGCGGCACGGTCGAGCTCCGGCGGGCCCTCGCAGGCTCGTTCTGCGCGTCGGCGGACATGGCGCACGCGGTGCACCCCAACTACGTCGAGCGATACGAGCCCGACCACCACGTGGCCCTCAACGGCGGGCCGGTGATCAAGCACAACGTGAACCAGCGCTACGCAACCGATGCGGTCGGCGCCGCCACCTTCCGCCTCGCGTGCGAGCGCGCCGGCGTGCCGGTCCAGGAGTACGTGCACCGATCCGACCTTCCGTGTGGCTCGACCATCGGGCCACTCACGGCTGCGGCCCTCGGGGTCCCCACGGTGGACGTCGGGGTGGCCCAACTCGCCATGCACTCGGCCCGCGAGCTCACCGGTGCGGCGGACCCACCTCGCTTCGCCGCGGCATTGGCAGCGTTCCTCACCTGACGACCCACCCAGGGAGCCCGAACGCTACGGCAAGGCGGGCAGGGCGGCTTCGATGGCATCGCTGAGGTCGTCGGAGGCGTCGGCGAGCGCCACGAGGGAGGCCAGCGCCGCCTCGCTCGTCAGCACCCCTTCGACCTCACCTCGCACGATCCGACGCAGCTTCTGGCACTCGAACACACCGGTCATGAAGGCATGGCGGCTCACCCCGTCCGGGTAGAGCGCCACCACCATGTCGACGCCGTCCGGGCCCGAGGGCCGGGCGTCGACCATGGCGGAGCGCTGCATCACGGCGGCGTCGAGGAGCCGCGCCAGGCGGTCGGGGTCCATCGGGCCGGCCAGGTCGAAGCCGTAGCGCAGACGCAGTGGATCGTCGGGGCCCCCGGGACCGTCGACGGTGATGGTCAGCAGTCCTCCGTCGTCGCGCAGACTCACGAGGAGGCGGAAGGGAGGGCCCGCCTGCACCATCTGGCAGCCGAAGCCGGCGAGGGCGCACCAGCGCTGCAGTTCATCGATCGTGGCGGTCATGGGACTCCATCCTCGTGCAGGTCGTCGGCCCGCCGGGCCGGGGGTGTGGGGCAAGAGTCGATCTCGCCGAGGGTCGCCCGCGTCCGGGCCAGATCGTTCCTGGTCGTCTCGTGCGCACGGCCCAGGTCGGCGACGTGCGCGGTGAGCCGGCGTTGCGCCGCCACGAGGCGGGGGGCAGTGCCCTCGAGTGCGCTGAGGGCTTCGACCACGGCGAGGCGCCGGTCCTGCCACAACCAGAATCGGGAATCGTCGAGGCCCGCTTCGGCCGCAGCGATCACCTCCTGGTGAAGTCGTTCGAGGCGCCCTGCCTGCTCCGCCACCCTGTCGTCGTCGACCAGGGAGGCGGCGCGACGCGCACTGGTGCTCACGAGGTTGGTGGCCGCTCCGGCGAGGGCCATGCAGCCCGCGAACGACGACAGGTACTCGGCGTGTGCCCGGTCGGTCGCGACCGAGGCGGCGAGCCGGCGAACAGCCTCCGCATGGGCACGGTGCAACGCGAGATCGGCGCCGGCAGCGGCCAGCGCCTGCTCCAGACGGACGAGGCGGGCCTCGTCGATGCGGAGCCTCTCCACAGCCTGGGAGCGCTCGTCGACACCCGACCCGGCGTCAGCCGCCTCGGGCGACGGCGCACACCGCGGGACCGGGTCGCGGTCGTCGGCGATCCCCGTTCCCCCCGCGGCGCCCGTACCCATGCCCGGTTCGTTCCCACCCGGCTCCGACGCCGAGGCCGATGCCGACGCCGCCCGCGCCCGTCGCCTGCCGTTCCGTGACAGGAGTGCAGCCACGACGACGACCGTGCCTCCGAGCACCCCCATGACGAGCGCGATCGGCAGTCCCGACGACGACGGGGACTCGGTCGGGGCGAGCGTGGCGTCGACATCGCCACCGCTGCCGCCGACGCACGGTGCCGTGTCGCCGGGCACGCGCGCGAGGAGCTCCGAGGCGGCGTCCTCGACCGCGGGGAGCACCTCCTGCGAGGCCGCTCCGAAGGTCACCCGCGCACTGAGGCTCGGGTGGTCGACGAGACCCTGGACACGCCCGTCGCCTGCGGGCTCCGAGACGAGCTCGAGGGTCTCGCAGTTGAGGTCGTCGGCGTCGTAGCGGCTCCACGACAGGGTCAGCTCGGCCACGGACTGCCCGCTGGCCCGGTGGTACGGGCACAGCAAGGTGTAGCGGACCAGGACACCATCGTCGTTGGCGAGTGCCCGCGGTGTGCCTGCGAACTCCTCGTCCAACGACAACGGGACGCCGTCGAGCTCCGCTGGGCACGCCACCGCCTCGTCTGCGGCCCGGGGTCCGACCTGGGCGCCGGCGTCGGAGTTGGCCCCCCACGCCGGCCCTGCCGCGAGCAGCAACGGGACCACGAGGCACACCACGGCGACGGCCCGCTCCCGACGGAGCGGTCGGGATGTCGCGACCGCCCGGACGTGGGAGGCTTTTGCGATGCACCCCCTCGACGCGCTGACCGCGCCGGAGATCGAGCGCGCCGCGTCCATCGTGCGCCGCGAGCGATCGACCGAAGACCTGCTGTTCGCCACCATCACCCTCCGAGAGCCGGACAAAGCGGTGGTCGGCACCTATCGGCCCGGTGACCCGGTGGATAGAGAGGTCCGGTGCGTGGTCGTGGACGGGCCCAACTCGATCGCCGAGGCGGTGGTGTCCGTCACCGCCGACGAGCTGCGGTCCTGGCGGTCGCTGCCCGGGGCGAAGCCGGCGCTGCTCTTCACCGAGATCGTCGACGCCATGGGCGTGCTCCACGAGTCCGAGGAGTGGCGGGACGCGCTCGCCAAGCGGGGCATCACCGACCTCAGCACGGTCCAGATCGACCCCTGGCCGGCGGGCTCGTTCGGCGACGCCGCCGAGGACGCCACCCGCCTGACTCGGGTGGTCAGCTACCTACGTCACGACCCGACCGACAACGGCTACGCGCACCCCATCGAAGGACTCGTCGCCATGATCGACCTGTCGGCCCGCCGGGTCGTCGAGATCGTCGACCACGGCGTCGTTCCGGTGCCCGCCGAGTGCTCCAATTACGACATCGAACGGGCCGGGCCCGCCCGTACGAGCCTGCGACCCCTCGAGATCGTGCAACCCGACGGACCGAGCTTCACCGTCGACGGCAACCTGCTCAGCTGGGAGAACTGGCGTCTGCGAGTCTCGATGGACCCCATCGAGGGGCTGGTCCTGCACCAGGTCGGGTGGGACGACGGCACCCGGGTGCGCCCCATCCTCCACCGGGCGGCCCTCAGCGAGATGGTGGTCCCCTACGGCACCACGGCGCCGACCCACGACTGGAAGAACGCCTTCGACGCCGGCGAGTGGGGCATGGGCCGGTTCGTGAACTCGCTGGCCCTGGGCTGCGACTGCCTCGGGGAGATCGTCTACCTGGACGCGGTGATGGCCACTGAACGAGGCGGCGCCTCCACCGTCTCCCAGGCCATCTGCCTGCACGAGGAGGACTTCGGGATCCTGTGGAAGCACCAGGACCTCCACAGCGGCACCACCGAGGTCCGGCGCAACCGGCGGTTCGTGATCAGCTCGATCTACACCGTCGGGAACTACGAGTACGCGTTCTACTGGTACCTCTACCTCGACGGCACCATCGAGCTCGAGGTGAAGCTGACGGGGATCATGCAGACGATGGCCGTGGCCGAAGGGTCCCCGCCGGCGCAGTCCGTCATGATCGCTCCCGAACTGGCGGCGCCCCTGCACCAGCACCTGTTCAACGTGCGCCTCGACGTCTGCATCGACGGGCCGGACAACTCGGTCTACGAGGTCGACGTCGAGGCGATGCCGGCCGGGCCGGACAACCCTCGCGACAACGCCATGACCACCGTCGAGACCCTGCTCGGCACCGAGCAGGCGGCGCAGCGCCTCATCGACCCGACCCGCAGCCGCACCTGGCGCATCGTCAACCCGTCGGTGACCAACCGCCTCGGGCGGCCAGTGGCCTACAAGCTGCTGCCCGGCGCCTGGCCCACCCTCCTGGCCGGCGAGGACGCCGCCGTGCGCCGGCGTGCCGGCTTCGCCACCCGCCACCTCTGGGTCACGCCCTTCGACGAAGACGAGTTCCGGGCCGCCGGGCCCTACGCCAACCAGAGCACCGGCGGAGGCGGGCTCCCCGAGTGGACCGCGACGGACCGACCCGTGGTCGACACCGACGTGGTCGTGTGGTGCACCTTCGGCGTCACCCACGTGCCCCGCCCCGAGGACTGGCCGGTCATGCCGGTCGAGCGCACGGGCTTCAGCCTCGTCCCGGTGGGGTTCTTCGAGCGCAACCCCGCCCTCGACCTCCCCCCGAGCGCCGGCCACTGCCACCCGTGATCCACGGCGGGACCGACCGTCACGCGGGGCGGTCGGGCTCCCGTACGAACTCCAAGGGCTCCGCCGGCGTCATCCAGAGGTCGATCGCGGTCCACAACGTGCGCGACGAGGGGAGGAACAGCACGGGAACCAGCACCGCGATGCTGACCGCCACCGTGACCACGGGGACGAAGGGGACGTGGGGGTACGTGAGGAAGGCCCCCACCACGATGGACGCCAACATCAGGCCGAACGCGGCGATGGTGTTGATGGCGATGGCGCCGATCCAATGACCCTCGACCCGCTCGAACTTAAAGGCACATCGTGGGCAGCGCTCGCAGATCACGAACCAGCGCCGGAAGAGCTTCCCGCTGCCGCACATCGGGCAGTGGCGCAGGAGGCCCCGCCAGAGCAGGACACGCGGAGGCGGTGTGGCGACGATGGGCTCCACGGGGGCACGGTAGCCAGGTGACGCCCGAGGAAGCCCGTTCGGTGCTGGGGGTCCTGCCCGAGGCGTCGCCGCGGGTGCTGCGGGACGCGTTCCTCGACCTGGTGCGGGCCCATCATCCCGACACCACGAACCACCCTCGCGGCGCCGGCGAGCGCACCGCGACCATCATCACGGCCTATCGCCTGCTGCGCGACCTCCCCCCGGAAGAGGCGCACGAGCTCACTCCCCCACCAGGCGTCACCGAACCCGTCGCCACCATCGAGCTCATCACCGAGGAGGCGGTCTGGGTGGGCGTCGATGCCCGCCTGGTCACCTCGGTGCTGTTCGAGGTTGCCGACGAGCTCGGCGATGTGAGCTACGTCGACCGCTCGGGGGGCCTCGTCCAGCTGACCGTTCGCCCTGCCGAGGGCCCGACCTGCTGGTTCACCATCAGCGTGCACGCCCGACCGGGCGGCACCGTCCTGGTCGCCACGCTGGAGTCGATCGAGGCCCAGCCGACGCCGCCGCCGGGCCCGCTGGTGCTGGCCCTCGCCGAGGCCCTGGCCGACCACCTCACCCGCTGACACCCGTGGGACCTCGGCGGGACCGCGACCGCGTTCCGGAGGTGATCCGCCGCCGGATCGGCGACGAAGAGCGGGTATGCGCTTCGACATCGACGCCTACCAGGCCCATTCGGGACGCGTCACCTGGGACGACCTCGACTTCTCAACCTTCCGGGAGCAACCTGTGTCCGACTCCGGGCTTCGTTGCCTCCAGTACATGCACGACATCGAGTTCCACACGGTGTGCTACCTGCGGGACCTCCTGGTGACACGTGCTCATGACGACCACCGCGTCACCACCTTCCTCACCATCTGGAACCTCGAGGAGCTGTACCACGGCGAGGCGCTCGCCGCCGTCCTCGAGGCTCACGGCCACCCGGCCGGCCCCGGGCGCATCGAGCCGCTGCGCCGACGCCTCGGAGGCGCACGCCAGAACCTGGGCACACTCGCGTCGATGATGGGCTCGTGGGCCATGCGGGACTTCACCGCCATCCACATGGTGTGGGGCGCCGTGAACGAGTGGACCGCCCAGGCTGCCTACGGGCGACTCTCGGCCCTCGAGGGCCACCCGGTGCTGAGCTCGCTGCTCAAGCGCCTCATGCGCCAGGAGGGCCGCCACGTCGACTTCTACGCCTCCGAGGCCGAGCGGCGCCTCGCCGACAACCGGCGCGCCCAGGGTCTCACCCGACTGGCGCTGCGACGGTACTGGGGACCGGTCGGGTCCGGCGTGGCGCCCCCGACCGAGGTGCGCTTCATGGTCCGCCACCTCTTCGGGGGCGACGACGGCGCCGCGGTGGCCGCCCGCATCGATCGCCGGATCCAGCGTCTGCCCGGCCTCGACGGCCTCGACATCGTCACGCGGGCGCGGGCGTCACACCTCGGTGCCGACGTGGCCGCCTGAACCTCGTCAGCCGCCGTCAGGCCGGAAGCTCTCGACCCCCGCCACCACCGCGGCGACCTCGTCGTCGCCGAGCGAGTGGTGCAGGGGCAAGCGCAGGAGGCGGCCGCTGAAGGACTCGGTGACCGGGCAGTCGCCTTCGGAGCCGCCGAAGCGCCGCCCCATCACCGACAGGTGCAGCGGCAGGTAGTGGAACGGCGCCCCGATCCCTCGCGCCCGCAGGTGCTCGATGAGGCGATCGCGGACCGCCCGGTCGGGTAGGAGCAGGTGGAACGAGTGCCACGCCGGACCGGCCCCCTCCGGAACGACGGGAAGCGCACATCCATGCCCTTCGGCCCACTCCCCCAGGTCCTCCCGGTAGCGCTCCCAGACCAGTCGGCGGCGGGCCTGGATGCCATCGCACTCCTCGAGCTGCGAGGCCAGGACGGCCGCGAGGACGTCGGAGAGCAGATAGCTGGAGCCGACGTCCATCCAGGCGTAGCGGTTCACCTCGCCACGGACGAACTGACTTCGGTTGGTACCCTTCTCACGGATGATCTCGGCTCGCTCCACCAGTGCCGAGTCCGTCAGGACGAGCGCACCGCCCTCTCCGCAGGTCACGTTCTTGGTCTCGTGGAAGCTCAGGGTGGCCATGGCTCCCAGCGTGCCGAGCGGGCGATCCCGCCACGTGCCGAAGAGGCCGTGGGCGTTGTCCTCGATCACCACGAGGCCGTGGGCGGCTGCGATCGCGCCGATGCGGTCCATGTCGCAGGAGATCCCGGCGTAGTGCACCACAACGACCGCCCGGCTGGCCGGGGTGATGCGCCGCTCGAGATCGTCCGGGTCGAGGTTGCCCGTGCGTGGGTCGATGTCGACGAACACCGGGCTGGCCCCACGCAGCACGTACGCGTTCGCCGTGGACACGAAGGTGAACGAGGGCATGAGCACCTCGTCCCCCGGCCCCACCTCGAGGAGCAGGGCGGTCATCTCGAGCGCGTGGGTGCACGACGGGGTGAGCAGCACCCGAGCGCCCTCGAGGCGCTCCTCGAGCATGCGGGTGCAGGCCTGGGTGAACGGGCCGTCCCCCGCGAGGTGGTGGGCCGCGAGCGCCTCGGCCACGTTCTCCAGCGAGCGCGGGCTGGTCGTGGGTCGGTTGAACGGGACGGGGACGTGTTCCATGGGAGGGGCCGTCACCCTAGTTCTGAGGGCACCCCGAGGAGGGCAACGTGCTCGCGGTGAGCGGTGCACCCGGGGCCGAGCGCCCGGCGTCGGCGTCGACGCGGCGCTTCGGCAACGTCACGGCGCTCTCGGGCCTGCGGGGCCTCGCCGTCGTCGCCGTGCTCTACCACCACCTCCCGACCGAGGACGGGCCCCGCGGCTACGGCCTCATGGGTGTCTGCTCCTTCTTCGCCCTGTCGGGCTTCCTCATCACCGCCCTCCTCGTTCGGGAGTGGGACAACACCGGCGCCATCCGGGCGTCGGAGTTCTACCGCCGACGGGTGGTACGGCTGCTGCCCGCGCTCGTGGTGTTCCTCCCCGTCATCGTCATCTGGTGCGCGTGCCTCGGCTACGACGAGACCCGCGAGGCCCTGTTCACCACCCTCTCGGTCAGCAACTGGGCCCGCATCAACGACGAGCCCATGGGCGTGTTCGCCCACACCTGGACCCTCGCCGTCGAGGCGCAGTTCTACGTCGTCGCCCCCCTGCTGTTCCTTGCCTCGGTGCGCGGGCGCCTCGCCCACCGTCCCTGGGTCCTGGCCGCTGCCCTCGCCCTGCTGGTCGCAGCGTGGCGCGCCTCGCTCTGGCTCTTCGCCGGCGACCTCGTGCGTTGGGCCGACGGGGGCCTGTTGATCTACGTCACTCGGGCCACCGACACCCGCCTCGACGCCATCCTCGTCGGGGTGGCCACCGCGTTCCTGTACAGCCGCACTCGCATCGTCATCCCCGGTTGGTTGGCGGCGTGCGCCTTCGCCGCCCTCGTGGCCATGGGCTTCATGGACCCCGAGGGTGACGCCATGATCACCGTGGGCATGGCCGCCGGCGTCGTCTGCGCGGGCGTGATCATCCTGCACCTCGTCACCGCGGAATCGCCCCTCAAGCAGGTCCTCAGCGCCCGTCCGCTCGCGTACCTCGGCCTGATCTCCTATGGGCTCTACCTGTGGCACCTGCCCGTCTACAAGCTGCTCTACCTCCAGCTCGACGGCCTGCCGTGGGGCGTGGTCGCCGCCGTGGCGATCACGCTGAGCCTCGCGCTCGCCTCGCTCTCCTACCACGTGGTCGAACAGCCCTTCCTGGGCCACCGACGTCGGCCGCCGGAGGCCTCGGAGGCGAGCACCCCGGCGGACCCGCCCGCGTCTCGCCCGGTCGCCGCCTGAGGCGAGGCCGCCGCACTACCCAGGTGCGGTTGTCGCCCGGCCTGGCGATTTGAGTAGCGATTACTCATGGCACGCGGGGTGTCGTCGTCCACCATGGCCTCACCCGGTGGGCAACGCCCACCCCGAGACCGAGGAGCGTGCCCGTGGGGCTCTTCAAGGACATGAAGAACACGTTGAACGCGACGCCTGAGGCCATCAACCAGGCCTCGCAGCTGCAGCACGACGCCGTGGCCGCCCAGGGTGCGGCCCAACAGCCCGTCGACCTCAACGATCCCGTCTGGGCGCCCATCGATGGCATCACCCTCGACAAGTACGCGCAGATCACCGCCGCCATGGCCGACCAGAACCTCGGCACGCCCGACCAGGCGGAGGCCTGGCTCGAGACCCAGGGGGTGACCCGTGGCACCTGGCCCGGCGTGAACGTCGGCTGGGTGAACCGCATGGCCATCAACGAGGCCGTCCGCACCCGCTACGGCGTCATGTACAGCCAGTCATGAGCGGAAGGTTCTGGCGCTGGTTCAGCGCGATCATGCTCGTCACGGGCGGGGTGCTGGTCGTCTGGGGCTTCATCGCCCGGTCCAACAGCGAGGACGGCATCAACGGCCTCGCCAGCAACATCCAGGCCCAGGCCCTCATCTTCAGCGGGGCGGTGATCATCCTCATCGGCGTCATCAACCTGGTCGTCTACAAGCTGTTCCGGCCGCTCACCCAGGCCGGCGACAACCTGATGGTCGCCCAGGGCTACAAGCCGGGGCTCGGCGGCACGATGGCGATGGCGGCCGACTCGATGGCGCAGGCCAACGCCACCATGGCCGCCTTCAACGCCGGCCCGAACCTCGCCTACCAGGTGGCGGCCTCGGGCGTCGAAGGCACAGGGACCGTCACCGGCGCCCGGCCCACCGGCCAGCAGTCGAACCTCAACCCCGTCTACGAACTCGACATGACCATCAACGTCGCCGGCATGTCGCCGTACGCCGTGACCCACACCACCGAGGTGAACACCCTCCGCGTGGCCCAGGTGGCCGTGGGCCGGCAGCTCCCCGTCCGGGTCAACCCGGCGGATCCACGTCAGATGCTCGTCCAATGGGAGAAGGTGCCCGTCTCATGATGAACCAGATCTACGGCCAGATGTTCTTCTGGCTCTTCGTGTCCCTCGCCATCTCGGCAGTCGTGATCTTCTTCGTCTACCGCATGGTGGCGGGGATGACGGGCAACTCGAAGGCGGGCAGGGCCCTGATGGCCACCGGTGCCGATGCGCCCGCCACGGTGCTCGGCCTCCAGCAGACCGGCACGTACGTGAACATGAACCCTCAGGTCGTCATCACCCTCCAGGTGAGCCCGCCCGGCCAGACCCCCTTCCAGGCCCGGACCTCGACCATCCTGCCGATGGTGGCGGTCCCCCAGGTGCAGCCGGGCGCGGTGGTCAACGTGAAGTACGACCCCATGGACCACTCGAAGGTGCTGCTCAACATGGGAGGCTGATCGCCGCGATCTCCTGCGGCGATCAGCCCGTGGGGGCCTGGAGTCCGACGGTGTTCTGGGTGTTGGCCCCCGTGAGGTCGGCCCCCGCCAGCTTCGCCCCGGTCAGGTCGGCATTGAGCAGATCGGCGTTGGTCAGGTCGGCGCCGGTCAGGTCCGCGTTTCGGAGGTCGGCGTTCTGGAGGTTGGCGCCCGACAGGTTCACGCTGGCCAGCTTGGCATCGCGGAAGTCGGCGTTCAGGAAGTCGATGTTGCTGAGGTCGTCGCCCCGCAGGTCCGCCCCCCGGAACCGGGTGTTGTTGGAGCTGACCTGTGTGAGGGTGGCGCCTCGCAGGTCGGACCCGTCGAAGATGGTGTTGGCGATGGTGGCCTGGGTGAGGTCGGCGTTCGAGAGGTTGGCCTCGCTCACGTCGGCGTTGGTCAGCTGCGCCTGGACGAGCGTGGCGTCCGAGAGGTCGGCGCCCGCCATCTGGGCGTTCAGGAGCTGCGCCTGGGTGAGGTCTTCACCCGAGAGGTCCTTGTCCTCGCAGACGGTGTTGGGCTTGAGCTTGCAGCCGTTCACCGAGGGGAAGCCGTCGTCGACCGAGAAGCAGCCGGCGGCCAGGAGGGCGACGAGCGCGGCGGCGATCAAGGGGCGGGAAGTGGTGCGCACGGGCGTCAAGGTAGTCCCCGCGACCTCGTGGCTGCGTCGACGACCGGCGCGGCGCGAACGGCGCGAGATCCGAGAGACTGATGGCCATGGCCGAGCTCAAGCTGCCCTTCGCCACCCCTGCCTTCACCTCCGTCGAGGAGGAGCGCGCCCACGTCAAGGCGCGCCTCGCCGCGTCGCTGCGGATCTTCGGACGCCTCGGGTTCGGTGAGGGGGTGGCGGGTCACATCACCGCCCGGGACCCCGAGCACCCCGACTGCTTCTGGGTGAACCCGTTCGCGATGAGCTTCCACCACATCAGGGTGAGCGACCTGCTCCTGGTCGACCACACCGGCGAGGTCGTCGAGGGCGAACACCACGTGAACCGGGCCGCGTTCGCCATCCACTCGCAGGTCCACGCCGCCCGCCCCGACGTGATGGCGGCGGCCCACGCCCACTCGGTGCACGGCAAGGCCTGGTCGTCGTTGGGCCGCCTGCTCGACCCCCTCACCCAGGACGCGTGCGTGTTCTACGAGGACCACGTGCTCTTCGACGACTACACGGGCGTCGTCTACGACACCGAGGAGGGCAAGCGCATCGCCCACGCCCTCGGCGACGCCAAGGCCGCCATCCTGCGCAACCACGGCCTGCTCACCGTCGGCCACACCGTGGACGAGGCGGCCTGGTGGTTCGTGACCATGGAGCGCACCTGCCAGGCCCAACTGCTGGCCGAGGCGGCAGGGACGCCGAAGCTCATCGACCCCGACACCGCCCGGCTCACCGCCGGCCAGATCGGCACCCACCAGGCCGGGTGGCTGGGCTACCAGTCCCTCTACGAGTGGATCGCCCGCCTGGAGCCCGACCTGTTCGACTGACGCGCGCCGCGGGCTACCCCTCGGCCGCCTCCGCGTCCGCCGCCTCGCCGGCGAGGCGGGCGTCGTAGGTGGGGATGAGGTGGCGGGCGGCGCGGGCCTCGTCGAGGCGGCGCACCGGGGCGGTGCGGGGCGCCTCGTGGGCCTGCTCCCCCGTCTCCGCGGCGATGCGCTCGAGGGCCTCGCAGAGCGCCTCCAGGGTCTGGAGGCTCTCGGTCTCGGTGGGCTCGATCATGAGCGCCTCGGCCACGATGAGCGGGAAGTAGGTGGTGGGCGCGTGGAAGCCCTCCTCCAGGAGGCGCTTGGCCACGTCCAGCGCGGTCAGGCCCTGAGCCTTCTTGAGGCTGGTGGTGGACAGCACGCACTCGTGCATGTTGGGGCGGTCGAAGGGCACGTCGTAGACGCCCCGCAGGCGGTGGCGCACCCAGTTGGCGTTCAGCACGGCCACGTCGGCCACCGTGCGCAGGCCGTCGCCACCGTTGGCCAGGATGTAGCTGTAGGCACGGGCCAGGGCGAGGGCGTTGCCGTGCCAGCCGTGGACCCGGCCGATGGAGTCCGCCGGCGTCGCCCAGTCGAAGGCGCCGTCGCCCGTGCGCACGGGACGGGGCCCCGGCAGGAAGCGGGTGAGGCGCTCGGACACCGCCACGGGACCGGCGCCGGGGCCACCCCCGCCGTGGGGCACGGCGAAGGTCTTGTGCAGGTTCATGTGCACGATGTCGAAGCCCATGTCGCCGGGACGGACGACGCCGAGGATGGCATTGAGGTTGGCGCCGTCGTAGTAGAGCAGTCCGCCCACCTCGTGGACCGCGGCGGCGATCTCGGCGATGTCCTCCTCGAACAGGCCGAGGGTGTTGGGGTTGGTGAGCATGATGCCCGCCACCTCGTCGTCGAGAGCCTCGCGCAGGGCGGCCACGTCGACGCAGCCGCGGTCGTCGCTCGGGATCGTGACGGTCTCGTAGCCCCCGAGCGTGACCGAGGCCGGGTTGGTGCCGTGGGCCGAATCCGGGATGATCACCTTCGTGCGGGCCTTGGTGGCCGCACCGGTGGCCAACTGGTCGTCGTGCCAAGCGCGCATCAGGAGCAGGCCCGTGAGCTCGCCCGCGGCGCCGGCGGGCGGCTGGAGGGTGGCGGCGTGCATCCCGGTGACCTCGCACAGCCACTCCTCGAGGGAGACCAGCAGCTCGAGCCAGCCCTGGGTGAGGGCGGCGGGCGCCGACGGGTGGATGTCGCGCAGGCCGGGCAGGGCCGACGAGTCGTCGCAGAGCTTGGGGTTGTACTTCATGGTGCAGGAGCCGAGGGGGTACGCCCCGAGGTCCACCGAGTACTGGCGGTGGCTCAGGCGGGTGACGTGGGCCACGAGGTCGCGCTCGCTCACCTCGGCGAGGTCGAGGGCCTGGTCGGCGAGGTGCTCGGCGGGCACGAGCTCGTCGGCGCCCCACTCGGGCAGGTCGGTGCGGGGGAAGGTCCAGGCCTTGCGCCCGGCCACCGACAGCTCGAAGACGGTCGGCTCCTCCGAGCGGCCCATGATCGGGGCGCTGGTGGCGCGTCCCCCGGGGGCGGCGGTGCGGGTCTCGGACATCAGCGGACCACCTTCTGGAGCGCCTGGGCATAGGCGTCGATCTCATCGCGAGTGCGCCGCTCGGTGGCGGCGATGAGCAGGCCGCCGCCGTAGTCGGCGTCGTCGAGGGCCACGCCGGCGAGGAAGCCCTCGTCGGCCATGCGCTCGATCACGGTCTCGGCGGGCACCGGCAGGCGCACCGCGAACTCACGCAGCATCGGCGCGCTGGTGACCGGCTCCACGCCATCGATGGCCGTCACCGCGTCACGGGTGTACTTCGTGGCGCGAGCACAGCGCAGCGCGAGCTCGCGCAGGCCGGTGGTGCCCAGCCAGGACAGGGCGATGGTGCACCCGACGGCGATGAGGGTCTGGTTGGTGCAGACGTTCGACGAGGCCTTCTCCCGGCGGATGTCCTGCTCTCGGGTGCGCAGCGTGGTCACGTAGGCGCGGCGGCCGTCGACGTCGACGGTCTCGCCGACCAGGCGGCCGGGCAGGCGCCGCACGTGCTCCTCCCGGCAGGCGAAGTAGCCCAGGTACGGGCCGCCGAAGCTGAGGGGCGTACCGAAGGGCTGTGCCTCCCCGACCACCACGTCGGCACCGAAGGAACCGGGGGTCTTGAGCAGGCCGGCCGAGACCGGGTCGCCGGCCACGAGCAGCAGCGCCCCGTGCGCGTCGGCACAGGCGCGGGCGGCGGCGAGGTCCTCGATGCAGCCGAGGTAGTTCGGGTACTGGACGAGCACCGCGCCGACCTCGGCGTCGCCGGCCCCTGGCCAGGCGGTGGTGCCGTCGTCGCCGAGGGGCACGTCGATGAGGTCGTGGCCCGTGCCCTTGGCGAAGGTGGTCATGGTGTCTCGCCAGTTCGGGTGCACGCCCCGACTCACGAGCACGCCCTGCTTGCGGCTGGCCGCCACCGCCAGGTTCACGGCCTCGACGCAGGCCGTGGCCCCGTCGTAGAGCGAGGCGTTGGCGATCCCCACGCCGGTGAGGCGACTGATCAGCGTCTGGTACTCGAAGAGCATCTGCAGCACGCCCTGGGCCACCTCGGGCTGGTAGGGCGTGTAGGCCGTGACGAACTCGCTGCGGAACATGAGCGAGCGCACCGCCGACGGGACCTGGTGGTCGTAGGCGCCGGCGCCGGCGAAGCACACGAGGTCGGTGTTCGAGCCCGAGTTGGCCGCGGCCAGGCGGCCCATCTCGGACAGCACGTCGGCCTCGGCGAGGCCGTCGGGCAGGTCGAGGTAGCGGCCGTCCTCGCCGGCCACGAGGCGCAGGGCGGCGGGGATGGTCTCGAAGAGTGCTTCGAGCGAGTCGAGGCCCATGAAGGCCAGCATCTGCTCGATCTCGTCGTCGGTGTGGGGGACGTAGTGGCCCACGGGCATTCCTGTCTCTGGGTGGGTCGGACGGGGTGGTGCCTGCTGCTGGTGCGATCGGCGGTCAGGCGGGACGGACGAAGGGCGTCGTCACGACCTGCGCCGGAAGGGCGGTGCCACGCACGTCGATGGCCACCTCGTCGCCGACCTCGACCGACGGCGGGACGAAGGCGAGGGCGATGCCCCGCTCGAGCATGGGTGAGAAGTTGCCGCTGGTCACGATGCCGGCGGGCTCGCCGTCGACGAGGACGACCTGCTCGGCCCGCGGCGGACGGCGACCCTCCACCTCGAGGCCGCGCAGGCGGCGGCCGACGCCTCGTTCCTTCTCCGCGGCGAGCGCAGCCCGGCCGCGGAAGTCGCCCTTGTCCCAGCTGACCACCCAGCCGAGGCCGGCCTGGAGCGTCGTGATGCCGGGGCCGAGCTCGTGGCCGTGGAGGGGCAGGCCCGCCTCGAGGCGCAGCGTGTCGCGGGCACCGAGACCGGCGGGCCGAACGCCGGCCGCCAGCACGGCGTCCCAGAAGGCGCCGGCGTGCTCGGCGGGGACGGCGCATTCGACCCCGTCCTCGCCGGTGTAGCCCGTGCCCGCCACCAGGCACTCGATGCCCAGCCAGGTGAAGGGGGCGACGTGGAAGCGGGCGACGGCGGCGGCTTCCGCCGACACCGCAGCCAGTCGCTCACGGGCGGCCGGGCCCTGCACGGCGATGATGGCCCGCTCCGCCGTCACGTCGCCCGCCACGACGGTGGAAGGGGCACCGTCGGTGAGAGCGGCCACGACGCGGTCGGTGTTGGAGGCGTTCGGCATGACGTCGAAGCGATCCTCGTCGACCCACCAGACGATGATGTCGTCGAGCACGGACGCGTCGTCGGCGTCGAGCAGGTGCGTGTACTGCGCCCGCCCGGGTCCCACCTTGGTGAGGTCGTTGGTGAGGGCCCGCTGGAGCATCTCGAGCGAGCCCTCGCCCTGCACCCGGACGGTGCCGAGGTGGCTGACGTCGAAGGCGACCGCCCCCGTGCGACAAGCCCGGTGCTCGGCCAGCGTGCCCTCGGGGTAGTTGAGGGGCATGTCCCAACCCCCGAACGGCACCATCTTGGCGCCCAGGGCCCGGTGCTCGGCGTCCAGGGGGGAGGTGCGGGTCACCCGGCGGATCGTACTGTGCGACCCGGGCGCGACACCCACCCGGGGCGCCGCCAAGGCCAGCTCTAGCGGCCGCCGGCAGCCTCTGCCGCAGGCGCCTCGACCACGGCTTCGGCCGGCGCCGCCCCGTCCAGCACAGGCAGGGCCACTACGGCGTCGATCTCGTCCTTCACACCCTGGAGCGGGAGCAGGTTGAGCACCCCCTGCCCCTTGCGGATCAGGTCGATCATCTCCTGGTCGCTGCGGGCCAGCACCACGGTGTGGTCGCTGATCACGAGGTTGGCGCTGACCACGTCCTCGCCCAGGTTGTCGCGCAGGTAGGTGAACACGTCGCGCACGGTCTCGAGGCGGATGCCCGCGTCGAGCAGCTTCTTGATGATCTTCAGCTCGAGCAGGTCGCGGTACGAGTACCGGCGGCGGCTGCCGCTGCCCGCGGCATCGACGAGGGACGGTCGCACCAGGTCGGTGCGGGCCCAGTAGTCGAGCTGACGGTAGGTGATGCCGACGATCTCTGCGGTGCGCTTGCCGCTGAAGCCTTCGGCAACGGACCCAGTGGTGGTGGGTGTCACGGGTGCCTTTCCCGGTGCGGCCGAGGGGCCCTCACCCCTGAACCACACCTACGGAATTACGTTGGTGTGACACGGAGAGTAGGACGCGGCGCGCGATCCGTCAACGGCGAGGGACGATCACCTCCCCTAGGAAGGCATGATGCCGGGACCGGTGGGGTTGCGCAGTGCGACCTCGCGCAACGCGAACTGATCCCAGACGTACCAGAAGACATGCGCCCAGAACGGACCCGGTTCCTCCTCGGCGCTGTGGGTCTGGATCCAGTCGAGCACCTGGACCGGCGTGCCCCCGAGGACGTGACCCACGTAGCCGGCGGTGCGGGCCTCGGTGCGTTCGAAGAACAGCTCCAGGTTCTCGAGGGACGCGGTGAGGTAGGTCTCCTCCACCAGCAGGGTGCGACCCGGCTGCTTGCAGTTGTTCACGGTGTTGACGTCGGCGGTGAGCGTCGCGTCCTCGGGGTACATGTGCACCATGTCGAAGTCGGCGAGCTCTCTGCTGGCCTGGTTCAGGGGGCCACCGCAGAACGAGAGCTGCCCCACCGAGACGGGGTGGACGGTGTCGCCGGCCCGCACCTTGATCGCGTCGCGCATCCGCTCGGTCCAGGCCCGAGCGACCTCGAGGCGAGTTCGCTGGCGGCTCGGATCGGCCGGGTCGGTGAGCGACTTCACGATGTTGGGGTTCCAGCACGGCTCCTCCGGCGCCATGTCGGCCGTGAAGCACCAAGTCGAGGCGGGTGCTCCCATGGTCGGCTCGTTGATCAGGTCGTACCAGGCGACCGAGGTACGTGGACGGAGCTCGGCGGCGACCGCCTCCCAGAAGACCTCTTGGGCCCGCCACCGGACGAGTTCGGCACCCGGTGAAGCGTCGAGCTCGTCGAACCAGGTCCCGCGGTGGTGGTGGTAGGAGATGCCGTTGCCCGTGATGTCGAGGTAGAGGCCCACCTCCTCGGCGGCGAGCGCGATGTCGCCAAGATGCGCGACCGCCGCCGCGTCCGCGGTGGGCTCACAGGTCGGGCACGCCGGTTCATCGACGTAGTCCTCGGTGTCGAGGAGCAGCCGGATGACGTTCACGCCCATGCGTCGGACGTCGCGGAAGTCGTCGACCCAGGTCAAGATGTCCTGGTCGGGTTCATGGTCGACGTCCAGGTCGCCACCCCAGACCCGGAGCGGGGAGCCGGTCTCGGAGCCGACGAAAGCCGAGCCGTCGGGACTGAGCTCCAACAGCTCCAGACCGGCGGCCGGCGGTGCACCGACCACGCAGCCTCGCGAGCGGTCGTCGACGGTGAAAGCGGCGTCGGTGGTCAGGGAGGCCACCTCCTCCCCACCACCGATCAAGGCGGACTCGGGGCAGGTGGACCAGGTGACGCGAGGGTTGCCGTCGACGAGACGGAACGCCGTGGTGTTGCCGGTCACGGTGGCGTCGGTCATGTCGTGCACGTCGATGCCGATGTTGACCCGGGCCGCCATCCCTCCGGTCGAGTTCCCCGTGACCTCGATGCCCTCGGCGTCGGGATGCGCAGCATCTGGCCCTTGGTTCGTGACACGGTGATCGCCCCACATCGCGCCACCGCCCACCATGAGACCGACGTCGAAGCTCGTGCGCGATCCCGTGAGGAAGCGGTTGTCGCGCATCCGAGCGCCGGTGAAGTCGCGCGGTGCGTCCAGGTCCAGGCACGGGACGGGACCAGCCGGCTTGGCCGCACCCGCGGCGTCGTTCACACCGATCGGCTGGCAGGTGCCGATCGCGTCCGCCCCCAGCGCGACGTGCGCGTCGAGGCCGGCGCTGAGCACGGTGTTGGCCCGAACGTCCGAACGCTGTCGCGTCACCAACGCCGCCCGGTCGACCGATCCTTGAACCAGGATGCCGACGTCGGTGACGTCCACGACGCCGTTGCCGGCCACCGTGGCGTCCTCGCAGGCCACGGTGATGCCGTCTACCCACTGCGCTTGGCCCCGTTGATCGAACTGGTGGCGCGACGAATAGCCGGTCACGAGGTTGCCGAGCGCCTGTTCACCGATGCAGGCCGCGCCGGTGGAGGCACCCTCGAGGCGCAGCCCGACACCATCGCGGGTGGGTTCGGACAGGCGGTTGGCCACGACCGAGGTGCGGTCGTCGTAGGGGGTCGACGACGTGTCTGCGGCGCTCCCGGTCGTGCGCACGAGCGCCACCTTGTAGTTGGCGTCCGACAGTCCCATCCCGTCGACCCACACACCGACCAGGTCCGCCCCCGGCGCCAGGGTCACGAGGCCGATGTTGTTGCACCTCGACGCCTCGCACACCACGCCGTCCACGGGACTGAACCCGGGAGATCCCGCCGTGGTCGCCGGCACGATGCGACCCATGCGCCCGTAGGCCAGGCTCGAGGGTGTGCCGTTCGGGTCCTCGGTGTAGGTCGGCAGGCCGGCCGAGGTGAGCGTCACCCCGGCGGGCACCACGAGCGGTCGATTGCCGTTGGCGGAGCCGCCCACTCGCACGACCTCGCCCTCGCGGAGCGTGACCGTGCGCTGGGCGACGGTGCTGCCCAGCGACGCGGCGGCGAGGTCGGCCTCGAGTTGCGCCTGGGTACGGGAGGCGGGCAACGGCTGGCTGGGCGTGAGCGCGGTCACGTTGGCACGGAGATCGAGGGCTCGGCTGAAGCTGAAGGGGTAGGCGGCCGAGTCAAGGCGGCAGAACGTGCCCGGGCCCACGAACGCCATGATGAAGCCGTACAACCCGTTGACGGTGGCCGACCAGGTGCTCGTTCCGAGCACGTACGGCTTGATGCGGCTGTTCCAGTCGTTGTCGTTCGCGTCGTGGCCGTACGCCGCCCGGATCACGGCCGCGGCCCGGAGCGCCCGGTCGAGTTGGCTCGTGTCGGGATACCGGGAGGTGAACTCGGTGGCCGTCCCGGCGGGAAGGCCGGGCACCGGCGGGGTGGTCAGACCGGTGAGGTACATGGGCAACACGTTGAGCGCGGCGGCCGTGCAGGCCGTCTGTGCGCCGTAGTAGTCGGTCCAGATCCTCCACTCGGCGGGCGAGGGCGGTCGTCCGAGCAGTTCGGTGTACTGCCGGGCCACCCACTGGTTCGGCGCCCCGAACGGGGTCGCGGCCGCGAGATCGCCATCCGCGATCGCGACCTCGCCGGCGCGCACCGTCACGGGGGTGGCGCCGGCGTAGGCGACGCTGTTCTCCCAGTACTCCTGGGGCCGGCTGCCGCTGGGATCGACCAGCGTCAGCCGGTGGGTACCGGGAGCCAGTCCCTCGATCCGGTAGCGACCGTCCGCGCCGGTCGCCGCCACGCCCGCGATCGCGCCGTCCGGGGCGATGGCCACGACCCAGATGCACGCCAGCGGCGCCCCCGTGGGATCGTCGACGATGGACCCCGTCACCGCTCCGCTCGCCAAGGGCAGGACGGGGTCGATCACGGCCGGTGTCGAGATCGTCGATGCCGTCGCCAGCGCGTCGTGGCGGCGCCCGTCGTGCCAGATCATCGGATGGGCACCCGTGGGATCGATCATGCCGAGCTTGTACTCGCCGGGCGGGAGATCCACCTGATAGCGACCGTCCGCATCGCTCAACGCCCCCGCAACCAGCGACAAGTCGCCGGATCGGAGGGCCACGACCATCATCCCCGGCAACGCCCTCCCGCCCGTTTCGGACAGCGTCCCCTGGATTGCGGTGCTCGCCGGGGTCGTGGGCCGCGGCGTGAGGCCGGCGCCGGCCGGCCGGTCGTCCCCGGCGGCCACGGTCACGGGCGTGGCGCCAGCGGGGCTCGGCACGTTGCCCGAGTACTCCACGCCGTGACGTCCCGAGGGATCGACGTAGGCGACGAGGTGCGGGCCGCCCCTCAGACCATCGATCCGGAACGCCCCGGACCCGTCGGCCACGGCGGCCCGCACGGGCGCACCGGTGGTCACGTCGATGGCGATGGCCCAACCACCGCCGACCGCGTCGGCCGTCACGTCGTCGATGATGGAACCCGAGAGCGAGCCCCGAGTCGGCGCCAGCGAGGGATGGACCGTCGTCAGCGACCCGTTGGCGACGGTGACGGTCCCGGGTTGCATCTGCGCGACGTGGCTGGGCGTCGAGGCGGCGACGTAGAGCTGATAGTCGCCCGCCGCCACCGCGATGGTGAACCGTCCATCGCCGCTGCTGAGTGCACCGCCCACGACCGCATGATCCGAGGTGCGCAGCACCGCGACGATGGCCCCTGGGACGGGCGCGGCCGACGCCGCGTCGGCGACGGTGCCGGTGACGCCGGTGATCACCGACGACGGGCCACACGCCTCCTGCGCGGCGGCCTCGCGGTCCGCGGACGCGGGGACGACGAGAGCGACCAACACCGCCCCGGCGACCGCGAGCGCGAGGGCGCGGCGGTGCGAGGCGCTCACCTCACACCGAGAGTCGCGCCGCCCCGCCTTGCGCCATCTCGCCATTGCCCGTCCCCCGCGACCCGTCGCCCTGTGTTGACGGTATCGGACGGCCGGTGCCGGCTCAGGAGGCGAAATCCTCGGGGTTGACGTTGTCGATGAACTCCTTGAACTGCTCGACGACCACTTCTTGCTGCTCCTCGTCCTCCTCACCGACGACGTAACCGGCCTCGTCGAGGACGGCTTCGGCGGCGAAGATGGGCGAGCCCGTGCGGGCGGCGAGGGCGATGGCGTCGGAGGGTCGGCTCGACACCTGATGGGTGCGGCCCGACGTGGAGAGGTGCAGTTCTGCGTAGAAGGTGGCGTCCTTCAACTCGCTGACCACGATCTGCTCGACGGTCACACCCAGGTCGTCGAGGAGGTTCTTCATGAGATCGTGGGTCATCGGGCGCGGCGTCTCGACTTCTTCGAGGGCAAACGCGATCGCGGTGGCCTCAGGGGCGCCGATGAAGATGGGCAGGAGGCGGCGCTCACCAGCCTTCTCCCGCAGCAGCACGATGGGCGCGTTGGTGGGCAGCTCGACGCGAACACCCACCAGCTCCATCTCGACCATCTCCCAAACCTACCCGCGCGTCGCGGCGGTTGGTCAGGGGCCGAGCAGGTTGCGCAATGCCTCGCGCAGCATCGCGGCGCGAAGGCTTTCGCCCAGCCCCGTGAGCTCTTCGACGGTGTCCACCGCCTGACGGCGAGCCGCCGGATTGCGCTGCTTGAGCACCGGCGTGACGATCTGCTCGAGGAATCCTGCCTCGCGGTCGGCGGCCACCTTGTACATGCGCAGGTGCCGCGGTTCGATGCCGTGGCGCAAGAAGCCCGCGGCGACCTGGGCCACGAGCAGGGCCTCGTCGTCGTAGAGCACCGATGCCCCCACGGACCGTCCGGTCAGCAGGCCGTACTTCTCGAGGTCGGCGAGCACCTCGCGGGTGAGGCCGGCGGCGACCGCCAGCTCGTCGGCGGTCATGCTCACCGACGTCATGGCGGCGTCGAGTCCGGCGGCGTCAGGAGTCGCGGCGGGCGGTGCGACGGCGTGGAGGTGGGGGTGGGGGGGCGAGGTCGGCACCGCCTGGTCACCAGCCTCCTCGAGGCGGTCCTTGATGACCTTCAGGGGCAGGAAGTTCTCGCGCTGCTGGCGCAGGATCCATCGCAGGCGCTCGACATCGGGCTCGTAGAACTTGCGGTAGCCCGAGGGCGTGCGCTCGGGGTCGAGCAGGCCCTGGCTCTCGAGGAAGCGGATCTTCGAGATCGTGACGTCCGGGAACTCCTGCTGAAGCAGGGCCAGGACCTCACCGATGGAGAGGTGCGAGCGCTCCGTCATGTTCCGCACACGTGGCGAGTCATGCGTCGCCGGCGCCCATGAAGAACACCAGCTTGTACTTGCCGATCTGCAGCTCGTCGCCGTTGGCGAGCCGCACCGGCGCGGTGATCCGCTCGCGGTTGAGGTAGGTGCCGTTGAGCGAGCCGCTGTCGCTGGCGTAGTAGTCGGCGCCGTCCTTTCGAACCTCGACGTGGCGGCGTGACACCGTGATGTCGTCCAGGAAGATGTCGCTCTCGGGGTGACGCCCGGCGGTGGTGACCACCCCCGTCAGCGCGAAGCGAGAGCCTGCGTTCGGACCTCGCTTGACCACCAACATGCCGACGTCGTTGGGGATCTCGTCGAGGTCGACGGACAGGTCGTCGGCGGGCTCGCCGGGGTCGTCGGGATGGAACGTGACCGTCGTGCTCTCCTGGTTGGCCAGGTCGAGCGGGTCGCCACACGACGAGCAGAAGTTGGCCCCCAAGGGGTTCCCGTGCCCGCAGTTGTTGCAGAAGACCTCAGCCACGCCGTGTTCCTTCCCCCAACGTCTCCGCTGGCTCCCTAGCCCTCGGTGAGGGCGCGGTAGGCGTCGGCGTCGAGCAGCGCATCGAGCTCGGAGGCATCGCTCGGCTCGATCAGGCAGATCCACCCCTCACCGTACGGGTCCTCGTTGAGGCGCTCAGGGGCCTCCGCCAGGGCCTCGTTGGCGGCGACGATGGTGCCGGCGACCGGGGCGAAGATGTCCGACACCGACTTCGTGGACTCGACCTCGCTGAAGGTGTCGTTGACCTTGACGGTGCGGCCGACCTCGGGCACGTCCACGTAGACCACGTCGCCCAAGGCGTCCTGCGCGTAGTCGGTGATGCCGATGCGCACCTTGCCGTCTTCCAGCTTCGCCCACTCGTGGTCCGTCGAGTACCGCAGGTCGTCCGGGATGTTCATGGCCTGCACGCTACAAGACGCGCCCCGCTCCCCGTTCTCCGAAACCCGGCGCTGTACACCCCCGTACATCGTCGGGGTCAGGGGCACCGAGCGGTCGGGCCGGATCGGTAGCGTCGACCCGTGACCGACGACCCGAGCGACGACGAAGAAGACGTCGGCCGGGCGCCGATCTGCCCCACGTGTGGCGTGACCGCCCTGCCCGCCGAGACCGCCAACGTCCTCGACCCCACCTTCATCTGCGAGAACCCCGACTGCGACGCCTTCGGCGAGCCCGTCTGACAGCTCACGGGTCGCTACGCCCGAAATGCGTTCCGCGGAACGCCTTGTCACGGCGGCGGGCGGCACAGCGGTCAGTTCTGTCGTTGGTGGACGGACAAGATGGCCCAGGAGAGGTCGTCGGCACGGACGCGGGTGCCGTCCCACAGACTCATGGCGGTGGTGTCGTCGATGTCGAGGCCCTCGGCGAGGTTGCGGAGCTCGAGTTCGTCGCCCTCGACGGGGCGGGTCGGGGTGTGGGTGAGGGGGTCGCGGCCGGGGCGGTGCACGAGGACCTGACCGAGGACGAGCTCGATGCGGTAGCCGCCTTCGTGCACGAGGCGGTGGTGGAACGCGCACAACGTGACGAGGTTGTCCAACACGTTCGGGCCGTGGTGCTCACGGTGCACGATGTGGTGCGCGTGGAGCCGCCCGATCAGGTCACACCCCGGGAACTGGCAGGAGTGGTCGTCGCGGATGCCCAGCTCCCTCCGCAACCGGCGAGACACGGTCTTGGTGGCCTTGCCCACCAGCCGTGGGGTGCCGTCAGGGCCCACCGCGATGGTGTGGGTGGCAGCGTCGCAGGCGAAGCGGCGAGCGGTCTCGGGCGACAGGTTCGGACCCCCCTCCATCCGACAGACCCCGTCCGCGTCGAGCGACAGGACGTCCTCTTCGACTAGCACCACCACCGTCGCGGTCGGATCGCTCACCAACCCGCCCCCGTCGCCGGCCTCGGCATCGCGGGCCGCTGTCGGGGCGCCGCCGGTGAGGGCCCGTTCGCAGACCGCCACCAAAGCGTCGGCCTGGCGGGCCGCTTTCGGGTCATCCCCGGCTGAGGCAACGGCTCGCCCGCCTCGTTGACCGGGCGTTCCGCGGAACGCTTCGACGCCGGCACCGTCGCCGCCCCGATCGCCCTGATCACGATCTGCGCCTCCTCCGGCGCCAACCGACCCCGGAAGCACACCATCCCGTCGTGGTCCACCCACCACTCGAACGACCGCTTGTGGTGCCGCTCCTCCGCCGCGTGGTCGTCCAACCGACCGATGCGCCGATAGCCCTTGACCATCTTCTCGAGCATCTGCGCCGTCGCATGAAGGGCGTAGTGCACCAAGAACTCCTCCGCCACCGGCCCATCCGCCGCCCGGGTGATCGCCCGCACCTGCGAGTACGACAACTCCCCCGTCGAGAACCGAGCCCGCACCAACGGAAGGGCGCCCAGCGCATGGGCGACCCGCAGGTGCTCCTGCGCGGTGCGCACGCTCATCCCGCACTGCCAACTCAACCAGTGCGTGCACGACCGGCACTCCCACGCCCCCCATCCCTCGCGCCGATCGAACTCGGCGACGAGCAAGAGCCACCGGCACAGCGCCGCCGCCAGATGCCCCGACAACGTCTTGATCTCCGCCTCCAGGCGCTCCGTCGGCATCGCCGACGCCCGCTCCACCACCCCAACCCCACATCGGCCATCTCTTGGTCGAACACCGCGGACATGACCGAAACCCCTGGAGGTGGACGACGAGACACCCCCATCATCCCCACCCCCAATGACACTCTCAGCCTCTCGAAAACGTTCCGCGGAACGCCGTCGGAACGCCGGCGCGAGCTGTGCCAGCCGGGCCCTTGCCGAGGCAGCAGCCACGTCTTACATCGTGTGACGTGCCACAGACCCGAGGCATCACCTGGCTGGAGGAGCAGACCGGCGAGCGTCTCGACCCTCCGCCCGCTCCCCCGCCGGCGGGTCGCCACCTGTCGATCCGTGTGCCCGCCGGACTCCTCGACGAACTGGAGGCACTCGCGCAGGAGCAGGGCGAGACGGTCTCGCAAGCTGCCCGCCGACTCCTGGCCGAGCGCCTGCGCCGACGCCAGGAGCCCGATCAGGCGTCCATCGACGATGTCCTCGGTGATTCCTTCGTCGTCGAACCGGAAATGCCGGTCCGGCATGGCGAACGGCGAGTTGATGATGGGGTTGTCGATCCGCCGTTCCGTCCCCGGAGGCAGACTGCGGAATCACCGCGACGCGTGTGGCCCTTTGGTGACGCCACCCAGCACCACGTCGAGGATCTGCTCGGCCAGCGCCGGCGTGAGGGGGCGGCCGGTGACGAGCAGGCGGGTGAACAGCGGGCCGGTGAGGCAGTCCACCACCACCTCGACGTCGACTCCGTCGACGAGCTCGCCGCGACCGACGGCCCGCTCGAGCACGGTGCGCCACCGGGTGCGACGCTCGTCGGCGAAGTCCGCCAGCAGCGCCCGGATCTCCGGGTTGCGGGTGCCCTCGGCGACCATCTGCGGGAGCATCTGACCGGGGATGCCGTCGATCAGCGCCGGCAGGAATCCCTCGTAGAGCGCCACGAGGTCGCCGCGCAGCGAGCCGGTGTCGGGCAACTCGTCGGGCGCGCCGGACAGGCAGCTGGCGGCCTCGAGCAGGAGTGCCTCCTTGGTGGACCACCGGCGGTAGATGGTGGCCTTCGACACGCCGGCGGTCGCCGCCACGTTGTCGACGGTGACGCCGGCGAAGCCCTGCTCGGTGAGCACGGCCACCGCTGCGTCGAGGATCTCGGTGCTGACCTGCTCGTCCGTCGGTCGCCCGGGCGGCCGACGGGCCGCCGCCGCCTCGGCCGCCGCTGCCGCGCTCACCCCGCCGAGTCCTCGAGGTGCGAGGGGGCACGGGACGGCAGGAACACGAGGGCGATGAGAGCGCCGATCAACGCCACGCCGGCACCGACCCACAGCGAGATGCCCATGCCGTCGACGTAGGCGGCCCGGGCCGCGCCGGTCAGCGCGTCCGCCGCCGGAGCGGGCAGCCGGGAGGCCACGCCCACCGCCGCGCCCACGCTGTCCTCGACCGCCGCGGCGGCGTCGGCCGGCACCTGCATGGGCAAGCCGGCCAGGAAGTCGGCCATCTTCGAGCCGTAGCTGGAAGCCAGCAGGCTGCCGAGGACGGCGACGCCCATGGCCCCACCGACCTGGCGGGTGGTGTCGTTCACGGCCGAACCGACGCCGGCCTTGGCCAGCGGCAGCGAGCCCATGATCGACTCGGTGGCGGGCGCCATGGTGAGGCCCATGCCGACGGACATCACCAGCAGTACACCCAATAGCGGCAGGTAGCCGCCGTCGGCGGTGAGGAAGGTGCCGAGGGCCAGGGCCAGGCTGGTGAAGCCGAGGCCGGTGGCGACGACCGCCTTGGTGCCGACCCGCTCCACGATGCGGGCACTGGAGGGCGCCACCACCATGGTCACCGCGGCCATGGGGATGAAGCGCGCGCCGGTGGCCAGCGGCGAGTAGCCGAGCACGAACTGCATGTACTGGGTGAACAGGAACAAGGTCCCGAACATGGCGAAGAACGTCATCGTGATGGCACCGCTGGCCGCGCTGAAGCGCGGGTTGCGGAAGAAGTTCACGTCCAGCATGGGGTGGTCGCTGCGCTTCTCGTGGATGCCGAAGGCGATGAGCAGCACCGCGGCGATCCCGAAGGCGGTGAGGGTGACCGAGTCGGTCCAGCCCTGGTCGGGTGCCTCGATGATGGCCCACACCAGGGTCACGAGGCCCACGATGGAGAGGAGGGCGCCGAGCGGGTCCAGGGCGGGCGGGTTCGGGTCCTTCGAGTTCGGGATGATCTTGTAGCCGGCGACCAGGGCCACCACGACCACGGGCACGTTGATGAGGAAGACCGACCCCCACCAGAAGTGGTTCAGCAGCCAACCACCGGTGACGGGACCGATGGCGACGGCCATGCCGGACGTGCCCGCCCAGATGGCGATGGCTCGGGCCCGCTCACGGTGGTCGGTGAAGACGTTGGTGAGGATGGACAGCGTCGCGGGCATGATCAGCGCGCCGCCGATGCCCATCACCGCACGCCAGAAGATCAGCTGCTGCGGGTCGCTCGACCAGGCGGAGATGGCCGAGGCCGAGCCCATGATCAACAGACCGAGCGACAGAGCGGGCTTGCGGCCGTAGCGGTCGCCCAGGCTGCCCATCGTGAGCAGCAGGCCGGCGAACACCAGCACGTAGGCGTCCACGATCCACTGCAGCTGGCTGCCCGTCGCCCCGAGGTCCTCCTGGATGGTGGGCAGGGCAACGTTGACGATCGTGTTGTCCATCACGATCAGCAGCAGGCTCAGGCAGAGCACCGCCAGCGCCCACCAACGGCGGGGATCGAGCTCGGCGGCGGGCGGCGCACCCGCCGTCGAGGCGGCGGCGTCGGAGGTGGCGTCGCCCGGCGCGGAGGGGGAATCGAGGGCCATGCGGTGCTCCCAGGGTTTCGATACGAGACGGTTTCGTATCTGTTTACCCGGCGAGGAGACCGACGACAACCCCCGATGCGGTGGGGACGTCGCAGGCCGCGCTCAGCGCAGCATCTGGCGGATGCGGCGGGCGTACTCCTCCGCCAGCTGGCGGGCCGCCACCTCGGTGCCCGCCTCGGCCCAGATGTGGGTGATGGGCTCCTCGGGGTCGGGCAGGGCCAGGGCCCACGCGCCCTCGTGGTGGACCTTCACCCCGTCCACGAGCTCGAGCTGGCGGTCGGCCGAGTGCTCCACCAGGGTGCGCATGACCATTCCCTTCTGCTCCCACGGGGTGATGACCCGTTCGTGCGCCATGTGGATGCGGGGCAGGCCCTCGACGATCTCCGACAGCGTGCCGCCGGCGTGGGCGAGGAGGTCGAGCACCTTGACCAGCGACGCCGCGCCGTCGAACGCCGGCAGGAAGCCAGGGACGATGAAGCCGCCGTTCAGGTCCGCGGCGAAGCCCACGCCCGGAGCGGTCGACTCGACCATGAGCGCGGCCGAGGACGTCTTCGTGGGCAGCACGTGGATGCCGGCCTCGCCGAGGATCTCGGCGGCCCGCATGGTGACCGACACCGGCAGAGCGACGCGGTCGCCCTGGATCCGGCTGCGCACCAGCGTGAGCATGGCCAACAGGGCTTCGTTGGTCGTGAGGACATGGCCACGGTCGTCGATGAGGGTCAGCCGCTCACCCGACGGGTCGATCACCGCGCCGAGGTTGGCGCCCGAAGCACGCACGAGGTTGCCCACCTGCACGGCATGGGCCTCCCGGTCGAACTCGACCACCCCCTGGGTCGAGACGAACGGGTTCACCGCGAGCACCTCGGCCCCGAGCTTCGAGAAGACGTTGGCCATCACGAACGAGGTCGATCCGTAGGAGTAGTCGACCACCACCTTGAAGCCCGCGGAGCCGATGGCCTCGACGTCGACCACCGACTCGAGGGCCACCGCGTACTGCTCGATCGCACGCGGCGGGAAGCCGATGTCGCCGATCTCGCTCGGCAGCACCCGGCGGTAGTCCTCACGGTTGAACAGCCGCTCGATCTTGCGCTGGGTGTCCTCGCTGATGTCGGCGCCGTTGGTGTCGAAGAACCGGATGGTCACCGATTGGGCATCGTCCTCGGCGAGACGCAGGGTGATGCCCGCCACCGCGTCGGGGCGCCGGGCCTGCACGCGGGTGACCGGGACGCTGGCCACCTCGAGGTCCAACACGTTGACGCCACCGGCGTTGAGGCCGGCCATCATCGCCCGCTTCAACATGCGCGCCGAGCGGCTCGAGTCACGCGAGGTGACGACGGTGGTGTCCTTCTTCACGGTGGTGGCGAAGGCCATGGCCACGCGGGTGGCGAACTCCGGGGTGATGTCGACGTTGGCGAGGCCCGAGACGCCGTCGCGGCCGAACAGGCTGCGGGCGCCGCGGGACTCCCACACGATCGACGTGTTGATGATGGCCCCGGCCTCGACGGTCTTGAAGGGGTAGACCTTCACGCCGGCGCCGACCACCGCGTTCTCCCCCACGAAGCACTCGTCACCGAGCACCACGCCCTCCTCGCAACGCACGCCGCGTCGCAGGTCGCAGGCACGGCCGATGACGGTGCCGCCGATGCGGCACTGCTCACCGAGGTAGGTGTTGTCGTGCACCACGGTGCGCTGGAGCTCGACCTGCTCGCGCACCTTCACGTTGTTGCCCAGGACGGCGTACTCGCCGAGGCGCGCGCCCGCCTCGATGCGGCAGTTCTCGCCGATGACCGCGGGCCCTTCGAGGATGGCGTCGGGGTGCACCTCGACCCCCTCCCCCACCCACACGCCCTCGGACATGCGGAATCCCGGGATGTCGAGGGCGACCTTGGCATCGAGCGCGTCCTTGTGGGCCCGCAGGTACGCCTCGAGGGTGCCGACGTCCTCCCAGTAGCCCTCGGACACCGCGCCGTAGAGCGGCCGGCCCTCGGCCAGGAGGGCCGGGAACACCTCGCTGGAGAAGTCCACCGGCCGGCCCGGTTCGATGTAGTCGAAGATCTCGGGCTCGAGCACGAAGATGCCGGTGTTGATGGTGTCGCTGAAGACCTGGCCCCACGTGGGCTTCTCGAGGAACCGCTCGATCGAGCCGTCCTCGTTGGTGATGACGATGCCGAACTCGAGCGGGTTCTCGACGGGCACCAGGCCGATGGTGGCCATGGCCTTCTTCTCGTCGTGGAACCGGACGATCTCGCCCAGATCGATGTCGGTGAGCACGTCGCCAGAGATGACGAGGAAGCGCTCGTCGAGCTCGTCCATCGCGTTGCGGACCGAGCCGGCCGTGCCGAGCGGCGTCTCCTCGGTGGCGTAGACCATGCGCACCCCGAACTCGGAGCCGTCGCCGAAGTAGGTGCGGATGGCGTTGGCCATGAAGGCCACGGTGACGACGATCTCGTCGAAGCCGTGGGTCTTCAACAACGTGACGATGTGCTCCATCATCGGGCGGTTGACGATGGGCATCATGGGTTTGGGGATGTTCGAAGTGAGCGGCCGCAGACGCGTGCCCTCGCCGCCCGCCATGATCACTGCTTTCACGAGGCCTCCTCGATGAGCCCGGCGTGGCGAGAGGCCCGCCCTTCGCGCAGCGCCGCGAGCCCGATGGGTACGTACAGGACAGCGGCGTAGTAGCTGAGGGCGAGGCCGGGAAGCCCGAACCCCCACGCCGCGATGGTGAACAGATCAGCGCCGACGAGATCGGGGTCGCTGCCTGCCAGGAAGAGCGGGAAGGCAAACATGAGGCAGAAGGTCCCCGCCTTGCCGTACCAGGTCACGTCGATGCGCTTGGCCCCGAGCGCGGCCAGGGCGAGCACGGCGAGGGACACGAAGACCTCACGGGCCAAGACGACGACCGAGAACCACAGCGGAGCGCCGCCGTAGACGATGATCGCGCCGACCCCGACGAAGAAGAGCAGACGGTCGGCCACCGGGTCGAGCACCTTGCCGACGGTCGACACCTGGTCGAAGTGGCGGGCCACGTACCCGTCCACCCAGTCGGTGGCGCCGAGCAGCGCGAGGAGGAAGGCTGCGGCCGCCGGGTTGTCCCGACCGAACAGCAGGTAGACGAACAACGGCAGGCACGCGAGGCGCACGCTGGTGATGACGTTCGGGACGGTGACGATGCGGTCCTCGCCCGTTGCGCCGGCGCCCGCGTCGTCATTCACCCTGCCAGCCTACGATCTGGTGATGGCGACCCTCTTCACCCTGATCATCCGCGGTGAGCTGCCGGGCCGTTTCGTGTGGCGGGACGACCGCTGCGTGGCCTTCCTGTCCATCAACCCGCTGCAGCCGGGCCACACCCTCGTGGTGCCCGTCGAGGAGGTCGACCATTGGGTCGACCTCGACCCTGCTTCGATGCAGCACCTCACTGCGGTGGCGCACCACATCGCAAAGGTGCAACAGGACGTGTTCTCCCCCGAGAAGGTGGGTCTGATGATCGCCGGGCTCGAGGTGCCCCACGTGCACCTGCACGTCGTGCCCATCCGCGGCGTGCACGACCTCGACTTCGCCAACGCTCAGACCGAGCCCGACCCAACGGACCTCGACCGGGCGGCGAGCGCCATTCGTGAGGGTCTGCGAGCCGCAGGTCACGCCGAGGTCCCAGCGACTGACTGACGGTCGAGGCCCTCGACGCGCCGTGGCCCGCTACCCGCGGTGGTAGACGACGATGCCCTCGGTGTTGAACGTGCGGGTGAAGCCGAGGGCGACCATCCCGTCGTGGAACGAGCGGCGGTCGTCGTCGTCCCATTCGAGCTCGGCGAGCTCGTCGAGCACCACGACGTCCACGTCGTCGGCGGTGGCCCTTCGCACGTGGGGGCGGTCGACGGTGTCGAGCTCGTAGAGCCACCGCCGCTCCGCGAGGAGCGGCAGCAGCGCCGGGGACGCGCGCACCGCATCGGCATCGTCGATCGAGTCGACCGCGTCGAGGCGGGCGGCGTCGGCGGCGTCGCGACGTCCGAGGTTCCACGGCTCCCGGTACGGAGAGTTCGCGGAATCCCGAACGAAGAACACGAGTGACGCCAGTGCCAATGCCCCGAGCACCCGTCGGTCGACCCGGACTCGGTCGATGGTGCGGGCACCGATGCGGCTGAGCGCCATGGCGGTGGCCAGGAACACGAACGCGGTGATGGCCACGTTCTGTTCGACGCGCGGCCCGCGGAGCTCGCTGGCGTTCGCCACGAGGTACAGGGCTTCCAGAGGCAGTGCCGGCAGCAGGTAGCGCGGCGCCAGGACAGGCAGGAACAGCACCGGTGCCAACAGGAGCACCACGATGGTGAAGTTGTCCTCGGCGGTGATGTCGCCGAGCACCGAGACGGGGTGGGCCAGCATGCCGACGAACACGCCGAGAGGGGACGATCCGTAGGCGGCGAAGGCGCTCTCGTGCACGAAGCCACCGTCGGCGTAGTACGGCTGCACCAGGAACAGGGCCAAGAGCACCCAGACGAGGCCGAACGCCGCGGTCAACGCACCTTCGCGTCGCTTGCCTTCGAGGGCGAGGAGGCCACCCAGGCCGGCGATCACCAGGGCGTAGTCGGCCCGGCAGAGCACCACGAGCACCGCGCAAAGGGCGAACAGCCGCCAGCGGTCGGTGAGGCCGAACAACGAGGCAGCCAGCAGCAGTGGCAGGGCCAGCGAGGCGAGGTGGAAGTCCGCCTGGTTGACGTTGTGGAGCGCCGGGTAGAGCGCGTAGGCGGCCAGCAGCGTGGCGGCGGCGCCGGCCCGTAGGCGCGCCACCCTCCTGGCGATCCGCCACAGCGGCACCACGCCCAGCGCGAGGGCCGCGGCCTGCACGAGCAGCAGGAGCGGGACGGCGGGGACCCAGCGGGCGATCCAGGCCAGCGGGTAGAAGACGAACCCGGCCTGGTCGGCGAGCAGATGGGTCCCCGTGATGGTGACGAGGGGGGGGTCGCCCTGGTTGATGAGCCATGCCCCCTGGAGGTAGCTGGCCAGGTCGGCCCCACCGTCGAGCGAGCGCGCCCGCCCGAGCGCCAGGGCCCCGAGCAGGACGAACAGCACCAGCGCCGAGCCCCACGGCACGAACCGGTCGGCCGACTCGCTGTCCAGGCGCGCCTGCCAGCGCAGGGCGAGGTTGTCGAGTCGCTTGCGCAAGGTGGGCGACCGCGACGAGGTGGTGGCCGCCGGAATCCTCGTCACGACGGGAGGTCGTCCCCGAGGGTGATCTCGTCGACGAGGTGGGGGCCGCCGTTGCGCACGTTGTTGACCTCCGTGCTCACGGGCCGCAGGGTGATCAGCTCCGGCGGCGCGGGCACGAGGAACGTGGAAAGCAGGTCGAGGTCGTGGACCTCACGGTCGAGCCACGTGTCCCAGTGGTCGGGGGTCAACAGCATGGGCATGCGGTCGTGGATCGCCGCCATCTTCTCGTTGGCCGGCCCGGTGATGATGGTGACGCTCGGGAACGCCGGGCCTTCGCGGTCGGGCCCCCGCCAGATCTCCCAGAGCCCGGCGAGGGCCATCGGCTCCCCGTCGGCGCGTTGGATGAAATAGGGCTGCTTGTGCTTGTGGCCGGGCCGCTTCTGCCACTCGTAGAACCCGTCGACGGGGATGATGCACCGCCGCTTCTCGAACGGCCGCTTGAACGCGCTCTTCTCGGCCAGGGTCTCCACCCGGGCATTGATCATGCGGTTCCCGACCTTGATGTCCTTGGCCCAGAAGGGCACGAGCCCCCAGTGGACCGGCTCGAGGCGGCGGACACCCTTCGATTCGAGGACGGTGTACACGTCGGTCGTCGGCGCCACGTTCCAGTTCGGGTCGAGGACGGCCTCTGAGACCTCCTCGACTCCGAAGTACTGCGCGATCTGATCGGGAGGGGTGGCGGAGACGAAGCGGCCGCACATCGGCGCAACGCTAACCCGGCGGCACGAACCGAGGCTCCCGACAGCCCTCCCCTTGACAGCCCCGCAGTTGGCCGAGCAGATCCGCCAGCTGCGCCTGGAGCGACGCGTAGGCGGGGTCTCCCGCCCGGTTCACCAGTTGGAAGGGGTCGGCGCTGAGATCGTAGAGCTCGCTGGCACCCGGCTCGTACTCGACGTAGCTGTAGCCGGGCACGCGGACCCCGTCGTAGTGCGGAATGGCCGCGCCTTGACGCTCCGGGCCGTTCTGCAGGTAGATGACCCGATCGTCCGGCGGCGGATCGGGGTCCGACACGATCGGCAGGAGCGACTGGCCGTCCGGTTCCAGGCTGGGGGACACGCCGGCAAGCTCGAGGATGGTGGGGGCGAGGTCGATGTTCGCGGTGAGCTGGGGCGCCGTGGCACCTACGGGAAAGCCGGGCCCCCGGATGATCAGCGGCACGTGGATGGATTCCTCATAGGGCACGACCTTGGCATCACGGATGCGGTGCTCACCCTGGAGGTAGCCGTTGTCCGACCAGAACATGATCACCGTGTCGTCGAGCGAGCCGGCGTCATCGAGTGCATCGACGATCCGACCGACGGCCTCGTCGACGGCCAACAGCGACTCGAGGGCGCGCTGGTAGTGGTTCTGCGCGGTGAGCTGGTCGATCGTGTTCAGCGGACGGCGGGCCGAGACGTAGCCGGGTTTGTCGCTCAGGTCCTGTTCGTTGAACGCCGGCGCCTCGTTCGTCGTCCACCACTGCTCGTCGAAGGTGTTCAGATGGCGGGGAGCGGGCACCGCCGCCAGGTCGCCCGTCGAGCCCGGCCCACGCTCGGGCTTGGCCACGTGGGGCGCCAGCATCCACAGGTTGAGGAAGAAGGGCTTGTCACCGGCGGCGAGGCGCTGGACCTCCGATACCGCTCGATCCGCCATCACATCGGTCTGGTAGTCCGCCGGGTCGGTGCCGAAGTGGACCGTCTGACCGTTGTCGTTCACGTCGTAGTCGAAGTAGTGGAACGTCGAGGGATCGATGGTGGCGAACCACCGGTCCCATCCCGGCGGTATCTCGTGGGGGTCCCGGGTGCCGTAGGTGTACAGGTAGTGGCCGATGAGGCTCGTCGCGTACCCCGCCTGTTGCAGCCACACCGGCAGGGTGTTGATGTTGTCGAGCTTGTAGTACCCACCATTCGGCGCGAGGTTGTCGAGCACGCCGTGGTTGAACGCGTACTGGCCGGTGAGGAACGACGCCCTCGAGGGACAGCACAAGGGGAACGGGGTGAAGAAGTTCGAGAACGTCGTCCCCTGTGCAGCCAGCAACGCGTTGGTCTGCTCCATGACCCGCAGGCTCTCGACGGTCTGGTCGTCCGTCATGATCACCACGACGTTGGGCGCGTCCGCCCGAGCCTGCGGCACCGTCGTGATGGCCCGCCGGACCTCGTGATCGCTACCGCAGGCCACGACCGCGAGGGCGAGGCACGAGAAGAGCGCGGCGACGGTGGCCAGCCGGGACGGGGTGTGCACGGAAGAACCGAAGATAGCGGTGGCGGGCGGCTCCGGCCCAGATCGGAAGAGCGTCGTGTAGG
>OBLX010000016.1_pt1 | contig 113310 bp, 103 predicted proteins | sample 1519811 | NCBI WGS metagenome assembly OBLX01 (sample SAMEA3991476, study PRJEB22521) | metagenome | biome: anthropogenic terrestrial biome; feature: sewage plant; material: surface water | place: Sweden | collected 2012-09-26
TGGGCCATGTCGATGTTGTGGATCTCGGCGGCGTCGGCGATGCCGGCCACGTTGAGCACGGCGTCGATGCGCCCGAAGCGCTCGACCGCGCGGCCGATGAGGGCCTCGACCTCGGCCTCGCTGGTCACGTCGCAGTGCACCGGCACCACGGCGTCGCCAAGCGCCGCGGCCGTCTCCTCCTCGGCGCCCGACACGTCGGCGCCCACGACCTGGGCGCCCTCACGCACGAACACCTCCACCGAGGCCCGACCCATGCCCGAGCCCGCCCCCGTGATGACCGCGACCTTGCCGTCCAGAAGTCCCATGGCCCTGCTCCCCCCGGGCACCCCTCGCACCCGCTCGTATTGGTGCCAGCAGCATGACACGAAATCCCTGGGTCGTGTCCCGAAAACGCGACACGAGTGTTAGATTTGCGCCAGCCGACCACCCGGGCGCGCGCCGGGACAATGGGGACCAGGGGGAACCGTGACGCTGATCAACGAGACCGACGTCTACTACGACCCGTACGACGCCGAGATCGACGTCGACCCGTACCCCGTGTGGAAGCGCCTCCGGGACGAGGCGCCGCTCTACTACAACGAGACCCACGACTTCTACGCGCTGAGCCGCTTCACCGACGTGGAGCGCGGCCTCATCGAGTGGCAGACCTACCGCTCGGGCAAGGGCTCGATCCTCGAGCTCATCAAGGCCGACATCACCCTGCCTCCCGGCATCATCCTCTTCGAGGACCCGCCCGAGCACGACGTGCACCGCGGCGTGCTCTCCCGCGTTTTCACCCCGAAGAAGATGAACGCCCTCGAGCCCAAGATCCGCGAATTCTGCGCCCGCTCACTCGACCCGCTCGTGGGCAGCGGCGGCTTCGACTTCATCGCCGACCTCGGCGCCCAGATGCCGATGCGCACCATCGGCTACCTCCTGGGGATCCCCGAGTCCGACCAGGAGGCCATCCGCGACGTCCTCGACGAGGGCCTGCAGATGACCGACGGCGAGATCCCCGACTTCTCCGAGGCCAACTTCGGCCAGGACATCTTCGGCGAGTACATCGACTGGCGGATCGACCACCCGTCGGATGACCTGATGACCGAGCTCATCAACGCCGAGTTCGAGGACGAGACCGGCACCCGCCGCACCCTCACCCGTGAGGAGATCCTCACCTACGTCAACCTGCTGGCCGGCGCCGGCAACGAGACCACCACCCGCCTGATCGGCTGGACGGGCAAGGTGCTCGCCGAGCACCCCGACCAGCGCGCCGAGATCGTGGCCGACCGCAGCCTCATCCCCCAGGCCATCGAGGAGATGCTGCGCTTCGAGGCCCCGTCACCGGCCCAGGCCCGCCTCGTCACCAAGGACGTCGAGCACTACGGCCACACGGTCGAGGAGGGCAGCATCATGATGCTGCTCAACGGCTCGGGCAACCACGACGAGCGCCACTTCCCGGACGGCGACTCGTTCGACATCCACCGGACGATCGACCACCACCTGAGCTTCGGCTACGGCATCCACTTCTGTCTCGGCGCGGCGCTGGCCCGCCTCGAGGGCCGCATCGCCCTCGACGAGGTGCTCTTGCGCTTCCCCGAGTGGGACGTCGACTGGGACAACGCCAAGCAGGCGCTCACCTCGACCGTCCGCGGCTGGGAGTCCCTCCCCGTCACCACCCCCTAGACGGTTCTGGCTCCCGATCCGATCGCATCAGCGATCGAATCGGGAGCCAGTTCGACCGGCCGGGTGGAGGTGCGACCGGTCAGACCACGGCAGGTCAGACCACGGTGGGTCAGACGCCGGCGGGGTTGTCGACCTTCATGATGGCGGCGAGGTTGCCGCCCATGATCTTGGCGACGTCCTCGTCGGGCATGTCCGCCGGCAGGTGGTCGATGTAGGAGCACGGCTCGGCCAGGCCCTCCGGGTGCGGGTAGTCCGACCCGAAGCAGATGTGGTCGACGCCGAGCAGCTCGGACAAGCCGCCGAGGTCGTCCTCGTGGAACGGGCTGATCCAGATGTTGTGCTTGAACTGCTCGACCGGGTCGCCGTCGAAGGCGTGGGGCATGTTGCGGTGGGTCTGCGCCAGCTGCTCGAGGTAGCCGGGCACCCACTCGCCGCCGTTCTCGACCACGCACACCCGCAGGTCGGGGAACCGGGCGAACACGCCGTGGCAGACGAAGGCCGACATCGAGTCCTGGATCGGGCGGTGGTGGGCGGTCATGTAGCGGAAGGCGTCCGGGCGGAACGGCAGCATCTCCTGCGGGCCCGTCCAGTCGCCCTGGTAGCGGGAGTACCCGCTGTCCGAGGCGTGCATGGACACGAGGATGTCGGCGTCCACCACGGCCTGCCAGAAGGGGTCGAACTCCTCGAACCCGAACGAGCGCGAGCCCCCGAAGCCGGGCACCGGCGCCGGCCGGATGAGGACCGTCTTGGCGCCACGCTCGAGGCACCACTCCAGCTCCTCGATGGCCTTGTCCACGATGGGCAGCGAGATGACGGGGGTGGAGAAGATGCGGTTCTCGTAGTTGAAGGTCCACTCCTCGTACATCCACTCGTTGAGGGCGTGGATGGCGGCGTGGATCAGCTCGGGATCGTCGCGCATGCGCTCCTCGAGGAGGCTGGCGAGGGTCGGGAACATGAGGGTCTGGTCGACGCCCAGCTCGTCCATCAGCTCGAGGCGGGGCCCGGGAGAGCGGAAGGCCGGGATGGCCCGCATGGGCTCACCGATGAGCTCGCGGTAGGACTTCCCCTCCGGGTTGCCGTTGCGGAAGTACTCCTCCTGGGCGCCCGGGCGAGCCACCACGTCGAAGGTGGGGTTCGGGATGTAGTCGCTGATCTGGCCCCGCACCGCGATCTTCGTGCGACCCCGCACCTCGACGTAGTCGATGGCGCTCTTGTACTTCGCCGGCAGGTGGCGGGTGAAGGCGTCCTGCGTCTCGTAGAAGTGGTTGTCGGCGTCGAACACGGGGAAGTCACAGGTGCGGGCCATGCCCCGACGCTATGGTTGTCTAACAGTTGTGTCAACAATTGCGCGCACCTCTTCTCGTACCGCCTTGGGGGATCCATGACCGCAGTGATGCAGGGCGTCCGCGTCCTCGAAGTCGCCGAGCACACCTTCGTGCCCGCCGCCTCGGCCCTCCTCGCCGACTGGGGCGCGGAGGTCATCAAGATCGAGCACGTCGAGCGCGGCGACGCCATGCGGGGCCTCGCCTCCTCGGGCATCGCGGTCATGGGCAAGGACGTGCACGTCCTGCTCGAGCACTCCAACCGCGGCAAGCAGAGCCTCGGCCTCGACCTCACCTCCCCCGACGGCCTCGAGATCCTCGCCAAGTTGGCCGCCACCTGTGACGTGTTCCTCACGAACAAGCTGCCGAGCGTCCGCACCAAGCTGAAGATCGACGTGGAGGACATCCGCGCCGCCAACCCGGACATCATCTACGTGCGGGGCACCGGCCAGGGCGAGCGGGGCCCTGAGGCCGATCGCGGCGCGTACGACGCGCTCGCCTACTGGTACCGGGCCGGCGTCTCGAAGGGGATGATGCACCCCGAGGACGAGACCCCGCCGCCGCCGCCGGCACCCGCCTTCGGCGACTCCATCGGGGCCATGACCATCGCCGGCGGCATCATGGGCGCCCTGTTCCACCGCGAGCGCACCGGCGAGGCCACCACGGTGGACGTCTCGCTGCTCAGCGTCGGCCTGTGGTCGATGGGCGCCGCGCTGGCCCTCTCCCTCCAGAACGGCATCCCCTGGGCGCCGCCCCCGCGCAACTCGCCCCCCGGGAACCCGCTGGTGAACACCTACCGCACCTCCGACGGTCGCTTCGTGTCGCTGTGCTGCCTGCAGCCCGGCGCCTACTGGGCCGAGGCCTGCGAGAAGCTGGGCATCCCCGAGATGGCCACCGACGAGCGCTTCGCCGACGTGCTGTCGCTCATGTCCAACGTCGCCGAGGCGACCGCCGCCGTGCGCGACGCCATCGCCGCCCACACGGCCGACGAGTGGCGCGAGCGCCTTTCGACCTTCAGCGGCCAGTGGGCCATGGTTCAGGACACCATCGAGGCCGCCGCCGACCAGCAGGCCGTCGCCAACGGCTACGTGTCGGACTGCGAAACCAGCGCCGGGGTCCCGTTCCAGCTCGCCACCGCACCCGTCCAGTACGGCGACGTGCCCGCCCAGGCCCAGCGGGCCCCCGAGTTCAACGAGCACGGCGACGCCATCCTCGAGCAGCTCGGCCTCGACTGGGACACCATCGTCGACCTGAAGGTCCGTGGCGTCGTCGCCTGAGGGCCCTCGCCCGCCGGCCGCCGACGCCATCGTGCCGACGCCACCGATTCGGGTCGCCACGACCACGGCTCCGGGGCCAGACGACGCCGGCCGCGTGGTGCGGACGTGACCGAGTCGACGGTCACCGGCACACCGTGCCGCTACCGGGCACGGGCGTGGTGGGACGGTGCCGTGGTGGCCGACAGCACGGCCGCGGTCCGCGTGGACCAGGCCGACGGTCCGCCGGCGCTGTGGTTCCCCGAGGGCGACGTCCGCCTCGAAGCCCTGCCCGACGGCGCTCGGTGGGCGGACGCTCCCCTGCCCCCGGAGGGTGCAGCCGGCTTGGTGGCCTTCGACCACGACCTCCTACGGGTCGAGCTGGTCGACGCCGGCCCGGGCGAGGCCGAGGACGCTCCAGGCATCACCACCAAGCGCTTTCCCCTCTGGGGCGACGCCGCCGACCTCATCGCCCTGCTCGACCTCACGCCCGACGGCGACCTCGGCTACGTCGGGGGCGCCCGCAGCGACTGGCGCCGGCCCGTGGTCGAAGCCAGCCAGATGCTGGGTCAGAGCGTCGTCGCGGCCATGCGCCACGCCGGCGGCCGGCGCGTGGTGTCCGCCCACCTCGTGGTCCCGCGGGTGGCCGACGCCCGCCTGCCCCTGCGCTTCACCATCGACGAGCTCAGCGCCGGCCGCACCTTCTCCACCGTCGAGGTCCGCACCCACCAAGGCGACCGCCTCGTGGCCGCCGGCACCTTCCTGCTCGACGCCACCGCGCCGAACCTCGTCCGTCATGCCGAGCCGGCGCCGGACGTTCTCGGCCCGCTCGACTGCCCGGCCTACGACATGTCCGTCACCGGGCGCGACCTGCGCATCGTCGACGACGCCTACACAGGCGACCCCGACGCCCCCGCCGGCCCGCCTGTGCTCGACACCTGGGTCCGATACCGCGACGTCCCCGACGATCCCGCGCTCCACGCCGGTCTGTTGGCCCAGTTCACGGGGCACATGTCCATCGCCGCCGCCCTGCGCCCCCACGCCGGCATCGGCCAGTCCGCCGCCCACGTCACCCTGTCCACCGGGATCAACGCCATCGCCATCTCCCTGCACGCCGACGTGCGGGCCGACCGCTGGCTCCTCTACCACCACCACTCGACGGTGGCCGCCGACGGCATGACCCACAGCGAGTGCCGGGTCCACGACGAGGACGGCGCCCTGGTGGCCTCGTTCACCGTCGACGCGATGGTGCGGGCCATGGCCCCGCCCGCTGGCGCCGCCGTCGACCCCCGAACGGCGCTGTGACCCACACCTCCGACCGCCTGCCGTAGACCCGCCGACCCTCCGGCCGCATCACCACCGCCCCGTTCTGGGACCAGAAACAGGACGGTGAGAGCGGAAGCCTGGTCCCAGAACGAAAGCTCGTTTGTTCTGGGACCAGAAATGGAACGGTGAGAGCGGAAACCTGGTCCCAGAACGAGATCAGGGGGTGGCGTCGAGCTCAGTCTGGAGGTCGGCGAGGACCACGCGGCGCAGCAGCTTGCCCGTCTCGGTGTGGGGCAGCGCCTCGTGGAAGACCACGACGTCGGGCGTCTTCGAGCCCCGCAGCGCCGCCCGGGCGTGCTCCTGGAGCGCCGCTGCGTCGGGTGTCGCCCCTTCCCGCAGGACGACGACGGCGGCGATGCGCTGGCCCCACTCGTCGTCGGGGACGCCCACGACCGCGCACTCGGCCACGTCGGCGTGCGTGAGCAGCACCTCTTCGATCTCGGCGGGGGCGATGTTCTCGCCGCCGCGGATGATGGTGTCGTCGCTGCGGCCCTCGACGAAGAGGTAGTCCTCCTCGTCCACCCAGCCGCGGTCGCGGGTGGGGAACCAACCCTCGTCGTCGAGGGGGGCGACCACGCCGGCGTACTCGCCGGACACCTGCTCGCCCCGCACCCAGATCTCGCCGGGCTCGCCGGCGCCGAGCACGCTGCCGTCGGCCTCGCGCACCTGCACCTCGACCGTTGGGAGCACCCGCCCGACCGAGGCCAACCGCGCGACGGCGACCGGGTCGCCGTCGCGGGCGGCGCGGTGGTCGTCGGGGCCGAGCACGGCGATGGTGGAGCTGGTCTCGGTGAGGCCGTAGGCGTTGACGAGGTCGACGTCGGGCAGCAGGTCCATCACCCGCTGGAGCACGGTGCTGGGCGTACGCGAGCCCCCATAGGACAGCGCCCGCAGGGTGGGCAGGCCCTCCCCGTCACCCCCGGCGCCGGCGTCGAGCACGTCGCAGATGCGGGCCAGCATCGTGGGCACGACCATGGCGTGGGTGATGCCCTCGGCGCGAACCGCACCGACCCAGGCATCGGCGTCGAACTGGGTCAGGTAGACGATGCGCCGGCCGAGGTAGAGGTTGCTGACGAGGTTGGCGATCCCGGCGATGTGGTACGGCGGGACGCTCACCAGCACGCCCTCGTCGGCCCCGGCCCCGCCGAACTCGACCGAGCCGATCACGTAGGACGTGAGGTGGCGATGGCGCAGGACGGCGGCCTTGGGGGCGGCGGTGGTGCCGCTCGTGTAGAGCAGGATGGCGGTGGCCTCGCCGTCGGCGGGGACCTCACCGACCTCGATGCCGGCCCGGGCGGCAGCCACGAACTCGCCGGCGTCGATCACCCGGTGACCCCGGACCCGTAGGTGCTCGCCGACCGGCCCCTCCGCGACCACGAGGGTCTCGCCGAGCGGCACCAGCAGGTCGTGCAGCTGCTCGTCGGTGAGGCGGTAGTTGAGGGGGACGAACGGCACGCCGGCGGCCGCGGCGGCGAAGAGACCGATGGGGAACGCCAGGCCGTTCGTCCCCACATAGGCGAGGGCGTCGGCGCCCTCGACCAGCGTGGCGCCCGTCCAGGCCGCGGTCAGCAGCTCCGCGGGGGTCATCTGGTCGTCACCGGCCACGAGGGCCACCTGGTCGCCGTGGCCCATGGCGGCCATGTCGGCCAGGAGCAGCAGGTTCACGCTGCGGGCCTCAGTCGGAGGAGGGCAGGGGCTTGGCCCCCTTGAGGGCGAGCACTGCGCCGTTCACGGTCAGCGCGCCGGCCCCGGCCCGGGTGCAGAGCAGCTCGAGGCCGAGCTCCTCCTCCGCGTAGCGCTTGCCGAGCTGGGGACCCTCGCCGAGCGAGGCGTCCAGGGTGGCGCCGGCCGCGGCGTCGCCGCCGTCTTCGTGCATGGGAGCGCCTCCGCAGCCGACCTCGACGTCGCCCGCCGGCGCCCGCACCACGACGACCTGCGCGTCGCAGACCGCACTCGCCAGCTTCAGGCCCGGCCGTAGCTCCATTGCTCCTGCGTCCTCCCGGTCACGGCGCCCGGCGTCGGCGTGCGCCTCGTAGCGCCGGGAGCCTAGCGGATGGGTGACGTCACCGTTAGATAACCACTAGGGTCCGGGCCAGCGATCCACCGATGACGCCCGCCACAGGAGGCCCCCGACCATGTCCGACGGTCAGCCCGACTACAAGTTCGTCACCTACGAGACCCTCGACGACGGGACGATCGCGCGGATCATGCTGGACCGCCCGGACGCCCGCAACGCCCAGAACCGGGGCATGCTCGTCGAGCTCAACGACGCCTTCCTCCGCGCCGAGGCCGACGACCAGGTCCGCGTGGTCATCCTCGGCGGCAACGGGAAGATGTTCTCGTCGGGCCACGACCTCGGCTCGAAGGTCTCCGTCGAGGAGTACACGCCCGGCCCGAACCAGCACCCCACCCGGGCCATCAACGGCGGCACCCGCGAGGGCGCCGAGGCGCTGATGCTCCAGGAGTGGCACTACTTCTTCGAGAACACCCGCCGCTGGCGCAACCTGCGCAAGATCACCATCGGCGTGGCCCACGGCGACGTCTACGCCGCCGCCCTCATGCTCCTGTGGTCGTGCGACCTCATCGTGGCCGCCGAGGGCACGACCTTCGCCGACGTCGTGGGCAGCCGCCTCGGCATGTGCGGCGTCGAGTACTTCGGCCACCCGTGGGAGTTCGGCCCCCGCAAGGCGAAGGAGCTGCTCCTCACCGGTGACTCCATCTCCGGCGAGGAGGCCCACGCCCTCGGCATGGTCAGCAAGATCTTCCCGGCCGACGTCGTCCAGGACCGCGCCGTCGAGTTCGCCCGCCGCATCGCCCAGACCCCGACCATGGCGGCGCTGCTCATCAAGGAGGCGGTCAACCAGACCGTCGACAACCAGGGCTTCTACAACTCGCTGAACGCCTGCTTCACCCTCCACGAGCTGAACCACTCGCACTGGGCCTGGGTGCACGGCGGCGGCTACCCCGTCGCCCAGGAGCAGGACGGCATCCCCCACTTCAAGGACGCCCCGCCCATCGTCCCGGCCCTCAAGGACCAGGTGCGAGCCGAGGGATAGATGGCGGGCGGCGAGGAGGGCGGTACCGCCGAGGCGGTCGGAGCAGCCGACGCAGGGCCCGTCCTGCGACGGGCGCCGTTCTCCGACAACCCGACGGTGGGCGTGCGCGGCCAGCGCACCCAGCAGCGCATCCTCGACGCCGCCCTGTCGGTGTTCGGCGAGGTCGGCTACCACCAGTGCAGCATCGACCGCATCGCCAAGGAGGCCGGCTGCTCGCGCATCTCCTTCTACCAGTACTTCGCGGGCAAGGAGGACGTGTTCCGTCAGCTCGCCGGCCAGGTCGCCCGCCAGATCAGCGCCTCCGTCGAGGCCCTCGGGCCCCTCACCGCCGACGCCGCCGGCTGGGCCGAGCTGCGCGCCTGGGTCGAGCGCTACACCGACATCCACGCCCGCTACACGCCCGTGTTCTCCACCTTCCAGTCCGCGGTCACCAGCGACGAGGAGATCGCCGGCGGCTCGATGCGGACCGTCGAGCGCAACGTGGCCCGCCTCCGGGCCCGGCTCGAGGGTGCCACGCTCCCCACGCGCGCGCTCGACCCGACCATCGACCTGCTCATGAAGTCGGTCACCGCGGCGATCGGCACCGCGGCGAGCCTGCGAGACGCCTCGCCGAAGGCGTGGCCCCAGGACCGGGTCACCGACGCCCTGACCGACGTCGTGCACCGGACGCTGTTCGGCCTGCAACCCGAGGTGAACGTGCACCCGCCGGCGCGCCGGCGACCGCCGGCCGTGCCCTTCGGTCCGGCGATGACGAAGGTGCTCGAGTCCCAGCACGACGGCGCCGACCTGACGCCGGCCGGCCGACGCACGCTCGAGGCCCTCCTCGACGCCGGCCGCCGCGAGCTCGTGAAGCACGGCTACCACGGCACCCGTGTCGACGACATCGTCACCGCCGCCGACCTCTCCCACGGGGCCTTCTACCGGTACTTCGAGAACAAGGACGAGTTCGCCCGCCTCCTCGCCGGCGACGCCATGCGCACCGTCTCCACCGCCTTCGCCGGCATCCCCACCGAGGCGGTGCACGGCGACGGCCAGGCTCCCGACGCCGACGACGGCGACGAGGCCTTGCGCATGTGGTTGCGCCGCTACAACAGCGCCCAGGCCGGCGAGGCCGCCCTCATCCGGGTCTGGACCGACGCCACCTTCCAGGACCCCGACATGCGCACCGAGTCGGCCGCCGTGCTCGATTGGGGGCGTCGCCAGATGGTGCGCTTCCTCGAGCCCCGCCCCTTCGGCGGCGACGTCGACACCGAGGCCGTCGCCATGGTGGCCCTCCTCGAGGTCTACGGCGCCCGCACCCGCTCGAACGCCGCCACCGCCACGGCCGCGGACGTCATCGAGCGCGGCCTGCTCGGCCGCATCGCCGCCACCTGAGGCCCAGCCCCCGCCCCCACCGTTCTGGCACCAGGATCGTGACGCGGACGTCACGATCCTGCGACCGGAACGGGGCGTCCTGGACCGCTCTGCCGCCACGTGACTCCCGGCCCCCCTCACTCCCATCGTTCTGGCACCAGGATCGTGACGCGGACGTCAGATCCTGCGACCGGAACGAGCGGTGTGCGGGCCCACGGGCGGCGCCCGAGGGCGAGGTCCGTTCGTCTAACATCGGCGTCAACTCAAGGGGGTGCAACCGTGCGCACGGTCGTGGTTGGAGCATCGAGCGGTCTGGGCCGCTGCATCGGGGTCGGGCTGGCGCAACGGGGCGACGAGGTGGCGCTGCTGGCCCGTCGCCTCGACCGCCTGGAGAGCGCCGCCGCCGAGGCCGGCGAACACGCCCACCCCATCGCCTGCGACGTCACCGACGAGGCCTCGTGCAAGGCGGCCATCGCCGAGGCGGCCGAGACCCTCGGCGGCATCGACGGACTGGTCTACGCGCCCGCCATCGGGCCGCTGGCCAAGCTGGCCGACATCGACGCCGCCACCTGGGGTCGGGTCTTCGAGACCAACGTGACGGGCGCCGCGCTGATCACCGCCGCCGCCATCGACCACCTCGAGGAGTCGCAGGGCACCGCCGTGTTCCTGTCCTCGGTCATCGCCTCCCTCACCCCGCCGTGGCCGGCGCTGGGCGCCTACGCCGTGAGCAAGGCCGCCCTCGACAAGCTGGTCGAGGCCTGGCGGGCCGAGCACCCCCACGTCGGCTTCACCCGCCTCGTGGTGGGCGACTGCGCCGGCGGCGAGGGCGAGGGCGCCACCGAGTTCAACCAGGGTTGGGACGCGGACCTCGCCACCGAGGTCGTGCCCATCTGGTTCCAGCGCAACTACCTCAGCGGCTCGCTCATCGACGTCGAAGAGGTCGTGACCGTGGCCCACACCATCCTGTCGACGGGGGGCACGGTGGCGGTGCCCACCATCGTCCTCGCCCCCCGCATCAGCCCCATGCCGCCGGAGCTGGCCGAGCAGCTCGGCGACCTCGCCGGCGGCTGAGCGCGCCCGGCCGGCCGAGGGCAGGTCCCGCCCGTCAGGAGGTGGGCAGGTCCAGCTGGGTGGCGACGCGTTCCCCGGCCTCGTCGCTCGGGCCCTCCCACAGCACGGTGCCGTGGTCGAGCACCGCGACCCGGTCGCACAGCGCCAGCGCGTGGGTCACGTGCTGCTCGATGATGAGCAGCGCCGTGCCCTGCTCGAGGAGCCGGCGCAACGACTCGTAGGTGCGCTCCACGATGATCGGCGCGAGGCCGAGGGACAGCTCGTCGGCCACGAGCACCTTGGGTTCCTCGACCAGCACGCGTGCCATCGACAGCATGCGCTGCTCGCCGCCCGACAACGTGCCCGCCTGCTGGCGGCGGCGCTGCTCGAGGACGGGGAACATCTCGTAGGCCTTGGCCAGACCGCCGGCCGCGCCCTGGCGCCCGAGGGTGCGGCGGAACGCGAGGGTCAGGTTCTCCTCGACGCTCAAGGTGGCGAAGACAGAACGGCCTTCGGGGGCGTGCGAGATGCCCGCTCGGTTGAACCGGTAAGGGCGCGCGCCGGTGAGGTCCTCACCGGCGACGAGCACCCGGCCGGCGGTGGGGACCACGAGCCCCGAGGCGAGGCGGGCCACGGTCGTCTTGCCGGCGCCGTTGGGCCCGACGAGGGCCACCGCCTCGCCGGGCTCGACCGTGAGGGACACGCCGAACAGGGCGCGGAAGGGGCCGTAGCCGGCCGAGATGTCGCGGAGCTCGAGGGCGGCGGTCATGAGCTCGACTCCTCGTCGGTGGCGGCGGCCGGCGGTTCGAGGGCCTCTGGCGGATCGGCCGCCGGCGGCTCGGCGGTGTCCGACGGTGCTGCGTCAGCCGGGGCTCCGGTCCCGGCACCGGCGTCACCGCCGGCGCCGTCGCTCTCCCCCGCGTCCGTCGCCGGGTCGAGGTCGCCCAGGTAGGCGTGGCGCATCTCGGCGCTGGCCATGAGGGTGGCGGTGGGGCCCTCGGCGATGAGGCGGCCGAAGTCCAACAGGTAGCAGCGGGTCGTGAAGCTGGCCACCAGCTCGACGTCGTGCTCGACGAGCAGGATGGCGAAGCCCCGCTCGGCCTGCACCTCGCCGAGGGTCTCGGCCAGCGCCGCCGTCTCGCTGCGGTCCAGGCCCGACGACGGCTCGTCGAGGAGCAACAGCTTGGGGTCGGTCATGAGCGCACGGCCCACCTCGACGAGTCGACCCTGGCCGAGGCTGAGTCGCTCGATGGGCTCGTCGGCCAGCGCGCCGAGGCCCAGCAGGTCCAGCACCTCGTCGCACTGCGCGATCTCGTCGGGACGGGGCCTTCCGAGGCCGACGAGGTCCTTCCAGAGCCGGCCGGTGCGGCGCTTGGTGCGCTCGGCGATGAGCAGGTGCTCGCGCACCGTGGTGTCGGGGAAGAGCTCGATGCGCTGGAACGTGCGGCCGATGCCCAGGCGGGCCCGCTGGTGCACCGGCAGGCCGGTGACGTCGCGGCCGTCGAGCTCGACGGTGCCCTCGTCGGCGCGCAGGACGCCGAGGAGGCAGTTGAAGAAAGTGGTCTTGCCGGCGCCGTTCGGCCCGATCAGGCCGACCCTCTCCCCCTCCTCGACCGACAGGTCGACCCCGTCGAGGGCGACGATGCCCGAGAACCGCTTGGTGATCCCCGTCGCCGCGATGACGGGGCTCATGTTCCCCGCTCCTGGCTCGTCCGCCCGTTGTGCGTTCGGCCACGCAGGCGGCGGGCCGCACGCTCGTGCGTTCCGGCCACGCAGGCCGGGGCCACGCCCTCGTTCCTCGGGCTCATGCCGCCACCTCCGGCGTCGGTGCCGGGTGGTCCGGGCCCGAGCCGCCCGCCTCCCCCGCAGCGTCTGCCGCTGCGGCGGCCTTGCGGTCCGCCTTCTCGGCCGCTCGCCGGCGCCGGGACTCGATCATGCCCTCCGGGTGGCGGGCGAACTCGATGGTGGCCAGGCCGAAGAGCACGAACCGCCAGGTCGGGTCCACGGGGAAGATGGCCGGGATGCGGTCCGGGCTGCGCAGCAACCACTCGAAGACGGTGCCCTTGAGCACCAGGGTGTCGAAAACCGCGAACGCAAGCGCCGCCGCGGCGGCGCCTTCGAAGGTCCGCGAGCCGAGGGTCACCACGAGCACCAGCCAGAACAGCGCCGCGAAGGGCGTGAAGTTGGTGGCGTAGTTCACGTTCTCCTGGTGGACCGCGAGCAGGGCGCCGCCCAGGCCGGCGATGAACCCCGAGACCGCAAACGCGATCAGCCGGGACCGACCGGGCGAGATACCGATCGACTGCGCCGCCACCTGGCTGCCCCGCAGGGCGCGCAGGGTCTGGCCCGTGGTGCCCTCCCGCAACTGCACGACGGCGATGGCCACGATGGCGAGGACGACGAGGCAGAGGACGAGGAAGGCGCGGTCGTCGGCGAAGTCCCACGGGCCCAGGACGGGCCGGGGCACGTCGGTGCCCTGGAGCAGCGAGGCCTCACCCGAGACCCACGACATCTTGATGATCACCGAGTCGAAGAAGAAGGCGAAGGCCAGGGTGCCGATGGCGACCCAGATGCCACTCACCCGTCGCAGCGGCAGCGACACGAGCACCGCCACGATGGCGGCCACCACCCCGCCGAGCAGCGCACCGGCGATCACCGACAGGTCGTAGCGATCGACGAGCTGGAACACGGTGAAAGCGCCCGTCGCCGCGAAGGCGCCCTGGGCCAGGGAGATCTGCCCGGCCATGCCCGTGATCACGGTGATGGACAGGAAGATCGTGGCCATGATGGCCGCCTGGGTCACCAGGAAGAGCCACTGGTCGTCCGCCCGGAAGAACACGACGGAGCCGACCACGAGGAACACCGCGGTGCCGATCGCCCACATCGTCCAGGCTGAGCGACCCGAGCGCGAGCGTCCGCCCAGCGCGGGCGGCGGCGGGTCGACGCCCGCCAGCGGGTCGGTGGCCTCCCGGGTGCGGCCGATGCTCGGCGCCAGCACGATCACCCCGAAGAGCACGATGAAGGGGATGGCCGGGGTGAGGTTGTCCTGCAGGGGGGTGAGCCAGTCGTAGGTCTCGGCCCAGCGCGGCAGGAAGGTGTTGATCTCGGCGATGAGGATCCCGAGGCCGAGCCCGCCGAGCAGGGCCCGGGGCAGGCTGACCAGCTTGCCGACGGCCGCCGCGGCGATGGCCACGACCACCAGGTTGAAGAAGTCGTTGGCGCCGAGGGTGTTGAAGCGCGGGGCGATGAGCACGCCGGCCAGGCCGGCGAAGAACGACGAAAGCATCCAGGCGAACGACGAGATGCGGTCCGAGGCCCAACCGTTGAGCTCGGTCATCCGGGGGCTCTCGACCACGGCCCGCATCTGGAGGCCCTTCACCGTGAACTTGAAGAGGGCCCCGAGGCCGAGCATGGCGAGCACGGCGACGCCCATGGCCACCAGCTCGTTGCGGCTGAAGGCGTAGACGCCGAAGGGGTCGTAGAACACGCTGGCGCCGTCGGGGACGATGCCCTCGGGCGTCACGCCGGCCACCGACTGGAAGTTGGCGGCGAGGTCGACGAGGGCGGGCAGCGCCAGCGAGAGGCCGATGGTGACCACCAGTTTCGCCACGGCGGTCGCGGTTCTCAGGTGCCGGAAGATCAGCGCCTCGAGGACGAAGCCGACCAAGGGCGCCAGGATGACGACCGAGAGGATGACCGACGGGATGATGGGCCAGCCCCACTCGCTGTGGGCCTTGAAGTAGACGACCGCCGAGATGTACGCCTGCGCCCCGAAGGCCAGGTTGAACACGCCCGAGGTCTTGTAGGTGAGGACGAACCCCAGGGCGATGAGCGCGTAGACGGTGCCCGGGGGCAGGCCCTGGAGGACGCCGCGGAACACGTCGGTGCCGACCCCGGCGGCGATCAGCACCCTCGGCCCCCGGACGTGGCCCACTCGATTCGCATGCTGTCGTTCCCCCCGGATCGCCGCGTGTCGGGCGAGCGTAATCGCCATGAGAACGCTGTTGCGCGAATTCGTGCAGACCGTTGCCGCGCGCGACAGAATCCCCCTACCGCGGCCGCCGGGGGGCAGCACGACGCTGACCCGCCGCCGACTCCAACCACCGCCAAGGAGCCCCTCCATGTCACTCTTCGACGCTTTCCGCTACGACGCCAAGCGCGCCCTCGTGGTCGGCGGAGCCACCGGCATGGGCGCCGCCGTGGCCGCCCTGGTGAAGGACGCCGGCGCCACGGTGCTGGTCGCCGACCGCGCCCCCGTCACCCTCGACGGCGTCGAGAGCTTCACCCTCGACCTGTCCGACGAGGGCTCGATCCGGTCGTTCGCCGACGCGGTGGACGGCCCCATCCACGCGCTGTTCTCCTGCGCCGGTGTGGCCGACGGCACCCCGGGCATCGAGAAGATCAACTTCCTCGGCCACCGCCTGCTCATCGACCTGCTGCTCGAGGGCGGCAAGCTCCCCCGCGGCTCGGCCATCGGCATGATCTCGTCGGCGGCGGGCATGGGCTGGCGCACCAACCTCGACGACGTGCAGGCGTACCTGGCCGTCGAGGGCTTCGACGAGGCCTCCGCCTGGGCCCAGGAGAACAGCAAGGCCGACTACATGTGGTCGAAGATGGCCGTGAACGCGTACGTGGCCGGCGAGTGCATGAACCTGCTGAAGCAGGGTGTGCGCATCAACGCCATCCTCCCCGGCCCCACCGACACGCCCCTCGCCCAGGCCAACGCCGACACCTGGCTGACCTTCGGCGCCGACTACCGCGAGGAGACGGGCATCTCGGCCTCGACGCCCGACGAGCAGGCCTACCCGCTGGTGTTCCTGTGCAGCGACGCCGCCGTGGGCATCACCGGGGTCACCGTCTTCACCGACGCCGGCTACCACGCCTCGGGGGTCACCGGGGTCTACGACACCGCCGCCGCGGCCGTCGGCTTCCTCGAGGGGAAGTTCTGACGGAACTGCGTTACTCTGTGGTGAGAACCTGATTCTCACCACAGAGGGGGCGCAATGCGCATCGGTGTGATGGTCGGCCCGGAGCGGGGTCGGTACGCGTCCAAGGTGGAACGGATGCGCGCCGACGCCCGCTGGGCCGAGGAAGCAGGGCTCTCGTCGATCTGGGTACCCCAGATCCCCGACGAGTTCGACGCCATGACCGCCGCCGCCCTGCTCGGCGAGGTCACCTCCCGGGTCGAGATCGGCACGGCCGTCGTGCCCATCCAGACCCGCCACCCGATCGCCACCGCCCAGCAGGCCTTGTCCACGCAGGCCGTGTGCGAGGGCCGCTTCGCCCTCGGCCTCGGCGTCTCGCACCACTGGATCGTCGAGGACATGCTCGGCCTCTCCTACGAGAAGCCGGCCAAGGCCATGGACGCCTACCTCGACGTGATGGACCGGGCCCTCGCCGGCCCCGGCATGGTCGAGGTCGAGAACGAGCAGTGGCAGATCCACAACCCCCTCGACGTCACCGACGTCGCCCCCACCCCCGTCCTCATCGCCGCCCTCGGCCCGGTGATGTTGCGCATCGCCGGCGAGCGCACCGACGGCACCATCCTGTGGCTCGCCGACGAACGGGCCATCGCCGGCCACGTCATCCCCCACCTCACCAAGGCCGCCGAGGCCGCCGGCCGCCCGGCGCCGCGGGTGGTGGCGGGCGTGCCGGTGTGCCTGTGCGCCAACGACGAGGTCGACCAGGCCGTCGAGCGCACCAACCGGATCCTCTCCGAGGCCGAGGTGTCGCCGAACTACCAGAAGCTGCTCGACCTGGGCGACGCCCGCAACGTCGGCGACCTGCTCGCCGCCGGCGACGAGGCCGCTGTCGAGCGGCGCCTGCGCTCCTACGCCGACGCCGGCGTGACCGATCTGTCGGTGCGCGTGGTGCCCATCGGCAACGGACGCGACGAGCTCATCGCCTCGTCGAAGCGCACCCGCGCCCTGCTGGCCGCCCTCGCCCCGGCGTTGGCCTCCTGACCGCCCGAACTCGCACCCGTCACCCACCCACCACCGATGGACACCGACGCTCTCTGAAGGAGGCGGCCCATGTCAGCAACCACCCCGTTCGTGCCGGTCTTCGACGCCGACAACCACCTGTACGAGACCCAGGACGCCCTGACCAAGTTCCTGCCCGACCGCTACAAGGGCGCCATCGACTACGTCCAGGTGCGGGGCCGCACGAAGATCGTCGTGGGCGGCCAGATCAGCAACTACATCCCCAACCCCACCTTCGACGTGGTGGCCCGCCCGGGCGCCATGGAGGAGTACTACCGGGTCGGCAACCCCGACGGGAAGGACCGGCGGGCCATCTTCGGCGAGCCCATGAAGTCCATCCCTGCGTTCCGTGAGCCGGCACCCCGCCTCGAGCTGATGGACGAGCAGGGCCTCGACCGCACGCTGATGTTCCCCACGCTGGCCAGCGTCATCGAGGAGCGCATGCGCGACCAGCCCGAGCTCACCCATGAGGTCATCCACGCACTCAACCGGTGGCTCTACGAGACCTGGACCTTCGACTACGAGCACCGCATCTACACCACCCCGGTGATCACCCTGCCCATCGTGGACAAGGCCATCGAGGAGCTGGAGTGGGTGGTCGAGCGCGGCGCGAAGGTCGTGCTCATCCGGCCCGCCCCCGCCTTCGGCATCAAGGGCCCCCGCTCGTTCGCCCTCCCCGAGTTCGACCCCTTCTGGGAGCGCGTCGTCCACCACGACGTGCTCGTCGCGCTGCACTCGTCGGACAGCGGCTACGAGCGGTTCTCCAACGAGTGGGTCGGCAACGACAGCGAGATGCTTCCGTTCAAGCCCGAGGCGTTCCGCATGCTCTCGGCGTGGCGTCCCATCGAGGACGCCATCTCGTCGCTGGTCTGCCACGGCGCCCTCTCGCGCTTCCCGACCCTCAAGATCGCCGCCATCGAGAACGGCGCCAGCTGGATCGGCCCGCTGCTCGACCGCATGAAGGACCTCTACAAGAAGATGCCCCAGGACTTCGCCGAGGACCCGGTCGCGGTCGTGAAGCGCGGCCTCCACATCTCCCCGTTCTGGGAGGAGGACCTCGGTGCGTTGGCGGAGCTGCTCGGCCCGACCCAGGTGCTGTTCGGGTCGGACTTCCCCCACCCCGAGGGCCTCGGCAACCCGATGACCTACCTCGACGAGGTGAGCCACCTGCCCGACGACGTCGTGCGCCAGATCATGGGCGGCAACCTGGCCCGCCTGATGAACGTCGACCTGACCGCCGCGGCGTGATGGCCAGCGTGGAAGGGGCTGCGGCGACCGCCGGCCCCTCCGAGACCGATCGCGCCACGGGCGAGGACGCGACCGTCGACGAGGCCGCGACGACCGGGCCCGCGCCGATACGCCTGGCAGCAGCACGATGAGCGGCACCGCGTCGGACACGCCGCCGAGCATCCCGGCGCTGCTGGCCGCCACCGCGGCGCGCCACGGCGACCACGCTGCCGTCGTGGACGGCAACCGGACGCTCACCTACGCCGAGCTGGTCGCCGAGTCCCGGCGCTTCGGCGCCGCCCTCGTGGCCGCCGGCATCGGGTCCGGCGACCGGGTGGCGATCTGGTCGCCCAACAGCGTCGAGTGGATCGTCGCCGTGCTGGGCCTCTTCCAAGCCGGCGCGGTGTTGGTCCCGATCAACACCCGCTTCAAGGGCACCGAGGCCGCCGTCCTCCTGGGCCGCAGCCACGCCCGGGCGCTGATCACGGTCACGGACTTCCTCGACACCGACTACGTGGCCCTTCTCGAGGCGGCGGGGGCGGAGCTGCCCGACCTCACCCTCACGGTCATCGCCCAGGGGCCGGCGCCCCAGGGCGCGGTGGCCTGGGACACGTTGCTGGCCGGCGTCACCGACGAGGCGCTCGCCGAGGTGGACCGGCGCACCGCCGGCCTCGGCCCCGATGATCCATCGGACATCCTCTTCACCTCGGGCACCACCGGCGTGCCCAAGGGCGTGGTGATGACCCACGGCCGCACCCTCGGCGTGGCCACCGACTGGGTGGCCATGACCGGCCTGACGGCCGACGACCGCTACCTCATGGTCAACCCGTACTTCCACATGTTCGGCCTCAAGGCGGGCATCCTCGCCAGCGTGGCCGCTGGGGCGACCATGTACCCCGAGCCCGTGTTCGACGTGGATCGGGCGCTCGCCCGGGTCGGCGCCGAGGCCATCACCGTCCTGCCTGGGGCGCCCACCATCTACCAGGCCGTCCTCGACCACCCGGACCGCGGCCAGCACGACCTCTCCACGCTGCGGGTGGCGGTCACCGGCGCCGCCGACATCCCCGTCGAGCTCATTCGCCGGGTCTTCGACGAGCTGCCCTTCTCGGTGGTGGTCACCGGCTACGGCCTGACCGAGGCGGGCACCGCGTCGGCCACCGTCCCCGGCGACGACGCCGAGACGGTCGCCACCACCGTGGGCCGGCCCCGACCCGGCTTCGAGGTGCGCATCCTCGACGGCGACACCGAGGTGCCGGCCGGCGAACCCGGCGAGATCGTGCTGCGCGGCCCCACCGTGATGCTGGGCTACCTCGACGACCCCGAAGCGACGGCGGCCACGCTGTCGGCCGACGGGTGGCTGCGCACCGGCGACCTCGGCGTCGTCGACGAACGCGGCAACCTGCGCATCGTCGGGCGCTCGAAGGACATGTTCATCGTCGGCGGCTTCAACGCCTACCCCGCCGAGATCGAGAACCTCCTCCTCGGCCATCCGGACATCGCCCAGGCCGCGGTCATCGGCATCCCCGACGAGCGCCTCGGCGAGGTGGGCATGGCCTTCCTCGTCCCCCGCGTCGGCGCCACCCTCGACCCCGACGCGGTGATCGCGTGGGCCCGCGAGCACATGGCCAACTACAAGGCGCCGCGGGCGGTCGAGGTCGTGTCCGAGCTGCCCGTCAACGCCACCGGCAAGGTGGTCAAGGACGAGCTCCGGGCCCGCGTCGCCGGACGCGGTTGAGGCGGTCCGCACGAACCGTCTGCGGCGACCACCTCTCTGCCGCGGCGGTCAGACTGGCGCCGTGACCGAGCGAGGGGTGGAGGCGCCGTGACCGGCCCGCTGGCCGGCGTGCGGGTGGTCGAGGTCGCCTCCCACGTGTTCGTCCCGATGGCCGGGGCGGTGCTGACGGAGTGGGGCGCCGAGGTCGTGAAGGTGGAGCACCCCGTCACCGGGGACCCCTACCGAGGCCTCGCCACGGTCGGCCTGCACAAGGTGCACCACGGGGTGGACCTGTTCTTCCTTTCGGCGAACCGGGGGAAGCGCTCGGTGGGCCTCGACGTCTCCCAGCCCGAGGGTCGCCGGCTCTTGGGCCGCCTCATCGAGCAAGCCGACGTGTTCGTGACCAACCTGCGCCCCGGCGCCCGGACCCGACTGGGCATCGACGTCGACGACGTGCGGGCCGACAACGCCGACGTGATCTACGTGCGGGGCACCGCCTTCGGCAGCCGCGGCCCCGACGCCGAGCGTGGCGGCTACGACACCGGCGCCTACTGGGCCCGCAGCGGCATGGCGCACCTGGTCCACGCCGCCTCCGGCGGTGACGGCTCGCCGCCGGCGCCGCGCCCGGCTTTCGGCGACGTGGTGGGCGGGCTGACCATCGCCGGCGCCATCAGCGCCGCGTTGTACCAGCGGGCCACGACGGGCGAGCCGTCGGTGATCGACGCCTCGCTCCTGGCCTCGGGCATGTGGCAGGTGCAGCCCGACGTCGTCAACGCCGCGGTGAGCGACCCCGGCGACCCGCCGGCGGCTCCACCCGCTCGCGACGAGATCTGGAACCCGCTGATGCTCCCCTACCGCACCGCCGACGATCGCTGGGTGGCGCTCATGGTGCTGACCCCGGACCGCCACTGGCCGGCGCTGTGCTCGCTGATCGGCCGCCCCGAACTGGCCGACGACCCTCAGTTCGCCGACCTCGACGCCCGCCGCGCCAACGCAACGGCGTGCATCGCCGCCCTCGACGACACCTTCGCCACCCGCACCCTCGCCGAGTGGACCGATGCGCTCGCCGGGTTCGAGGGCGAGTGGGCACCGGTCCAGACCCCGGGCGAGGTGCTCGTGGACCCCCAGGTGATCGCCAACGGGTACGTCGCCGACGTCGAGGTGGGGGACGGCCACGACGGCCACCGCATCCCGCTCGTCACCTCGCCGGTCCAGTTCGACGAGGCGCCGGGCCACCCCACCCGCGCCCCCGAGCACGGCGAGCACACCGAGGCGGTCCTGCTCGCGCTGGGCCTCACCTGGGACGAGCTCGCCGCCCTGAAAGCCGCCGGCACCATCCTCTGACGCCGGCGCGCCCGGTTGGTGGCGGCTAGGCCGGTGGGGGGCGGCGGCCGGACTGGACGGCCTCGACCACCAGCGCCGCCACCCACGCGGCGCCGGCCGAGGCGTCGGCGGCGCTGAGGTCCCAGTCGGCGGCGAGGCGCTCGTACGTGGCCAGGCCCCAGAGCACGTCGAGCACGCCAGCGGCCACGGTGCGGTCGCGGTCGGACCAACCCTCGGTGTGTGGGGCCAGGGCGGACAGGAGGGCGGCGTGCTGCCGCCGGCTGGCGTCGGAGAGCGTGGGGTCGAGCGGGCCCTTGGGTGGCAGCGGGTGGGCGGCGATGGCCTCGATGGCGCTGGCCACCGCCCTGGGGATGGCGTCGGCTTCGAGATGGCCGAGGTCGATGCCGGCCTGCTCTTCGAGTTGGCGCATGACCGCGTCCCGCAGGCCCCGCTCGTTCTCGAAGTGGCGAAAGACGGTGCGCTCGCTCACGCCGGCCTGCTCGGCGACGGCGCGGACGGTCAGACCCTGCCAGTCCCGGATGGACGAGCCCGCCAACAGCTCGCAGGCGGCGTCGATGATGCGCCGTCGGGTGGCGTTGGCCTGCTCCCGCCGAACCGGGCTGTCGTAGCGACGCTTCCCGGCGTCGCTGACCGCCGCCGGCGCCGTGCTCATGGCAGGCGGATCGGCAGCTTCTCCCATCCCCGCACCGTAGAGGTCGGCGCGAGGTTGGCTCCGGCCATGTCGACCTCCCATCCGGGGAAGCGCTGGAGCATCTCGTCGAGCACGATGCGGCCCTGGAGCCGGGCGAGGGCGGCGCCGAGGCAGAAGTGGGCGCCGTAGCCGAAGGTGATGTGGGGGCCGTCGTTGCGGCGCACGTCGAAGCGGTCGCTGTCGGGGAAGCGGGCGTCGTCGCGGTTGGCGGCGCCGACGAGGCAGAGCAGGGCGCTGCCGGCGGGCACGGTCTGCCCGTGGAACTCAGCGTCCTTGGCCACGTAGCGGGCCACGGCCGGTCCCGGCGGCTGGAAGCGGAGCACCTCCTCGATGGTGCCGTCGACGAGCGAGCGGTCCTCGACGACGGCCCGGCGCTGGTCGGGGTGGTCGGCCAAGAGCTTCGTGAACCAGCCGATGAGCTTGGTGGTGGTCTCGTTGCCGGCGCCGGCCACGACGGTCAGGTAGGTGAGCAGCTCCTCACGGGAGAGCCGGCGGTGGACCCCGTGCTCGTCGTCGAACTCGACGTTGAGCATCTCCGTCATGATGTCGTCGGAGGGGTGCTCGGCCCGCCAGTCGATGTACTCCCCGAACTGGTTGGACTCGATGAAGTCGTCCCCGACCTCCATGGGCTTGCCCGCCTCGGTGCGCAGGTGGGCGTCGGTGCGGGCCTTGACCGCGTCCTGGTCCTCCTCGGGGATGCCGAGGAGCATGCCGATGACGCGGGTCGGCACGATGGCGCCGATCTCGGCGATGACGTCGAAGCCGTCACTCCCCACGAGCGGGTCCATGCTGCGGGCGCAGAGCTCGCGGATCTGCGGTTCGAGGGAGGCGACCTTCTTCGGCGTGAACATCCGGGCCATCAGGCTCCGGTGCATGCCGTGGGTGGGCGGGTCCTCGAAGATGACGAGCCCGGGCGGCATCTCCACGCCGGCTTTGATGACCTCGAGGATGCCGCCGCGGCCGGAGATGAAGGAGTCTCGATCGCGGAGGCCGCGCTCGACGTCGTCGGCCCGGCTCACGGCGTAGAAGTCGTAGGGCTCGTTGTAGTAGAGCGGCGCCTCTTCGCGGAGGCGGCGGTAGACCGGGAACGGGTCGGCGTTGATCTCGACGTCGTACGGGTCGTAGTAGACGTCGCTGTCGGTCGTGACCGTCACGTGGCGCTCCCCCTGGGCGGGCGACCCCGGCAGGGACCGCTCGGCGATTTGATGGCAGCACCGTGACACGAATATCCGCCCCGGTCAATCGCCGGCGCCGCGGCTGTTCGCCCAGGCCGTCAACCACGTCCAAGGGTGGCGTGCCCGACGGCCAGCGTCGGCCGACGCCCCGGGTCTCGGAGCCGTGAGGCCGCCGGGAGCGGCTCGAGGCTTCCCAGAACGCCGAACCCGGCACGAACCTCACATCGGGACGGCTCCCGCCCCACCTGCGGCCGACCGCCGCAGCCGGACGAGCTCGGACGACGCCGACCGGGCCCCCGCGCCCGCGGCACGCTCGCACCGTCGGCGCCGGGCACCGCACTACCGTCCCGGCGTGCTCTCGCCGGACCGCCGCCGCCCCGTTCGCACCCTCGGGCTCGCCGCCGCCCTCGCCCTGGCCCTGGTCGCGGCGGCGTGCAGCAGTGACGACGGGACCGACGACTCAGCGCCGACGTCCGCCGAGGTGACCACGACCACAGAGGCAGCGCCGGCGGGAACGCCGGCCGAGCTGGTCGACCACGCCGCCGACTGGCCCACTGCCGGCCAGGATCTCCTCAACACACGGGCCGCGGCAACCTCGAACATCACTGCCGACAACGTCGACCAGCTGGAGGAGACCTGGCGGGCGGGACTGGACGGCGCCGGCGCTCTCAGCACCACGCCGCTCGTCCTCGGCGACACCGCCTACCTCCAGGGCGGGTTCGGCACGGTCTTCGCCATCGACCGGGCGACGGGCGAGCAGCGGTGGGCCAGCGAGGCGAGGGGTTTGAACATCGGCCCCTTCGGCGTGGCCGTGGGTGACGGGCAGGTCTACGGCATGGACGGCGCGACCGGCGTCGTGGCCCTCGATCTCGCCGACGGCGCCGAGGTGTGGGCCACCGACATCACCGCCACCGACACCACCGGTGTCGACATCCAGCCCGTCATCGCCGACGGCACCGTGCTCGCCGCCTCGGTGCCCATCAGCATCAGTGGCATCTACGCCCCCGGCGACCGGGGCGTGGTGAGCGCGCTCGACGCCGCCACCGGCGAGGTCCTGTGGACCTTCGACACGGTGAAGGGCGACCTCTGGGGCCACCCGGAGGTGAACTCCGGTGGCGGGGTCTGGTACTCGCCGACCGTCGACCTCGAGCGCCGCCTCGTCTACGCCGGCGTGGCCAACCCCGCCCCGTTCCCGGGCACCGCCGAGTTCCCCAACGGCACCAGCCGGCCGGGGCGGAACCTCTACACGAACTCGATCGTCGCCCTCGACCTCGACACCGGTGAGCTCCAGTGGTTCCACCAGGTGTCCCCGCACGACATCTTCGACCGGGACCAGACCCACACGCTGATGGCCCGCCTCGACGACGGCACCGACGTCATCGTGACCGCCGGCAAGTCCGGCGTCGTGGTCGGCCTCGACCCCGACGACGGCACCGTCCGCTGGGAGACCGAGGTCGGCCACCACGACAACGACGACCTGACCGCGCTCGACGGGCCCACCGTCATCGCCCCCGGCACCTACGGCGGCGTCCTCACCCCGCCCTCCACGGCCGACGGCGTCGTCTACCTCGCCACGGTCGACGCGCCCACCGAGCTGAAGCCCGACGAGACGGCCTACTTCGGGGCACCCCTCGGCTCCGAGGACGGCGAGGTCACCGCCGTGTCGGCCGACTCCGGCGAGGTGCTGTGGGCCACCGACGTCCCCGGCGACCCCCTCGGCGCCACCACAGTCGTGAACGACCTCGTCTTCACCGCCCTGCTCGACGGCAGCCTGCTGGCCCTCGATCGGGACAGCGGCGAGATCGTCTGGACCGGCGACGCCGGCGGCGGCGTCAACGGCTGGATGGCCGTCGCCGGCGACGAGGTCTTCGTCCCCGTCGGCAACGCTGACCCGCCGGCGCTCCTCCACCTCGCCCTCGACTGAGACCGCCGGCCCGCTCCGCGACCACGGTCGTGGGCAAGCACCCCGGACCAGCTCGAGCTCGGGTGGCGCACGACCGTGCCCACCGTCTCGCGCCCGACGTCGCCGGTCGTTCACTGCACCACCCGTAGGCGGCGCTCGTCCCTGATCCCTCTCGGCCCCGATCCCCGTTGCGCCGGTCGTCGGCGACTGCGGCCCCTCCTCGACCGGGGTGGCTGCGGTGCTCTCCCCGGCCAAGAGCGCGGTTCTCGTCGGTCCCATGGCCCGGCGACGACCGCGCCTCTCGACCCAGGGGGGCCGCATGGACGACGCAGGGTTCCGCGACCGGTACGGACCGTGGGCCCTCGTCATCGGCGCATCAGAAGGGGTGGGCGCCGCCTTCGCCCACGCCGTCGCCGCACGCGGGGTGCACGTCGTCCTCGTCGCCCGCCGGGCCGACGCCCTCGAGGCCGTGGCCGCTTCCGTCCGGTCCGCGGCCGGCGTCGAGGCGCGGGTGCTCCCGCTCGACCTCACCGCCGCCGACGCGATGGACCAACTCGCCGCTGCGACCACCGACCTCGAGGTCGGGCTGGTCCTCTACGGCGCCGGCGCCGACCCGGACTACCGACCGTTCCTGTCCGGGCCCGTCGACCCTGCGCTCGCCCTCGTACAGCGCAACTGCGTCGTGCCAGTTCAGGTGTTCCACCACTTCGCCGGCCCGATGGTCGAGCGGGGCCGGGGCGGCCTGGCCGTGCTGTCCTCGGGGGCGGGCATGGTGGGCGTGCCGAACGTGGCCGCCTACGCCGCCACCAAGGCCTTCGACACCGTCCTGATGCAGTCGCTGTGGGCCGAGCTGCGGGGCACCGGGGTCGACGCCCTGGCAATGGTGCTCGGCATGACCGACACGCCGGCGCTGCGCCGTATCTTCCTGGCTCGGGGCGCGCTCGTCGCCGAGGACGACCCCGTGCCCGGCGCCGACACCCCCGAGGCGGTGGTCGAGGAGCTGCTCGCCCACCTCGCCGACGGCCCCACCTGGTTCATGGGCGAGATGCTGCAGTCCGCCGCCCCGATGCTCGGCGGCATGCCCCGCCGCGACGCCGTCCAGGCCATGGCCACGGCCGGCGGCCTCCCCGGCGACGATCCGAGCTGACGGGTGAAGCGGCAAGCGCGATGACCAGTGCGAAGGCACTGTTATCACCATCCTCACCACTGTTATCATCAACAGAGTGATGATCCGCACGCAGGTGTCGCTGACCGAGGAGCAGATGGTCGGCCTCCGGGAGCTGGCACACGCTCGCGGCGAGCCAATCGCCAAGGTCGTGCGCGATGCGGTCGATGCGGTGCTCGCGCACGCGCCACTGTCTCACCGCGACCGGGCTCGCGCAGCCGCACATCGTCACCGCTCGGGCGATCCCAGCGACGTGAGCGTGCGCCACGACGAGCTGCTCGAGGACGCGTTCGATGACTGAACCGACGACCGGCACCGTCTTCGTCGACACCTCGGCGCTGTACGCCGTCCTCGATGGCGACGACGCCAACCACGACACGGCTGCGTCGACGTGGGGCGCCTTGTTGGACGACACGACCCTGGCCTTGCGCTCGTCCAGCTACGTGCTCGTGGAGATCACCGCGTTGGTCCAGCGGCGCCTGGGCGTGGAAGCGGTTCGCACACTCGACGCCGACGTCGTGCCGGTACTCGACATCCGCTGGGTCGACGATGCTCTGCACCGCAGCGCGATGTCGGCCCTGCTCGCGCGGAGCCACCGTGGCGTGTCCCTCGTCGATTGGGTCTCGTTCATTGTCATGCGGGAGGAAGGGCTGACGACGGCGTTCGCCTACGACGACGACTTCACGTCGCAAGGCTTCCGCCTCACCGGCTGACGCCGAGATCCCTCCACACGATCTGGTTCCCGCTGTGTGCGCGCGAGAACCCGCCGCACACCGGCGGCTACTTGCCCTTGTCGCCCTTCGGCGGCTGGAAGGCCGACCAGCCGAGCTTCGCGACGATGGCGAGGGCGACGGCGTCGTCGGTCAGGCCGAGGGGCCCGAGGAGCATCTCTGGGATCACGTCCACCGGCGACAGGATGTACACCGCCGAGAGGATGAGCAGCACCCATTCCGGGGCGCTCAAGCCGCGGCGCTTGCGGGGGGCGGCGACGGAATCGGTCGCCGCTCGGACATCGTCGGGTTTCGTGCTCAGGGCCACGGTCGCTCCTCGTCCCGCCCCGTCGTGGGGCGTTACCCACCACAACGCTAGCGGTGCGCTTTTCGTGCCCGCCGCGGACGTGCCACCCGTCACGCCGTGGCGCCCCGGAAACAACCCATGAAGTACGGGAACTCGTAGGTCGCCGAGTAGTGGTAGGTCTCGACGACCTCGCCGTCCAGGAGGATCGGCGACGTCCGGCCGTGGCACTCGTCGAGGTCGGCGTTGGTGGGCAGGTCGCCGGCGGCGTCGCGCTCGACCACGATCGGGAAGCCGTCGTAGGCGAAGCCGACCACGGTGGACGGCCGGGTCGACGCGTCGAGCACGCACGAGGGGACGTCGTGGTAGTGGTAGGTGCTCGACTGCTGCGGGTGCCCGTCGCACTCGTCCTGGGTCTCGTAGGCGACGGCGTCACGGTTGCGCTCGTCGACGGGGGCGAAGATCGCGACCCCGTTCCTCAGCACGCCGATGACGCCCTTCGACAGGCAGGTGGGCGTGTCCGCCACCGCCGGCGACACCGGCAGGGTGATGGAGAGCGCGGTCTCGGCGATGACGTTCGGGTTGCGGTCGTAGGAGTAGGCCGGGTCGTCTGCCGCCACAGGGAAGGTGCCGGTGATCATGTCCACGGGCAGGCCGTTGCTGGTGATGGTGCGCTCGGCCCCGTCCACCGCCTCGTCGTAGAGGGCCATCGGCCACGACACCTCGCCCTGGACCGACACCTTCTCGGTGCGGTCCCAGGTGCCGGCGGCCTCGTCGATCCAGGGACCGACGGCGAAGGCGCCGCCGCCGTTGGGGTTGCCGGCGTCGCAGGCGAAGAGATCGCCGACGGCGGCGCCCGTGGTCGAGACGTGCTCCGTCCCGATCGGCAGCGCGGTGAGGTCGGCGGCGGGCCCCTCCCAGACGTTCACGATGTCGCCGTCGGTCGTGCCTTCGGTGGTGGTCGAAGTGCTGCCGTCACCCGGCGACGTCGACGTCGACGTGTCGCCGCTCGTCGTCTCGTTCGACGAGCTCCCGCAGGCGCCGGCGATCAGGGCCAGCGCGAGCACGGTCACCGCCGTCAACGTCAGCGGGCGGTGCTGTGGTCGCACTCGCGACGGGAGCGGATCGGTGTCGGGTCGACCGGCGGCAGCGTGCACGGCGGCGACCCTACGAATCGTTTCTGAAGATCTCCTGAGCGCTCTCGACCACCTGCTCCGTAGCGGCCCTTTGCTGTGCAGCGTCGCCGGAGGAGGCATGCGACCTCGGTGCGGCGGGCCCGGGTCGGTGCCCCGCCGGCCGCCGCCTCAGTCCCGCTTGCGGGCGAGGGTGAGGCCGTCGCCGAAGGGGAGGATCATCGACTCGAGCTCGGGGTGGGCGGCGACGTGGTCGTTGCAGCGCCGGATGGCCTCGGTGTTGTCGTCGGTGACCTCGGGGTCGATGACGTTGCCGCTCCACAGGACGTTGTCGATGAGCAGCAGACCGCCGGCCCGCAGCCGCGGCACGAGGGCGTCGACGTAGCCGACGTACCCGGGCTTGTCGGCATCGACGAAAGCGATGTCGTACACGGGCTCGAGCGGGAGGGCGGCGAGGGTGTCGCCGCCCGGGCCGAGGCGCAGCTCGATCTTGTGGCCGACGCCGGCCCGGTCCCAGTGCTCGCGCCCGATGGCCGTCCACTCTGCGCTGACGTCGCAGCAGAGCAGGTGGCCGTCCTCGGGCAGGCCCCGTGCGATGGACAGCGCCGAGTAGCCGGTGAAGGTGCCGACCTCGATCGCCCGCCGAGCGCCGACGAGGCGGGTCAACAGGGTGAGCAGCACCCCCTGGTCGGGAGCGATCTGCATGCCCGACACGTCCCCGAGCGCCTCGGTGGCGGCGATGAGCGACCGCTGCACCGCATCAGTCGGCGTCGTGTGCTCGAGCAGGTACGCCTGGAGATCGTCGGGAACGAGGAAGCTGCGCGGTGCCATCCTCCGAGCCTCACACCTGGACGGCGGCGGCGCCAGGGCTCGCGAGTCGGCTCGACCTCTATCCACGACTTGAGAGATACAATCCATTTCGTGGACAAGACCGCGGCGCCGCCCCTCCTCCCGATCTTCCGGTCACGACAGCAGGCGGAGCTCTTGGCGTACGTGCTCGGCCAGCCACCCGATGCCGAGGTCAGCCTCACCGAGCTGAGCCGTCGGCTCGCCATGCCCTACCCATCCGTCCACCGCGAGGTCGAGCGAGCCGCGACCGCGGGCATCGTCCGATCACGCAAGATCGGCAACACGAGGCTGGTGCAGGCCGACCCGACCAGCCCCTACCACCGTCCGCTCGCCGAGCTCCTTGAGCGCGCCTTCGGTGTCCCGTGGGTCATCGGCGCAGCCCTGCAACCGGTCGACGGGATCGTGTCCGCGCACGTATACGGATCGTGGGCGGCGAGCCACGCAGGCCAGGTGCCCGATCGCCCGATCGGCGACATCGACCTCCTCGTCCTCGGCGAACCGGACCGCGACGAGCTCTATGCCGTGCTCGCCGCCCTCGAGGATCGCCTCGGCCGCCCGGTCCAGGTCACCATCCGCCCGGCCGACTGGTTCGAGCACGGCGACGGCGCCTTCCACGACACGGTGACCAGTCGCCCCCTCGTCGACGTCCCCCTCGTGACGGCTTCGTCAGCGGTCTGAAATCGCCGCGCCGACGGCGGTGATCGCCTCCTCGGCAAGTGCCACGGCCCACGTTGCGTCGGCCTGGACCTTCTCGACCGGATTGCTGGGGTCGAAGTACTCGGACGCGTGGCGCTCTCGGCGGAACCGTTCTGCTGTGGCGGGAGCAAACGCACCGCTGACGTTCGCGACCGCAGCATGAGCCACGTCGCACACGAGGCGGTGAGCACCTACGGCCGGGACCCGATAGCCGAGGTAGAGAACCAGTGCGTCGGCAGCGCTGCGATACGCGTCGTAGGCGGCCGTGAACGCCGGATCCCAGAGGCCAGCCGTCAAGAGGAGTGCAGCCGCCTGGTGTCGACGGCGCGCCCGCTCGAGACACACCCCGGCGGCGCTCCGCACGTCACCGGCGACCGCGTCCAACTGGCCACGCTGCTCGAGAAGCTCGATGACCCTGCGGGCCCGCTCGCGATCCATTGCCCGAACCTACGAACGGGGTCTGACACTCTCGGCAAGACCCCGGCGCTCCAATCCGCCCCTGTGGAAACGGGCCTCACGCCGACGTGTTGACAGCGATCTCCGTAGACGAGAACAATGTTTCCGATGCCGGGGGCCATGCACGGGGGATTGGAGCGGGCTGCGGCGCGCTTCGGCGACCGTGACGCGGTGCTCGCTGGCGACCGCCGCTGGAGCTTCGCCGAGCTCGACGCCCTGAGCAACGCCTTTGCCCACCACCTGGTTGCGGCCGGCGTCGGTCCGGGTGACCGGGTGGCGGTGATGACCTCCAACCGGGTCGAGCTCGTGCTCGCCGTCCAGGGCGCCAGCCGCCTCGGCGCCGCCGCGGTGATGGTCAGCCCGGCCTGGAAGGCCACAGAGGTCGGCCACGCCGTGGCCCTCACCCAGCCGGTGCACGGGGTGGCGGACGGCGCCGGCGTCGCCCTGCTGGCCGAGGCGCTCGGGGCCGGCCGGGTCACCGACCTCGACGACGCCGACGCCCTGGACGCGATCCTCGCCGGGCCCATCGGCCGCCCCCGGGCCGACGAGCCCGCCCCCGACGCCGACGCCGTCCTGGTGTTCAGCTCGGGCACCACCGGGCTGCCCAAGGCGGTCCGCCACACCCATGTCTCGATGGGCGCCGCCACCGACCACTGGGTCACCTGCCTCGGCCTCACCGCCGACGACCGCTTCCAGGTGGCCACCCCGCCCACGCACATCCTCGGCCTGCTCAACCTGCTCGCCGCCGCGGAGGCCGGCGCCACCGTCCGCCTCCACGCCCGCTTCGACCTCGACGAGGTGCTGCGCTGCATCGAGGCCGACCGCCTCACCCTCGAGATGGCGGTCGCCCCCATCGCCCTGGCCATGGCCAACCACCCCGACCTCGAGCGCTACGACCTCTCCTCGCTCCGCTACATCATGTGGGGCGCCACCCCGGTCACCGAGAGCGTGGCCGCCACCGTCACCGCCCGTACCGGCGTGCGCTGGCTGCCCGCCTACGGCGCCAGCGAGCTGCCCGTCATCACCTGCAACCCGGTCGACCGGCCCGACGAGTGGCGCCTCGACTCGGCCGGCGTGCCCGCGCCCGACGTCGAGCTGCGGGTGGTCGACCTCGTCACCGGCTCGCCCCTGCCGGCCGGCGAGACCGGCGAGATCCAGGCCCGCAGCCCGTCGGTGATGGCGGGCTACCTGCCCGACGACGCCAACGCCGACGCCTTCGCCGACGACTGGTACCGCACCGGCGACATCGGCTGGCTCGAGCCCGAGGGCTGGGTGCACCTGACCGACCGGGCCAAGGAGATGATCAAGGTCAAGGGCTTCCAGGTGGCGCCCGCCGAGATCGAGGCCGTCCTCCTCGGCCACCCGTCCGTGGTCGACTGCGCCGTGTTCGGCGTGCCTGACGAGCAGGCCGGCGAGGTGCCCGTCGCCGCCGTCGTGCTCGACCCCACCCACCCCGTCGACCCCGACGAGCTCCAGGCCCTCGTGGCCGACACCCTCGCCACCTACAAGCAGGTACCCCGAGTCGTGGTCGTCGACGCCATCCCCCGCCTCCCGTCCGGCAAGGCCCTGCGCCGGGTGCTGCGTGACCAGTGGTCCCCCGTAGCGGCGGCGACGGGCGGCCCGACCTGATGGCCCTCCCCCACCCCACCTCGCTCGTTCTGGCACCGGACGGACCCGCCGCATCCGACAGGAGCACTCGCTAGTGGACGTCCGCCTCTCGGCCGAGCAGAAGGCCCTGCGGGACGCCGCCGCCCAGGTGGTCGGCAACCTCGCCCCCCGAACCGTGGCCGACCTCGACGACGCCGAGCGCTGCGCCAAGCTCGACGCCGCAGTCGACGCCACCGGGTGGCGTGAGCTGCGGGCCGCCGCCGACCCCACCGCGGGCGACGCCCCGCTGGCCTCGGGCGTCGAGGTCGGCATCGTCGCCGAGGAGCTGGGCCGCACCGTGGCCGACGTCGCCTTCCTCGGACCCACCCTCGCCGCCGAGCTCCGCCGCCTCGCCGGCGCCCCGGCCGCCGACACCCCCGAAACCGTCGCCTTCCGCCCCGACCTGTCCGAGCTGGCGACCGCGTCCACCGCTTCCGGCGGAGCCTTCCTCGACGGGCCCACCCTCGCGTTCGACGCCGCCGGCGCCATCACCGCCCTCCTGCTCGTCCCCACCGACGACGGCTCCCACGCCCTCGCCTCGGTCACGCTCCCGGGTGCGGTCCATGACAGTGCCGTCGTCGACCTCACCCGCACCTCGCTCCCCCTCCCCGCTGACACGGCTGTCACCCCGGTCGACGGCGCCACCCCGCTGAGCCACGAGGACCTCACCCGCTGGACCGCCCTCGGACTCGCCGCCGCCAGCGCCGACCTCGTCGGCACCATGGCCGGCGCCACCGAGCTGGCCCGGGCCTACGCGGTCGAGCGCCACCAGTACGGCGTGGCGGTCGGCTCGTTCCAGGCGGTGCAGCACCTGCTGGCCGACGCCTTCGTCGCCACCGAGGGGTCCCGCAGCGCCGCCCTCCACGCGGCGTGGGCCGTCGACGCCCTGCCCGCTGACGAAGCCCTCTTCGCCGGCGCCGTCGCCAAGGCCTTCGCCACCCGAGCCGCCCGCACCGCCTGCGAGACCGCCATCCAGGTGCACGGCGGCATCGGAAACACCTGGGAGTGCCTGGCCCACGTCCACCTGCGCCGGGCCCTGCTCACCGGTGACCTCCTCGGCGGCACCGGCCCCAACCTCGCCCGGGTCCTCGCCCACCACGGCATCGAGGCCGGCGCATGACCTCCCCCGCCCCCGACGTCACCCTCGGTGCCCGCCGGGCCCAGTCCCACGGAACTCGACGCAATAGCCCCCCGAAAACGAGAGTTATTGCGTCGAGTTCGACGGCACTGGTCGAGCGCGCGACGGACCGTGGTCGGCCGGCCCGAGGGACCGCCGTCGCGAAGGGAGCGCCGCATGGACTTCGGTGACTCCCCCGAAGAAGCCGAGTTCCGCCGCCGCCTCCGGGCCTGGCTGGTGGACAACAACCCCGGGCTGCCCGCCTCCTCCACGTCGGACGAGTACTGGGAGGGCCAGCCCGCCTGGCACCAGGCCCTCTACGACGCCGGCTTCTTCGGCCTGTCCTGGCCCACCGATGTCGGCGGTCAGGGCCTGCCCAGCGTCTACGACGTGATCGTCGACGACGAGCTCGCCGCCGCCGGCGCCCCGCCCCGTCCGAGCCTCGGCTACCTCGTCCTCGGCATCCTCCACCACGGCAACGACGACATCCGCCGGCGCTTCCTGCCCGGCATCGTCAACGGCCGGGACCGCTGGTGCCAGGGCTTCAGCGAGCCCGACGCCGGCTCGGACCTCGCGTCGCTGCGCACCCGGGCCGACCGGGACGGCGACGACTACGTCCTCACCGGCCACAAGGTCTGGACCAGCTACTCGGACCTCGCCGACTGGTGCCTCGTCCTGGCCCGCACCGACCACGACGTCCCCAAGCACAAGGGCATCTCGGCGTTCGCGGTGCCCATGCACCAGCCCGGCCTCGAGCAGCGCCCGCTGAAGATGATCAACGGCATCACCCGCGAGTTCGGCGAGGTCATCTTCGACGGCGCCCGGGTGCCCGCCGCCAACATGATCGGCGACCCCGGCGACGGCTGGGCCCTCGCCATGACGGTGGTCAGCCACGAGCGCGAGCCCGGCGAGCTGGGCTACGTCAGCCGCTACCGCAAGGTGGTCAGCGAGCTGGCCGGCCTCGTCCGGGCCGAACCGGAGCGCTTCGGGTCCGAGCAGCGGAAAGACCTCGCCTGGGCCGCGGTCGAGGCCGAGATGCTGCGCCAGCACGTCTGCCGGCGCCTGTCCGACCGCTACGACGGCATCACCCACGGGCCCGAGGGCTCGGTCGACAAGCTGCTGATGACCGGCGCCGAGCAGGCCGTGGGCCACGCCGCCCTCGCCATCGGCGGCCTGCCCAACGGCACGGGCCCCGCCGACGACCCCGCGCACGACCACCACCACGACGACGACACCTGGCTGCGGGTGTACCTCTACAGCCGGGCCCAGTCCGTCATGGGCGGCACCGCCCAGATCCAGCGCAACCTCGTGGCCACGCGCATCATGGGCCTCCCCCGGTGAGGCGCCACCTCGCCGGGCTCGCCCACCGCGCCGGCCCGAGCGGTGCCGCCATCCCCACAGCCACGGCGAGCGGCGGCGCCCGCACCCGTGCGACCCTGATCCCGGACGACCCCGACGTGAACGAGACCGAGCGATGAGCGACCCCGAGCCCTACGACGTGCCCGACGAGATCCAAGTGACGAGCGACGGCCCCGTCCGCCTCATCACCCTCAACCGGCCCGACGACCTGAACGCCACCAACCACGTCCTCCACCAGGGCCTCGCCGAGCTGTGGCCCCAGCTCGACGCCGACACCGACGCCCGCGCGGCGGTGCTCACCGGCGCCGGCCGGGCCTTCTCCGCCGGCGGCGACTTCACCTACATCAACGAGCTCACCCAGGACCTCGACCTGCGCCGCACCACCCTCGTGCACGGCCGCCAGATCGTCACGGGGATGATCCGGTGCCGCGTCCCGATCGTCGCCGCGGTCAATGGCCCGGCGGTCGGGCTCGGGTGCAGCCTGGTCGCCCTGTCCGACATCGCCTACATGGCCGAGAGCGCCCACCTCACCGACCCCCACGTCCTCATGGGCCTGGTCGCGGCCGACGGCGGTCCCATCACCTGGCCGCTCCTCACCAGCCTGATGCTGGCCAAGGAGTACGCCCTCACCGGCGACCGCATCCCCGCCGAGCGGGCGGCGCAGATCGGCCTGGTCAACCACGTGGTCCCCGACGACGAGGTGCTCGACGCCGCCCTCGCCTGCGCCCAGCGCATCGCCGCCCTCCCCCAGGGCGCGGTCGAGGACACCAAGCGGGTCATCAACCTCCACATGGAGCGGGCCGTGCTCGCGACCCTCGACTACGCGCTGACCGCCGAGCACCGCTCGTTCGACTCCCCCGAGCTCCGTGCCAACCTCGACCGCCTTTTGCCGCGAGACTGAACGCTCACCCACCTTCACCACGACCCCACACTCGATCCCACTCCCCTCCCCGACCGGCAGCTGAGCGCCGAGACCCACCGCCCGACCGGCCCCGCCGCCGACCCAGCACCCGCCCGACCGGCACCACCCGCACCGCCCCACTCCGCCGCACCCGACCCGAGGACAGGAGCCCCCGTGGACTTCGAGCTCACCGACGAACAGCACGCGCTGCAAGAGGTCGTGCACGACCTCGTCGAGCGTGACTGCCCCGCCACCCTGCTCCGAGCGGTGGTCGAGGGCCGAGACGACGGGAGCTCCTTCTGGAAGACCCTCGTCGCCAACGACTGGCCGGGCCTGGCCATCGCCGAGGCCGACGGCGGCAGCGGCGCCACCGCGGTCGAGCTGATCATCGCCATCGAGCAGCTGGGCTGGGGCGGCGACCCCACCCCCTTCCTCGCCACCACCACCCAGTACGTGCCGCTGGTCGAGGGGTGCGCCTCCGCCGAGCAGCGTCACGAGCTGCTGTCGGCGGTCTGCGACGGCGGGACCGGGGCGGTGGCCTTCTCGGCCGACACCGTGTCGGCCACCGCCGACGGCGACGGCTGGGTGCTCTCGGGCACCGCCGCCCACGTGATTGACGGCGACCGGGCCGACCGCATCGCCGTGGTCGCCAGTGTCGGCGACGGGCTCGGCGTGTTCGTCGTGCCCGCCGACGCCGTGAGCGTCACCCGCGAGCGCACCTTCGACGGCGCGCTCCACCTCGCCACCGTCGCCTTCGACGGCGCCCGGGTCGGCACCGACGGGGCGCTCCGGGCGGCCGACGACGTCGGCGCTGCAGTGATCCGGGCCGGCGAGCTGGCCGTCACCGGGCTGTCGGCCCTGATGGTGGGCGCCTGCCAGCGGGGCTTTGAGATCGTGCTCGACCACATCAAGCAGCGCCACCAGTTCGGCGTGCCCATCGGCTCGTTCCAGGCGGTGAAGCACATGGCGGTGGACGTCTACGTCGCCATCGAGCGGGCCCGGGCCCTCGCCCAGTTCGCCGCCCTCGCCATCGCCGAGGACGATGAGCGCCGCAACCTGGCCGGGTCCCTGGCCAAGGCCGCCGCCGGCGACTGCCAGCGCATCGCCATGAAACACGGGGTCCAGCTCTTCGGCGGCCTCGGGTACACCTGGGAGAACGACATCCAGCTCTACCTGAAGCGGGCCAAGGCGGGCGAGCTGCTGTTCGGCACCACCAAGGACCACCGGGCCAAGGCGGGCCGCACCGTCATGGAAGCATCGCTCGCTGCGGCGGGCACGACCGGGGAGGTCGCCCGATGAAGCTCGCGTTCGATGCCGAGACCCTCGCCTTCCGCGCCGAGTTCGCGGCCTGGCTCGACGAGAACACCCCCGACGACTCCGTGGTCGACGAGCCGTCGCACTCCAGCGCCCACGCCCCCCAGTGGGCCCGGGACTGGCAGCGCACCCTGTTCGAGGCGGGCTGGCTCGTGCCGGGCAACCCGCCCGAGTACGGCGGCCGCAACGCCACCCTGATCGAGCAGTTCATGGTCCAGGAGGAGCTGGCCGACCGTCGCATCGACGTCACCCAGAACCCCCAGGGCCTTTCCATCATCGCCCCGTCGCTGCTCGCCTTCGGCACCGAGGAGCAGAAGCAGCAGTGGGCCGTGCCGCTGCTGCGGGCCGACGTCACCGCTGCGCTCGGTATGTCCGAGCCCGACGCCGGGTCCGACCTCGCCGGCCTGCGCACCCGGGCCGTGCTCGACGGCGACCACTTCGTGGTCAACGGTCAGAAGGTGTGGACCTCGGGCGCCCACGATGCCGACTTCATCCTCGCCTTCGTGCGCACCGACCCCGACGTCCCCAAGCACAAGGGCATCAGCGTCCTCGTCGTCCCCACGGACCTGCCCGGCCTCACCCGCCGCCCCTTCGGATCGTTCGTCTCCCCCGACGACCTCGACTTCAACGAAGTGTTCTTCGACGACGTCCACGTCCCCGCCGAGAACCTCATCGGCGATCTCAACGGCGGCTGGCGGGTCGCCAACGGCTCGCTCGGCCACGAGCGGGCGATGATGTGGCTGGGCTTCGCCAACCGCCTCGAGACCATGATCGAGTGGGGCCCCACCACTCTCGACCAGGCCGGCCACGCCGACGACCCCCTCGTACACGACTGGTTCGGCAACCTCGTCGTCGACAGCTACGCCATGCGCCTCCTCGGCTACCGCACCCTCGCCAAGGCCCGCAAGGGCGTCGAGGCCACCGAGCAGTCCATCCTCAAGCTCATGGGCTCCGAGGCCGGCCAGGCGGCCAACCTCGCGCTGGTCGAGTCCCTCGGCCCGGCGGCGCTCGACCCGAGCCTCCCCGGCGCCCCCAAGGCCGCCCTGCAGAGCGAGTTCCACAGCGCCAGCTGGTGGGACATGTACCTCCGGAGCTTCGCCGGCACCATCGCCGGCGGCACCAGCCAAATCCAACGCAACATCATCGCCGAGCGGGTCCTCGGGCTACCGAGGTAGCGGCGGCGCTGCAGATCGGACAGGCGGCGCAACGCCGCAAGCTCGCGCACCGGATCGATCTCTAGCGATAGAGGATCCGCCTCTGCCTGGCCACTCTGAGCACAGGATCCCTCCGGGGGGGCAGGTGCCGCCCAGGTCGAGCGCGCCGAGACGGAGTTGGAGATCCTCAGAGGGGCAGCAGGTCGGGGACGGCGTCGGCGGCCATCAAGGTCGCCCCAACCCCCCTGGTGAGGGCCTTCGTGTCGCCGAGGAACTGATCGAGGACCAAGGCGCGCTTCACGTGGTAGTGAAGGGCGTGTTCGGCGGTGAAGCCGACGCCGGCGAGGACTTGTTGGGTGTGGCGGGCGACGATGCGGGTGCTGCGGCCGGCGGTGGCTTTGGCCACCATCGCTGTGAAGGGGGTGGCGTCGGACCAGGCGCCGTCGCAGGACGCCGCAGCAGCTTCGATCGCCACAAGGGCCTCGGCGAGGCGGTGGCGGACGGCTTGGAACGAGCTGATGGGGACGCCGAACTGGATGCGTTCGAGGGCGTGGGTGCGGGCCAACTCCAGCATCGTGCGGGAGGCGCCGACGAGCTCGTGACTCAGGGCCAGGCGGCCGCGGGCGAGGGCGGCGTCCCACGGGACGGGGGCGATCACGGAGCCAGCGGGCAGAACCAGGTCGCCGTGCACTCGGGACAGGCCCAGGGTCGAGTCCATCCCTCGGACAGGCTCGATGTAGAGCGGAGCCTTCTCGACGGTGACGGCCACGCTCTCGCCGTCCTCGACCTCGTCGTGGCTGTCGACCACGGCGACCACAACGACTGAGTCGCTGCTGGACAGGGCCCCTGTGGCTAGGCCGTCGACACGGAGCTGCTCGCCGAGGAGCACGGCCGGCGGGGTGCCGGTGCCGAGGCGGGGCAGCACGATGGCGTGACCGACTTCGCCGTCCTCGGGGCCGAAGAGGGCGTCGATGATTACCCGGTCGAGGGCTCCCGAGGTGCTGTTGTTGGCGCCCTGCAGGGTGAACAGGGTGTCGATGGCCGCTTGGGGGTCAAGGGCGAGGGCGTCGGCCCAGCCCAGGGCGTCGAGCTCGGCATCGAGGGCGGCGCCCGATGCGGAGGCGGTGGCGTGGGCAAGGCTGCGCTCGAAGAGCTCGAGGTCCTCGCCGGTGATGCCGTCGCCGCTCATGGCCTGGCCCCTGCAAAACGTTCAGCTGAACGCATCGAACTCGCTCCCGAGCGTTCCGCGGAACGCCGGCATCCGTCGCATCGGGCAAAACGTTCAGCTGAACGCACCGAGCCCATCCCCGAGCGATCAGAAGATCGCCGGGACTGGTCCGCTCCGCGAAAACGTTCACCTGAACGCACGGGACCCGCCCCGGGACGTTCCGCGGAACGCCTGCACCAGTCCGTACCGGGAAGACGTTCAGCTGAACGCACCGAGCCCAAACCTGAGCGTTCCGCGGAACGCCGGCACCCGCCAGCACGGGCAGAACGTTCAGCTGAACGCCAGCGAAAACGTTCCGCGGAACGCCGGCTCATCGGTCGGCTCCGAGGTCGAGGAGGCGCCTCGCGATGATGTTGCGCTGGATCTCGGCGCTGCCGCCGTAGATGGTCGCCGCCCTCGAATAGAGGAACTCGGAGCGCCAGCGGGGGGCGTCACCGTCATCACCCAAGACGATGTCCTCGGCGAGGCCGTCGAGGGCGAGGTCGAACACGGCCTGCTCGACGGTGGCGAGGAGCACCTTGTCGATCGAGGTTTCGGCGCCGAGGGTCTCGCCGGCGTCCAGGCGGTGCTGCGTCTTGAGGGAGCGGGCCCGGAAGGAGAACAGCTGCAGGAAGACGTCGCCCACCGCCGCCGGATCGAGCGCACCGGGAGGGGCGGCTTCGATGATCTGGCTGAGGCGGCGGTGCAGGAAGGCGCCTCGGTGCCAGAGGGCGGTGCTGCGCTCGTAGGGCAGCAGGTCCATGGCCACGGCCCAGCCCTGGCCCGGGTCCCCCAGCGTCCGGTCGGCGGGCACGAACACATCGTCGAAGAAGACCTCGGAGAACTCCTCCACCCCGTGCATGGTCTCGAGGGGCCGCACGGTGATGCCCGGCGTGTCCATGTCCACGAACATCGCGGTGATGCCCCGGTGGGCGGACTCGGGCGTGCCCGTGCGGGTGAGCAGCACGCACCGCTGGGCGAACTGGGCCAGAGAGGTCCACACCTTCTGGCCGTTCACCACCCAGCCTTCGCCGCGGTCGTCGGGGGCATCGGCGGCGGACACCCTGGTCGCCCGGCACGAAAGCGACGCCAGGTTGCTGCCCGTCCCCGGCTCGGAGAAGCCCTGACACCAGGTTTCGTCGCCCCGCAGGAGCCGGGGCACCATCTCGGCGGCCAGCTCGGGCCGGGCGTAGTCGATCATCGTCGGCGCCAGCACCTCGGTCATCGAGTAGATGCCGGGCTCGACGAGGTCCCGTGTGGTCAGCGCCTCACCGAGGTAGGCGCGCAGCAGCGGGGAACCGCCGAGGCCGCCGACCCGCTCGGGCCAGCCCCACCGCATCCAGCCGGCGTCGTAGGCGAGGCGCTTCACCTTCGACAGGTGCGCCATCTGCTGGTCGAGGGTGCCGAGTCCCTCGTGGTCGGCCTGGAGCTCGCCCTCGTGCTCGTCGAGCCAGGCGTCGAGCTCGGCCCGGAAGGTGTCGAGATCCACTACGCCTCGCCGGCGTCGGACGTGGGCGCCGGGCGGGTGGGGTCGTGGGCCCTTCCGGAGTCGCGCTCGCCGCTGCGGCGGAGGAAGGTCATGGACCGGGTCGCCAGGCGCCACCCGCGGTCGGTCCGGCGGTAGGTGTCGGTGTACCAGCCGATGCGCAGGGCGTGGTCGGTCTGGTCGACGAAGCACAGCGGCTGCTCGCCGGTGCCGGTGTCGCCGTCGAGCTCGAGCGCCGGCGTGCCGGTCATGAACAGCCCCTTGGGCGCCGCCGCCACGAGGGTCGGGAAGTCGGCCAGGGCGTAGGTGTCGCCGAAGGCGCTGTAGGTGCCGTCGGGGGTGAAGACCTCGACCACCGCCTCCACGTCGTCCTTGGTCATGGCCACGGCGTAGCGGGCCAGCAGCTGCTCGATCTCGATGACGTCCTCGATGGGCGCGCCCATGGATCAATCCTCCTCGAAGCCGTAGACGACGTGCACCGTCGGCGAGGTCGGCACGGACTGGCAGGTGAGCACCCACCCGTCGGCCACCTCGTCGTCGGTCAGGGCGTTGTTCACGAACATCTCGACCTGGCCCTCCACCAGCCGCCCCATGCACGTGGCGCAGCTGCCCGCCTCGCACGACGACGGCGCCGACAGGCCGACCTGGCGGGCGGTCTGGAGCAGGGTCGTGCCGGGGTGGTGATCGGTCGACTCGACCCGGCCGTCGAGCTCGATGGTGACCCGGATGCCATCCGACGCGGCGCCACCGTCGGCGGCGGCGCCGTCCGCTGGATCGAGCAGCTCGGCCGGGGTGAAGCGCTCGATGTGGACCCGGTCGGGCGTGACGCCGGCGGACACCAGCACGACCTCGACGAGGTCCATGAACGGCCCGGGTCCGCAGATGTAGTGGACCGCTTGGGCGATCGAACCGGCGCCGCGAGCGAAGGCCGCCACCCTGGCCTCGTCGAGATACCCACCGTCGGCGTCGTGGTGGCGCACGACCTCCAGGCGGTCGGGGTGCGCCGCCACCAGGGTGTCGAGGGCGTCGCCGAAGATCACCGAGTCGCGGTCGCGGTTGGCGTAGAGCAGGCGCACCCGACGATCGGTGGTGGCCAGGGCCGACTTCGCCAGCGAGAACACCGGCGTGATGCCGCTCCCCCCGCAGTAGGCGACGAGGTCGCCCGACGCCTCGCCCCCGTCCTCGGGCAGGCAGAACACACCGGCGGGCAGGGTCACGTCGATGACGTCGCCGGCCTGCAGCTGGTCGAGCATCCAGTTGGACATCAGGCCGCCCGGCACCCGCTTCACCGTCACCGCCAGCTCGTCGTCGACGTCGGGCGACGACGACATCGAGTAGCAGCGCAGGACGGTCTCGCCGGCGATGGACGCCCGGAAGGTGCAGAACTGCCCGGCCCGGTAGCTGAACGAGGACCGCAGCTCCGACGGCACGGCGAGCACCAGCGAGGCGGCGTCGGCGGTCTCAGGCACGATCCGGGCGATGCGCAGCGGGTGGAACCCATGATCCCGGACGGCCATCACGCCGATGATAATCCGATTCTCATCGCGCGCCCAGGGCCGTTCTCACCCGTCCCCGAGATGATGCGTCCAAGAACCAGGCAGCTTCTTCCCTGCTGGTATCCGATCAGATACCATCACGACATGAAGACGAGCGACGTCGTTCGACGGGCACGAGCCCAGGCCGGGTTGAGCCTGCGCGCGCTGGCCGACCGGGCCGGCACGTCCCACTCGACCATCGCGGCCTACGAGGCGGGGACGAAGCAGCCGACCGTGGCGACGCTCGACCGCATCCTCGAGGCCGCCGGCTTCGCTGCGGATGTCACCCTCCGCCGGCGAGTCCGCGGCACGCCTGACTACCCGCGTGGCCAGGAACTGGTCGACGCCTTGGAACTGGCGGCCGTGTTCCCCGCCCGGCACGCGCCGACGCTGCCCTACCCACCATTCGGCGCCTCGTGATGACGCTGCCCGAGAAGATCCTGGCCATCCATGCGGCGCTGGCGCGCGCCGACGTGCCGCATGCCTTCGGCGGCGCGCTCGCGCTGGCGTGGTGCACCGAACAGGCCCGCGGCACCATCGACATCGACGTCAACCTCTTCGCCGCACCGGGCGCCGCCCGGGCCCTGTTGACCGCGCTCCCGACGGAGGTCGAGTGGTCCGACGCCGACGTCGCGCTCATCGAGCGGGACGGCCAGGCCCGCCTGTGGTGGGGTCCCACCCCCGTCGACGTCTTCACCAGCACGACGCCCTTCCACGAGCAGGCCGCCACCCGGGTGCGCTGGGAGGACCTGGGCGGACAGCCCGTGCCGTTCCTCGACTGCGGCGACCTCGCCGTGTTCAAGGCGTTCTTCAACCGCACCCGCGACTGGGCCGACCTCGAGGACATGGCCACCGCCGGCACGCTCGACATCGGGGCCGTCGCCGGCGTGCTCGTCACCTACCTGGGCGCCGACGACGAGCGCCTCGATCGCCTCCGCAGGCTTGGCGGCCCCGGCGGCACGTGAGCCCCCGGGCCGCAGCCCGTCGCTCTGCAGGCCGGGCGGATTCGGCGTAGACAGGTCGACATGGCCGAAACCGATGCATCCGACCCGTCCGCTGCGCCCGACGGCTGGGCCGTCCGCCGCCGCGTGCTGGGCGACGACTACGTGGACGCCCGGCTCGCCGAGGTCGCCGACGACCCGGTCGGCGCCGAGTTCCAGTCCTACCTCACCGACATGGCGTGGGGCGTGTGGGCCCGGGGCGGGCCGCTGAGCCTGCGCGACCGCAGCCTGCTCGTCCTGGCCATGACCGCGGCGATGGGCCGGACGGACGAGTTCCGCATCCACGCCACCGCCGCCCCCAATGCCGGCGTGACCGACGAGGAGATCGACGAGCTGATCTTCCAGATCACCGCCTACTGCGGCGGCCCCGCCGGCCTGAGCAGCCGCAAGGTGGTCAAGGCCATCCGCGCCGAGCGCGGCGGCGGCTCGTGACCGGCCACGTCACCGGGCGGCGTCGTACCGCGGCGACCGGCCCGGGCTCGGGCAGACCATGAAGCTGGCCAACTGCTGAACGCTCGGCCGCCGCCGGACCTTGTGTTCGATTTATCGCACGCTGTAGGATATTCCGCACGCTGTGCGATTGATCGCACGTCCGCAGGGAGCGGCCATGGATGTCTCGCTACCGATCACGACGGTCATCCCGAGCCTCGACGGGCCCGTCCTCGCGGCCCTCGCCGCGACAACGACGCCGATGGGGCTGGCGACGGTGCACGCACGCGCCGGCCGGGGCTCGAAGTCAGGCATCCGATCCGTGCTCGTGAGAATGGTCGCGGAGGGCCTCGTGCTCGATGTCCCCGGCGGTTACGTGCTCAACCGGGACCACCTCGCGGCGCCCGCGATCGAGTTGCTCGCCTCCCTCCACGGCGAGCTGGTCGACCGCATCCGGCAGGCGGTCGAGGAGTGGCCCGTACCCCCGACGGTGGTCGGCCTGTTCGGCTCTGCTGCACGACGCGACGGTGATAGCCACAGCGACATCGACGTCCTCGTCGTTTCCGAGGATCCCCAGCTCGCTGAGCGGGTCGACGCGCTGGCCGGGCAGATCCACCGCTGGACGGGCAACGGGGCACACGTCGTCGGCCGCACCCCCGCCGAGGTGGCGCGCCTGCGGCGCGCCGAGGAGCCGATCCTCGCCGAATGGACGAGAGATCTCGTCGTGCTCGCCGGCACTCGCTCCGCCCTGGGCACGATGACGTGATGGCCCGGTCGACCTCGCGAACCCAGGGATGCGACCGCGGCGACGCGCTGACCCGCCTTGCCCAGGCCGAGTCGTTCCTGCTCGCCGCCGAGCTGATCGTCGACGACGACAGCGACGACGCGACGCCCAGCGTCGCCGCCTCCCTTGCGGTGCTCGCCGGCATCGCCGCTTCCGACGCCGCCTGTTGCGCGCGGCGTGGCCTGCGCGCTCGAGGTCAGTCTCATGCTGAGGCGGTCGAGCTCCTGGGCACCGTGGCGCCTGGTGGCGCCGACATGGCGAAGGACCTCCAACGCCTCCTCAACCGGAAGGACGACTCTCAGTACGGCTTGACGTTCGTCTCCGCAGCCGAGGCGACCCGCATGGTCGGCTGGGCGAAGCGCCTCCTCGGGCGTGCGCGGAAAGCGGTCGAGGCGTAACCGGAGAACCCGCCGGGTGGACGGTGCCGCATCCCGCCAGCCGCCGTGAGCGTGCGGCGCTCCGCGTCGGGCACGTTGCGCAGGCGCAGGCTCGCCACGACGCCACCCCGTGAGCGAGCGACGCCCCCTCAGCGCTGGACGGCCAGCGTCATCGCGCCCTTGTAGCCGCCGCCGTCGGGGCGGCTGAGCGTCAGCTTCGTCTCCGTGCCGCCGGACGAGTTGAAGATGCCGTCCTGGTGGTTGGTCACCTGCACGCCGGCGTGCTGGTACCGAGCCTGGGTGTAGATCCGGTCGTTGACCTGCTGCGGGAAGTACAGCTGACCGGTGTGCACCACGCTGCCTCCGGTGTGCACCTTCACGTGGATGTGCGCCGTGCGGCCGGGGTACCAGCCGGGATAGGTGGTGGTGAACCGCACCCGGCCGGCGGGGTCGGACCGCTGGAAGCCCCGGAGGAACGTGGTGTCACCGGCGGTGGCGCCGAAGCCCGAGTAGTTCCCCTGGCGGTCGGCGTGCCAGATGTCCACCTTGGCGTTCCCGATCGGGTCACAGGTGGTGGCGTCCACCACCGTGAGGACGAGCCGGAGCAGCTCGCCACCCCGACCGTCGCGGATGTCGCTCCGCCTGGGCTCGTCCGGCAGGTAGTACGGCCCCTCCATCGCCTCGGGCGTGAGTGTGCACACGGGACCGAGGGGCGCGGCGCCCGCCCGAGCCGCGCCCGGCCCGAGACCGGTGAGACCCGACGCCCCGGCGACTGCGACCACGGCACCGCCGGCGCCCAGGAGCCCGAGCACCCGGCGCCTCGAGAGGCCGGCGTCACGACCGTCCCCCCGGTCGGGAGGTGACGACTCGGGACCGCCAGGCGAACCCTCGGACCGCTGCTCGTCGATCATCGCCGCAGTATGCCCGTACGGACCGAGAGGTGTCGCTGTGCGGCGCGGTGCCTTCGCTCCGAGGAGCCTCGGGCAGCTGGGAGCGCCGTTCCACGACGGTCGCCCGAGCGACCCGCCGACTCCCGAGCGCCGGCGGCCCCCTGCCGCCGGCCGTCGGCGACCGCCAGCCCCGTCGCCGCGTTCGCGCGAGCATCGTCGGCCATGGGGGAACCGTCGAACGCCGATCCTGTCCACCGCTGGGCCCGCCGGCCGATCCCCGACGACGTCGTGGCCCGCTGGATCGCCGACGGCTGGTGGCGTGACGAGAGCCTGGGCGACATGGTCGCCACCGGCCTCAGCCGGCTCGGCGGCACCCGCTTCGAGGTGCACTCGAAGTTCCGCCCGTGGTCGGGCACCTTCGCCGACGTGGACCGGGCCGCCCGCTCGATGGCCACCGAGTTGCGGGCCCGCGGTGTCGGCTACGGCGATGTCATCGTCGTGCAGCTGCCCAACTGGGTCGAAGCGGGCATCACCTTCTGGGCGGCGGCCTACCTGGGCGCGGTCGTCGTCCCCATCGTCCACTTCTACGGGGTCAAGGAGGTCGATTACATCCTGCGCTCGACCCAGCCCGCGGTCGTGGTCAGCGCCGACCGCTTCGGCCACGTCGAGCACCTCGCCGTCCACGCCGAGGCGATGGCCAACACGCCCGTCGAGCACTGGTTCGTGGTCGGCGACACGCCGGCGGCCGACCTCCCTGCCGGCGCCGCCGCCTTCGACACCCTCCTCCACGCCGAGCCCCTGGCCACCCACGCCGCGGTCGACCCCGACGCCCCCACCGTCATCGGCTTCACCTCGGGCACCACCCGCGACCCGAAGGGCGTCGTCCACTCCCACCGCACCATCGCCTGCGAGACCCGCCAGCTCGACCACATGTACCCCCACGGCGGGCCGCCCCCCATCACCGGGGCGCCCGTGGGCCACTTCATCGGGATGCTCAACGCCTTCCTCACCCCGCTGCTGCGCGAGCGCGAAGTCCACCTGGTCGACGTGTGGGACCCGGGCGAGGTCCTGCGCCTCATGCGCACCGAGCACATCGGCGTGTCGGGCGGCGCCACCTACTTCATGACCAGCCTGCTCGACCACCCCGACTTCTCCGACGAGCACCTCGCCCTCATGCCCTACGCCGGCCTGGGTGGCTCGACCGTGCCCATCGCGGTCATGGAGCGGATGGCGGGCATGGGCATCAAGGCCTTCCGCTCCTACGGGAGCACCGAGCACCCGTCCATCACCGGCAGCCTCATCGACGAGCCCGAGATCAAGCGCCACACCACCGACGGCCACGCCATGCCCGGCGTCGAGATCCGCCTCACCGAGGAGGGCGAGATCCTCAGCCGGGGCCCCGACTGCTGCGTCGGCTACACCGACCCCGAGCTCACCGCCCGGGTGTTCGACGAGGACGGCTGGTACCACTCGGGCGACGTCGGCGTGATGGACGACGACGGCTACCTCGCCATCACCGACCGCCTGTCGGACGTCATCATCCGCGGCGGCGAGAACATCAGCGCCCAGGAGGTCGAGGAGGAACTGCTCGGCCTCGACGCCATCGCCGAGGTGGCGGTGGTGGGCCGGCCGGACGACCGCCTCGGCGAGCGGGCCGCGGCCATCGTGCGCCTGCGCGACGGCCACGCCGTCCCCACCCTCGACGAGGTGCGCGCCCACCTCGAGGGCGTCGGCCTGGCCCGCCAGAAGTGGCCCGAGTCGATCTACGCCGTCGTCGACTTCCCCCGCACCCCGTCGGGGAAGGTCCAGAAGTACCGCCTTCGCGCCCAGCTGCGCGACGGCGAGCTGACGGAGACGACGGAGGGGGCGACGTGACCGACCCGACCCCCACCGACCCGACACCTACCGACCCGACAGCTCGCGTCCCTCCGCTGACGCCGAAGGACTGGCCGCCCACGATGCGCGAGGCGCTGGGCGCCATCCGGCCCGCCGAGCCCCGCCACCCGTTCCCCCAGACCGAGGGGCGCCCGAAGGGCCTGAACGTCCTCGGCACCTTCGCCCACCACCCGACCCTGGCCAAGGCGTACAACACCTTCAACGGGCACATCCTGTTCACCACCACCCTCGAGCTCCGCGAGCGCGAGCTGCTGGTGCTGCGGGTGGCGGCGGTGCGGCAGTCGGCTTACGAGTGGGCACAGCACGTCGTGCTCGCCGCGGACGTCGGCCTCACCGAGGACGAGGTGACCCGCATCGCTGCCGGCCCTGACGCCGAGGGCTGGGCGCCCGTCGACCGTGCCCTGGTCCAGGCGGTGGACGACCTGCTGGCCGACGCCCGCATCGGTGAGTCGGCGTGGGCGGTGCTGGCGGAGGCGCTCGACACCGAGCAGTTGCTCGACGTCATCTTCACCGTCGGTGCCTACGACGCCCTGGCCATGGCGCTCATGAGCTTCGACGTCCCCCTCGACGCCGACCTCGCTGGAACGACGCCCCTCCCGCCGCCGGCGACCTCCTGATTCGCAGAATTCCTTGGTGAGAAACCCCCGAATAGGGGGTTTCTCACCACGAAATTCCTGGGCCGCGGCTCGACGGGGCGGACGGGAGCGAGATCCCCGCCGACGGTCGGTCCCTCACCCTCGCCGCCGGAGCGATAACGGCCTTCTCATCTGATGAGATCGGTGCTACCGTTGCGGCCGTCGCACGATCCAGAGGGGACCCGACACATGGCGCACTTCACCAAGCCCGCCGAGGGCAGCTGGACCGAGCACTTCGGTCTGGACACCGGCCCGGTCAACTACGACGACTCGATCTCCCCCGAGCACTACGAGCTCGAGCGTGACGCCATCTTCCGCACCACGTGGCTGAACGTCGGCCGCATGGAGCAGCTCCCCCGCACGGGGGCCTACTTCACCAAAGAGCTCCAGGCCGCCCGCACCTCGGTGATCATCGTGCGCGACGCCGACGGGGCACCCCGGGCGTTCCACAACGTGTGCCGCCACCGGGGCAACAAACTGGTGTGGGACGACTTCCCCCGCGAGGAGACCAGCGGCACCTGCCGTCAGTTCACCTGCAAGTACCACGGGTGGCGCTACGGCCTCGACGGCGAGCTGACCTTCGTCCAGCAGGAGGGCGAGTTCTTCGACCTCGACAAGGAGGCCTACGGCCTCGCCCCCGTGCGCTGCGAGGTGTGGGAGGGGTTCATCTTCGTGAACCTCGACGACGACGCCGCCTCGCTCGAGGAGTCGCTCGGCGAGATGGGCGCCAACCTCGCCGGCTACCCCTTCGGCGAGATGACCCAGGTCACCAAGTACCGGGCCGAGGTGGGCGCCAACTGGAAGCTCTTCATCGACGCCTTCACCGAATTCTACCACGCACCCGTTCTGCACGCGAAGCAAGCCACGGCCGAGGAGTCCCGCAAGCTGGCGGGCGTCGGCTACGAGGCCCTCGCCTACGAGGTCAAGGGCGATCACGCCATGGTCTCGTCGTGGGGCGGCATGTCCCCGCCGAAGGACCTCGCCATGGTCAAGCCCGTCGAGCGGGTCACCCGCAGCGGGCTGTTCGGCCCCTGGGACGGTCCCGACCTGGGCGAGCTACCACCCGGCGTCAACCCATCGGACCACCCGAAGTGGGGCGTCGACTCGTTCCTGCTGTTCCCCAACTTCATGCTGCTCATCTGGAAGCCGGGCTGGTACCTCACGTACCACTACTGGCCGACGTCCTACAACAGCCACATCTTCGAAGGGAACCTCTACTTCGTGCCCCCGAAGAACGCCCGCGAGCGGGTGGCGCAGGAGCTGGCCGCGGTGACCTTCAAGGAGTACGCCCTCCAGGACGGCAACACCCTCGAGGCCACCCAGGTGATGCTCGAGTCGCAGGCCGTGAAGGAGTTCCCCCTGAACGACCAGGAGGTGCTGCTGCGCCACCTCCACACCGTGTGCCGGCGCCACATCGCCGAGCACCTCGACGGCCAGCCCGAGACCGCCGTGCGGATCTCGGCGGCGTCCTGAGCGCCCGACCCGAGCGAGGAGCCCACGCCATGCCCACCTTCCCCGCCGAGTTCGCCGACCTCGAGCCCTTCGCCGACTGGGCCCTGCCGTCCGAGGACGAGCGCTACGACAAGCGCATCGCCAGCACCATGGACGAGCTCCAGGCCTTCTACGACGCCGCCTTCCCCCGCATCGAGGACGCCTTCACCCACCTCGACCAGCACCCGCTCGACGCCCTCCCGCCGGCCGAGGCCAACCTGCTCAACCTGCTGAACGCGCTGATGACGGCGTCGTTCCCCGTCGAGGTGTGGCGCCAGCCCCGGGTCCCCGACAGCGGGCCGGCGTCGATGGACTGCGTGCTGGGCCTCAAGCCCTGACCTGACCTGACCGCCGCCGGCAGTGCGCGCCCGTCCCGGGAAGCCCGAGACCGCCGCCGGCAGTGCGCGCCCGTTCCGGGAAGCCTGACCCCGCCCCTAGCGGCCTGAGGCCTCCCAGACCCGTGGCGGCGCGCCGCGCCCGCGTCCCGGGAAGCCCGAGACCGGCGGCGCCGGCGCGCCCGTTCGGGAAGCCTGACCCCGCCCTCAGCGGCCTGAGGCCTCCCAGACCCGTAGCGGCGCGCCGCGCCCGCGTCCCGGGAAGCCCAGACCGGCGGCGCCGGTGCGCCCGTTCGGGAAACCTGACGCCGCCCTCAGCGGCCTGAGGCCTCCCAGACCCGTAGCGGCGCGCCGCGCCCGCGTCCCGGGAAGCCCAGACCGGCGGCGCCGGTGCGCCCGTTCGGGAAACCTGACGCCGCCCTCAGCGGCCTGAGGCCTCCCAGACCCGTAGCGGCGCGCCGCGCCCGCGTCCCGGCAAGCCTGACACCGGCGCCGGAACGACCGGCGCCGCCGACCGGGAGGTTCGTCAGAGCTACGCCTCCTCGCCCAGGGGACGATCGGGGCGGCGTGCCGCAGTGAGCATGGCCATGGCGTCGAGCTCGCGGGCCATGGCGGAGGCGATGACGTCCTCGCGGCCGGCGACCAGCAGACGCTTGGTGGCGGTGACGGAGGCCCGGTCCAGCGCGGCGAGCGTCGCCGCCACCGTCTGGGCCTCGGACTCGAGGCGCTCGTCGGCGACGACGCGCCAGGCCACGCCGAGGCGGAGCGCCGCCTCGGCGTCGATCCACTCGCTCGACAGCAGCGCCCAGGCCGCATCACCCCAGGGGGCACGCGCCGGCAACAGGGCGGAGGATCCGGCCTCGGGCACGATGCCCAGCGCGGTGAACGGGAAGCGCAGCCTGGCCGAGGCGGCGAGGAGGACCAGATCGCAGTGCAGCAGGACCGTGGCCCCGATGCCGACGGCGAGACCGTTGACGGCGACGACGATGGGAAGGTCACAGGCGTCGAGCGCGGCCAGGACGGCGGGGAACTCCTCCGCCGCCTGCCTGCGGGCGTCGGCCGACGCGGTGCCGTCGATCAGCGACCGGTCTGCGCCGGCCGAGAACGCCCGCCCGGCACCGGTCAGGACGACGGCACCGACGGCCTGGTCGGCAGTCGCCGCCTCGACCGCGAGACGCAGCGCCCGGTAGTCCTCGCCCGTGAAGGCGTTGAGACGCTCGGGCCGATCGAGCACGATCCGACGCACCCGCCCGTCGGTCTCGACCCGCACCATCGCCCCGCTGTCCTGTCCCCCCACGCGAGCGAGCCTACGGCGGCTCGTCGAGGTGGAGAAGCATGTTCTACCCCATTTCTGAGCGTTCACTCACTAGGAGAAGATCGTTCTTCTCGCTGGTGAGTAGTACCTTCTTTCCCCATGAGCGCGGACGATCCGGCGGCAGGCGCGGACGGCGAGGAGACCCCGACGTGGCGTGAGCTGGCGGTGGCCCGCTCCCTCGACCCCGCCCGGGTGCGAGCCGAGGCCCGAGTGCAGCGCTTCCTCGACGCCGCCCTCGAGCTCATGGCAGAAGATCCCGACAAGGAGTTCACCGTCCAAGAGGTCGTCGAGCGCTCGGGCCAGTCGCTGCGCAGCTTCTACCAGTACTTCGCCGGCAAGTACGAGCTGTTGCTCGCCCTGTTCGAGGAATCGGTGCGCTCGACCGCCGAGGTCCTCCGTGCCGCCGTCGACGAGGAGGACGGGCCCGAGGCCCGCCTCCACCGCTTCGTGATCGACTACTACGAGCTCTGCCGGCCCACCCCCAAGGGCAAGGCGGCGAAGCGCCCGTCGAAGCAGGTGCCGGCGCCGGCCATGGCCGAGTTCGCCCAGCAGCTGCTCACCGGGCACCCCAAGGAAGCCTCCCGGGCCTACGTTCCGCTGGTGTCGCTGTTCGAGGAGCTCCTCGACGACGCCGCCGAGGCGGGCCTGCTCCGCGAGGGCATCCGCCACCGCCGCATCGCCGGCGTCGTGCTCCAGGCCATCAGCTTCACCGCCTTCTCGCTGACCATCAGCGGCACCCCCGTCCGCGACGACGCCGACGCCGCCGAAGAAGCCTGGGCCCTCATCTTCACCGGCATCTCCGCCAGCTGACTGAGGGCAACCCCCGCGTCCCGGCCGGGGCGTCCTGAGCGGACGGTCGTCAGCCGCCGGGGCGGTTGAGGAACCAGATGGGCTCCTCGATGAGGTGCTCGCTCTTCCAGCCCTCGAGGGTGCGCACGAAGTCGTGGCGGTAGTAGCCGCCGGTCGAGCTCGAGCCCTCCACCCCGGGGATCTGCATGGGGTTGAAGAACATGGCCCGCACCGCCGCCCGGTCGCCGTCGAGGTCGATCTCGATGTTGGTGATGTGGTGCGTCGCCCACGGGATCGAGGCGTAGGCCGCCGCCAGGAAGTCGGCGACCTCGTCGCGTGAGCCGCAGATCACGCCCGACCGGCTGTAGTCGACCACAGCATCCTCGGTGAAGACCGACCTCCACAGCTCCCAGTCGTGGGTGTCGACCCCTCGGGCGTACCGCGCCAGCTGCTCCTGGATCTCGAGCTTGTCCGCCACGGCACGCACGTCCGCCCCCGTCACGCCGGCGCACCCGCCGCGTCGTGCCGGAAGACCGACCCGGCCTTCATGACGAACTGCACCTGCTCCGTCGCCGCGATGTCGGCGAGGGGGTCGCCGGCGACGGCGATGACGTCGGCGTGGAAGCCGGGGGCGAGCTGGCCCAGGTCGTCCGTGTCGATGAGGTCGGCGGCGACCGTCGTGGCGGCGCGCAGGGCTTGCAGCGGGGTCATGCCCCGGTCCACCAGCGCCAGCAGCTCCTTGGCGTTGCGGCCGTGGGGGATGGCGGGGGCGTCGGTGCCCAGGGCGATCTTGAGGCCCTTCTCGATGGCGCGGGTGGTGGTGGCCCGGGCCCGGGGGAAGGTGTCGGCGGCCTTGGCCTGGAGCTCGGGGCCGGCCTGGGAGAGGTCCATGAGGTCGGTGAGGCAGGTGGTGGCCACCAGGAAGGTGCCCGCCGCCTTCATCTGGTCGAGCACCTCGTCGGAGGCGAGGAAGCCGTGCTCGATGCAGTCGATGCCGGCGGCGAGGGCGGCCCGCAGGGCGACGTCGCCCATGCAGTGGGCCGCCACCTTACGCCCGGCCCGGTGGGCCTCGTCCACGATGGCGACCAGTTCCTCGTCGGAGTACTGCTGGGCGCCGGCGGGGCCCGTGTGGGACATGACCCCGTTCGAGGCGCACACCTTGATCACCCGGGCGCCGTACTTCACCTGGTAGCGGACGGCCTTGCGCACCTCGTCGACGCCGTTGGCCAGGCCCTCCTCGACGGTGAGGGGCAGGACGTTCGGGGCGAAGGCCTGGAACATGGTGGGGTCGAGGTGGCCGCCGGTGGGAGCGATGGCGTGGCCGGCGGGCACCACCCGGGGGCCGTCCACCCACCCGAGGTCGATGGCCTTGGCCAGGGCGACGTCGAGCAGGACACCGCCGGTCTGGACGAACAGCCCGAGGTTGCGCACCGTCGTGAACCCGGAGCGCAGCGTGCGCTTGGCGTTGGCCACGGCGCGCAGGGTGCGGACCGCGGGGTCCTCCTGCACCGGGATCAGCGGACTGCGGTGGTCGGGCCCGCCGAGGAAGAGGTTGACCTCCATGTCCATGAGGCCCGGGAGCAGGGTGAGGTCGCCGAGGTCGATGGTCTCCGTGCCCTCGGGGAGGGTCGAGGGGGCCACCGCGGTGATGCGGCCGCCCTCGATGAGCAGGTCGCCGGGCTCGACGTAGGCGCCGGCGGCGACGTCGAGCAGCCGGGCGCTACGGAGGTGGATGGGCGGGGTCTCACGGCGGGCCACGGTGCGCTCCTCGGGTCGGATGGGAACCTAGTGCCCCGTCAGACGACCCTTCCGGGTTCTCGACGGCCGGATGACGCCGCTCGCTGCGTTCCGCCTCGTCGCCGAACGGAGAACAGTGGGACTCCTCGCCGCGCCTTGCGAGCGACGCCCCCGGCTCGCCGACAACCGTGCAAACGTTGCCTGACGCGGCACGAGTTGAGGGCCGCCAGGACGTCGTTCGCTGCCGACGACGGGCCCTGGGCGCCGCGGGCCGCACCCACCTGCGAGGCTGGCCACCGGGCGGTCCACGGAGGAGGGGCACGTGAGCGACGAAGCGGTGCACGACCGGAGATCTGACGACGAGCGGCCCCACGGCCCGCCGGACACCACCGTCCCGGTCCTCGATCGGTTCCGCCTCGACGGGCAGGTGGCGGTCGTGAGCGGCGGGGGCGCCGGCATCGGGCGGGCCTGCGCGGTCGCGCTCGCGCAGGCCGGCGCCGACGTCGTGGTGGCGGCGCGCACCCAGGCCGACCTCGACGAGACGGTCCGGCTCGTCGAGGCGACCGGCCGCCGGGGACTGGCGGTGGTCACCGACGTCATGGAGGAGGACCAGCTCGTCGCCCTGGTCGAGCGGACGGTCGAGCAATTCGGCCGCCTCGACATCCTGGTGAACAACGCCGGCGGCACAGGTCCGCGCCCGGCCATGCAGACGTCGGCCCGCTACTTCGAGACCGCCCTGCACTTCAACGCCACCGCCCCGTTCCTGCTCTCGAAGCGGGCGGCCCAAGCCATGGTCGACACGGGCGGCGCCGGCGCCATCGTCAACATCTCGTCGCGCTCCGGGGACATGGTGATGACCGCGTTCGTCGCCTACGGCGCCGGGAAGGCCGCACTGAACATGGTCACCCAGGACCTCGCCGCCGACCTCGCCCCTCGAATCCGGGTGAACGCCATCGCGGTCGGTGGGGTGGCCACCCAGGCCATGGACTTCGTGGCCAACGACCCCGGGCTCCTCGCCCAGTTCATCGACGGCACCCCCATGGCCCGCATCGGCCAGCCCGAGGACATCGCCGCCGCGGTCGTCTACCTGGCGTCGCCGGCCTCGTCGTGGGTGACGGGCACGATCCTGCGCGTCGACGGCGGCACCCACCGCCCGGCCTTCGAGATCCCCGTGGCGCCGATCGAGCCTTCGCCCGGCGACTGACGAGGTCGCACCGCCTCGGCGCCGACGCCGTCCGGACACCGTGACCCACCAGGCGGGCGGGCCAGACGAGCGCTGCCTGACCGCCATTCCTGAAATGCTACTCTACTCATGCGGAAGTGACGTTCTCCTCAGGAGGAGACCATGGGTGAGCAAGGGAAGGGCCGGCGCCAGATGTCGCTGGTCGGCTTCATGCAGGCCGGCAACGCCACCGTGTACGCCGGCTCGTGGCGCCACGCCTCCACCGAGCACGGCTTCCTCGACGCCAGCTACTACCAGAAGCTCGGACGCACCCTCGAGGAGGGCTGCTTCGACCTGATGTTCTTCGACGACCGCCTCGCCATGCCCGGCATCTACGGCGGCTCCGTCGCCGAGGCGGTGCGGGTCGGCGCCCGGCCGGTGAAGCTCGACCTCAGCGTCGTCCTCGGCATCATCGCCGGCGCCACCCGGGCCATCGGCCTCGGCGGCACCTACTCCACCACCTATTACTCCCCGTTCCACGTGGCCCGGACCTTCGCCACCCTCGACCACCTCACCAACGGCCGTGCGGCCTGGAACGTCGTGACGTCGGTCAACGACAGCGAGGCCCAGAACTACGGGTTCCGCGAGCACATCCCCCACGACGAGCGCTACGACCGCGCCGACGAGTTCCTCGAGGCCACCACCGGGCTCTGGGACACCTGGGAGGACGACGCCCTCGTCCTCGACCGCGAGTCCGGCCGCTTCGCCGACCCCGACAAGGTGCACGAGCTCGACTACGAGGGCACCTGGTACTCCACCCGCGGCCCCCTCACCGTCCCCCGCTCGCCCCAGGGCCGACCGGTCCTCATGCAGGCAGGCTCGTCGGGACGCGGGCGCGACTTCGCCGCCCGCTGGGCCGAGCTGATCTTCATGGGCGACCCCGACATCGACATCGCCCGCGCCCACTACAAGGACCAGAAGGAGCGGATCGCCGCCGGCGGCCGCGACCCCGACTCGGTGCGCATGTGCCCCATGGCGTACACGGTGGTCGGCGAGTCGCAGGCCCAGGCCGAGGAGCGCGAGCAGCACTTCCTCAACGACCTCGTGGATCCGATCGCCTCGCTCACCCTGCTCTCCGAGCTGATGAACCACGACTTCTCGGACATGGCCCTCGACGACCCCATCACCGACGAGCTCATCGAATCCGTCTCCGGCATCCGCGGCCTCGTCCAGAACCTGCGCGAGCACATCGGCGACACCATCACCCTCGCCGACCTCGCCGGCCACCGCGCCACCCTGCTCCAGGGACCCCGCTTCGTGGGGACCGCTCAGCAGGTGGCCGACCAGATGGAGGAGTGGTTCCACGGCGACGCCTGCGACGGCTTCGTCATCGCCGCCACCCACACGCCCGGCGCCTACGAGGACATGGTGCGCCTCGTGGTCCCCGAGCTGCAGCGGCGCGGCCTGTTCCGCGAGCGGTACACCGGCACCACCCTGCGCGACCACCTCGGCTCCCCCCGCCCCTGAGAGCCTCGACCATCCGAAACTGGCGCCTGATCTACTGGTCCTGACCAGTAGATCAGGCGCCAGAACAGCAGGGACCGGGAGCGGGAACGGTCAGGCGGAGGGGGTGCGGACGGTGGCGACCACGCCGCCGTCGACGAGCAGGTCGGTGCCGGTGATGAACGACGCGCGCTCGGAGACCAGGAACTCGACGGCGGCGGCGATGTCGTCGGGGGTGCCGAGGCGGCCGGTGCCCGACATCGCCACCATGGCCCGCATGCCCTCGCCGTGGGGGCCGGCCAGCTCGGCCTGGCCCATCGAGGTGGCGATCACGCCGGGGCTGACGCTGTTGATGCGGGCGCCGCGGCGCCCCCACGGGACGCTGGCCTTGGCCACCAGCACCTGCACGGCCCGCTTGGCGAAGGCGTAGGCGAGGCCCGGGTCGCCGGCGGCCATCTCGGCCACGACGGGGATGGCCAGCAGCTCGGCCGTCGGTGTGGTGGCGATGGCGCCTTCGACGTCGGCGCCGAGCGAGCCGACCAGCGCCGCCGACATGGACGAGATCACGACCCCCGCCCCGCCCTCGGCCACGATCCCGCCGAAAGCGTCGAGCACGAGGGCGGCACCGATGAGGTCGACCGCCATCACCCGGTCGGCCGGCGCCTGCACCGGCGAGACACCGGCGGTGTGGATCAGGGTGCGCACCGGCCCGAGCCCGTCGGCCGTCGCCGCCAGTGCCCCCACGGAGTCGGCGTCGGACACGTCCACGACGGTCGACTCGACGGTGTGGCCCTCGCCCGCCAGTGCCTCGGCGGTCGACGACAGAAGGCCCTCGTCGAAGTCGGCCAGCAGCACGGTGCGGCCGGTCCCGAGGCGCCGCGCCAGCGGTCCGCCCATACCGCCCACTCCGACCACCACGACGACCTCGTTGGACATGGCCGCAGGATAATCTCGATCTCAACATGGCAGAGCCTCGTTCTTGGCGGGTCGTCCAGTGGGCGACGGGGAACATCGGGACGAAGTCGCTCCGCGGTGTCATCCAGCACCCCGACCTCGAGCTGGCCGGGGTGTGGGTGCATTCGGCCGACAAGGCCGGCCGGGACGCCGGCGAGCTGTGCGGCCTCGACCCCGTGGGCGTGACCGCCACGAACGACGTCGACGCCCTCCTCGGCCTCGGTGCCGACTGCGTGCTGTCGATGCCCCGCAGCTTCGACGCCGACACGCTCTGTCGGATCCTCTCGTCGGGTACCAACGTCGTCACCACCCGGGGCGAGCTGCACCGTCCGGCCAGCATGGATCCCGATGTCCGTGCTCGCATCGAGGCCACCTGCGCCGCCGGCGGCACGTCGATCCACAGCACCGGCAGCAGCCCGGGCTTCATCAGCGAGGCACTCCCCCTCGTGCTGACCTCGCTGCAGCGCCGCCTCGACGGCCTGACCATCGACGAGTTCGCCGACCTGTCCAGCCGCAACTCCCCGGACCTGCTCTTCAACATCATGGGCTTTGGGCGGGCACCGGCGGCCTTCGACGAGGGGCGGCTCTCCCACGGACGCACCAGCTTCGGGCCGTCGCTCGAGCTCGTGGCCGACGCCCTCGGCCTCACCGTGGACGGCCTGGGAGCCAGCGGTGAAGTGGCGCTCGCGGCCCACGACGTCGAGATCGCGGCCGGCCCGATCGCCGCGGGAACCGTCGCCGCCCAGCGCCTTACCGTCGGCGCCCTCGTGGACGGCGCTCCCCTGCTGCGCTTCCGTGCCACCTGGTACTGCAGCGCCGACCTCGACACCGACTGGGACCTGCTCTCGACCGGGTGGCGGGTGAAGGTCGAGGGCGACGCCCCCATGGACATCGACATCGTGCTGCCCGGCCCCCTCGACGACATGGCCGGCTACACCGCCAACCGCGCCGTCAACGCCGTGCCCGTCGTGTGCGCCGCCGACCCCGGCATCCGCACCACCCTCGACCTCCCCCAGGTCATCGCCCGCCTGGCCTGAACGGCGACGGCCGCAGCCACAGGACGGCCGAGACCTGAGGAGCGCGTCGGCCCCACCACGCCCTTCTGGCTCCCGAATCGGCCGCTGGGACGGTCGAATCGGGAGCCAGAACCGGCCGGCCCGCGAGCCGACGGGAGACGCGAGCGGGGCGGCGCCTGCAGGCGCCGCCCCGTTCGTCGTTCCGGCCCGAGGGCCAGTGGTTAGTTGCCGCCGTCGGCGGCGAAGTTCATGTCCTCGGGGTCGGACCAGTCACGGTTCTCGCCGGACCAGCAGTGCCACGGCGCCTCGGGATCGCCCTGCACCTCGAACTCGCCGTCGACGACCTTCACGAACGAGATGCAGTCGAACGCGGGACCGTTGGTGGCGAGGTCGTCCTGGGTGGGGGCGGTGTGCTGGCGAGTCCAGTCGATCGGGGCGATCAGGCCACCGGCGGTGTAGTCGGTGACCTGGTTGAGGGCGTCGATCACGCTCTCCCGGGAGAAGTCCTGCCCCGCGAGCTCGAGGCCCGTGACCGCCTCGTCGGCGTTGATCCAGCCGACCATGGCCAGCTCGGTCTCGTCGGCCCCGGTCTCGGCCATCCACTCGTGGTAGTCGTCGAGCGTGCTGCCGGCCGAGTCGGCCTCGAAGGGCCGGAACTGGGCGCCGATGAGGTCGCCCTCGAAGAGTGGGTCGGCCTCGGCCACGAAGGCCTGGTCGTAGGTGTTCGCGTGGTAGAGCGTGACGTCGTCGCGGATGCCCTGGCGCTCCATCTCCTGGGCCAGCGACTTCATGCCGTTGAGGTCGATGCAACCCACGACGTAGTCGACGCCGGCGTCCTTCATCGCGGTGACCTCGGGGCCGATGCCGTTCGGGAGGCCGAAGGCGAGGTCGCTGTTGACGTAGGCGACCTCGACGTTGCCGCCGATGTCGTCGGCGTACGCCTCGATCGATTGACCGGCGGCCTCGGCGCACTGCGCGGAGTTCTCGCTCACCCCGTACCCGAGGGCGGCCACCTTGGTCGCACCGGCCTCTTGCGCGAGGTAGGCGACCGAACGCGAGGTGCATTCGATGCAGATGGTCTCGCGGCTGCCGAAGATGCCCTCCTGGCCGGTGGTGTCGGCCGGGCTGATCTGCCAGACGTACAGGGGGATGCCGGCGTCGGCGAGGTCACCCCAGCCGGAGCCCACCTGGGCCGCGCTGAAGGTGGCGAACGTGTCGTTGTCCGACACGATCTCGAGGGCGCGCGCCTGGTTGTTGGACAGTTCGTCGTCGATCACGTTCGCATCGTCGAGCACGAGCTGGCGACCGTTCACCCCGCCTTGGTCGTTCTTGAAGGCGAAGTAGGCACGGATGCCGTCGGTGTAGCAGTCGAGCACGCACGTGCCGAGGGGGTTGTTGGCCTGGGTGCCGAGCGCGGAGAAGCGGATCTCCTCGTCGGTCACGCCGGGCTGGTCGACCGGGACCGGCTCGCCTCCGCTCGCCGCCGTGGTGTCGCTCGAGCCCGAGTCGGCCTCGGTGGTGTCGCTGCTGGACTCGTCGTCACCCGAGTTGCTGCATGCGGCGACGACCAAGGTGCCGGCGCAGAGCAGGGCGATCAGCAAGCGCAGGCGCTTCGTGGACCTGGACGGCATGTGGATTCCTTCCCCCGATGGAAACGTGGTTCTTGCGATGCGAGAACCTGCTGGTGAGCGGTTGCTCGCTTGCGGGAGCGTAGTCGCTCCCGCCGGAGCGTGTGCCGCGGGTCGTGCGCCTACGTCACCGGGATGGCGAGGGTCTTCGTCTCGAGGTACTCCTCGAAGCCGGCCACGCCCATCTCCCGCCCGATCCCCGACTGGCGGTAGCCGCCGAACGGGCAGTCGGGGGCGTACCACATGCCCCCGTTGACGCTGACCGTGCCGGTGCGCAGGCGGCGGGCGACGGCCGTGGCGTGGTCGTCGTCGCTGCTGACCACGGTGGCCGACAGCCCGAAGATCGAGTCGTTGGCGATGGCCACGGCGTCGTCGTCGTCCTCGTACGGCAGCACCGCGAGGACCGGCCCGAAGACCTCTTCCTGGTTGATCTTGGCATCGGGGCCGAGGCCGCTGATCAGCGTGGGCTCGTAGAAGAAGCCGTCGGGCAGGTGCTCGGGCACCTTGCCGCCGAGCACGACCGTGCCGCCCTCGTCCACCGCGCTCTGGACGTAGGCGTCGACCTTCTGGCGCTGGGCCTCGCTGACCAGCGGGCCCATCATCATCCCGGGGTCGGTCGGGTCGCCGTAGGGGACGCCGGCCATGATCGCCGCGGTCTGCTCGACGGCCTCGTCGTACTTCGAGGCCGGGACGAGCAGGCGGGTGGTGATGGCGCAGCCCTGGCCGGCGTGGGAGCAGATGGTGAAGCCGGCGAGCATCGCCGAGAGGCCCAGGTCGGCGTCGTCGAGGACGATGAAGGCGGACTTGCCGCCCAGCTCGAGGAACACCTTCTTCACGGTGGCGCTGGCCGCGGCCATGATGCGGCGCCCCGTCGGCGTCGAGCCGGTGAAGGTGACCATGTCGACCCGGGGGTCGGTGGTGAGGGACTCGGCGACGGCCACATCGGTGCCCGAGTCGGTGATCATGTTCACCACGCCGGCGGGGATGTCGGTGTGCTCGGCGATCAGGCGCCCGAGGAAGTTGGTGACCAGCGGGGTCTGCGGGGCGCCCTTGGCCACGACCGTGCACCCGGCGGCGAGGGCGGGGACGAGCTTCGCCAGCGTGATCTGGAGCGGGTAGTTGTAGGGCACGATGGCCGCGGCGACGCCGACGGGCTCGCGCTCGACCCAGCGGCGGTGATCGGCGCCCCGAACGAGCGCGGTGCCGAGGTCCTCGCTGAACTCGTAGCGCTCGAGCAGGTCGGCGTACCAGTTGATCATGGCGACCGGCGTGTCCTGTTGGGGGCCGTCGTGGGTGAGCATCACCGGCGCGCCCACGTCGGCGACGATCAGCGGGCGCAGCTCCTCGGACTGGGCCACGAGGGCCTCGTGGAGCTGGCGCAGGCAACGCAGGCGCAGCTCCCGGTTGGTCGACCAGTCGGTCTCGTCGAAGGCCCGACGGGCGGCGCCGATGGCACGGTCGGCATCCCCGACGCCGGCGTCGGCGAGCTCGCAGATCACCGCGCCGGTGGCCGGGTTCAGGGTGGCGAAGGTGCGGCCGCCCTCGGCCCCCACCAGCTCGCCGTCGATCAGCAGACGGTCCTCGTAGCCCATCGGGTGTCCCCCTTGGTGGTTCGTTCGGTGTGCGGTGGTGCGGTGTGCGTCGTGCGTCGTGCGTCGTCGCGGTGACGACCGGTGCGGTGCGTTCGTGCCGGTCGGTCGTGTTCGGGCTCAGGTGTTCCGGCTCAGGGTGCGGCCACGTCGAACAGGACGGCGCTGCCCATGCCGCCGCCGGCGCACATGGCGGCGACGCCGACCCCGCCCCCTCGGCGGCGGAGCTCGTGGATGCTGGTGATGATCATGCGGGCGCCGGTCATGGCGATGGGGTGGCCCAGGCTGCAACCGCTGCCCAACACGTTGACGAGCTCCTCGTCGATGCCGAGCACCTTGCAGGCGGCCACGGGCACCGAGGCGAAGGCCTCGTTGATCTCCCAGAGGTCGACGTCGCCCAGGGTCAGCCCGGCGCGGTCGAGCACCTTGGGGATGACCTCGCAGGGGGCCATGCCGGTGCGGGCCGGGTCGACGCCCACCGAGGCCCAGGCTCGAACGGTGGCCAGTGGGGTGAGGCCCTCGGCGGCGGCCACGCGGTCGGCCATCAGCACCATGGCGGCGCCACCGTCGTTCATACCGGCGGCGTTGCCGGCGGTGATGCTGAAGTCCTCGATCTCGGGGTGCAGCGGCTTGAGGCCGGCGAGGCGCTCGGCGCTGGTGTCGCGCCGGGGGTGCTCGTCCACCTCGAAGGTGGCGGTGGTGCCGTCGCGGCGGGTGATCTCGATCGGGAAGATCTCGTCGGCGAAGCTGCCGGCGTCGATGCCGGCCACGGCCCGCTGGTGCGAGCGCAGGGCCCAGGCGTCCATGTCGTCGCGGCTCAGTCCGGCCTCGACCGCGGTGTTCCAGCCCACCGTGATGGACATGTCGAGGTTGGGGGCGTCGGGCCGGTCGCGGTGGGTGGGCGACATCCAGTCGCTCCAGTCGTCGGTGCCCGGCACCCGGCGGGTGGACCGGGGCGACGTCGACGACGCCTGCACGCCGCCGGCGACGACCACGCGGTCCATGTCGCTGCGGATCGAGCCGGCCGCCGTGGCGACGGCGGCGAGGCCAGAGGCGCAGTGGCGGTTGTGGGCCAGGCCGGGGACGCCTTCCATCCCGCACTCGGTGGCCGCGTAGCGGGCGATGTCGCCGCCGCCGTAGAGGGCCTCGCCCAGGACGATGTCGTCGACCAGGGCCGGGTCGATGCCGGCGCGGGCCACGGCCTCGGCCACCACCTTGATCCCCAGGTCCATCCCGTCGACGTCGATCAGCGAGCCCTTGAAGGCGGTGCCGATGGCGGTGCGGGCGGTCGAGACGATCACGGCGTCAGCCACGGTTCTGGTCCTTTGGGGGCAGGGGGCCGGCAGTGCGGGGCACCGTCAGCCGCCGGTCGAGCGATCGGGCATGGGGCGCAACATGGCGTCCTGGACGTAGGACGCCACGAGGGCGCCGGCGGGGGTGAACACGTCGGCGCGGCCGTAGCTGCGGCCATGGCCGGCGTGGGGGCTGCGATGGGCCAACAGCAACCAGTCGTCGGCGGGGAAGGGCTCGTGGAAGGTGAGGGTGTGGCTGACCACGCCCGTCGCCAGGGTGCGGTGGGCCTGGGACTGGCCCACGCCGGCGTGGGGCCGCATGGCGGTGCCGATGAGGAAGCCGTCGGAGGCGAAGGCCAGGACCGCCTGGGCGGTGAGTACGTCGTCGGGCGCCCCGGGGAACCGGGTCCACACGTCGAGCTCGGGCGGGCCCACGAGGTCGGGGTCGGAGATGTCGACGTCGCCCACGACCTGCACCTGCCACTCGTCCGGGCCCCCAGAGGCGGGCACCTCCGGTGGCGCGCCCACCGCGGGGGCGGCGTCCGCGTGGTGGATGAAGTCGGGCTCGTCGGCGGTGAACAGCACCAGCGAGCGGGTGCAGAGGCGGTCACCCTGGCTGATGGTGACCGTGCTGCTGGCGAAGGCCCGTCCCGTGTGCATGGTGTCGACGGTGACGTCGAGCGGCGTCCCCGGCGCCGCACCGCGGGCGAAGACCGTGTGGAGGGTCTTGGCCCGCTTGCCCTCGTGGTCGGCCGCCGCCGCCACGAGCGACTGGGCGAGGAGCTGGCCGCCGAAGATCACCTCGTGGCCGGTCTCGACCTCCGGCGCGCGATAGCGACCGGGGCCGAGCGGCTCGAGGGTCAGGCCGGCGACGAGGTGGTCGACCTTCAGCACGGCCGGGCTACTTCGGCGGGAAGCGCAGGGCGCCGTCGAGGCGGATGTTCTCGCCGTTGAGGTACGGGTTGCGGGCGATCGACTCGACCAGCAGGGCGAACTCCTCGGGCTTGCCCATTCGCTTGGGGAACTGGATCCCCTCCTCGAGCTTCTCGCGCATCTGCTCGGGCACGCTCAGCATCAGCGGCGTGCCCATGGTGCCGGGGGCGATGGCGCACACCCGGATGCCGAGCGGCGAGAGGTCGCGGGCCATGGGCAGGGTCATGCCCAGGATGGCGGCCTTGGCGGTGCCGTAGGCCAGCTGGCCGGTCTGGCCCTCCATGCCGGCGATCGAGGCCGTGTTGACGATGACGCCGCGCTCGCCCTCCTCGGTGGGCTCGTTGGCGGCCATGGCCGCGGCGGCCAGCCGGGACACGTTGAAGGTGCCGAAGGCGTTCATCTCCATGGTGCCGGTGAAGGAGGCCTTGTCGTGCGGGGTGCCGTCGCGGCCGACGGTGCGGCCACCGCCCACGCCACCGCCGGCCACGTTGACCACGAGCGAGAGCGTGCCGAGCTCGCCGGCCGCGGCGATGGCCCCGGCGACGGCGTCGTCGTCGTTCACGTCGCCGGTGGCGAAGCGGGCCCGCTCACCCAACTCGGTGGCCAAGGCCTCAGCCCGCTCGGCGTCACGGTCGAACACGACCACGCCGTAGCCCACCTCGGCCAGGTGGCGCACGGTGGCGCCTCCGAGTCCACCGGCACCGCCGGTGACGATCGCTGCACGTCCCTGTGGATCCATGGGTTCCCTTCCCCCGAAGTCGCCCGGACCGTAGAGGCCTCTAACAGTCACGTCAACTCTCCCCCGATTCGCCCGTGAGGCCGGTGGTAGGGTCCGCGCCGCTTCGAACGCCGACGTCACGCCTGGTCTGGTCTCCCGGCCGCCGCCGGCCCGGCCCCGGGGAGGGATCGTGCGACCGCTGCCGCAGCTCACACCGATGAACGGGTGGTTCTGGACGTCGGGGGCGGACGGGCAGCTGCGCATCCAGCGCTGCGACGACTGCCAGGCCTTCGTCCACCCGCCGGCGCCGATCTGCCCCGAGTGCCGCAGCCGGGCGTGGGCCCCCACCGTCGTCTCGGGCCGGGCGACGGTGATCGGCACGACCGTGAACCACCAGCAGTGGCTGCCGGGCTTCCCGCCGCCGTACGTGGTGGCCAACGTCGCTCTCCAGGACGCGCCCGGCGTCCACCTCACCACCAACGTCGTCGGCTGCGAGCCCGACGAGGTGCACATCGGCCAGGTGGTCGAGGTGCAGTTCGAGCAACAGGACGACGTCTGGCTCCCCCTCTTCTCCCCCATCGGTGAGGACGACCCCGTTGATCGGGTGCCCGAGCCTCAGCGGCCCACGCCCCGGGCCCCGCTGGGCGATCACCGCTACGAGCACGCCAGCGTCATCACCGGCATCGGACGCTCGACCATCGCCCGCCGCCAGCTCGTCGACCCGTTGTCGCTGACCATGGACGCCTGCCAGGCCGCGGTCGCCGACGCCGGCCTCACCCTCGACGACATCGACGGCCTGTCGACCTATCCCGGACCCGGCCCGATGGGCATGAGCGAGGGCGGCGTGATGGCCGTCGAGGAGGCGCTGCGCCTGCACCCCACCTGGCACAACGGCGGCGGCGAGCTGCCGGGGCCGGGCGGCGCCGTCGTCGCCGCCATGCTCGCCGTGGCCGGCGGGCTGTGCCGCCACGTGCTCGTGTTCCGCACCGTCTGGGAGACCACCTACGCCTCGTGGGGGTTGCACCAGGGCGGCGGCGGGCGGGTGTCGGGTCCGTTCACCGAGTGGCGCGCCCCCTTCGGGGCCATGTCCGCCGCCAACTGGATCGCGCTCAACGCCAGCCAGTACCTCCACCGCTACGGGGCGACGCGTGAGGTGTTCGGCCACATCGCGGTCAACGACCGCGCCAACGCCGGCCGCAACCCGGCCGCCATCTACCGCGACCCGATGACCATGGACGACTACCTGTCGGCCCGCATGATCACCACCCCTTTCGGCCTCTACGACTGCGATGTGCCGTGCGACGGTTCGATCGCGCTGATCGTGTCTGCAGCCGAGACCGCCGGCGACCACGCCAAGCCCGCCGTGCGCATCGAGGCCGCCGGCACCCAGATCCTCGAGCGGGTCTCCTGGGACCAGGACACCGTCACCCACGAGCCCCAGGTGCTCGGGCAGAGCGCCCACCTGTGGACCCGCACCTCGCTGACGCCGGCCGACGTCGACGTGGCCCTGCTCTACGACGGCTTCAGCTTCAACGCCATCTCATGGCTCGAGGCCCTCGGGTTCTGCGGCATCGGCGAAGCGAAGGACTGGCTCGACGGCGGCCGCCGCATCGCCCTCGACGGCGAACTGCCCGTGAACCCCCACGGCGGGCAGCTGTCCGAGGGCCGCACCCATGGCTTCGGCTTCCTCTACGAGGCCGTGACCCAGCTCCGGGGCGACGCCGGCGAGCGCCAGGTGGCCGACGCCCGCACCGCGGTGGTGACCAGCGGCGGCGGCACCCCCTCGGGCGTCCTGCTCCTCCAGTCCGCCGACGCCTGAGCGGCGCCGCTCAGATCTCGCCTTCTGGCACCAGGATCCATACACAGACGTCACGATCCTGGTGCCAGAACGAAAGGCCTCGGACCTCGGCACCCGCGGGGCGAGGACGAGGCGTCAGCGGATGCGGGGCTCGATGCGGCCGCCGGAGGCGAAGACCTCCTGACCCTCGTTGAGGGCGTCGACCGAGGTGCCGATCTGGAGGAACAGGTTGCCGAGCTCGGTGGCGTGGTTGATGGGCAGGTCCTTGGCGGCCCACAGGGTGCGCAACGTGGCCTGGACGGCCAGCGCCGGCTGGGAGGCGATGGTGGCGGCGAGCTGGTGGGCGGCGCCGGCCAGCTCGTCGGCGGCGACGACCTCGCTGACGAGACCGAGCTCCTGTGCCTTGCCGGCGCTCAGGCGCTCGTGGGCGCCGGTGAGGGCCATGCGCAGCACGTCGCCGAAGGGCATGCGCCGCAGCAGCAGGATGGGCTCGTAGGCGGCCACCATGCCGTAGGTGACGTGGGGGTCGAAGAAGGTGGCGTGCTCCGCGGCCAGGATCACGTCGGCCTCGCCCAGGAAGTAGAACGCCCCGCCGCAGGCCATGCCGTTGACCGCGGCGATGACCGGCTTCCAGAGGCCCTGGCTCTTGGGGCCGAGGAGCTTGCCCGGGTCCTCGTAGGTGAACACGTCGTAGCCGAACTCGACGTCGGTGCGGTCGATGCCGGTGCAGAACGCCTTCTCGCCGGCGCCGGTGATCACCACGGCCCGCACGTCGTCGGCGGTCCTGGCCCATCGCCACACGGCGGCGAGCTCGTCGACCATGGTCGGGTTGAAGGCGTTGTAGACCTCGGGCCGGTTGAGCGTCACCGTGGCCACGCGGTCGGCGACCTCGAGGGTCAGGGTGGTGAGCTCGGGGCGTGCGTCGGGCTGGGCGTCCATCGGCGGAAGCCTACGCGGCGACCGGGGCGGTACCGTCCGGTCGCCCCGGTCCGGCCTCGGTCACAGGTTGGGCATGACCTCGTCGGCGATCAGGTGGAGCGAGCGCCATGCCACGTCGGGGTCGAGGCCGCCGCAGAGGGGCTGCAGGCCCAGGTACCCGTTCGCGTGGACCAGCGCGACGGCCTCCTCGGGGGTGACGATGCGGTAGCTGCCGCCCTCGGCCCGCAGCTCCTCGACCGTCGTGGCCGACGAGCGGGTGACCGCGTCGTGGTCCTCGCCGAGCCAGGCGCCGTAGGCCTGGGCGTCATGGAGGAGGTGGGGGCCCATGGCCGCCCAGGCGGCGTCGACGTCCTCGGTCACGAACACCGAGCTGGGCGACGCCTTGGAGGGGACGAGGCAGGCGCCCGGCGCCCGGCCCACCCGCTCCGCCTCGGCGGCGTAGACGTCCGCCAGGTCGGGGCGGTCGGCCTCGCCGATGAAGTCGAGCCCGAAGCGCGCGGCACGGCGGGCCGCGGCCGGCGTGCCGCCCCCGTAGGCCAGTCCCGCCCCGCCCGGGGTGAAGGGCCGGGGCCGCACGGTGGCGGTCCGGCCTCGCCAGGTAACCTCGTCGCCCGCCAACGCGGCCTGGAGCACGGTCAGGCGCTCCTCCATCTCGGCGCCCCGCTTGGCGGGGTCGATGCCGAACATGGCGAACTCCTCGGGCCGGTAGCCGAGGCCGATGACCGCCGACACCCGCCCACGGCTCAGGTGGTCGAGCACGTTGAGGTCCTCGGCCAGCTTGATGGGGTCGTACATGAGCAGCAGGAGGGCGGCGATGTTGATGCCGACGGTCTCCGTGCGGGCAGCCATGGCCGAGGCCATCACCACGGGCGACGGCAGGTAGCCGTCCTCGGAGGCGTGGTGCTGGGACAGCACGATGGCCAGGCACCCGTTCTGCTCACCCCACGCCGCCATGTCGAGGGCGGCGGCGTACAGGTCGGCCACCGGCGTGGGCCCGGGGGCACGCAGGTCGAAGCGCATCAGGAACATCGCCGCAGTCTGCTCGCTCTCCGGACCCCGATGCGTTGGCGCGTTCTGGCGTCCGTCGCGCCCGCTCAACGAGTGTCGCCGACGAGCAGGACGACCTTGCCGATGGCGGCACCGTCACCGACGTGCTCGAGCGCGGTCACCACGTCGTCGAGGGCGAATGACGCCCCGATGTGGGGCAGGGCCTGGCCGGAGGCGAGCAGCGCCATCAGCTCGGCCTCGTTGCGCTCGGCCTCCTCCGGCAAGTGGGTCATGAACGACAGGAACTCGAAGCCGAGGATGTGGATGCCCTTGAGCAGCACGAGGTTCAGCGGGATGCGGGGGATGGTGCCCGAGGCGTAGCCCACGGTGACGAAGCGCCCACCCCAGTGCAGCGAGCGCAACGCGGCCTCGGCGAGGTCGCCGCCGACGGGGTCGACCACCACGTCGGTGCCGTCCGGTCGCGCCTCGCGCAGCGCCTGGCGCAGATCACCAGCGCGGTGGTCGATCAGGTGGGAGGCGCCGTAGGCCTCGGCCACCGCCAGCTTCTCGGGCGACGATGCCACGGCGGTGACCTCCGCCCCGAGGAGCGACGCCAGCTGCACGGCGGCCAGGCCGACCCCGCCGCCGGCGCCGAGCACTACCACCTGCTCGCCCGGCTGGACCGCGGCCACCGAGCGCAGCACGTGGTAGGCGGTGCGGTGGGCCACCCCGAAGGCGGCGGCGTGCGCTTCGTCGACCCCGTCGGGGATGCGGGTGACCGCGGTAGGCGCCACGACCATCTCCTCGGCGAAGGCGCCGACCAGGCCGGTGCCGAACACCCGGTCGCCCACGGCCACGCCGTGGCCCTCGGCCTCGTCGCCCACTTCGACGACGGTGCCGGCGAACTCGCTACCGGGCACGAACGGCGGGGGCACCTTGATCTGGTACTCCCCCGCCACCAGCAGCACGTCGGGGAAGTTCACCGACGCGGCCGCCACCGCCACCCGCACCTGGCCCGGCCCGAGCACCGGGGACGGCTGCTCGACCACGGACACCACCGACGGCGGGCCCAGTTCGGGGCAGAGGGCGGCGCGCACGGAGGGGTCAGCGCCCCTTCCACACCGGCGGGCGCTTCTCCACGAATGCGGTGGCACCCTCGCGGGCGTCCTCGCTCGAGAAGACCACCTTCTGCCAATGGCGCTGACGGGCGTTGGCCTGCTCGGTGTCCACCAGCACCAGGCGGGCGATCTCCTTGACCGCGGCCACCCCGAGGGGGCCGTTGTCGCCGATGCGCTCGGCGAGCTCGACCGCGGTGTCGACCACGTCGTCGGCGGGGACGACGCGGTTGACGAGGCCGATCTTGTAGGCCCGGCCCGCGTCGACGAGGTCGCCGGTGAGCAGCATCTCGAGGGCGACGCCGAGCGGCACCCGCAGCGGGAGGAAGGTGCCCCGCCCGCCCGGGAAGAGCCCCCGCTTCACCTCGGGCAGCCCGAACCGGGCATCGGCGGAGGCCACGATGAGGTCGCAGCCGAGCAGCAGCTCGAGCCCCCCGCCGACCGCCGTGGCGTTGGCGGCGCCGATGAGCGGGACGGAGACGTCGCCGGCCATCAGCCGGTTGCAGGCCTTGGTCTCGGGGTCGTCCCCGACGCCGACGGCCTCGCCGGCGGCGAACGCGGCCAGATCCATGCCGGCGCAGAAGGCCCGGTCACCGGTGCCCGTCAGGACGAGGACCCGCAGATCCGGGTCGGTCTCGGCCTCGAGCACCGCGCCGCCGATGGCGCGGTACAACGAGGCGTTGAGGGAGTTGCGGGCGTCCGGGCGGTTGAGGCGCGCCACCAGCACGTGCCCCCGCCGCTCGACCACCAGCTCGGCTGCTTCGTCGGTCACGTCGTCGTGCTCGCTCATGCTCGTACCTCCATATCTGGCGTACTGGCGCCTGATGTACTGGTCAGGGGGAGTAGATCAGGCGCCAGAACAGTCGGCCTGGGCAAACGCCTCATCCGTCGTACTCCGTGGTCTCCGCGAGGTCGGCGGCGCCGGCCATCAGATCCAACACGATGGGCCCGAAGGCCTGCAGCTTGGGGTCGACGCCGGCGCGCTGGAAGCCCTGCTCCAACACGATGGCGAGCTTCCACTTCGCCAGCACGAGGTAGTAGTCGATGTCGTCCACCTGGCGGTCGGCCACCTCCGACCAGTGGGCCAGCATCTCGTCGCGCGACGGCATGTGGAGCAGGTCCACGTAGCTCGACGTGGCCGCGTCGGGCGACTCGGTGTCCTCGGGCCAGCCCTGGAGCATCCAGGCGAGGTCGAGCTTCGGGTCGCCGACGGTGCCCATCTCCCAGTCGACGATGGCCGCCATCTTCGCCGGCGCGCCATGGCAGAACATGACGTTGGCGAACTGGTAGTCGCCGTGCATGAGGCCGGGCACGAAGTCGAGGGGCTTGTGGGCCCGCAACCACGCGGAGGCCTCGTCGAGGCCCGGGAGCTCCCGACCCTTGATGCGCTCGAGGAACGCCGTCCACCGGTCGACCTGGCGCTCGTGGAAGCCGTCCGGGCGACCGAGGTCCTGGAGGCCCTTCGCCTGCCAGTCCACCCGGCCCAGCAGGGCGATGCCCTCCGCGAGTTGGAAGGCGAGGCCCCGCCGGGCCTCGACGTCGGTGTCGAAGGGCGCCGGCCAGGGCTTGCCTCCGGAGAGACCCATCGGCGACCAGCCGTCGACGAAACCCATCAGGTAGAAGGTGCGGCCGAGCACGTCCTTGTCGGTGCACACGGCGATGGCCTCGGTGTGGGGCACCTCGGTGCCGTCGAGCGCCTCGATGATGCGCCACTCCCGGACGATGCCGTCGTCGCGGCTCTCGGGCGCCGTGGTGGGCGGGATGCGCAGCGCGCCGTGGAGGTCGCCACGGCGGATCTCGTAGATCTCGTTCTGCGAGCCGCCGGAGACGAAGCCCCACTCGATGGGGGCGCCGGCCGGACCGAGGCCCTGGGCGTCCATCCAGCCGGCCAGGCGCTCGAGGCTCGCGGCGTCCAGGGCCGGCTCGTCGGTCGTCGCTCCGTCCGTCGTCGGGTCGTCGCTCACAGGTTCCCCACCTCCAGCTCGAGGTACTCGGCGTACTTGGCCCGGGCCGCCTCGCGCAGCTTGGGCAGGTGGCCCGTCGGCCACAGGTCGTCGCTGGGACGGTGGTCGCGCAGCACCTGGCGCGCCACCGTCACCTTGTGGACCTCGGTGGGCCCGTCGGCGAGGCCCATGATGCTGGCCGCCAGCAACATCCCCGGGAAGGGCATCTCGTTGCTGACCCCGAGGGCGCCGTGCACCTGCATGGCCCGCCAGGTGATGTCGTGCAGCACGGTCGGCATGACCACCTTCACGGTGGCGATGTCCTTGCGGACCTTGCGGTAGTCGTTGTGCTTGTCGATGGACCACGCCGTGTAGAGGGTGAGCAGGCGGAACTGCGTGAGCTGGGCGTACGAGTCGGCGATGTAGCCCTGCACGAACTGCTTGTCGGCGAGCAGGCTGCCCTGGGTCTCACGGCTGAGGGCCCGCTCGCACATCATGTCCATGGCCTTGCGGGCCATGCCGATGGTGCGCATGGCGTGGTGGATGCGGCCGCCGCCGAGGCGGGTCTGGGCGATGGCGAAGGCCTGGCCCTCGCCGCCGAGCAGCGCCTCGTCGGGCACCCGCACGTCCTGGTAGTGGATGAGGGCGTGGGACCCTTCGTCCTCGGCCTCGCCCCCGAGGCCCACGTTGCGCACGATCTCGACGCCGGGAGTGTCGGTCGGCACCAGGAACATGGACATGCCGTTGTAGGCACTCACGTCGGGGTTGGTGACCACCATGACGATGAGGAACGACGCCGTGTTGGCGTTCGAGGAGAAGAACTTCCACCCGTTGATGACCCACTCGTCGCCGTCCTTCTCGGCCCGGGTGGTGAACATCGTCGGGTCGGCGCCGGCGTGGGGCTCGGTCATCGAGTAGCAGGAGAACATCTCGCCGTCGAGCAGCGGACGCAGGTAGCGCTCCTTCTGCTCGGGCGTCCCGTAGTGGGCGATGATCTCGGCGTTGCCGGTGTCGGGCGCCTGGCAGCCGAACACGATGGGCGCCCACGACGAGCGACCCAGGATCTCGTTCAGCAGCGAGAGCTTGAGCTGGCCGTAGCCCTCGCCGCCGAGCTCGGGCCCGAGGTGGGTGGCCCACAGCTTCTGGCGGCGGACCTCCTCCTTCAGCGGGTCGATGGCGCGCCGGCGGTTGGCGTCGAGCGGCGTGAACTCGAGGCCACGCCAGATGTGGTCGAGGGGCTCGACCTCCTCGCGCACGAACTCGTCGGCCCAGTCCAGCTTCGCCTGGAACTCAGGCTCGGTCTCGAAGTCCCACATGGCACTCCCCCCTTCGGTCGGCCGGCAGAATAGCATTCTGGGGATGGAGAACGACGTGCCGACGCCGGTAGACCCACCGATGACCGGCGTGGCCGACCGCATCGCGCAGCGCACGCTGGCGGAGCGCGGGGCCGGGTACGCCGACGAGGTGCGCCGCCTGCTCGACGCCGGCCTCGCGGTCATGCGCCGGGGCGGCACCGACCGTCGCCCACGGGTGGCCGACATCGTGGCCGAGGCCGGGCTCTCCAACGACGCCTTCTACCGGCACTTCCCCTCGAAGGACGCGCTGGTCACGGCCATCCTCGAAGACGGCGCCGAGCGCCTGTGCAGCTACCTCTCCCACCAGATGGCGAAGGCGGCTACGCCGCAGGACCAGGTGCGGCGCTGGGTCGACGGCGTGCTCGCCCAGGCCGACGCGTCGATCGCAGCCACGACCCTGGCCGTGTTGTGGAACGGCGGCAGCGTCGGCGGCGGCGTGGGCGCCGGGCGTCACTTCGCCGCGTCGCCTCTCGCGACCCTGCTCCACGCCCCCTTCGTCGCCCTTGGCAGCGACGACCCCGCCCTGCACGCCTCGCTGGCCGCCCACGCCACCCTGGGGACGCTGTCCGATCACCTCTGGGCCGGCACGCAGCCCACCGACGACGAGCTCGACGCCATCACCGCCTTCTGCATCGGGGCCGCCGGCGCCACGGCCTCGCCCTAGCTGGGCCGAGCCTGGGCCCTACGCGCCGTCGTCGGGGTTCGTGCCCTCCCACGCCTGCGCCGCCGTCGGCTCAGGCGCCTTCATCAGCAGCTTGGGGGCGTTCTCCCGCAGCTCGCGCAGGGCCTGGCTCCCCTCGGGGAGGTCGCCCTCCCGGGGGGCGAGGCTGAAGCCGGCGTACATCACCATGCGGGGCTCCGACACCGGCGGCGCCGCCTCGTGCAGGGTGCAGGACAGGTGCACGGTCAGGTCGCCCGGCTCGGTCGACACCGCCACTACGGGCAGGTACGGGGCGGTCTTGGCGATCTCGACGGGCATGGCCACACGGTGCGAGCCCGCCGCGACCCGCAGGCGGCCGTTGGCCGCGCTGCTCCCCGTGATGGAGATCCCGATGGTGGTGCTGGAGCACGAATAGGGATGGCGACCGAGGTGGCAGTCCCGGTGGAAGGTGACGTCCGAGGCGCCCCGCACCACGCCGACGGGCTTGACCAGCGCCTCGATGTTCTTGCCGTGGATCAAGTCGTCCTCGCCGGCGAGGGTGCGCCGGAGCTGCTCCCACCGGTCACCGGCCAGCAGCGCCGCCGTGGTCGGCGAGTGGCCGAGGAACTCCTGGAGGCGCACGCAGCGGTGGGTCCCGTCGGCCAGCTCGGCCCACCACGACCGGCCGTCACCCTCGGTGTACGCCGGCACGGCCTGCTCGATCTCGTCGGCGATGACCGCCATCTGGGCGGGATCGAACCACCCGCGGAGGTGGAGGTACCCGGCCTCCCGAAGGAAGTGGGCGACCTCGGCCGGATCGTCCTCCGGGGAGAACGACCGCCCGAGGTCGAGGGGGTCGCCGTCACGATCCAGGAAGGTGAGCTCCTCGACGACCGTGGGCCAACCCTCCAGCAGGGTGAGCGTGAGGGAGTCCCAGATCGAGACGTCACGGATGGTGCCGTCCCGGAAGGTCAGGGTCTGCGCGACGCCCATGCCGTTGAAGGACTGCTGGAGCTGCGCCCAGTCCGAGAACGCGTCCTCGCCGAGCGTGACCACCAACGCCCCGTCGGCCACGCCCTCCTGGACGGCGAGGGCACCATCGACGGCCACGAAGGACCAGGCCCCACCCGCCACCTCGACCGCGAGCGGCGGCCCGTCGAGCGCCGCGAGGGCGTCGGCCACGAGGGCGCCGTGGCGCTCGATCAGGCCAGGCGCCACGTCGGCGAAGAACACGTCGGGGCTCACACGTCTCACGTCGATGTCGCGGCGGGTCCGTCGATCCAGTGGCGTCGTCGGCGTCGTGATGGACGGCATGTGGACATCCTCCGTGCGTCGTGAGGGCCCGAGCAGGAGCGCCTTGACGATCCAGGACCCGGTCCCTAGTGTTTCCGAGAACTCAGTTCTGAGTGTATGAGAATTTCATTCTATCTCCGCTGCTGCGGGGATGCCGGGGGAGGGTGCATGAGGGTCTCGATCTGCGGGGGCACCGCGCCGTGAGCGCGTCCGAGCCCTCCGCCGACGCGGCGGCGCTGGCCGAGGCGGTCCTCACCTTCGAGGCCGAGCGCCAGGCGGAGGCCGAGGCCGACGAGGTCCTCTTCGCCGACGACCTGCTGCCCGGCGTCGGTGGCGCCGGCATGAGCCTGAAGGAGGGGCTCCGGCTCGGCGGCACCTTCACCTTCGTCATCCTCCTGTTGCTCAACGCCCTCGAGCAGCTCGAGGCCGCCGCGCTCGCCGTGCTGGCCCCCGACATCCGCGACTCGTTCGGGGTGAGCAGCGGCGTCATCGTCTTCATCAGCGCCGCCGCCGGCGGGTTCCTCGTGCTCGGCGCCGTGCCCATGGGGTGGCTGGCCGACCGCTACAAGCGCCCGCCCATCATCGGCATCGCCAGCATCGTGTTCTCGGCCATGGTCTTCGCCTCGGGCCTCACCGTGAACGCGTTCACGCTCTTCCTCGCCCGCTTCGGCGTCGGCATCGCCCGGTCCAACACCCTCCCCGTCCACGGCTCGCTCCTCGCCGACACCTACCCCATCGGGGTGCGGGGCCGCCTCAGCGCCACCACGATGGGCGCCGGCCTGCTCGTCGCCGCCATCAGCCCGCTCCTGGTGGGCGGCATCGCCGACCTCGCCGGCGGCGCCAACGGCTGGCGCTGGGCCTTCTTCGTCCTCGGCCTCCCCGTGCTCGGCGTCGCCTTCCTCGCGTTCCGCATCCCCGAGAAGCCCCGAGGGCAGTACGAGATGAAGGACGTGCTCGGCGAGGTCATCGACGTCGAGACCGTGCCCATGTCCATGGAGTCGGTGTTCGCCCGCCTGAAGCAGATCCGCACCCTCCGCACGGTGATGCTCGCTTTCGCCGCCATCGGCTTCGGCCTCTTCACCGGGCCCGTCCTCCAGAACGTCTACGTCGAGGACCGCTTCGGCCTGAGCGCGATCGAGCGGGGCCTGCTCGGCACCTTCGGCGGCCTCTTCGCCCTCGCCGTGCTGCCCTTCGCCGCCCGCGCCTACGACGCCCGCTTCCGCGAAGACCCCGAGCGCGCCCTGCGCCTCGTCGGGCTGCTCCTCCTGCCCGTCGCCGTGCTGGTGCCGCTGCAGTACGCCATGCCCAACGCGTTCCTGTTCGCGGTGTTCAGCGTGCCCCCGATGATCCTGCTCATGACCGCGTTCACCATGGTCGGGCCCATCATGCAGTCGGTCACGCCATACCGCCTCCGGGGCATGGGCAACGCCCTCGGCGCCATCTACATCTTCTTCGTGGGTGCCACCGCCGGCGCCCTCCTGGCCGCCTTCTTCACCGACGCCCTCGGGCCTCGTGCCGCGGTGCTGATCCTGATGGTCCCGTCGACGATCATCGGCGGCCTGCTCGTCCTGCGCAGCTCGACCTTCATCAAGAACGACCTGTCGCTGGTGGTCGCCGAGCTCAAGGAGGAGATGGACGAGTACGAGCGCCAGCGCGCCGAGCCCGACCAGATCCCCGCGCTCCAGGTCAACAACGTCGACTTCTCCTACGGCCACGTGCAGGTGCTCTTCGACGTGGGCTTCGAGGTGCGCAAGGGCGAGGTCCTGGCCCTGCTCGGCACCAACGGCGCCGGCAAGTCCACGATCCTGCGGGTCGTCGCCGGCCTCGGCACCCCGGCCCGTGGCGTGGTGCGCCTCAACGGCCAGACCATCACGTACGTCGCGCCCGAGCGCCGGGGCAAGGAGGGCATCCGCCTCCTGCCCGGCGGCAAGGGCGTGTTCCCCCAGATGACCGTGTTCGAGAACCTCGAGATGGCGGCGTTCATCTACCGCAGCGACACCGCCGACCACGAGCGGCGCATCGCCCGGGTGCTCGACCTCTTCCCCGCGCTGGCCGAGCGGCAGGGGGCGGTCGCAGGCTCGCTCTCCGGCGGCCAGCAGCAGATGCTGGCGCTGGCGGCCACCCTCCTCCACGACCCGGAAGTGCTCCTGATCGACGAGCTCTCCCTCGGCCTGTCCCCCATCGTCGTGCAGCAGCTCCTGGAGGTCATCGAGCGCCTGAAGGCGGAAGGGACGACCATCGTCATCGTCGAGCAGTCCCTCAACGTCGCCCTGGCGGTGGCCGACCGGGCGGTCTTCCTCGAGAAGGGCCAAGTCCGCTTCGAAGGCGACGCCCAGGAGCTGGCCGAGCGCGACGACCTCGTCCGCGCCGTGTTCCTCGGGCGCGAGGGCGGCTGACCCGTGGTGCTGGCCACCTTCGTCACCAAGCAGCTCGTCTTCAACGGGGCCATGAACGGCATGGTCTTCGGCCTCGTCGCCATCGGGATCGTGCTGATCTACCGGTCGACCCGCGTCATCAACTTCGCGGTCGCCAACCTCGGCATGGTGGGCGCCGGCCTGTTCGCGCTGCTCGTCGCCCAGTACCACGTGCCCTTCTGGCTGGCCGCGGCCGTGGCCCTCGTGGTCGGCACCCTCTGGGGCGCCATCGTCGAGCTGGCGGTGATCCGCCGCCTCTTCACCGCACCCCGGGTCATCGTCCTGGTCGCCACCATCGGCATCTCCGGGCTGTCGCTCGTGGTGCTGCTCCTGTACCCGGACATCGACGCGCCCGGCGCCCGCTTCCCCCAGCCCATCGGGGCCGTGCACGACTGGCTGGGCATCCGCATCACCGGGCCGCAGCTGACCATCCTGCTCGTGGTCCCCCTCGTGGCCGTGCTGTTCACCTGGATGCTGAACCGCACCACCCTCGGCAAGACGGTGAAGGCCTCGGCGGACAACCCGGACCTCGCCCGCCTCGCCGGCATCAGCCCGAAGCTCGTCTCCACCGCGGTGTGGGCCATCGCCGGCGCCCTGGCCACGCTCTCGCTCTCGCTGCTGGCGGGCGACTCCGGCTCGGCCTCGAACCTCGAGGCCCTCGGCCCCAGCACCCTCGTCCGGGCCCTCGCCGCCGCGGTGATCGCCGGCATGTACTCGTTCCGCCGGGCCTTCTTCGCCGGCATCGCCATCGGCGTGATCGAGGCCGTGATCCGCTTCAACTACCTCGACGAGCCCGGGTTGATGGACTTCCTCGTCCTGGTCGCCGTGCTCATCGCCGTGAACTGGCAGAGCCGCCAGGGCACCCGCGAGACCCAGACCTTCTCGTTCACGACCTCCCCCCGCCCCATCCCCGAATCGCTGCGGGGCGTCTGGTGGATCCGCCAGATCGACCGGGCCGGGCTGGTGCTGCTCTTCGCCGGCGCCGTGGTCCTGCCGATCGTGGTGACCGCCCCGTCCCGCCAGCTGCTCTACACCTCGATCCTCGGCTTCGCCGTCTGCGCTCTCTCGCTCACCGTGCTGACGGGCTGGGGCGGCCAGCTCTCCCTCGGCCAGATGGCCTTCGCCGGCATCGGCGCGCTCCTCACCGCCACCTTCATGCGGGGGCTGAACTTCGACCTCAGCATCGGCAGCCTCCGCTTGCTCAAGGCGGGGATCCAGCCCCTCACCTTCGCCACCTCGATCGTGCTGGCCGTCGCCCTGACCGCCGGCCTCGCCGCGCTCGTCGGCGCCAGCGCGCTCCGCGTGCGTGGCCTCTACCTGGCGGTCAGCACCTTCGCCTTCGGCCTGGCCGCCCAGCAGTACCTCTACGGCCGGCCATTGCTCAGCGGCGAGTTCGCCCAGTCGGTGCCCTTCCAGCGCACGCACTTCCTCGGCCTGGACCTCGAGTCGCAGAAGAGCTTCTACTTCCTCACCCTTGCGGCCCTCGTGATCGTGGTCGTGGTGGTGGCCCGCCTGCGCACCACGGGGATCGGACGGTCCACCATCGCCGTCCGCGACAACCCGGACACCGCTGCGGCCTACACCATCTCCCCCACCCGCACGAAGCTCCGGGCCTTCGCCCTCGCCGGCGGCATCGCCGCCCTCGGCGGCGCGCTACTCGCCGCCAACATCCAGACCGTGCCGACCACGCGGATCTTCACCGTGGCCGACTCGCTCCTGCTCGTCGCCATCGTGGTGATCGGCGGTCTGGGCTCGGTCGCCGGCGCCATCCTCGGCGCGATCTGGGTGGTCGGCCTCCCGGCGTTCTTCCCCGACAACGAGATCGTCCCGCTCCTCACGTCCAGCGTCGGCCTGCTGGTCCTGCTCCTCTACTTCCCCGGGGGCCTGGTCCAGATCGGCCACGCCGCCCGCCAGGCCATCATCGGCTGGGCCGAAGGTCGCCTCGGCGACCGCCCCGCCAAGGCGACCCACGCCGTCCCGGTGCCCGCCCGGGACGAGCGCCCGACGCTCCCCGCCGGGACGCCGGCGTTGCGCGCCACCGACGTCGTCGTGCGCTTCGGTGGGATCCTGGCGGTGGACCGCACCTCGATCGAGGTCGCCGACGGCGAGATCGTCGGGCTCATCGGCACCAACGGCGCCGGCAAGTCCACCCTCATGAACGCCATCGGCGGCTACGTCCCGTGCAGCGGCGCGGTCGAGATCCTGGGCCAGTCGGCCGGCGGCCGATCGTCGGCGTCACGGGCCCGCCTCGGCCTCGGGCGCACGTTCCAGGCGGCGACGCTGTTCCCCGAGCTGACGGTCCGCGAGACCGTCCTCGTCGCCCTCGAGGCCCGCCGGCGCACCGGCCTCGTGTCCAGCGCGGTGTTCTGGCCGCCGGCCATCCGCCACGAGCGGGTGCGCAAGGCCGAGGCCGACGAGATCATCGACTTCCTCGGTCTCGGCCGCTACGCCGACGCCTTCATCGGCGACCTGTCGACCGGCACCCGCCGCATCGTCGAGCTCGCCGGCCTGCTCGCCCTCGACGCCCGGGTGCTGTGCCTCGACGAGCCGACCGCGGGCGTGGCCCAGCGTGAGACCGAGGCCTTCGGCCCCCTCATCCGTGAGATCCGCCGCGAGCTGGGCGCCGCCATGCTCGTCATCGAGCACGACATGCCGCTGATCATGGGCATCAGCGACCGCGTCTACTGCCTCGAGCTCGGGCGGGTCATCGCCGAGGGCGAGCCACAGGCCGTCCGCTCCGACCCCGCCGTGATCGCCAGCTACCTCGGCACCGACGAGCGGGCCATCGCCCGCAGCGGTGCCGCCACCGACAAGGAGAACCCATGACCACCCACCGACCCCGATCGAGAGTTGCCGTCCTGCGGTTCTCGGTCATCGCCCTGCTCGCGGCCACGGCGCTCATCGCCGGCTGCACCTCGGGTGACCAGAGCTCCTCGGACGACACGACGGCCACGACGGCCGTGGGCGACTCGTCGACCGACGCCACCTTCGCGTCCGGTCCCGCTCCCGGTGTGACCGCCGACTCCATCAAGGTGGGCGTGGTCTACGTCGACCTCGACACGCTGCGTGAGGCCGGCGTCGTGGACATCAACCACGGCGACTACACCGCCGCCTACACCGCGCTCTTCGACGCCATCAACGCCGACGGCGGCATCAACGGGCGGACCATCGACTACACGATCGTCCCCGTCGCCCCGACCGGCACGGAGCCCGCAGACGCCGCCTGCACCCAGCTCACCGAGGACGAGGAGTCGTTCCTCATCATGGGCTTCTTCCTCGGCGACACGGTCCTGTGCCCGCTCGAGACCCACTCCACCGCGGTCATCGGCGGGGTCATCACCGCCGAGCGCCTCGCCCGGGCCGATGCTCCCTGGTTCTCGAACGAGGGCAGCGAGGACCTGCAGGCCGAGGCCGTGCGGGCCATGGCCGAGGCCGGCGACCTCGACGGCACCGTGGGCGTGTTCGGCGGCCCCGAGGAGCAGGTGCTCATGGACGACGTCATGTTGCCGCTGCTCGACGAGCTCGGCGTGGACGTCGCCGAGTCGGCCATCGTCGACCAGAACGCGGAGGACATCGCCGCCACCGACAACTCCACCGAGGTCATCGCCCAGCGCTTCGAGACCGCCGGCGTCGACCAGGTGCTGGCCTTCGGCACCTCGAGCCTGGCCTTCGTCCAGGGCATTGCCCCGACGGACTACCGCCCCGAGATCCGCTTCACCGAGGCAGGCGCCATCAACACCTACGCCCAGGGCGAAGGCCGCGACCTCTCCCTTCTCGAGGGCTCGATCGTCGGCGCCCTCTACGGCGGCGACGCCAACATCTACGAGCTCCCCGGGATGCAGGAGTGCATCGGTGTGCTCGAGGACGCCGGCATCGAGGTGCCGAACCCGGCCGACGCCGGTGCCGACGACCCGCTGCTGTGGACCTCGGCGTTCACCTCCTGCCAGCAGGTGGACCTCTTCAAGGCCCTGGTCGAGGCCGCCGGTGAGCACCTGAACTACGGCTCGCTCGAGGGCGCTTCCGACGGCCTCGTCGTGGACATGCCGGCACAGCCCGAGCCCCAGACCTTCGGTCCGGGAGAGCACGGCGACGGCGACCCGCAGGCCTACCTGTTCGACTTCGACGCCGACTCCGGGAGCTTCGTGCTCCAGGACGGCCAGTAGCCGCATTGCGGGCGGGGACGGGCTGCCCCCCGGCGGCCCGTCCCCGCAGTGCGGCGGCTCCGGCGACGGGGCCGCCGCCGAAGGCTTCCACTCCGACCCACCGAACGGGAGGTCCACGACCATGAACGAGCCGGACGACACCCTCGACCCCTGGGTCGTGCAGTGGATGGCCGACAACCCGTTGCGCTCGGGGGTCTTCGACACCCTCGACCCCGCGATCGTGTCCCTGGCGCGTGGGGACAACCCGTTCCCCGTGACCCGCGAGATCGCCCGTGTCACCGACGACGAGGTGGAGGGCATCCCCATCCGGATCTACGAGCACGAGGCGCCCACGACCGGCCTACTCGTCTACCTCCATGGCGGGGGCTTCTGCATCGGCAGCATCGGCATCATGGACAACGTGGCGCGTGAGCTCGCCCACGCCACGGGGGCGGCGGTCGTCTCGGTGGAGTACCGACTCGCCCCCGAGCACCCCTACCCCGCCGGGCTCGACGACTGCGAGGTGGTCACCCGGTGGGCCCTGGCCAACGCCGACCGCTTCGGCGTCGCCCCGACCCAGGTAGCGGTCACCGGCGAGAGCGCCGGGGGCAACCTGTCCGCGGCTGTGGCCCTGCGCCTGCGCGACGCCGTCGATCCGCCGGCGGCTCCCCTCGCCGCCCAGGTGCTGCTCTACCCGGGCACCGCGGGCCGGGCCGACGACGCCGACCTCCCGTCTCGCCGCTACTTCGACGGGATCGTCTTGAGCGACAAGGCCCGGGACGTGTTCTGGGGCGCGTACAGCGCCGGGCGCGACCTCGACGACGACCCGTACGCCGCACCACTGTGGGCCGACGACCTCACCGGCCTGCCGCCGGCGTTCGTGGTGCTCGGGGGTTGCGACGTGCTGCGCGACGAGGGCCGGGCGTACGCGGACCGGCTCCGCGACGCCGGCGTCGACACCGAGGAGGTCTGCTACGCGGGCCAGCCCCACGGCTTCTTGAACCAGGGCTTCCCCGCGGCCGACCTCGCCTTCGCCGCGGTCGGCGCCTGGCTCCGCCCCCGCCTGGCCGGCGCCCGCGCCTGACCTGATCGGCGGCCAGGCTCGAGGCAGTTGGCCGACCCAGGGTGGAGTGAGCACCTGTTCTGGCACCGGATTTCGGTGCCCCAACACCGAGATCCGGTGCCAGTTCGTCCGGGCTGGTTCAGGAATCGCTGGCGCCGGCGGCGCTCTCGGGCGCAGGGGCGTCAATGGTGACCGACACGGCGCCCGTCAGGTCGACCGAGGAGCGCCCCACCAGCACCTCGTAGCGTCCCGGGTCCACCTGCCACCCCGGGGCGCGTCGGTCCTGGATCCCCGGGCCGATCCCGAGGTCGTTGTCGAAGTACGAGGTGACGTGGTCCCAGTCGGCCTGGCCGGGGTCCCAGTAGGCGAAGGACCGGTCGTCGAGCACGAGGTCCACCACGGTCGACTCACCGGGCCCGAGGTGCACCTTGGCGAACGCCTTCAGCTCCTTCGGTGGCCTCGGGAGGCGCGGCGACTCGGGGGCCACGTAGCACTGGACCACCTCGCTGCCGGCCCGGGAGCCGACGTTGGCCACGGGCACCGAGAGGGTGAGCGCACCCCCCGGCAGGAACGACGTCGAGGACACGCTCGGCTCGCCGATGGTGAACGTGGTGTACCCGAGGCCGTGCCCGAAGGCGAAGCGAGGCTCGATGGCCCGGTGCTCGAACCCGCGGTAGCCCATGAACACGCCTTCGCCGTAGCGCACCTCGCCGTTCTCACCCGGGAAGTTGTCGTGGGAAGGGCTGTGCTCCAGGCGGACGGGCAGCGTGGTGGCCAGTCGGCCGCCGGGCTCGACCGCGCCGGTGAGCACGTCGGCCAGGGCGGGGCCGATCTCCTGGCCCCCGAACCAGCACTGGAGCACCGCGGCGACGTCGTCGACCCACGGCAGGTCGACCGGTGAGGCGGCGTTGACCACCACGACGGTGCGGGGGTTGGCGGCCACCACCCGCGTCACGAGCTCGTCCTGGCGGCCGGGTAGCGCCAGCGAACGCCGGTCCCGGCCCTCGGTCTCCCACTCGCCGTTGGTGCCCACGAACACGACGGCGACCTCGGCGTCGGACGCGGCCGCGACGGCGCGGTCGAGGAGCGCATCTTCATCCCTGGTGCGGAACCCCACCCGGAAGCCGGCGATGCCGGCGGCGGGCTCGCCGTACTCCACGACCACCTCCACGGGAACGCCGACGGCGAGCTCGACCTCGGCCAGCAGGTCCTTGCTGGCGGCACCGAAGAAGTCACCCCCACCGGGCGGGGGTGGATCGGTCACTCCGTCGAGCACGAGGGCGCCGTCGACGAAGACCCGGGCACGGCCAGCTTGGGCGAGGGCCAGCTCGAACACACCCCCCTCCTCGGGAACCACCGTGCCGGTGACCCGGAGCGACCAGGTGGCGTCGTGCTCGTCCGCCTGGCCAAGACGGAACAGCATCATGCGCAGGTCGTCCTGGCGCGTGCGCTCGACGACCTCGCCGGTGGCGTCCGGGCCCGCGAAGCGCACGACCTCGAAGCCGTCCGGGGCCCGCAGGACGGCGCCCCCCACGACGGCGGGCGCCCGGCTGATCTCTGCGCCCCGCTCGTAGCGGACGTCGACGCCTTCGCCCAGTGCCTCCACGAGGGCGTCGCGGGGGCTGGTCATCGGGTGCAGGGCCATCTGGGCCGATCCACCGCCCACGACCGCCGGCAGGGCCGCCGGGGCGCCGATCACTGCGACCCGGCCGAGGCGCTGGGCATCGAGGGGCAGCGTCCCGTCGTTGGCCAAGAGCACCGCCGCCGCCGCCGCGGCCCGCCGCAACGGCGCGACGTCGTCCGGCCCGGGCGGGCGCGGTTCGACGGGGGGTTCGGGGACGTCGAGCGCACCGATGCGGTCGAGGCCCCGCAACAGGCGCCCGACCGCGATGTCCAGGTCGACCTCGGCCACGGTGCCCTCCCGCACGGCGTCGACCACCTTCGAACCCAGCGCCTTGCCCGGCGCCGGCATCTCCAGATCCAGGCCGGCGCCGAGCGCCGTGGCGGTGTCCGCCACCGCGAACCAGTCCGTCATCACCAGGCCCTCGAAGCCCCACTCCTCGCGCAGGAGGTCGATCAGCAGCGGCCGCTGCTCGGTCACCCAGCGACCGTTGACCCGGTTGTAGCTGGTCATGATCCCGAGGGCACCGCCCTCCTTCACGGCGAGCTCGAAGGGGACGAGGTACAGCTCACGCAGGGCCCGCTCGTCGATCGCCGAGCTGATGGTCATGCGCTCGAACTCGGCCTCGTTGCCCACGAAGTGCTTCACCGTGGCGAACACCCCTTGGGACTGGACCCCTCGGACGTAGCCGGCGGCGAGACGGCCCGAGAGGAGCGGGTCCTCGGAGTAGCACTCGAAGTTGCGGCCGGCGAGGGGCGAGCGCTGGAGGTTCACCGTGGGGGCCAGCAGACCGAGGCACCCGCGGTCGCGCGCCTCACGCCCGACGAGGGCGCCGAGCGCCTCGGCGAGGTCGGGGTCCCACGTGGCGCCGACCGCGGAGCCGCAGGGGATGCAGCTCGACGGCGCGCCGCCCGCTCCTGGGTAGTGCTGTCCACGCGCGCCCGAGGGGCCGTCGGTGACGTTGACCCGCGGGATGCCGACCCGCTCCACCGGCGTGGTGGCGAACATGTCGCCGCCGGCGGTGAGCGCGGCCTTCTCCTCGAGCGTGAGCGCAGCCACGAGCGCGTCGACGTCGGCCATGGGATCCCCCTGTTCGTCCTCCCGGCAGCGAACAGCCCCGGCGAGGTCCAAGTCTCCCAACCGACCCGGCGGCCCGCAATCGATCCAGACGGCCGTTGCGGTGGCTCGGCCGGGGTGCGAACGTTCCCCCGTGCGCGCCATCGTCCTCGTCGGGCTCATGGGGTCGGGCAAGTCCACCGTCGGACGACTGGTCGCCGAGGCGACGGGCCGGACCCTGGTCGACGTGGACCTCGCCATCACCGCCAGGACGGGCAGGACCGTCCGGGAGCTCTGGGAGGAGGGAGGCGAGGCCGCCTACCGCCGCTTGGAGAGCGACGCGGTCTACGCGGCCCTGGCCGGCGACGCCGTCGTGCTCGCCGCGCCCGGCGGTGTCATCCTCGACCCGGCGGTACGTGCGGCGCTGGCCGACGCGTTCGTCGTGTGGCTGCGGGCGGACCCGGTGTCGCTCGGCTCGCGGGTCCACGCCGGCGACCACCGTCCGCTGCTCGGCACGGACCCTACCGCCGACCTCGCCGCGATGGCCGACGACCGGTCGGACCTCTACGCCTCGGTGGCCGACCTGGTGGTCGACACCGACGTGCTCGAACCCGATGCCGCCAGCGCCCGCATCCTCGACCACCTCCCACCCGCGGCTCGCTGACCATCCGACCAGGGACTCTCTCTCGAGGCGGCTTTACGGTTCCCGAATTGCAGAATACAGTTCTCATTCTTCTGCCACGCTGTTCCCACAACGGACAAGCGGGCATCTCTACAGAGGGGGAACTCTGATGGGGCGGAAGCCACGTCTGCACCTGATCGCGCTGCTCACGACCGCCTTGCTGCTCGCGGCAGCCTGCACCTCGGGTGACACCAGCGATGACAGCGCCGCCACCACCGAGGGCACCGCGGCCACCGACGACACCGCACCCGTGGCCACCGGTCCGTCGCCGGGCGTCACCGACGACACCGTCAAGATCGGCGTCACCTACGTCGACACCGCCGCCCTCGTGGCCTCGGGCCTCAACTACGACCTCGGTGACCACGAGGCCGTGTACACGGCGCTGTTCGACCAGATCAACGCCGGCGGCGGCATCAACGGTCGCCAGATCGAGCCGGTGTTCGCCCCCATCGACCCGACCAGCCCTGCCCCCGCCGAGGAGGCGTGCGTGAAGCTGACCGAGGACGAGGACGTCTTCCTCATCACCGGCTTCTTCCTGGCCGACGCCGTGACCTGCCCGGTCACCACCCACGAGACCGCCGTGGTCGGTGGCGACATCACCCCGCAGCGAGCGGCCGACGCCGCTGCGCCCTGGGTGTCGTGGACGCCCGACACCGACCTGCCCGCCACGGTCATCGCCGCCTATGACGAGGCGGGGCTGCTGGACGGCACCGTCGGCGTCTTCGGCGCCACCCGCGACCAGGAGGAGCTCGAGCAGGTCGTGGTGCCAGCGCTCGAGGACGCCGGCGTGGACGTGGCCGAGACCGGCATCATGGACGCCCCCGCCGACGACCAGGCCGCGGTCAACGACAGCGTCAAGACCATCGCCTCGCGCTTCGACGCCTCGGGCGTCGACACCGTGGTCATCGTCGGCCCCAGCGGCCAGGACTGGCCCACCAACATGGCCGACGACGACTCGTACCGCCCCACCCTGCTGTTCACCACCGACACCGCACCCAAGGCCTTCACCAGCAACGCGGCCACCACGGACACCTCGGTGCTCGACGGCTCGTACGCCGGCGGCCCCTACGGCCCGGACCAGGCCCGCTTCGAGGAGGACGCCATGCAGGAGTGCATCGGCATCCTCACCGACGCCGGCCTCGAGACCCCGGCGCCCGAGGACTCGGGCGACGATCCGTCGAACCAGCCCTACCAGGCCGCCTTCCAGGCCTGCCCCGACGTGGTCATCACCCAGGCCCTCCTCGAGGCGGCCGGCGAGGACCTCAACTACGGCACCCTCGAAGCCGCCATCGACGGCCTCGAGGTCGCCGTCCCGGGGGACCCGACGCCGCGCATCTTCGGCCCGGCGCCGGACTCCGACGGCGATCCCACCGCCTACCTCTACGAGTGGGACACCGACGCCCAGAAGTACGTGCTGGTCGAGGACTGAGCAACGCGGCGAGGCGCCGTCCGCGTCGGCCCACGGGACGACCCGGGCGGCGCCTCCGTCGCGTTCGGCCGGCCGGTCGCCTCGCCGTCAGTTCCGCCCTTCCCCTTCGGGACCGCGTGGCGGTCGCGGCCGGCGGCCGCCACGCCAGCGTGGGGCGGGTCGACGTCGCCCGCGGCGACGCCCTCGCCCGCGCGATCCGTCGGTCAGGTGCTGAGGATGGAGACGCCGGCGGTGCCGGGCGCGCCGTACAGCTGTGCGTAGCCCACCTTGGGCGCGCCGGGGACCTGGCGCTCGCCGGCCTGGCCGCGGAGCTGGAGCACCAGCTCGTGGACCTGGCGCAGTCCGGACGCGCCGATGGGCTCGCCGTTGGCGATGAGGCCGCCGTCGGTGTTGGTCGGCAGTGGCCCGCCGATCTCGGTGGCGCCGTCGGCGATGAGCTGCTCCTGGTCGCCGTCGGCGCAGAAGCCGTTCTCGGCGAGGTGGATCACCTCGGCGCCGGCGTCGGTGTCCTGGAGCTGGATCACGTCCACATCCTCGGGCCCGATCCCGGCCTGCTCGTACGCCGCCTTCGAGGCGAACACGGTCGGCGCGGGCTCCTGTTCGACTGCGGCCCAGGACGCGTGGACCTCGAACGCGCCGTAGCGGCGGGTCCGCAGGGCGGTGGCCCGCAGGTAGATCGGCGTCGACGTGTGCTTGTGCGCCTGGTCGGCCCGGCACAGCACCACCGCGGCGGCGCCCTCATCCGGGGCGCAGAACATGTAGTGCGTGAGCGGGTAGTTCAACATCCGCGAGGCGAGGATGTCCTCCTCCGCGACCGGCTTGCGGCGGAAGGCGTTCGGGTTCAACGCCCCGTTGCGGTAGTTCTTGGCCGCGACCTTGGCGAGGGTCTCGTGGGAGATGCCGTGGTCGTGCATGTAGCGGTTGATCTTCATGGCGAAGAACTTGGTGGTGAGGAAGTACCCCATCTCGCCGTACCACGGCGGCGCGGCATAGTCCGTGGGGTCGGACGTGAACGCCCCCGAGTCGTGCTTGTCCATTCCGACCGCCACTCCGAGGTCGTACTGACCCGAGCGGATCCCGTCCGCGGTGAGCTGCAACGCTGTCGCCGCGGTCGCGCACCCGTTGTAGACGTCCATGAACGGGATGCCGGTCAGGCCCAGGCGGCTGGTGACCGCATCTGGGTTGTCCACCTCGAAGCTCCCCCCGAACGCGAACTGCACGTCCGACCACTGGGCGCCGGCATCGGCCAGCGCCGTGCGGATGGCCTCCGCGCCCATGTCGATGGCGGTCTTGGGGCCGAAGCGACCGAACGGGTGCAGCCCCACCCCGACGATGGCGACGTCGTTCATATCGCCTGCACCTCCCCCGCCGATGCACCCGCAGGGGCGAACGCGTAGGTGACGACCTCGGTGCCGTCGTCGTCGGTGCGGAACGGCACCACCACGAGCTCCATGGCCATCCCGAAGGCCAGCGCCTCGGGGTCGGCCACGGTCAGGCGGCTCTCCACCCGCACCTCGTCGCCGAGCTGGATGATCCCGACCCCGTAGGGCTGGAAGGTCTCCATCGTCTCGCCGCTCGCGTACGGCTCCTTGGGCAGGAAGCCCTGGGTGGTGAAGGTCCACAAGGTCCCCTCACGGGGCAGCAGGTGGCGCTCCACCTCCACCGAACCACACCGGGCACACGACGGAGGCTGCGGGAAGGTCACCGACCCACAGCCGGCACACCGCCCCCCGATCAGCTGCGGCTGGTCGTCCGGCCAGGTGAACACGTCGGGCGCGAAGGGAACGCTGGTCACGTCGACACGCTAGTGGAGAACGCCATTTCCTTCATCTGCGTAGTGCGTTTTCGCCCAGGCCCCCGCGGCGCCTCCTCCGGGGCCACACTGGTCGTGTGCCGGCGGACAGCAGCGGGACCGATGAGCACGGCGGGCCCACCGGGAACGCGGCCGGCGGGGACTCGACCGGCGATCGCTGCGGACCGCCCTCCGAGAACGGCGGTGAGGACCCGCTGAAGGTGACGTTGCTGGCGACCCTGGCGGCGCTGCTCCAGTTCAGCCTGCCGCCGGAGTACGCCACCCGTCCACCCTGGCTGATCCCCGTCGTCGCGCTCGTGCTCTCGGCCCTGGTCTTCGTCACCCACCGCCGCGGCGGCATCGGCACCCACACCAAGGAGACGCCTCCCGACCAGGCCGACAAGGAGGACCTTCGCTACCGGTCCCTCCGGCTCGCGCTCGTCGGGCTGCTCGCCGTGGCCAACGCCGTGTCCGGGGCGCGCCTCGTCGTCGACGTGCTGCAGGCCGACCAGTCCGGGACCGCCAGCCGGCTGCTGTTGAGCGGCGTGACCATCTGGGTCACCAACATCATCGTGTTCTCGCTCTGGTACTGGGAGCTCGACTGGAAGGGTCCCTGGTACCGGATCAACCACTGGCACCCGCCGGAGGTGGCGTGCGACAACGGGTCGTACCCCGACTTCCTGTTCCCCCAGATGCAGGACGGCATGGAGCACTTCCGCAAACCCGACTGGCGACCCGAGGTGCTCGACTACCTCTACCTGTCCTTCACCAACGCCGCCGCGTTCAGCCCCACGGACGTCCTGCCCCTGACGCGCCCGGCGAAGATGACCATGCTCGTCCAGTCGGCCATCTCCCTGGCGGCGCTGGCGCTGCTCGTGTCGCGCGCCGTCAACGTCCTGACCTGAGGGGCGCACGTGGGCGGCGCCGCCAGCCCCTGGAGATCAGCCGAAGTCCATCCCCTCGAGGTCGCCGGCCGGGGCGATGTCCGGCAGGCGCACCATGCGGAACGAGTTGGCCAGACCGAGCAGGCCGGCGATGACGGGCACGAGCAGGGCGATCTGCAGCGAGAGGTTCCGGGCGTCGTCGTTGATGGTGAGGATGGCCTCCTCGACCTCGGGCGGCTCTTCGGTGATGAGGGCGTCGAGCTGGCTGTTGCTCATCACCTCGGCGTCGTCCTCGAGGGCGGCGCTGATCTGGTCCTTCTGCGCCGGCGGTATCACGGTGCTCTCCTGCACCTGGTTGGTGAAGCTGAACGACAGCGCCGCCAGCATCACCCCGCCGGCCACCGCGAGGCCGAAGGACAGGCCGAAGTTGCCCGATGCGGAGTTGACGCCGGCGGCCTCGCTGATGCGGTCCTCCGCGACCGGGGCGAGCGTGTAGTTGTTGAGCTGCGAGACGAGCAGGCCCAGGCCGCAGCCGACGATCACGAGGGGGACGGCGAGGTACCAGCCGCTGTCGACCCGCGGCACCAACGGGATAATGAGGGCCAGGCCGACCGTGGCCAGCACGAACCCGGCCCGGATGATGGTGGCCGGCCGGCGTTCACCCTTGGCCTTCCCGACGAGGACGGCGGTGACGAACATGGTGAGCGAGAGCGGGGCCATCGACAGGCCGGCCTGCATCGCGTTGTACTCGAGGGTCATCTGCAGGAACAGGGGCAGGGCGATCATCACGCCGCCGAGGGCGATCTGCTGCATCATCTGCGCCGAGATGCCGGCGGTGAAGTTGGGGTGGCGGAACAGGTCGGGGTCGAGGAGGGTCACCTTTCCCTGCCGCTTGCGCCGCACCAGCCACCAGGCCAGCGAACCGAGGGCGACCGCACCCACGGCGATGAGCAGGACGACGAACTCACCGCCCTCCTGCCAGACGAGGATGCCGAGGACGACGCCACCCATGCCGATGACCGACAGCACGGCGCCGACGACGTCGACCTTGCGCGAGCCCGTGTAGGGCACGTCCTTCACGAGGCCGATCTGGGAGAGGACGACGCCGATGATGACGACTTCGAGGGCGAAGCCGACCCGCCAGGAGAGGTAGGTGGTGACGAACCCACCGATGAGCGGGCCGACGGCGGCGGCGATGGCGGCGGAGGCGCCGACCAGTGCGTACGCCTGCTTCTGGGCGGCGCCCGTGAAGTTCCCGTGGATGAGCGACTGCATGGCCGGGAGCAGCAGCGAGGCGCCGAGGCCGCCGATGATGGCCCAGAACACCACGATGGCGGTCAGGCTCTGGGCGAGGGTCATGGCGGTGGCGCCGAGGGCGTAGGCCAGCAGGCCGAGGATGTACGCCCGCTTGCGGCCGATCAAGTCGCCAACCTTCGAGTTGATGAGTATGAAGGCGGCCGAGACCAGTGCCTCGAGGGCGATGGCCGACTGCACCCCGCTGGCGGTGGTGTCGAGGTCGGTGATCACCGCGGAGATGGACACGTTCATGAGCGACGTGTCCACGACCAGCACGAACATGGCCATGGCCAGCAGGACCTGCAGGCGGCGTCCGCCCTCCGGAAGCCCAGGTTCGGTAGTCGGCTCAGCGCTCATGGCTCCGTGAGTCTCCCCCCGCGGCCGTCCTCACCGTCAGGGCCGAACGTCCCCCGGGGTGGCCTTGCCGCGTCGGCCGAAGTTGGGCGACGGCGGCGTGGCGCCAGCGATGTGCCGGGTCGGCGGAGCGTCCGACGGAGGGCCCACGTCGATCGGGTTGCGACGGTGGTGGGACCCTGCGACGACGTTGGTCGGCCGGCCAGAGGGCCGGTGAGGCGCTCTGGCGGGCTCCTGGACTACCGGTCGAGCCGATGGTGCGAAACAACTGAAAACCATTGGTATCACTTGAAACATCACCCTCCGATGACTACCATCGAACACATGTTCCGGGTCCTCCGAGCGGTCAAAGCGCACCTCGCCGCCGTGGCGCGCACCCTCGACCCGGACACCCTCACGGTCGACCAGGCGGCTGACGCGATCCAACTCCTCGCCGCCATCGAGAAAGCCGCCGCCGGCCTGCGCCTCCTCCTCACCCGGCGGGTCGACAACGCCTCGCTGTTCGGCCAAGGCGGCGAACGATCAGCCGCCGAATGGCTGGCCAAGCAGACCGGCCAGTCCACCCGCGACGCCGAAGCCGACCTCGCCTGCTCCAAACGCCTCACCGATCTGCCCGACGCCGAGGACGCCGTCCGCAACGGCGAACTCTCCCCCGACCAGGCCAAAGCCGTCGCCGACGGAGCCGCCGCCGACCCCACCGCCGAACGCGAACTGCTCGACACCGCCCGCCGAGGATCGCTCGGCGAGCTGTCCCGCCAGTCCAAGGCCCGCAAGGCCGCCGCCCTCGGCGACGACGAGGCCCGCCGGCGGGCCGCCCACCGCAACCGCTCGTTCCGCACCGGCACCAACCCCACGGGGGAGGGCTGGGGCTCGTTCACCGGACCGGCCGAGTTCGTCGTCCGCCTGCAGGCCCGCATGAAGCCGTTCCTCGACGCCGAGTTCGCCCGGGCCCGCGCCGAAGGGCGCCGCGAGCGCCCCGACGCCTACGCCTACGACGCCCTCGCCGCGCTCCTCGGCCTCGCCGGCGACGCCGAAGCGCCAGCGCACGGTTCCAGCTCCGACGCCACCGCCTCCAGAGATCCCACCGCCCCCGAGGGAGCCACCGGCGCTCCCACGCCGCCGGCCGCAGACGAGCACGACGAGGGATGGGCCGGCACCGCGCCCGCCCCCTCGACCCCGCCAGCGGCGCCGACCAAGCGAGCCGGCACCTCCGGCGCCAGGATCATCCTCCGGGCCGACATCAAAGCCGTCCGACGGGGCGCCACCGAACCAGGCGAGCTCTGCGACGTGGCCGGCCTCGGCCCCATCCCCGTGGCCGACCTCCTCGAGTTCCTCCCCCAGGCCGCCATCGACCTCGTGGTCACCAACGGCGTGGACGTCTTCAACGTCACCAACCTCCGCCGGCGCGCCACCGCCCGCCAACAAGTCGTGCTCGACCTGCTCAACATCGGCTGCACCCGCCAGGGCTGCAACGCCACCACCCACCTCCAAGTCGACCACCGCATCGACTGGCACAAGATCAAAGTCACCGAACTGACCAACCTCGACTGGCTCTGCCCCCACTGCCACCGCCTCAAGACCTACGACGGCTGGCAACTCGAACCCGGCACCGGGAAACGGGCGATGCTCCCACCGGCCGAACAGTGGTGGCACGACGGCGAAGGCGGCCCCGCCCCCAGTGGCGACCCGCCCGAATCCCACGCCGCCTGACCGAAGGACCCTGCGCCCCGCCACACGCCGGCGGCCGGCGTGTGCAACCCGAGGCCGCGCCACGCCCGGCGCCGGCTCCGCAGACGCGACGAAGACCCCGCCTTGGCGAGGTCTTCGTTCATTTGCAGCCCCAACGGGATTCGAACCCGTGACGCCACCATCAGACGAGCGTGGTGTCCCGGCGCCGCCAGGCGACGGCTCGCCAGACGCGACGAAGACCCCGCCTTGGCGAGGTCTTCGTTCATTTGCAGCCCCAACGGGATTCGAACCCGTGTCGCCACCATCAGACAGGCGTGGTGTCCCGGCGCCGCCAGGCGCCGCTCCCCCGACGCGGAACTGACCTGCGCCGAACGCAGGTCAGTTCCCTTTGCAGCCCCAACGGGATTCGAACCCGTGTCGCCACCTTGGAACCCGTGTCGCCACCATCAGACAGGCGTGGTGTCCCGGCGCCGCCAGGCGCCGCTCCCCCGACGCGGAACTGACCTGCGCCGAACGCAGGTCAGTTCCCTTTGCAGCCCCAACGGGATTCGAACCCGTGTCGCCACCTTGAGAGGGTGGTGTCCTAGGCCTCTAGACGATGGGGCCAGAGCTGTTGCAGAGCTCGGGCGAGGACCCTATATCCTAGCCAGAAGCTACTGATTCGCACCCCCGCCGTGCGAATCAGTACCCCTCGTGGACCGGACCAGCACGCCCGCCCGCCGACCGAGTGGAGATCGCCTCCAGACTCCGCTACGACTTCACCATGGGCATCGGCACACCACTCTCCTCCTCCGCGACGCGCGTCCTCATGCTGGGCTCGGGCGAGCTCGGCAAGGAGGTCGTGATCGAGCTCCAGCGACTTGGTTGCGAGGTCATCGCCTGCGACCGCTACGCCGACGCGCCAGCGATGCAGGTCGCCCACCGCAGCCACGTCTTCTCGATGCTCGACGGTGCCGAGCTGCGCCGGGTCATCGAGCTCGAGCGGCCCGACCTCGTGGTCCCCGAGATCGAGGCCATCGCCACCGCAACGCTCCTGGAGCTCGAGGCCGAGGGGCAGCGCGTCATACCCACAGCGCGCGCCGCGAACCTCACGATGAACCGCGAAGGCATCCGCCGATTTGCGGCAGAGGAGCTCGGCCTGCCCACGTCGCAGTATCGGTTCGTCGACACCGAGGACGAGCTTCGGGCCGCCTTGGCCGAGGTCGGCCTCCCTGCGGTGATCAAGCCCGTGGTCTCGTCCAGCGGTCACGGGCAGAGCACCCTGCGATCCGACGACGACATCGCCGGTGCGTGGACCAACGCGCAGGAAGGCGGCCGAGCGGGTGGAGGCCGCTGCATCGTCGAAGGTTTCGTCGACTTCGACTACGAGATCACCGTGCTCACCGTGTCGGCGACGAACGGCATCCAGTGCTGCCCACCGGTGGGCCACCGCCAGATCGACGGCGACTACCGCGAGTCGTGGCAGCCGGCCGCGATGTCCGACGCGGCCTGGGCGTCGGCGCAGGAGACGGCCAAGACCGTCGTCGGCGGGCTAGGCGGCTGGGGCATCTTCGGGGTCGAGCTTTTCGTCCAAGGCGACGAGGTGATCTTCAGCGAGGTCAGCCCTCGGCCCCACGACACGGGCCTCGTCACCCTCGGCAGCCAGAACATGAGCGAGTTCGCGCTCCACGCCCGGGCCATCCTCGGTCTCCCCGTGCCTCCGGTCGCCCTCATCCAACCCGCGGCGTCCGTGCCACTGCTCGGCGACGGCACCGGCGTCCCCCGCTTCGAGGGGCTGGAGGAAGCGCTCGCCGAAGCCGGGTCTCAGGTCCGGCTGTTCGGCAAGCCCGTCTGCGAGGGCCATCGCCGCCTCGCGGTGTGCATCGCCGGCGCGGCCACCCTCGAGGGCGCCCGCAGCACGGCAGCACGGATGGCGTCGGCCATGAGGATCGAACTCGACCCGATCGGCCGCTGAACTGGGCACCTTGCGCCCTTGAGAAGCTCGGGGGGGAGGACTCGAACCCCCAACGACTGGACCAGAACCAGCTGTGTTACCGATTACACCACCCCCGAACGGGAGACTCCGAGGCTAGCCGGTCTCGCCCCGGATTCCGAAAACCGGATCCCGTCGCGTCAGTTGCGGCCCACGCCCTCGCGGATGCGCCCGACCTGGTCGTCGATGCGGACGAGGCGGCGGTAGCCCACGAATCGCCCCACGGACACCGCCAACGTCTCACGCACCATCGACCGCAGCTCGCTGAAGCTGCTGGCCGGGCTCGTGCGAGTCGGTGAGAGGTGCGGGGTCATGCCCAGCTCCCCGGCGATCTGACCCACGCGATACGAGTGGTACGGGTCGGACACGAGGATGACCTCGTCAACTCCCTCGTCGTCGAGGATGCGCGCCACGGCCGCCAGCGACTCCCACGAGTTGTGGGCGTCCACCTCACGCCGGAGGTCCTCCTCGGGCACCCCGTTGGCCAGGAGGTAGTTGGCGCCGGCGGCGGCCTCGGTGAAGCGGTCCCCCGGCTGGTTGCCACCAGTGACCACGATGGTGGGGGCGAGGCCCTGCTCGTAGAGGTCGAGGGCGTGGTCGAGGCGGGCCTGGAAGACGGGCGATGGGGTGCCGTCGTACTGGGCGGCACCCAGCACCACGATGGCCTGCGCGTCGGCGGCGTCGTCCTGGCGCGCCGTCCACCAGACCTGGACGAAGGTCACAGCCAGGTACAGGCCCACCAGTGCCACGGCGGCGAGAAACACCCGAAGCGTCACCCGCAACCAGCGGGGCGAGCGGTGCTGCGACCGGCGACTCACGGGCGGCTCACAGGCGGCGGCGCGCCGCTCGCAGACGTTCGCGCGTGCGCTCGCGACCCAGCAGCACCAGCGACTCGAACAGCGGCGGGCCCACCGTGCGACCGGTCACCGCCACCCGCACCGGCGCCTGCGCCTTGCCCAGCTTCAACCCCCGGGCCTCACCCAGCGCGAGCAGGCAGGCGTGCAGGGCTTCGGCGGTCCACTCGGCATCGGCGAAGGCGGCGAAGGCGTCGTCGAGCAGGCCCGCGGCGTCCGGGCCCTTGACCATGGCCTTTTCCCACGAGGCCTCGTCGACGGGGGCCTCGGGGAGGAACAGCCAGTCGACGTAGCCCGGCACGTCACCTAAGGTCGTGACGCGCTCCTGCACCAGAGGCGCGATCTCCGCGAACTCGGCGGCGTCGAAGGCATCGGCCGGCCACGGCCCCTCGGCCAGGACCGGGCCACAGCGTTCGATGAAGTCGTCGACGGCGAGTCCCCGCATCCACTCGCCGTTGACGTGGTCGAGCTTCTTGAGGTCGAAGAAGGCCGCCGACTTGGTGACGTCCTCGAGGCGGAAGCGCTCGATGATCTCGGCCATCGGCCGCACCTCGATGCCGTCGGGCGGGCCCCACCCGAGCAGGGCGAGGTAGTTGGCCATGGCCTCGGGCAGGTAGCCCTTGTCGCGGTAGTCCCACAGGGCGACGTCGTCCCGGCGCTTGGAGAGCTTCTGGCGCTGGGCGTTCACCAGCAGGGGGAGGTGGGCGTACACGGGCAGGACGGTGGTGCCGAGGGCCATGCGCAGGTGGATGACCTTGGGGGTGGACGAGAGCAGGTCCTCGCCGCGGATGACGTGGGTGATGTCGAGGTCGACGTCGTCGACGGCGTTGGCGATGAGGAAGGTGGGCGTGCCGTTCGAACGCCAGATCACCGGGTCCTCGACGTTCTCGTTCTCGAATCGGACGTGGCCCCGGATGACGTCGTCGAACTCGATGGCGCCCTCGTCGGGCACCCGGAAGCGGGCGGCCAGGCCGGCGGTGAGGGTGGTGCCCTCGACCTCCTGGTCGTCGGCGTCGACCAGGTAGGCCTTGCCGTCGGCCAGCAGCCTCGAGGCCGCCTCTCGATAGAGCTCGAAGCGGTCGGACTGGTGGATCGGCCCCTCGTCCCAGTCGATGCCCAGCCACTCGAGCGAACGGAGGATGCCGTCGATCAGCTCGGGCTTGTTTCGCTCGGTGTCGGTGTCCTCGATGCGCAGGACCATGGTGCCGCCCACGGCCCGGGCGTAGAGCCAGTTGAACAGTGCCGACCGGGCGCTGCCGACGTGGAGCGAGCCGGTGGGCGCGGGCGCGAAGCGGACACGGGGCACTCGGGAGGTCACCGCTCCGAGGCTACCGGCCCCCTGTGACGGTGAACCGACGGCCGGGGAGGCGTCGGAACCAAGCGGGCCTAGCCGACCCCGGTCACGTCGGCGTAGCGGTGCACCAGCCAGCCCGCGTCTTCGTGCCAGCGCCAGTACATGAGGTACCGGCCCTCATGGGGCTCGTCCTCGCCGGCGTCGTGACGGGCGGGGACCAGCGGCGCCTCGACCACCGGCTCGGGCTCGTCCCCGTCCACCGCGGCCGCATCGGCCTCGTCAGACGCGAGGGCAGCACCGAGCGGCGTCTCGGCGGCACCAGCGCCGTCACCGTCGGTGACGTCACCATCGAGCGGCGCCTCAGCGGTGTCCTCGCCGGGAGCATCGTCGGCCCATCCCGGCCCGGCCTCATCGCCGATCTGGGGCTCGCTCGGCCCGGGGTCGGTCCCCGACAGGGCGGTCGCAGGCTCATCTTCGGCCCTGGGCCCATCGGCGTCGATCGACGCCCGCTCGGGTTCGGCCACGGGGGACTCGGACGGTACCGACGCGGTCGTCCCCGACCGCGGGCCCACCGCGGGCGGCTTGGGAGTCATGCGGGACACGAACCGAGCCCGCTCGATGCCCAGGCTGCCCGCCACACGGACATCGGCCACGGTGATGGTGAGCTCGTAGTCGAACTGCGCGAACACCGGCTCGAGCCAGGCGCGGATGGCCTCGCGGCCCGCGATCTCGTCCAGCTCGGGCGTGACCCACACGGCGTCCTCGGCGAACAGGGCCAGGTACCCGTCGAGGTCGCCCGACGACACCGTCGCCCACCACCGCGCCCGCTGGCGCTCGAGCTCTTCCTGCGTGCCTTCGCTCACAGCCATCCCACTCGCTTGAAGTTTCGGTACAGCAACAAGCACACCACGACGATCAGTGCCAGCGACAGCGGGTACCCGAAGCGCCACTGCAGCTCGGGCATGTGGCGGAAGTTCATGCCGTAGATGCCGGCCATGGCGGTGGGCACGACGCCGATGGCCGCCCAGGCGGCCATCTTCTTCATGTCCTCGTTCTGGCGGATGCTCACCCGGGTGAGGTTGGCCTCGAGGATGCTGGTGAGCATCTCGTTGTAGCCCGTCACCTGCTCGAGCACCCGCAGCAGGTGGTCGAGGACGTCGCGGAAGTAGTGGGCGATGTCGTCGTGCAGGTACTCGATGTCGTGGAGCCGGGCGAGGCGCTCGAGGGGGCCCTGGAGCGAGCCGGTCGCCTTGATCATGCCCAGCACCTCGCGCTTCAGGTAGTAGATGCGCTCGACCGGGTTGTGGTTCGACGGGGAGAAGACCTCCTCCTCCACCTCGCCGATGTCGTCCTCGATGCCGAAGAGCACCGGCTGGTAGTTGTCGACGACGTGGTCGACGATGGCGTGCAGCACCGCGGCCGGGCCGCAGCCGAGCCGCTCGGGGTCACCCTCGAGCTCGCGCCGGACGTCGTAGAGCGCGGCCGCGGCGCCGTGGCGGACGGTGACGATGAACCCCCGCCCGAAGAAGATCTGGAGCTCGCCGAACTCGACGGTCTCGGTGTCCTCGATATAGCGGGCGGTGCGCAGGACCATGAACGCGCTGTCCTCGAAGAACTCGAGCTTCGGGCGCTGGTGGGCCTTGATGGCGTCCTCGACCGCGAGGGGGTGCAGGTTGAACTCCTCGCGCACGGTCCGGAACTCCTCCTCCGTGGGCTCGTAGAGCCCCACCCACAGGAAGGTCTTCGGGTCCGGTGGCGTGTGGAACTTCCGACTGACGTCGAAGGGCTCGGGATCGCGCACCCCGTTGCGGTAGAGCGCGGCGTCGACGAACACGTCGACAAGCTACCCGTGTACCGGGCCGGCGCCGGGGAGCGCCGCTCAGGAGGTGAGGCCGAGGGCGGCGCGCCAGTCGGCGGCGTGGGCCTCGGCGGCCTGCTTCGGGGTCTGGCGCAACGCCGCCTCGGGGACGACGTCGACGATGGCCCGCCGCTCCGCGTAGTGGTGCGAGGCGGAAGCGAACAGTTCCTTGCGGAGGTCGACGAGGGCCGGGTCGGGCGACTCGTCGAGGTAGCCGAAGAGGGTGAAGGCGAGGGTCAGGTCGTGGATGACCGGGGCGCGCCCGAACAGCGAGGCACGCTTGAGGGCCACGCCGATGATGCCGGCCCGCACGTCGGCGAGCTCCTCACCGGCCTGGAGGACGGGCTGGATGCGCTCGGCCAGCAAGAGCACGTAGCCCTGGTCCGGCCCCTGGTTGCCGTAGAAGTTGCCCCGCGGCTGGCCCTGCTCGAGGTTGCCGGCAGGGTGCCCGACCCACGGGTCGTGCTGCCACGGCGGCGACTCGTAGACGCGTTCGCCCGGGCGGGCGCTCTTGGGGACGTACTGGGGCGCGGACATCGAAGGGGACTCTAGACGGGTGGGTCTAGGTGGACGACTTGAGCAGGCCGAAGATGACCGAGTCCGCCAGCGCCTGCCAGGACGCCTCGATGACGTTCTCGGACACGCCGATGGTCGACCACGTGCGGTTGCCATCGGTGGAGTCGATGAGCACGCGGGTGACCGCGCCGGTGCCCTTGCCCGTGTCGAGGACGCGCACCTTGAAGTCGGTGAGGTGCAGCGAGTCGAGAGCGGGGAAGGCCTGCCCGATGGCCTTGCGCAGAGCCTGGTCCAGGGCGTTCACCGGGCCGTTGCCCTCCGCGGTCTCGATGACGCGCTGGCCGTCGAACTTCACCTTGACGGTGGCCTCGGTGACGACCTCGGCACCGACCCGGCCGGTGCTGCCCGACGAGGGCGCCCGGTGCTCGACGGTGACCCGGAACGACTCCAGCTCGAAGAACGGCTGGGCCCAGCCCGTGGCGTCGCGCATCAACAGCTCGAGCGAGCCGTCGGCGGCCTCGAAGTGGAAGCCCTCGTGCTCGAGGGTCTTCAGGCGCCCGACCACGTCGGTGAGCTCCTTGCCGTCGATCTCGAGGCCGATCTCCTTGGCCTTGAGCTCGAGGGTGGACTTGCCCGCCAGCTCGGACACCACGAAGCGGGTGCCGTTGCCCACCGCGTCGGGTTGGATGTGCTCGTAGGCGTCGGAGCGTCGGGCGATGGCGCTGACGTGCAGGCCCGCCTTGTGGGCGAAGGCCGACGCCCCCACGTAGGGCTGCTGGGGGTCGGGGCTGATGTTCACCAGCTCGGCCACGTGGTGCGACACCGTGGTGAGGCGCTCGAGGCGCTCGGCGGGGATGGTGTCCACGCCCATCTTGAGGCTGAGGTTCGGGATGATGGTCGACAGGTTGCAGTTGCCCGTGCGCTCGCCGTAGCCGTTGATGGTGCCCTGCACCTGGGTGGCGCCGCCGCGCACGCCGGCGAGGGCGTTGGCCACACCGCAGCCGGTGTCGTCGTGCAGGTGCACTCCCACCGGGGCGTCGAGGTACGTGACGACCTGGCCCACGATCTGCTCGACCTCGAACGGCAGCGAGCCGCCGTTGGTGTCGCAGAGCACGATGCTCTCGGCGCCGGCCACCGCCGCGGCCTCGACCACCCGGAGGCTGAACTCGGGGTTGTGCTTGTAGCCGTCGAAGAAGTGCTCGGCGTCGAAGAACACCCGCAGGCCCGCGGCCACGAGGAACTCGACCGAGTCCGCCACCATGGCCACGCCCTCGTCGAGGGAGGTCCGCAGCGCCTCGGTGACGTGATAGTCCCAGCACTTGCCGACGATGCACACCGCCGACGTGTTGGCCTTCACCAGGTTGGCCAGCGTCGGGTCGTCGTCCACCTTGCCCTTGACCCGGCGGGTCGACCCGAAGGCCACGAGGGTGGAGAAGTCGAGGTCCAGCTCGGCCGGCGCCCGCTGGAAGAACTCGTCGTCCTTCGGGTTGGCGCCGGGCCAGCCCCCCTCGATGAAGTGCACGCCGAGGTAGTCGAGCTGCTCGGCGATGCGCAGCTTGTCGTCGACGGTCAGCGAGATGCCTTCGAGCTGGCTGCCGTCGCGCAGCGTCGTGTCGTAGATGTCGACGTGCGTCGGGGCGTTGCCGCCCCACGCCGCCACGTCGCCGCCCCCGGGGGTGGGGTTACTCGTTGACATGCTCCAGCCAGTCCTTGTAGCGGTCGTCCTCGCCGCGCACGGCGGCGAAGTAGGTGTCCTGCAGGCGCCGGGTGATGGGACCGGGCTCGCCGAGGTCGCGGTCGTCCACCGAGCGGATGGGCACGATCTCGGCCGCGGTGCCCGAGAGGAAGGCCTCGTCGGCGGTGTAGAGGTCGCTGCGCAGCAGGTGCTGGATCTCGTAGCCGAAGCCGAGGTCGCCGGCGATGGTGCGGATGGAGTCCTGGGTGATGCCCTCGAGGGCACCTGCCGAGACCGGCGGCGTGTAGATGGTGCCGCCGCGCGCCATGAAGATGTTCTCGCCGGTGCACTCGCTGACGTGGCCGGCGGGCGACAGGAGGATGGCCTCGTCGTACCCGGCCTTGAGGGCCTCGACCTTCGCCATCGACGAGTTGATGTACATGCCGGTGCCCTTGGCGGCGGGCGGGAGGCTGTTGGGGTCGTGGCGCTTCCAGGAGCTGACCTTCATGCGCACGCCGTTCTTCAGGCCCTCGTCGCCGAGGTAGGTGCCCCACGGCCACGCCGCGATCGACACGTTCACCGGGCACGGCAGCGGGTTGAGGCCCATCTCGCCGTAGCCGAGGTAGGCGATGGGGCGGATGTAGCAGGAGTCGAGGGCGTTGACCCGCACCAGCTCGACCGTCGCCTCGCACAGCTCGTCGACCGTGTACGGGATGTCGATCATGAAGATCTTGGCGCTGTTGAAGAGGCGCTCGATGTGGTCACGCAGCCGGAAGATCGCGGCACCACGGTCGGTCTGGTAAGCGCGGACGCCCTCGAACACGCCGCAGCCGTAGTGCAGCGTGTGGGTGAGGATGTGCACGTTGGCGTCGTCCCAGTTGACGAGCTCGCCGTCCATCCAGATCTTCTCGACCTTGTCGATTGGCATGTCCCCTACACCCTTTCCGCGATCGCATCGCCGATCGCACTGGTCGAACCACCGAGCGCCGTCGGGTCGGCGCAGGCCTTGCGGACCCGGGCGGCGGCGTCCGCCTCACCCAGGAACTCGAGCATCATCGCAGCCGAGAGCACCGCGGCGACGGGGTTGGCCGTCCCCTTGCCGGCGATGTCGGGCGCCGACCCGTGCACGGGCTCGAACATCGAGGGGCCGGTGCGGGCCGGGTTGAGGTTGGCGGAGGCGGCGAAGCCGATGCCGCCGGAGATGGCGCCGCCGAGGTCGGTGAGGATGTCACCGAAGAGGTTGTCGGTGACGATCACGTCGTAGCGCTGCGGCGACTCGACGAAGTAGATGCAGGCGGCATCGACGTGGTTGTAGGACGTGGCGACGGCGGGGAACTCGGCGGCCACCTCGTCGAAGGTGCGCTGCCACAGGTCGCCGGCGAAGGTGAGCACGTTGGTCTTGTGCACGAGGGTGAGGTTCTGGGCCGGTCGACCGGCGGCGAGGTCGAAGGCGAAGCGCACCGCACGCTCGACGCCCATCCGGGTGTTCACCGAGCCCTGGGTGGCGACCTCGTACGGGGTGCCCTTGCGCAGGGAGCCGCCCTCGCCGGCGTAGCTGCCCTCGGTGTTCTCGCGGACGACGAGGAAGTCGACGTCGTTCTCGGGCAACAGGAACGGCCGCAGGTTGATGTAGAGGTCCAGGTCGAAGCGCATCTTGAGCAGCAGGCCGCGCTCGATCACGCCGGGCGGCACCCCGGGGGTGCCCACCGCGCCGACGAGCAGGGCGTCGAGGCCCCGCCACTCCTCGACGACCTCGTCGGGCAGCACGACGCCGTCACGCAGGTAGCGGGCGCCACCGAGGTCGTAGTCGACGGTCTCGAGGGACACGCCGGTGGCCTGCACGACCTTGAGGGCCTCGGCGGTGACCTCGGGGCCGATGCCGTCGCCGCCGACGACCCCGATGCGGTGGGTGCTCATGGTGAGAGGGGACTCCTGTCGAGAGGGCCGGCCGCACCGTGCGGGCGGGGTTCACGGGGGTGGAAAACGAAGAAACCGCCCACCACGGTGGACGGTCGGAGGCGCACGCCGGGGAGCCGGCGTGCGCTAGGGAATGGTGATGGCGGAGGTGAAGGGGCCAGACACTGCCGACAAGTGTCGGGCCTCGGCCCCGAAACGTCAACCCGACGGTCACGCGAACGTCTGCCGACGGTGACGCGAATCCCGGCGTTCCCTCGCCGTTGGCCCCTCGCTACCCTTTCACGATGGCTCAGACGCACTTCCTCTCGCAGGCGGCCTACGACCGCCTCGAGGCCGAGCACAAGCACCTCACCACCGAGTGGCGCATCGACATCGCCCGCAAGATCGAGGTCGCCCGCGAGATGGGCGACCTCAAGGAGAACGGCGACTACCACGCCGCCAAGGAGGAGCAGGGCAAGACCGAGGCCCGCATCCGCCACCTCGAGGCGCTCCTCGAGATCGCCCAGATCGTCGACGACAACGAGGTCAGCGACACGGTGACCGGCGGCGCCGTGGTGTCCATCGTCTACGACGACGATGACGACCCCGAGAAGTACCTCATCGGCTCCATCGAAGAGAAGCGCCCCGATGTGGACGTCATCTCCCCCAACTCGCCCCTGGGCGAGGCACTGATGGGCGCCAAGATCGGTGACGAGGTCAGCTTCGAGGCCCCCGGCGGCACCCTGACCGTCACCATCGTCGACATCGAGGGCTGAGCCACGGACGCCGGCGCCCCCCCTTCCGGCGCCACCTCGGCCGCCGCTCCCCCGGCGGATCGCCCCGTCCTGGCGCCAACGCTGCCCCCGGGACGTCCGCTCGAGCTCCCGGGCCGGGGCACCACCTTCGTGCGCCACGCCGAAGGGCCCCCGGGTGCACCGACGCTGCTGCTGCTCCACGGCTGGACCGCCAGCGCCGACCTGAACTGGTTCCCCGAGTACGGCCCGCTGTCCGAGCGCTGGTCGGTGCTGGCCATCGACCACCGGGGTCACGGCCGGGGCATCCGCTCCGACGACCGCTTCCGCCTGGCCGACTGCGCCGACGACGCCGCCGCGGCGTGCGCCGCCCTCGGCATCGACCGCGTGATCGCGGTGGGTTACTCCATGGGCGGCCCCATCGCCCAGCTGCTGTGGCACCGCCACCGCGACCTCGTCGAGGGCCTCGTCTTCTGCGCCACCTCCCGCAACTTCAAGGGCAAGCCGGCCGAGAAGCTCACCTTCCGGGCGCTCGGCGGGCTCTCGGTGCTGGCCCGCGGCACCCCCGACTCGTGGCGCCGCCGGGCCGCCCTGCGGGTGCTGGCCGGGCGCACCGGCGAGGGCACGTACGGGCCGTGGGCCCTCCAGGAGTACCGGCGGGGCGAACCCCACACCGTCATCGAGGCCGGCGCCGCCCTCGGCCGTTACAGCTCGCACGAGTGGATCCACGAGATCGACGTGCCCACCGCCGTCGTGGTCACCGAGCTCGATCAGGTCGTCCCGCCGCACCGCCAGCGCAAGCTGGCCGAGGCCATCCCCGGCGCCACCGTCCACCCCGTGCGGGGCGACCACGTCTGCTGCGTCCAGCAGCCCGACCGCTTCGTGCCCGTCCTCCTCGACGCCTGCGCCGACGTCACCGCCCGCCTCCCCCGCCACTGACCTCCCGACCCTCAGCGCACCCGAGCCGATCGTTTCGTTCCGGCACCGGATTTCGGTGCCCTGGCACCGAGATCCGGTGCCAGTTCGGGGGTTCGGTGGGGCGGCCGGGCGGCTGTCAGGCGGCGAGGGTGAGGCGGACCTCGCGCTCGAGGACGTCCTCGAGGAGGCCCTTGGTCTCGCCGGCGGTGTAGAGCTCGAGGGAGAGGTCGGCGTCACCCACGGGCGTGACCGCGAGCTCGACGGCGTCCCCCACCGACGGCCCCCGCACGCGCCGCACCGAGGCCACGTGGCCGGCGTGGGTGCGGTCGAGGGCGATGGCCACCCGCAGGATGCCGGCGAGGGCCCGCACCACCTGCTGGTCGGCGGGCTTGAGGCGGGCGAACTCGGGGTGCTTCGCCTTGGGCGCGCTCTTGCGGTGGTAGCGGGCGACCTGGGCGATGATCTCGATCTCGCGGTCGGTGAAGCCGGTCAGGTGCTCGCTGTTGCGGATGACGTAGTACGAGTGCTTGTGGTGCTGGGCGTGGGAGACGAAGAGGCCCACGTTGCACAGCAGCGCCGCCGCCTCGAGGTACTCACGGGCGTCCTCGGACAGCCCGTGGCGGTCGCGGGTCTCGTCGAAGATGGTGAGGGCGAGCGCGGCCGTGCGGGCCGAGTGCTCCGGATCGTCGTCCATCAGCGTGGCGAGGTGCTCGACGCTGCGCCGGCGCAGGTCGCTGAGGTGGTGCAGCGACCGGCCCCGTGAGCGCTGGAGGGTGTCGAGGAGCACGCCCTCGCGCAGGGCGTAGTCCGACACGAGCAGCTCGCTGATGCCGAAGGCCGCCACCACCTGCTCGAGGATGAGGGCGCCGCCGAGGATGATGTCGGCCCGCGATGCGTCGAGCCCCGGGACCCGCCGGCGCTCGGCCACGGTCTCGGCCGCCGCCAGCTCGGCGACCACGGCGTCGAGCTCGCCCGACGTGAACGAGAAGTTGTTGACCGTCTGCAGGGGCGGGTCGCCCCGGCGGGCGTTGACCATGGCGGCGACGGCCTGGATGGTGCCCGAGCTGCCCACCGCGATCTCGAAGCCGTAGCGCTCGACTTCGCGGGCGAACCCCACCAGGTTCGAGCGGATGTAGCGCCGGGCCTTGTCCACCGCACCCGGCTTGAGGCGGGCAGCGTCGAAGAAGCGGTGGGTCATGCGGATGGCGCCGAGCTTGAGGCTGCGGGCGGCGAGCGCCTCGCCCTGCTCGCCGACCAGCAGCTCGGTGCTGCCGCCGCCGATGTCGACCAGCAGGGCCCGGCGGTCGTAGACGGGCACGGCCTGGAGTACGCCGAGGTGGATGAGCCGAGCCTCCTCGAAGCCGGAGATGACCTCGACGTCGATCCCCGCCTCCTCCCACGCCCGCCGCAGGAAGGTGGCGCTGTTCTGGGCCTCACGCACGGCGCTGGTGGCCACGGCGCGCACGGGGGCGTCGGCGACGTCGGCCACCTGGCGGAAGCGGCGCAGGGCCTCGATGGCACGGTCGATCGCGGCCGGCGACAGGCGCTTCATCTCGCCCTGGCCCGACCCCAGGCGCACGGCCTCCTTCTCGCGCCCGATGACCTCGAAGCGGCCGGCGTCGTCGGCCCGGGCCACGACGAGGTGCACCGAGTTGGTACCGATGTCGATGGCAGCCAGCGTCGGCCCGGCGGTGGCGGAGGAGGTCGGCGAGGGACTCACCGCACCCGGCTCCCACGATCTGATGCCACCTGCGCACCGTAGCGGCGCCGCCCGACACGTCGGGACCAGCCTCGGGACGGTCGACGCAGCGGTTCAGCGCAGGCCGGCGGCGGCTTCCACGGCCGCCGCGGCCTGGGCCACTTCGGCCCCGTAGCGGGCGCCGGGATCGGTACCGGTGCGCTCGATGGGGCCCGAGACGCTGACCGCCGCCACCACCCGCCCGTCGGCGTCATGCACCGGGGCGCTCACCGACGCCACCCCCGCCTCGCGCTCGGCCACGCTCGCCACCCAGGGCGCGCCGGCGCTGCCCGCGCCCTCGCGCAGCACCTGGCCGGCGGAGCCCCGATCCAACGGCAGGGCCGCCCCCATGGCCACGATGGTGCGCAGGCCGTGGGGCGACTCGAGGGCGGCGACGCACACGCGCCGGTCGCCCTGGCGGACGTAGAGCTGAACGCTCTCCTCGGTGGCGTCGCGCAGCGCCGCCAGCGCCGGCCGGGCGGCCTCGGCCAGGGGCAGCTGATCGGCCGCGGCCCGACCGAGGGCGACGAGGCGCAGGCCGAGGGCGAAGCGGCCGTCGTCGGTGCGCCGCACCAGCCCGTGGGCCTCGAGCGCGGTGGCGAGGCGGTGGGTGGTGGCCCGCGGCAGCCCGGTCGCGTCCACGAGGCCGGCGAGCGCCAGCGGCTCGTCCTCCAGGGCGTCGAGGACGAGCACGGCCTTGTCGAACGTGCCCACGCCGCTTACACTGGTTCCCACAAAGCAAGACTACTGTCTCAATATATGAGACACAATCCACAAGATGAGCAGCGCACCGGTGAGGTTGCGCAGCGGAGCGGAGCAGCGAGATGAGCGAACGGGATCCCGAAGGGGCGCCGACGGAGGAGGCGCGGGGCGGCAGGACGTTGAGCGAGAAGGTCTGGGACCGCCACCTGGTCCGAGCCGCCGAGGGCGAGCCCGAGCTGCTCTACATCGACCTCCACCTCGTGCACGAGGTCACCTCGCCGCAGGCCTTCGACGGCCTCCGCCTGGCGGGACGCACGGTGCGCCGGCCCGACCTCACCGTCGCCACCGAGGACCACAACGTCCCCACCGCCGACATCGACCAGCCCATCGCCGACCCGATCTCGCGCAAGCAGGTCGAGGTGCTGCGGGCCAACTGCGCCGAGTTCGGCGTGACGCTCTACCCGATGGGCGATCCCGGCCAGGGCATCGTCCACGTCATCGGCCCCGAGAAGGGCCTCACCCAGCCGGGCATGACCATCGTCTGCGGCGACAGCCACACCTCGACCCACGGCGCCTTCGGTGCGCTCGCCTTCGGCATCGGCACCAGCGAGGTCGAGCACGTGCTGGCCACGCAGACCCTGCCCCAGCAGCGACCCGGCACCATGGCCATCAACGTCGACGGCGAGCTGCCCGCCGGCGTCACCGCCAAGGACGTGATCCTCGCCATCATCGGCCGCATCGGCACCGGTGGCGGCATCGGTTCGGTCATCGAGTACCGGGGCTCGGCCATACGCGCCCTCTCGATGGAGGGCCGCATGACCGTGTGCAACATGTCGATCGAGGCCGGGGCCAAGGCCGGCCTCATCGCCCCCGACGACACCACCTTCGCCTACCTCGAAGGCCGCCCGTTCGCTCCCAAGGGGGCCGACTGGGAGGCGGCGCTGGAGGACTGGCGCACCCTGCCCACCGACGAAGGGGCCACCTTCGACAAGGAGGTCACCATCGACGCCGCCACCCTCTCGCCCTACGTCTCGTGGGGCACGAACCCGGCGCAGGTGGCGCCCCTCACCGACGCGGTGCCCGACCCCGAGAGCTTCGCGGAGGCCAGCCAGCGCGAGGCCGCCGCCCGGGCCCTCGAGTACATGGGCCTCACCGCCGGCACCCCGCTGAAGGAGGTGCCCGTCGACACCGTGTTCATCGGCTCGTGCACCAACTCGCGCATCGAGGACCTCCGGGCCGCCGCCGCCGTGGTCGAAGGCCGCCACGTGAAGGACGGCATGCGCACCCTGGTGGTCCCGGGCTCGTTCATGGTCAAGGACCAGGCCGAGGCCGAGGGTCTGGACAAGATCTTCACCGCCGCCGGCTTCGACTGGCGCGAGCCCGGCTGTTCGATGTGCCTGGCCATGAACCCCGACAAGCTCGCCCCCGGCGAGCGTGCCGCGTCCACCAGCAACCGCAACTTCGAAGGTCGCCAGGGCCGAGGCGGACGCACCCACCTGGTGTCCCCCGCCGTCGCCGCCGCCACGGCCATCGCCGGCACCTTCGCCACCCCCGACGATCTGGAGGCCTGAGCATCATGGAAGCAGTCACCGTGGTCAGCGGCACCGCCGTGCCCCTCGACCGATCCGACGTCGACACCGACCAGATCATCCCCAGCGACTGGCTCAAGCGGGTCGAGCGCACCGGCTTCGGCGCCGGCCTGTTCTCGGAGTGGCGCGACGACCGCGACTTCGTGATGAACCAGCCGCAGTTCGCCGGCGCCTCGATCCTCGTGGCCGGCCCCAACTTCGGCACCGGCTCGTCCCGCGAGCACGCGGTCTGGGCGATCATGGACTACGGCTTCAAGGCCGTCATCTCGCCCCGCTTCGCCGACATCTTCCGCAACAACTGCACCAAGAACGGCCTCGTGCCGGTGCAGGTGGACGAGGCCGTCGGCCGGCGCCTGCTCGAGGCCATCGTCGCGGACCCGACCGTCGAGATCACCGTCGACGTCGACCGCCGCACCGTGTCGGCGCCGGCCCTCGGCATCGAGGAGCCCTTCCCCCTCGACGACTCGACCCGCGAGCGCTTCCTGCAGGGCCTCGACGACATCGGCATCACCCTGCGGTCCGCCGGCGACATCGACACCTTCGAGTCGTCCCGCCCGAGCTACCTGCCCCACACCTGACCATCCGTTCTGGGACCAGGAACAGCACCGTGAGAGCGGATTTCTGGTCCCAGAACGGAGGAATTCGTCTTCCGGACGCAGGATCCCGGGCGTGGCGACCTCTCGTCGCGGCCAGATATCGGGAGCGGTGACGCCTGGGTCGTAGTCTCGGGGCGTGGACGCCGACGTGGTGGTCGTGGGAGCGGGGGTGGCTGGGCTGGTCACCGCGCGACGCATCGCCGCAGCGGGCCACTCGGTCGTCGTCGTCGAAGCCCGGGACCGGGTCGGCGGGCGCACCCAGAACGATGAGCTCGACGGCGTCACCGTCGAGGTGGGCGGCCAATGGGTCGGCCCCGGCCAGGACCGCATCAACGCGCTCTTAGCCGAGCTCGGCCTCGTCACCCACCCCACCTACGACAAGGGCGCCGGTGTCTTCGAGCTGGGCGGCACCCGCAAGGTCTCGAAGGGCGAGAACCCGCCGCTGAACCCACTGGCCCTGGCCGAGCTGCTGCGGGCGCAGCGCCAGGTCGACAAGTGGCGCGACACCATTCCCCTCGACGCCCCGTGGAACGCACCCGACGCCGCCCGTCTCGATGAGCAGACCTTCGCCAGCTGGATCCGTCGCACCGTGAAGACCCACGACGCCCGGGCCTTCTACGACATCGTCTGCCAGGCCGTGTTCGCCACCGAGCCCGAGAACCTCTCGCTGCTCCACACGCTGTTCTACCTGCAATCCGGCCAGGGCCTCGAGCGCCTCATCGGGACGACGGGCGGCGCCCAGCAGGACCGGGTCGTCGGCGGCACCGTCCTCGTCAGCGAGCAGATGGCGACGGACCTCGGCGGCGCCGTTCACCTTTCCGAGCCCGTCCGTCGCATCGACCACGGCGACGACGGGGTCACCGTGCACACCGACGTCGCCGCCTACCAGGCCCACCGTGCCGTGATCGCCATCCCCCCGACCCTCGCCGGCCGCATCGCCTACGGGCCCGCGCTGCCCGCCGAGCGCGACCTGCTCACCCAGCGCCTGCCCCACGGCTACGTCATCAAGGCCATGCTCAGCTACGAGCGGCCGTTCTGGCGCGACGCCGACCTCAGCGGGCAGGCCGCCTCCGACGTCGGCCCGGTGGCCGTCACCTTCGACAACTCGCAGCCCCACGACGACAAGGGCATCCTCCTCGGCTTCTTCGAGGGTCGCCACGGCGTCGAGTGGGGACGGCGCTCGCCCACCGCCCGCCGGGCCGCGTTCGTGGACTGCGCCGTGCGCTACTTCGGGCCCGAGGCCGCCCACCCGACGGGCTACGTCGAGCGGGACTGGGCCGCCGAGGAGTGGACTCGTGGGTGCTACGGCGCCCATTGCCCGCCCGGGGTGTGGACGCAGTTCGGCAAGTCGTTGCGCCTGCCCATCGGTCCCCTCCACTGGGCCGGGACCGAGACCGCCAGTGAGTGGTCGGGCTACCTCGACGGCGCCGTCGAGTCCGGCGAGCGGGCTGCCCGCGAAGTGCTCGACGCGCTCTCCTAGGGCTCTCCTCCTTCGGATCGGCTCCGCCATACGGTTCGCCCGACCCGCGGCTCGGCTCCGCCACGTCAACCGTTCCTCAGTTCCTCCTCCGCCGCCTCGCCCACCGCCGCCACCCGGTTCACCCAACGCGGCTCCCGCTCCGCATGGTCACCCGCCACTGCGCATGGCTCGTCCATCGACGATTTCGCGCCTGCGGGAACCAGCGGGTGACGCCGGCACGTCGTAGGTGTGACCGACGACACGGAGGCACCCCGATGCGCCGCCCTCGCACCGCCACCATCCCGCTCCTCGCCACCTCCCTCGCCCTGGCCCTCGTGGCGGGCGCCTGCGCATCCGGCGACGGGGTGCAGGACCGGGCGTCACTCGACGGCGCGCAGCCCATCGTCGCTCTCCAGCCCGTCAGCAGCTGCGACAACCTGCTGGACGAGGTGCGCCGGGAGGCGCTCGAGCGGGTCGGCCCCTACGGCTTCAACGACTACGGCCCCATCGTGATGGAGGACATGGCCGGCGTCGACAGCGCCTCCTCCGCAGCCGGCGACGCCGTCGCGGCCCCCGCCACCGCCGGCGGCGAGGGGCAGCAGACGCCGCCCACCACCGCGGTCGGCGTCTCGGGCACGAACGTCCAGGAGGCGGGCGTCGACGAGCCCGACCTCGTGAAGGCCGACGACGAGCGCCTCCTCGTCGTGGCCGGCGGAAAGCTGCACTGGATCGACGTCACGGGCGACGAGCCCGTCGAGGCGGGCTCGGTCCAGCTTCCCGAGGGGTACGGCCAGCAGCTCCTCGTCGCCGGCGACCGCGCCCTCGTGCTGACCAGCGGCTACGGCACCCCGATGCCCATCGAGGGCGACGTCGCCGTCGACTCGAGCTTCGCGCCCGAGCAGGCCACCACCACGGCCATCGCCCAGGTGGACATCAGCTCGCCCGAGGCCCTCGCCGTGATCGACACCCTCGAGGTCGAGGGCACCATCCTCGACGCCCGCCTCGTGGGCGACACCGCCCGGGTGGTCGTGACCTCGCAGCCCGAGCAGCTCACCTTCGTCTACCCGAGCAGCTCCGACCCGGACGCCGAGGCCATCGCCGAGGAGACCAACCGGCGCATCATCGAGGAGTCCGACGTCGAGGACTGGCTTCCGGCCTACCGCCGGGTCACCGACCCCTCGGGCAGCGACGAGGCCGTGGTGGACGAGGGCCAGCTGATCGAGTGCGAGCACATGGCCATCCCGACCTCCTTCTCCGGCTTCGGCACCCTGTCCGTGCTCACCTTCGACGTGCCCGGCGAGCTCGGGACGGGCGACGCCACCGGCGTCCTGGCCGACGGCGAGAACGTCTACGCCTCGACCGACCACCTCTACGTGGCCACCACCGACTACCCCGAGGTCGACGACTCCACCACCGACCCCACCAACGACTTCCCCCCGCCCCCGCCCGCACCCACGACCTCGATCCACCGGTTCTCGACCAGCGGTGAAGGCGCCGCCACCTACGAGGCGTCCGGCACCGTCCGGGGTCGTCTGCTCGACCAGTTCTCGATGTCCGAGGCCAGCGAGCCGGACGACCTGCTGCGGGTGGCGACCACCGACGACCAGACCCAGGAGAGCTACGTCACCACCCTGAGCGGCGACGGCGATGCCCTCGTCCAGCTGGGCCAAGTGGGCGGCCTCGGCGAGGGAGAGCAGATCTACTCCGTCCGCTTCGTGGGCGACGTCGGCTACGTCGTCACCTTCGAGCAGACCGATCCGCTCTACACCGTGGACCTCAGCGACCCCGCCGACCCGCAGGTGGTGGGCGAGCTCGAGTTGCTCGGCTACTCGGCCTACCTGCACCCCCTCGGCGGCGACCTGCTGCTCGGCATCGGCCAGGACGCCACCGCCGGCGGCCAGACCACGGGCACCCAGCTCTCGCTGTTCGACGTGTCCGACCCGGCCAACCCCGAGCGCCTGCAGCAGACCGCCATCCCCGGGGCCTCCTCCGCTGCCGAGTACGACCACCACGCCTTCCTCTACTGGCCCGAGACCGGCCTGGCCGTGCTGCCCGTCCAGTCCTACGGCGGCGACGTGTTCTGCACCCAGCCCGAGGGCGTGACGGTGCCCTGCCCCGGGCCGACCGAGTCCCTCAACGGCGCGGTCGGCTTCCACGTGGCCACCGACGGCATCGACGAGGTCGGGCGGATCACCCACGACGACGCCTCGACGTTGAACCGGGCGGTGGTGGTCGGCGACACCCTCTACACCGTGTCCGAGACCAGCCTCGTTGCCAGCGACCTGACCACGCTGGCCCCCCAGGCGACCCTCGCCCTGACCTGATCCCCGGGGTGCTGGCCGCACCCTCAGTTCTGGCGCCCGATTCGATGGCCAGGGCCATCGAATCGGGCGCCAGTTCGAGAGGATTGTGGCGCTGAAAGCCCGAAACACGCC